>Ga0181517_10005000_pt1 | contig 11871 bp, 8 predicted proteins | sample PEATcosm2014_Bin_31_FD_119748 | JGI IMG/M metagenome (GOLD analysis project Ga0181517, IMG submission 119748) | Peatland microbial communities from MTU Mesocosm Facility, Houghton, MI, USA - PEATcosm2014_Bin01_30_metaG | ecosystem: Environmental > Terrestrial > Soil > Wetlands > Peat | place... | reverse complement strand
GAAAGGTCCGCCTCGCGGCGCACCCTGCAAGACTCGAGGTCAAGATGGATCGCTACTCCTTTCTTGTGAGACTCTTTCATTCTCTGCTTCATGCCGGTTTATCCCGGCGCTCGGGCGAAAGAGAGTAGCCCAGGGCGCAAGCCCTGGGAACGGGGGGTAACCGCACAGCCCCCGAAGGGGGCGGAAGAACGTTCTTGCGCGCCGTGGCTAAGGGAATCCGACCGCTATCCCCCGGCTCACGCCGTGGGCTTCCATCTGTTATCTTTCGCTCATCCGGAGCTTCGATCCGGGACGGTCCGAGGGCAGACTTTTATGTCGCTCGCCAACCCGAGCCACGCCGGCCGCGCCTACTTCACCGCCAGCCACGCCAGAAACAGCCCGTCGGGCTCTACGTCTTCCCAGTAGGAGATGAAGCGGCTGGTTACCTGGCGGCAGTGGCGCGCCAGCAGGCGCTCCAGTTCCCGGCGCGTGAACCAGCGCTCCCACTCGGGCGTTTCCAGACGCCCCCATTGCTCCGCGTTCTTATCGATGATGGCGATGCGGCCGCCGGGCTTCACCACGCGGCATATCTCGGCCACGGCCTGGTCGATTTCGACGGCGTGCTCCAAGGACTCCGTGGCATAGGCGCCGTCGAAGAAAGCGTCCTCGAAGGGCAGCTCGGTCATCGAGCCGGCGCGCGTGTGGATGCCCTCTGGGACGAAGCGCAGCATGGCTTCGGAGATATCCAGACCCCAGATTTCGGCCTCGGGCTCGGCCTCCTTGAAGATGCGCGCGAAGCGGCCTTTGCCGCATCCCACGTCGAGCACGCGCCGGCCGCGCAGGTCGCCCAGGTGCTCCCGCACCAGCTTCACGTGCCAGATGCGCGGGTCGATGGTGGAAGGAAAATGCTCCTCGTCGCCCGCCGCGTGGTCGAACGAGGATTGAATGCGCGCGCGCAGATCGGGCGTAAGGCGGGCGGACGGCAAATTGGAACCGTCCGCCCGGCCAGGCTTTGCAGAAGGCAGGCGGAACCGCCTGCCCCACCAACGGGTCATGCCTTACGCCTGCGTGAGAAACACCGGCAGGCCCATCTTGTGGTCGTAGGTGGGCCGGTAGCGGTCCGTGTTGTACTGGGTCGCGACGTCCACGTGGCGCGGTCCCAGTTTCGGATCGGGAATCGGCGCCAGCGTGTAGCAGCCCTTGGCAAGCGCCGTCATGACCCCGTGCTTGCCCTCCGCTATGGCGTCCATCGCCATGCCGGCGAAGGTGGCGGCCACCATGCGGTCCACGAAGTCCGGACTGCCCGAGCGCAGGTCGTAGGTGAGGTCGCTGACGATGGTCTCTTCGCCGGTGGAAGCCTTGATTTCATTGCTGAGGTCTTCCGCAACGCTCATCTTCTTGCGGTGTCCGAACGCGTCCGCCTCGCCGTACTCCTTGACCGTGTAGCCTTCCCATTCCGCGCCTTCGGAGAGAATCACCAACGAATAGTTGCTCGGGTTGTTGCGCTTGTCCTTCACCAGCAGCTCGATGAGCTTGGGCAGATCCACCTTATATTCGGGGATGCAGCAGCGGATCGAGGTGACGTAGGCGGTGTAGAGCGCCGTGTAGCCGGCGTCGCGTCCGAATACCCGGAAAACGCCGATGCGTTCGTGCGAACCCACCGTAGTGCGCTGCCGCTCGATGGCGTCCATGGCGCGCGTGATGGCGGTGGAGAAACCGATGCAGTACTCCGTGTTCCGCACGTCGTTATCCATCGTCTTGGGAACGGCGACCACCTTCATGCCCTGCCGGTCGAGCTCCGCCGCGTAGCTCAGCGTATCGTCGCCGCCGATGGCCACCAGGTAGTCCAGGCCGAGGGTCTCGATGTTCTTCAGCACCGCCGAGCTCACATCGAACACGGTGGAAGTGACGCCCTTCTTGGTGGTCTCCTTGCGCGGGAAATCCCGGCCCTCCAGAAGCGCGGGAAGCTTCTTCATCTTGGAGGGGTTGGTGCGGGAACTGTGCAGGTAGGTGCCCCCGGTGCGGTCGATGCTGCGCGTGTTCTCGCGATCGAGCGGCAGGATGTAGCGCACCCGGCTGGCGGGGTCGTTGAGGTTGACGTGCGTCAAGCCCTCCCATCCGCGCCGGATGCCCACCACCTCGCAGCCGATCTCGCTGCCACGGTATACCACCGTCTTGATCACGGAATTCAGTCCCGGCACGTCGCCGCCGCCCGTGAGAATGCCAATACGCTTCGCAGCCATGAATACTCCTTCCAGAATATGAGTCGATACCGAACGGAAAACTCATTATAGCGGGAGCGCCGAGGGTCTGGCCGCCGGCGCCGCCCGAGCGGTACGCGGCATTAAAGTGGGGTCAAGCCTTCGGGCTTGCCGCCGGGATTCTGCCCGGCGTCTGGCATGCCGGCGCCATTACTGAGCGCCTGGTTCCGTCCGCAATTGCGGACGCCGCTCCGGTTCGCCGTTGCCCCGCTTGCTGTCGAGGTCGATCAATCGCTGGCGCATGGCGCTATATTCCGAAGTGTTCACCACATATTCCGGCCTGGCCGGCAGAATCCGCTCGATTTCCTCTTGCGTCAGGCGAATGCGTTCGGCGTCCGGCGGGTGCGTGGCGAACAGCCGGCTCACCGCGCCGGGGCTCTTCCGCTCGAGCGATTCCAGCTTCTCGAAAATGCTGATCGTCCCGTTGGGGTCGTACCCCGCCGCGTACATGTACTGCACCCCCAGATAATCGGCCTCCGATTCGTCCTTCCGGTTGAAGCTGACCACCGCCGCCGGCAGCGCCGCCCCCGCGGCGTAACCGCTCAACCTGCCCCCCAGCGCGCGCGCGGGCGCGCTTAGCAGGCGGGCCATGTCGGACCGGGTCGCCTCGCGCGTCATGTGCCGCGCCGCCACATGGGCGATTTCGTGCGCCATCGCGCCGGCCAGTTCGTCCTCTTCATCCGCGATCTCTATCAGGCCCCGGTTGACGAAGACGTACCCGCCTGGCAGGGCAAAGGCGTTCAAGCTCGGGTCGTCCACCACTTTAAACGTGAAAGGAAACTTCGCGTCCGAGTGGCGTACCAGGTTCTGCCCCAGGCGGTTGACGTACTCCGCGATTATCGGATCGTCCAACAGCTTGGACTGCCTTTCGACTTCCTGCGCCAACTCCCGGCCCAGGGCCATCTCCTTTTCCATGGAGTAGAAGTTCACCCCCCCGGCGACGTCGCGGTTCCCGATCTGGCCCGGGTCGTTCTTCTTGTCGTCACCCGCGCGGAGGCCAACCGCCAACGCCAGACACAAGAGGAACGCCAAGCCAAGCCGACCGCTCCCTGACGGTCGCGGCTCGTAACGGCGCATAAACCCTTTTCCGGCCCTCACTAATAGTATTGTAAAAGGGTGAGCCTGGAAGTTCCCATTAATTCTGGTAAAAACATTCCGCTTTGGGAACGATACGCACATCAGTTCCCGATTCGCCAGCAGTTGACTTATTTGAACCACGCCGCCGTGGCGCCCCTTTGCAAACCCGCCGCGGACGCCATGAAACACCTGGCGGACGATTGCATGAACCACGGCAGCCTGCACTACGGCGAGTGGATGGCCGTCTATGAGGGCCTGCGGAAATCCGCCGCCCGGCTGATCGGCGCCGAGCCTGGGGAGATCGCCCTGGTCAAGAATACTTCCGAGGGCATCGCCACCGTGGCCCTCGGCCTCGACTGGCGGCCGGCCGACCGAATCGTGGCGTTTCGCGAAGAGTTCCCGGCCAACTACTTTCCCTGGAAACGCTTGGAACAAAAAGGGATTTCGGTTACATGGCTATCCGTGACGGACCCCCTGGAGCGGATCGAAGAGGCCTGCCGGGGAGCCCGACTGCTGGCCATCAGCTTTGTCCAGTTCTTGAGCGGATACCGGGCGCCTCTTCAGGAAATTGGTGAGATTTGCCATCGCAACCATTGCATTCTCCTGGTAGATGCGATTCAGGGCTTGGGTGCCTTTCCCATCGATGTGCGGGCCTCCCGCATCGACGCCCTGGCGGCCGACGGACACAAGTGGCTCCTGGGCCCCGAAGGCTGCGCTATCCTTTACATAAAACAGGACCTTCAGGACCTCGTGGAACCCATCGAATTCGGCTGGACCAACGTCGAAAAGTATGCCGACTACGCCTCCCGCGATATGACCCTTAGGCGGGATGCCGGCCGGTATGAGCCCGGAACGCTAAATACCATTGGTTGTTTCGGTTTGAAGGCGGCAATCGATTTCTTACTTGAAGTCGGGGTAGGAGAAATAGCCCCCCTTGTCCGAAACCTGGCCGATAAGCTGGCCGAAGGCGCTCGGACCAGGGGCTACCAGCTTTTCCGCGAGCCCACGCCCGAGACCGCCTCGGGCATCGTCAGCTTCCGCAAACCGGCTATGCCGGCCGAAGAAGTGGTGCGAACCCTGAAAGCGCGCGGCATTATGACCGCCCCCCGCGCTGGCTGGGTGCGTACGTCACCGCACTTTTACATCTCGCCCGAAGACATCGACCGGGTGCTGGAAGCGCTGCCGTAGTGGGATAAGGCTCCTGCCTTGTCAATCCGAGCGAAGCTCGGACAACCCACTGACAAGCCCGGAGGCTTATCCCACTGACAAGCCCGGAGGCTTATCCCACCCCCAGCGCCTGCTCCAAATCCGCGATGATATCTTCCGCCGCTTCGATCCCTACCGAGAGCCGCAGCAGGTTGTCCCTGATTCCCATCCCCTCACGCTGCTTGGGCGATATCTCCCGGTGAGAGCTCGTCGCCGGGTGAAGGATCATGCTGTGCACATCGCCCAGCGAGGTGGCGCGCACAATCAGCTTCAATGCGTCGATGAAGCGGAAGACTTCTTCGCGCCCGGCGCCGCGCAGCTCGAAGCTCACCATGGCGCCGTACAGGTTGGGCGGGAAGAGACGCCGGATGGCCGCGGCGTCGGGGTGGGCCGGGTCGGCCGGGAAATATACCCGCTCCACTTGCGGATGCGCGCTCAACATCTGGGCCGCGCGGCAGGCGTTGGCGCACTGCCGGTCCATGCGCAGCGGAAACGTCTTGATGCCGCGCATGGTGAGGTAGCTTTCAAACGGCCCCAGCACGGGACCCGTGATGCGCGCCAGGCGCCGCAGCGTGTCGTAGTGCTCCTCATCCGAAACCACGATGCCGCCCAGCACGTCGCCGTGGCCGGCCAGAAACTTGGTGACGCTGTGGACCGAAAAATGCGCGCCCAGATCGAGCGGCCGCACCAGCAGCGGGGTGGCGAACGTGTTGTCGACAATCAGCGCCGCGCCCGCGCCGCGCGCGATCTGGGCCAGCTTGTCGATCTCGGGCACGCGCAGCAGCGGGTTGGAAATGGTCTCCGCCAGGATGCAGCCGGGCCGCGCCTCGGCCACCGCCGTGCGCACCGCATCGAGGTCGCAGATATCGACGAAGCGCACCGCGCAGCCCGACGGCTCCAGCACGTTCATCAGCAGCCCCACCGTCGCGCCGTACAGCGCGCCGGCGGCCACGATGGACCGCCGCCGGTCCGCCAGCGCCGCCGCGATGGCCATCTGCACGGCCGTCATTCCCGAGGAACAAGCCAGCGCCCCAAACCCGTTCTCCAGCGCCCGCGCCTGCTCCTCCAGAGCCGCGTTCGTCGGATTATCGTAGCGCCCGTAGGAGTAACCCGGCTCCTCGCGGCCCATCACGCGGTCCAGTTCCTCCATGGAACCGGAGATGTAGCTCGCCGCCGTATAAATCGGCGTGGTCACGGGGATCTGCGCCGGCGCCTTCTTGCGGTCGCCCGCGTGCACGGCTGTGGTATGCAGGTCCAACCCTATTTCCTTTTCCAGCGCACCCCGGCCTTGGTGTCTTCGAGCGCAATCCCCTGGGCCGTCAGCTCGTCGCGTATCTGGTCCGCCCGCGCGAAGTTGCGCGCCTTCTTGGCCGCCGCCCGCTCGGCTATCAGCCGCTCCACCTCCGAATCCTCGAGGAATCCGCTCTTGCGCGACGGCTGGAGCACGTCGAAGATGGCATCGAAGCGCGCCAGAAACGCGAGCGCTTGGGCGGCGTTGGCGGTGCGAAACTCTCCTCCATCCATGGCGCTGTTGGCGTCGCGAACGTACTCGAAAACCGCCGCCAGGGCTTCGGCCGTGTTGAGGTCGTCATTCAGGCTGTCGATGAAAGCATGCGCCGCGGACTCGGTCCGCTGGGCCACGCGCTCGTTCGAGCCTTCCGGATACCGGTCGGTCTCGAGGCGCAGTTTGAAATTGCGCAGCCGGTCGATGGCCGTGGCCGCCGATTTCAGCCCGTCGAAAGTGAAGTTCAGCGATTTGCGATAGGGCGTAGCCGCCAGCGCGTATCGAATAGCCTCCGGCTCGTAGCCGCGCGCCAGAACCTCCCGCAGGGTGAAATAATTGCCCAGCGATTTGGACATCTTCTGGCCTTCCACCATCAGGAACTCGGCGTGCAGCCAGAAGCGCGAGAACGGCTGGCCCGTGAGCGATTCCGATTGCGCAATCTCGTTCTCGTGATGCGGGAAGATCAGATCCACCCCGCCGGCGTGCAGATCGAGCGTGTCGCCCAGGTATTTGAGCGCCATCACGCTGCACTCGATGTGCCACCCCGGCCGGCCCGGCCCGAAGGGCGAATCCCAGAATCTCTCGCCTTCTTTAGGGGCCTTCCACAGCGCGAAATCGCGCGCGTCGGCCTTCTCGTATTCGTCCACATCCACGCGCGCGCCGGCCAGTATTCCGCTGAAATCGTTGTGCGAGAGCTTTCCGTATTCCGGAAAGGTCGAAATGCGGAAGTACACGCTTCCGTCGGTCTCGTAGGTCCGCCGGGCCTCCTTCAGCCGCGCGATGGCCGCAGTCATGTCCGCGATGTGTCCGGTGGCCGTCGCCAGCCGCTCCGGCCGTTCCAGCCGCAGCGCCTGGCAATCGTCCAGAAAAGCCTGGGTGTAGGCGGCCGTGTATTCCTCGATCGTCTTGCCCTCGGCCGTCGCGTTGCGGATGATTTTGTCGTCCACGTCGGTGATGTTCATCACGTGGTTCAAACCAAAGCCGTTGGCCCGCAGCGTCCGGCGCAGGATATCCACGAAGGTGAAGGTGCGGAAATTGCCGATATGAGCGAAGTCGTAGACCGTGGGACCGCAGGTGTACATCCGGACGGTGTTGTCGCGCGCCGGAGCGAATTCCTGTACCTGTTGCGTGAGCGTGTTGTAAAATCGCAGCGCCATATTTTCCGGGGAAGTTTTATGGTAGCAAACCGCCGGGGAGGGCGGCGCCGGCCAAGTCTTACGGCCAGGTCTTACGCCCCTCCATTTAACTTTAGATATCGCTTTCCCGATATCTCTTGTTATGGGAAGCCACCCAACAGTTAACTTCATTTTCTGCTGCTAGTTACGGCTATAATTGTCGTGAGCGGAAGAAAGAAGACGTGCGTGGGCTGTCTCTATTGCGGGAAAGATATCGGTCCATGCGATGGGCTCCGGGACGACAAATTCTGTAGTCCGGCGCATCGGCGGAGCTATGGCGATCGACTGGGGGAATCCACGGCGCCATCCCCGGCTGAAGCGTGGGGGCCCGTTCCGCGGCCCGAGCCCGCCGCCAGGCTGGCGCATCCCCACAGCGCGGAAAGCGCCAGCGCCCGTGCGGCTCTAGTCCTCCCAAAATGCCCGACGCTGGCCACGGAGGGGCGGCGCTCGCCGCCCTTGGGTGGTTGGCTGCCTGTCCCGCCGGCCGAACCGGTGATGACGCGCGTAGGGCAGGTTGCGGCCACCGAGCCGCACGCGGCCTGTTATAGCGCTCTCCCCGAGCCGCCGGCCCTGCCGCAGCCGATCCGGTTGGCGGCGCGCCTCGCGTTCCCGGCCGCCCATCCTGTCCTGCCTGGCAACTTTCTTTTTAGGGTTCCCCATCTGCACCTCCCCGGCGGCGGCGCCCTCGAACCACCGCCCTCGGCCGCGCCGCTGTCCGCGCCTGCATCGCCGTCCCACGACATAGCGCCCGCCGTGGATGCGCCGCCCGGGAAAGTCTACCCGGTCGCGGATTTCATTGCCCTGGAATACTACAGCCAGCGCGCCCGCGGTTCGCCTCGGATCGAACTGCGCTCCAAACCCGCGCCGCGCCTTCCCGTGCAGATCCCAGCCATGCGGTTGGAGCCCCTCGCGGTCCGGAGGGAAGACCTGCCGGCGCCAAAACCGGTGAAAATGCCCCCGGTCGAGGTTATCGGCATGCCGGCCGGAGCCAGACCGGTTACTCGCGCACGCACGTGGTGGCACGCGGCGGGAGCCATCGCCGCCGGCGTCTTTATTGGCCTGTTTGCGTGGGGGGGCGCCAGCATGTGGCGAACGGGCTGGAAGTTCGGCCCCGCAAAACCGGATCTTCTCGCCCCAGCCGCCAGCGCCGATGCTTCGAATCCGTCCGCGCCCGCCCCGGCCGCCCCCGCCGTGGCTTACGCGCCCGTCCCGGCCGCCAAGGGGCCCCTCGCGTGGGTCCGCGGCGCGGTCGCCAAACGGGCCACGGCCGAATTCAGCGACACCTTTCGCCACGGCATGTCCGCCTGGGGCGAACGCCCTTCCACCTTGGCGCCGGGCTGGTCCAGGAATCCCGATGGCTACGTCCGCCCCGGTCGATTGGCCTTGTTCCGCCCTTCGCTGGCCTATGCCAACTATCACATGGAGTTCTTCACCCAGATTGAGAGCAAGAGCGTGGGCTGGGTGGTGCGCGCCCGCGACTCCAAGAACTACTACGGCATGAAGTTCAGGGTGGTGGAGCCGGGCTTGCGGCCCATAATCGCCATGGTTCACTTCACCGTGTTGCGTGGCAAGGCGGGGCGTGAGGTGGAAATTCCGCTCTCCGTAATGGTGCATAACAACGAGGCGTATCACGTGTCCGTAGAGGTGAAGGGCAATCACGTGGTCACGTCTATCGAAGGGCAGGAAATCGATTCCTTCGCCGATGACGCCCTCACTTCCGGAGGCGTGGGCTTCTTCGCCGATGCCGGCGAAAAAGCGCGCCTCTATTGGCTGCGGGTGACGGCCAACGACGACTTCGTGGGCAAGCTCTGCGCTTACATGGCCGGCGCCCTGGGGCAGTCGTCTCCCGCCGCCGCCGGGCTGCGGCCGGACCCGGCCGCGCCAGGCGCGCCCAGCCCCTTCGAGCCTCGCGGAGAGATCGCTCTCGGCGCCGCGCTGGGATTCCGGAAATGCCGACAGAGGAAACCATGGACTTGATGACGGGAACCACAGCCGGCGCGCCGCCGCTGCCGCCCCCGGCCCGCGAGCCGGAACGGGGGAAACGCGCCGGCGGGGCGCTTTCCAAGGCCGTTTCCCTGCACCTGGAAGGCAAGCTGGAAGACGCCGCCCGCATGCTCGACCGGGCCATCGAGAAGGGCGACCGCAATCCCGGGCTGCTCTCCGCTTTGGGCCACATCCGGTATGAAATGGACGACTTCGCTTCGGCCAGCGCCGCCTATGCCGGTCTGGTTGCCCTTGAACCGGAGAATCGCGCCGCCAGCTTCAACCTGGGCGTCTGCCAGGGCCGCCTGAACGAATGGAACAAGGCCGCCGAAGCTTTCCGCGCCGCTCTGGACGGCGAGGACGGACGGACGGACGCTTTGCTCGGGCTCGGAATCTGCCTGATTCACGATGGCCGCGCCGCCGAAGCGGCCACGCCGCTCGATAAATTCCTGGGGCTCTACCCCGATAACCAGCAGGCGCTGTTCGGCAAAGCCGTGGTCCTGCACCAGACCGGCCGCGCCGAGGAGGCCGTCGAACACTACCGCAAGCTGCTGGCCCTCAACCCGCGTTACGACGACGCGCTCTCCAACCTGGTGGCGCTGTACCTGGAGAAGCAGGACGGGAAGTCCACCCGCCGTTACGCCGAAATGCTGGCCGAGGCGCGCCCCGAATCGCCCGTGGCCGATGAGGCGCTTTCCTCCCTGGCTTTCGCCGAAGGCGACTATGCGGCCGCCGCGCGGCACTGCCTCCATCTCACCGAAGTGGCCCCCGAGCGCTTCGAAAACTGGTTCAATCTCGGCGTGGCGTACCACAAAATGGGCGACTTCCAAAAGGCCGCCGAAGCATACCAGCGGGCCGTGGCGGCCAAGCCTGAATCCTCCCTGACGCACCTGAATCTGGGCGTGGCCCGCCAGGAATTGGGCGATCTCGCCGGGGCGCGCGCCAGCTACGAGAAAGCCTACCAGTTCGACAGCGGACAGCCCGGCGCAATCTGGAATCTGGCTCTGGTTCTGGAGCAGCAGGGCGAGCGCAACTGGGCCGAGAAGCTCTACGCCAAAATCCCCCGCGATGCCCCCGAGTGGTGCGAGGCCTGTTTTCGGCTAGGCTATCTGCGCCTGCTTCGCGGCGACTTCTCCTCCAGCGCCGAGGCCTTTCAAACCTGCCTCCAGCACCGCCCCGAGTGGCCCGAGGCCCGGCTCAACGCGGGCATCGCCTGGGCTCGCGCCGGCGATGCGCCGCGGGCTCGGCAGGCGTTCGAAGACGCCCTCGCCCTGCGCCCCGATTCCTCCGACGCGGTGCGCGGCCTGGCCGCCCTGGCGCTCGAACGCCAGGACTACGACCAGGCGTTCGATCTCCACCGCCGCCTGATCGAAATGGGCGAGCGCGCCCCCGAGCTCTACTACAACGCGGGCCTCATCTGCCAGAAACGCGGGAATACCGGCGACGCGACCCTGTACTACCGCCAGGCCATCGGCGAAGACCCACAGTTCGCCGAGGCCTTTCTCAACCTGGGCCACACCCTGATGGCCTCCGGCCAGGAGGAAGAGGCGCTGGCGTGCTGGCGCCAGGCCCTGCGCGAAAAGCCCGAGCTCGCCCAAACCTGTCTCGAGCCGCCCGCGCAATAGGGTGGGACAGACCATCGTCTTTTGTGGTCTGTCGTGCGCCCCGGAGTTGACAGGGTCGAAAAAGCATCTGAGACCCGCGGCGGGCAGGCGAAACCGCCTGCCCCACCAATGGAGGCAAAGGCCCGGTGGGGCAGGCGGTTCCGCCTGCCCACTGCTCGGATTTTCATAAAATTCCGTGGGCCGAAGGCCCATCCCGACAGACGACGAAAGGCGATCGTCCGTCCCACCAGGCCGTCTGATATCCTGTTGAAGGCGTCAAGACACTATCGTCCGTATAAGGAGACATCTCGTGAAAGTCGGCGTATTCACCCCCCTGCTGGCGCAGCTTCCCCTGGAAGACGTCCTCAAGAAGCTCGCATCCTACGACATCCACACCGTCGAGTTGGGTACCGGCAACTATCCCGGCGGGGCCCACTGCAAGCTCTCCATGCTCGATAACAGCGCCGAGCTGGCCGAGTTCAAGAAGAAGCTGGACGATCACGGTTTCAGCATCAGCGCGCTGAGCTGCCATGGCAACCCGCTCCATCCCAACGCGGAGCAGGCCCGGCACGACGCCCAGGTGAGCCGTCAGACCATCCTGCTGGCCGAGAAACTGGGCGTACCGGTGGTGGTGGATTTCAGCGGCTGCCCGGGCGATTCGGCCAACTCAAAGTGGCCCAACTGGGTGACCTGCCCGTGGCCGCCGGATTACCTGGAGATTCTCAAGTGGCAGTGGGAAGAGGTGGTGGCGCCGTATTGGATCGAGCAGGGAAAGTTCGCCTCCGATCATGGCGTGAAGGTGGCCATCGAGATGCATCCGGGGTTTGTGGTCTACAGCCCCGAGACCATGCTCAAATTGCGCGCCATCGCGGGGCCGTCGGTGGGCTGCAATTACGACCCCAGCCACATGTTCTGGCAGGGCATCGACCCCATCGCCGCCATCCGCGTTCTGGGCGATTGCATCTATCACGTGCACGCCAAGGACACCCAGATCTTCGATTGCAACCTGCCTATGAGCGGCGTGCTGGACACCAAGAGTTACACCGACGAACGTAACCGCGCGTGGATCTTCCGCACCTGCG
>Ga0181517_10004998_pt1 | contig 11875 bp, 8 predicted proteins | sample PEATcosm2014_Bin_31_FD_119748 | JGI IMG/M metagenome (GOLD analysis project Ga0181517, IMG submission 119748) | Peatland microbial communities from MTU Mesocosm Facility, Houghton, MI, USA - PEATcosm2014_Bin01_30_metaG | ecosystem: Environmental > Terrestrial > Soil > Wetlands > Peat | place... | reverse complement strand
TTTACAGTGGCTCACCGACCCCGCCGAAAACGGCGCTGGCGCTCTCTACGACTTCGGCTGCTACGGCGCAGACCTCATGACATGGCTGATGCACGGCGAAGCGCCGCTCAGCGTCACCGCCGTCGCCCAAACCGACAAGCCGCAAACCTACCCTCACGTCGACGACGACGCCACCATCATCCTGCGCTATCCGCATGCGCAGGCTGTGCTCATGCCGTCCTGGGACTGGACCTTCGGCCGCAAGGATATGGAGGTCTACGGAACCACCGGATATGCCATCGCCGTTAACCCCAACCAGATTCGCGAACGCATCGCCGAATCGTCACCGGAAGTCCCTCTGAGCATTCCGCCGCTCTCTCCACCCCTGGATACGTCTCTCCACTACCTCGCCGCCGTCGTTCGCGGAGAACTGCAGCCCAACGGCGATCTAACCGCTCTCGACACCAACATCGTCGTCATGCAGATTCTCGACGCGGCCCGCCAGTCCGCCAGCACCGGAAAAACCGTGCTTCTACATCCACTACCCTGAGGACCGGGCCGACGGCGTATTCTGAGGTGTGATCTTTCGCCCCGCCACTTTCGGCCTCATCATTCTTGCCGGAGCACTCGCAGCATTCCCTGCAGGTGCACAATACTCCGCCGATCGCCCGGTGGGCGCAACCGCGCAACAAGCACCTGCGTGGCAAAAGAACGCAGGCATCGACCAAAATCTCAATGGCCCCCTGCCCCTCAACGACACATTCAAGGACGAATCCGGCCGTGAGATAAAGCTGGGCGATGAATTCAGCCACAACCGCCCCGTCTTGGTTGCGCTGATGTATTACAACTGCCAGATGCTGTGCCCCCAGGTGCTGCGCGGCATGGCGTCGGCCCTGCGCCAGAGCGGCTTTCACGCCGGACACGAATACGACGTGATCGTCGCCAGCATCGACCCCACCGACACCCCCGCAGATGCAGCTGCCGAAAAGCAGCACTTCCTCTCCATGATCGATTCGGCGGCCACGGACACCGCCACGGTGAACTCAGTCCACTGCCTCACCGGCACGCAAGGGTCCATCACCGACCTGGCGCAGGCCACCGGCTTCCATTATGTGCGCGTACCCGGACCTGATGGCAAGATGACGCAGTTCGCACACTCCAGCGTCATCATGATCGCCACGCCCGACGGCCGCATGTCCAAGTACCTCTTCGGTATCGACTATCAGCCGCGCGATGTACGCCTCGCCCTCATTGAGGCGAGCACCCGCCACATCGGAACTCTCAGCGACCTCGTGCTTCTTTATTGCTGCAGCTATTCGCCCACCCAGGGCCGTTACACCGTTGCGATCCTGCGCATCCTCGGGCTCGCGGGTTTCGGATCGCTTCTGGCGGTCCTCTTCATGCTTTATCTGCTATCAAAAAAGCCCAAAAGCATTCCAGTCGGCGTGTGATTCTTGTCCCATTGGCCCCGAAGACAAAGCGACCGATCCCCACCCTGTTTCATCCCACGAGCGGAGGATTTCCCTATGAACGCGGTTGTTCTTTACGAATACGGCGAAACGGACAAGCTTCAGTATAAAACCGATCAGCAGGAACCGCCTTTCGGTGCGAATGAGGTCCGCGTGCGCGTGCGGGCCACAAGCGTCAACCCCATCGACTGGAAACTGCGCAGCGGCGCCGCCCGCGCTCGCATGCCGATTGAATTTCCCGCCATCCTCGGCCGCGACCCGGCAGGCGACGTGGCCGACCTTGGCCGCGGCGTGACTGGTTTCAAGAAGGGCCAGCGTGTGATGGCCCTCGCCAACGGCACCTACGCCGAGTTCACCACGGTGAAGGCCGATATCCTCGCCCCCCTTCCGGACGCCCTCAGCTTCGAGCAGGCCGCAGCTTTGCCCCTCGTCCTCACCACCGGCGCACAGCTCATCGAACGGGGCGTCCAACCGCAGCCTGGCTGGACCGTCCTCGTCACCGGCGCCCTGGGCGGTGTTGGCCGCACAGCCGTTCACGTCGCGCGCAAGCATGGCGCTCACGTCATCGCCGGGGTTAAATCTTCTCAGCGCGAGGAAGCAGCAAAGCTCGGCGCGGAACGGGTCGTGGCTCTCGATGATGAAAAGGACATCGCGACCCTGCGCGACCTCGATGCCATCGCCGATACCGTTGGGGGCGTAACCATCGCTGGACTTCTGAAGGCCCTCAAACCTGGCGGCGTCCTCGGCTCCGTTCTAGGCGAGCCGAAGGAAGCCGCTGGCAAAAACATTCAGGTCCACGCTATTCAGGCGCAACCCGATGCCTCTCGCCTCCACGAACTTGCGGAGGACGTTGCCCGGGGCGAGTTCAGCATTCCTATCGCAAAGGTTTTTCGTCTGGAAGAAGCACGCAAAGCCCAGGACTTCGCCGAACACGACCACCCCAACGGCAAGGTCCTGCTCGTTGCCTAGCGACTATGCGACGACGTGGCGGCGGCCACGCCGTTTTTGGCCTCTGTCGCGTCCGGGCCCTGAACACTGTTCCCTGTAATTTGTCTCACCATCATCGCCGCCACATAAGCGGCACCAAATCCGTTGTCGATATTCACGACGCACACGTTGGGCGAGCATGAATTCAGCATCCCCAGCAGGGCTGCGATGCCCCCAAAAGCCGCGCCGTACCCGATACTGGTCGGCACCGCAATCACCGGGGCAGCTACCAATCCCCCGACCACGCTCGGCAGCGCGCCCTCCATGCCGGCGCACACAATCACCACGCGCGCCGTTCCCAAGCCTTCGCGCGCCGCAAGGATGCGATGGAGGCCAGCCACTCCAACATCCCAAATCCGCGAAACTTCGAGCCCCAGATACTCCGCGGTCGTCGCAGCCTCTTCGGCCACCGGTAAATCGCTGGTCCCGGCGCACACCACCGCCACCGGCCCCGACTTCTCGCCGCCTTCGCCTGATCGCAATCCGATGATTCTCGCCTGCTGGTGATGCACGGCGCCCGGTAGGCGCATCTTCACCGCCGCATATGCATCGGCATCAGCGCGCGTCGCCAGCACACTCCCGCCGGCAGCCGCCATGCGCGAGAATATCTCCGCCACTTGCGCGGGAGTCTTCCCCGCCGCGTAAATCACCTCCGGCAATCCCAGCCGTAATGCACGATGGTGATCGATCCGCGCGAAACCCGCATCCTCATACGGCATCCTGGCCAGCTCGCGCAGCGCAGACGCCGGCGTCGTATCCCCCGACTGCACGCTTTCCAGCAAATGCAGAATCATTTCGCGCGTCATGCATTTTCCTTCGTTGTCTGCAGTTCCGCATACGCCGCCACAGCCGCTTCCATCACCGTTCGCAATGCGACCTCGTGCTCCCGCGCCGCGCGCCGGCAATCTTCATATTCCGGCATTGCGTTCAGAATTTCCCCGGGCACCGAAGCGATTTTCATCCGCACTTTTCCATATTGCGTGTCGACTGTTACAAATTCCCGATCGAGGATCACGCGGGCTTCCTCACGCCGCCGAATCCCCAGTGTGGTCGTCTCGCGAAACAGCAATCTCTGCAGATCTTCCTCGTTCTCCGGTTTCGAGAGCACCGTCAGCAAGGTTCCCAGACGTCCCTTCTTCATCGTCACCGGCGCAGCCATCGCATCCAGCGCACCATTCTCGATCGCCAGTTCCATGGCATGTGCCAGAACCTGCGGCGAGGCGTCATCCAGTGCGCATTCCAGAACGACCACACGATCACCTGCGAACGGCCGCTTCCCTGTCGCCGCCTTGGCCAGCGTTCCGATCGACAACCGCAGCACGTTGGCAAACCCTTCCGGATCGCGACCGCCGGCGCCGTAGCCAATCGCAGTCACCGTCTGCGCTCCCTCCAAATCGTCCGCATCGAACGCGCATCCGAGAGCCCGCAACATTGCGGCCCCAGTCGGCGTGGTCAGCTCCATCTGCGGTCCCGCGGCAAACACCGGCACACCCTTTAGCAACTCCGCAGTCGCTGGAGCCGGTACCGGCATCTGTCCATGCGCGCAATTCACAAAGCCGCTGCCCACGTTCACTGGCGAGCAGCGCCACTTCTCGACGCCCAGCGAGGCCAGCCCAACCGAGGCGCACACGATGTCCGTGATCGTGTCCACGGCGCCCACTTCGTGAAAATGAACTTCATCCGGCACAATGCCGTGCACTTTCGCCTCAGCTTCAGCCAGCAACTCAAACGCCCGCAGCGCAATCTTCTTTGCTGGCGCGGGCAAGCCGGTTGCGGAAATCAGCGTGCGGATATCCGGCCAGTTCCGTCCGTGCGCGTGTTCCTGGACGTGCGGATGGTCGTGCGAATGTTTTTGATTGTGAGAGTGTCGCTCTTCGCAGTGATGGTGTCCGTGCTCGTGATGTTTATGCTCGTCAGGCTCGGGGCGCGCATTTTCGGCGAGCACGCCATGCTCCAGCACATCCACTTTCGTCGCCCGAATGCAGCTGCGAGTCACGGATCGAATCCGCAGCTCCGCACCGATCCCCAGTGCCGCCGCCGCATTCTGCAGTAGCTCCAGCGGCACGCCAACATCGATCAGCGCGCCTAGCAGCATATCTCCGGAAATTCCGGAAAAGCACTCGATGGTTCCAGTCGTCATATTGAAATTCAGAAAAATTGAAATTCAGAAAAACGAAATCAGGAAGCCCTCGGCAGCGCTTTCCCGGTCAGCATTTCAGCAGGCAGCAACTCGTTCATGGATCCGGATCGATATCCATCGCAATCGACCGCGACATACGGGAATCCCGCGCTCCGCACCGCCCCGGCCATTCTGCGAAAGAACTGCGGATCAAGCGCACTTGGCAGCTCTTCCTGAGCAATTTCAATGCGCGCCACGCTCCCGTGATGCCTTACGCGAAACCGCAGCAGCCCCAGCGCCCGCAGAGCCTCCTCGGCATCCTCCACCTGGCGCAGGGCTTCGGTCGTTACGCGCCGTCCATATTCGATGCGCGACGACAGGCACGCCGACGCCGGTTTATCCCAAACCCGCAGCCCCGCCGCCTGAGCCAGCGCGCGAATCTCCGCTTTGGCCAGCCTCGCGTCAACCAGCGGCGCCGCCACGTGATGCTCGGCTGCCGCCCACTGTCCCGGGCGAAAATCTTTGCGGTCGTCGAGATTCAATCCGTAAGCGACAGCCGCGAACCCACGTTTCTCCCTCTCCGCTTCCAGCGTCGTGAACAGCTCGTCTTTGCAATGAAAACAGCGATCGCCGTTATTGGCCGCGTAGGCCTCGCGGTCCAGCTCATGGGTCTCCAGAACCAGCAACGGAATGCCATGCTCCTCAGCGAATCCCACAGCGTCGCGGTAATGGCTGCGCGCAAGCGATGCCGAATCCGCGATGGCCGCCAGCATATTGACTCGCAGAACCTGATGCGCCGCCCACGCCAGGTAGGCAGAATCCACGCCCCCGGAATAGGCCACGATCACGCTGCCCAGCTTCCGCAGCTGTTCTTCCAGGGCTGCCTCTTTCTTCTCCAGATCTACGCCTGCTGGATCCATGTCCGCCGCCTGCACCCTCATCCTACCTCGCAGGGCCTTTCATTGGAAATTTCGGGCCTTCTGCTGAGATGCCCGAAAACGGGCCATGAATCTGGGAAGATAGTTACGATGGCGACAGTGCACGCGGGCGCGATCCTCACTCCGGAAGAGCGGCTGGCCCGGAGGCGACTTATCCTGCGGGACGCCTTCTCCCTCATCAGCCTCTTCCTCATCACCGCCATCCTCTTCATCCTCACCCTGCTGTTGTTTCGCTCCTTCACCAATCACCGCGAGGAACTGGGCGCTCGCTGGAAAACCCGCGGCGAAATCGCTCTGCACGCCGGCCATCCCGAAATTGCCATTGATGACCTCCGCTCCGCCCTGGCGTACGTGCCCAGCCGAGATACGGAGATCGAACTCGCCTCCGCGCTCGCCGACGCCGGCAAGACCCAGGAGGCGACCGTCTACTTCACTACCCTCTGGGAATCCGCGCCCGGCGACGGCACCATCAACTTGCAGCTCGCCCGGCTGGCCGCAAAGGACGGAAACGAATCCCAGGCCCTCTTCCACTACCAGTCGGCACTCGACGGTACCTGGCAGGGCAACGGATACGACCGCCGACGCGAGGTCCGTCTGGAATTGGCACGTTACCTTATCGCTCGCCGTGAATACATACCGGCGCACACCCAGCTTGTGATCGCCGCCGGCAACGCACCCGACGACCCCGCAATCAAGCTCGAAATCGCCGGCCTTCTGGAACAAGCCGCCGCCCCCCGGGATGCCCTCGGCCTCTACCGCTCTCTGACTGCGCGCGCCGATCCGCCCATCGCTGCGCTCGAAGGAGCCGGCCGCACTGCCTTCGCCCTCGGCATGTTTCGTATTGCCGCCGAGTCCCTGAGGCGCGCCCTGGCCGCCCCCCTCGCTACGCAGCAGCCCGACAATGAAAAGGCGACAGTCCACGAAATGCTCGATGCCTCGCAACGCATCCTGGCACTCTATCCGGCCTTCGATCTCCCGCCTCGTTCCCGGGGCGAGCGCGTGCTCTCCCTGAAGCGAATAGCCCGCGAACGGCTCACTGAATGCGCCGGTTCCAGCCCCGCAGCCCCGCCCAGGCTCGCCAGCCTCGTCTCACGCTGGGACCAGCTTCAATCCGGCCTCACGCCGCCAGAGCTCGAGCAACAACCCGAACTGGAGCAGTCCATTACGCAACTCGTTTGGGATACCGAAACCCTCACCGCTCAGGTCTGCGGCGCGCCCGCCGGAGACGATGCGCTCCTGATGCGCATCGCCCAGAACCCGGCTGCCGTGGAGCAGGAATAGGGAAACAGATGCCCGACCCACGGATACAAATCGGGGCAATCGCTCCTCCCGATACCGACATCGCCGGGATCACCGCCGCTCCTGCTCTCCCCACGCCTCCGGTGTCGGCAAGATCAGGCCGGCCTTCCGACCGCCAGGCTCGCTCCGGCCTCTCCGCAACCCTCGACAGGATCGCGCCTACCCGCGACGAACGCCTCTTCCTCGTCCTTTCCATCTTCATCGGCGTTATCTCCGGCACCCTGGTCGTGGCCTTCCGCATCGCGATTGAATGGATCCGCCTGCTCACTCTGGGATCCGCGCCGCATGGCGGCCAGTATCGCCTGCTCATCGCCCCATCCGTCGCCGGACTCATTGTCGCCGCCCTGGTCATCTGGTTCTTCCCGGCCGCGCGCGGCAGCGGCGTCAACCAAACCAAGGCCGCTTTATATATCTATGACGGCTACATTTCTTTCCGCACCGTCATCGGCAAGTTCCTCACTTCCGCCCTCGCCATCGGCAGCGGCCATTCTCTCGGGCCCGAAGATCCGTCCCTCCAGATTGGCGCCGGAGTCGCCTCGATCATCGCCCGCAATCTCAATCTTTCCCGCCGTCGCCTGCGCATGTTTGCCCCCATCGGCGCGGCCGCCGGACTCGCCGCCGCCTTCAATGCCCCCATCTCCGCCATCCTCTTTGTCATTGAAGAAGTCATCGGTAGCTGGAGCGCTGCCGTCCTTGGTTCTCTCGTGCTTTCCGCCATATCCAGCGTCGTTGTGGCCCGATGGTTCTGGGGACCCGAGCCTCTGTTTCGCATCCCATCCATCACCGTCCGCGACCCGCGCGAGCTCATGGCGTATGCCGTCCTCGGAGTCTTTGGCGGTCTGCTCGCTCCAGTCTTTTCGCTCATCCTCGGCTACCTGCGTCCTCGCCTGCGGGCTCTCCCTCGCTGGACCCTCTTCCTTCAGCCCGCCGTCGCCGGCGTTCTCGTCGGCGCCATCGGCTTCTTCGGCTTCCCTCAGGTCATGGGCACTGGATACGACGTCATCGACCAGGCCCTGCACGGCCAGTTCGTCTGGCAGATCCTCCTCGCGCTCGTCTTTCTCAAGATGCTCGCCACCACCCTGTCGTTCTCCAGTGGAACCCCCGGCGGCATGTTTGCGCCCACTCTCTTCATCGGCGCCATGCTGGGCGGTGCAGTCGGCGCCTTCGAGAAACACTTCTTCCCCCACCTCACCGGCACCGTCGGCGCTTACTCGCTCGTCGGCATGGGTGTTCTCTTCGCTGGATTTCTGCGGGTCCCCCTCACGTCGGTCTTTATGGTCCTCGAAGTTAGCGGCAATTACTCCATCGTGATGCCCATCATCCTGGCCAACACTCTGGCCTTTCTCATCTCGCGCAGCCTCCAGCCCGTGGGTATCTTTGAAACCTTCACGCAGCAGGATGGCCTCGACCTTCCATCTATGGAAGAACAACGCGAAGAAGCCGTCCTCCACATCGAAGATGCGCTTCAGCCCGCTACCGTCCCCCTCGTGACCGGAAGCGACACCCTCCAGCGGGTCGCACAGACAATCGCCGAAACACACGCTTCCGCTTTCCTCGTCCGCCTCATCGACGGCTCCTGGTACGCGATGAGTGCAGACGAGCTAACCAGTGCTTCCGCCACCCTCACGCCCGAAGCGCCAATCCAGCGCGCGCTCCAGCCGGATCGCACACCCCTGCTCTTTCCCGATATGCCTCTCGACTCGGCGCTCCACTACTTCCCCCGCTGGCCGCTGCTCCCTGTCCTCAACCGCGCCAGCCGCGGAACCCTCGAAGGCATGCTCACCCTCGATGACGTTCTCCGCCGCTATCGAGGCGGCGAGTAGCGTCTCATCGACCCCTTGCATCGCCCGCCCCGCAACACTACGCTCAAGATTCGAGGATTACGCAAACCCTCCGCTCATGCTGAGCCTCTATCAACGGCTGTTTGTCGGCTGTCTCCTGCTCATCGCGCTGGTCACCACGGTCAGCTTCCTGGTGCGCACCTCCTTCGTGCGCCTCGCTGCGCTCGATGCCCAGGTCCACGTTGCCGAAGCCGCGGTCGCATCGCTCGCTTCAGCCCAGGGCGCCGTCGCTCATGAGGAGCTGATCGCCGCACGCATCCCCACCGGCAACGCTGCTATCTCCGATTTTCGCGACCAAGCCAGCCATACCCAGCTCCTTCTCCGCGCCGCCGTTGACGACGTGCACACCCTCGATCCTTCTCTTCCCATCGATCGCCTCGCAGCGGAACATGCCCGTATCGCCCAGCATCCGCCCTCCGACTCGACCGAACTGACCCGTTCCCTCGAATCTCTCCACATCGAGCTCCGCCGTAACCTCGATCAGCTCTCCGCTCATCGCACTACCGTCGTCACCGCCCTGCGCGGCCAGCAGAACCAGCTGCGCGGTCGCCTCATCGCCGCCTGCGGACTCTCCATCGCCGCCTCCGCCATCATCTCTGCCGTCATGCTCCTTCTGGTCATCGCTCCGTTGCGCCATACCGCCCGTGTAGCTCGCCGCATCGGTCAAGGCGATCTCCACCAGCGCGTCGAGTGGCGATCCAAGGACGATCTCGGCACGATTGCAACAGAACTCAACCGCCTGGCAATCCGCCTGCGCGACCTGCGCGAAACCGAATCCGGCCGTCGCCAGATGGAGTTCCAGCTGATCGACGCCGTCGTCCGTTCCATCTTCGAGCCCGTCATTGTCACGGACGGCAAAGGCCAGGTGCTCAAGCTCAATCAGGCGGCCATGGAACTTTTCGGCCTGGTCAACGCCGCCGAGGGCGCCGGAGTTGACCGCATGGTCCTCGCCAGCACCCCCGGCGGCGATAAAATTCTCGACGCCATTCGTGCCGCCGTCTCCATGCAGCGCACCACCACCGCCACCGAAGGCCAGGCCGCGCTCCTCCCCATGCGCATTGGGCAGGCCGAACGCAGCTATCGCCTTCGCACCACGCCGATGCGCGACAGTGAAGGCAAGCTTCTCGGCGCGGTGACTCTTCTTGAAGATGTGACGGAGATCGCCGAGGTCGACCGCTTCAAATCACGCTTTCTCTCCGTCGCTTCCCAGAAACTGCGCGATCCCATCCGCCGGCTGCGCCTTTCGCTCTATGCGCTCACCCAAAGCCACGCCGGAGAACTGACACCCCTCCAGATGGAGCTCGCCAGCAGCGCGGCCCAGGAGGCTGAACAACTCGACGACCTCATCCTCGACCTTATCGAGGTCGCCGAACTCGAAACCGGCCGCCGCCAGCTCCGTATCGAAAAGGTCCGTCCCATCGACGCCCTCCGCGATGCCGTCGTTCGCTCCCGCGATGCGGCCCATCAAAAGAACATCGATATCGAGCTGCTCGCCTTCGAAGACGTCGCCTGGGTGCAGGCCGACCGGCGAGCCCTCCGCACCATCCTGGACAATCTAATCAGCAATGCCCTCCGCTATACCCCGGAAGGCGGCCACATTCGCCTCGGCGCTACTGAGCAGCAGGAGCGCGTCCAGTTCTTCGTACACGACAACGGCCGCGGCATCGAGACCGAGCGTCTGCCCACCATCTTCGGCCGGTTCACCGGCGACCCTGCCAGCGGCGGCTCCGGGCTTGGCCTGGCCCTGGTTCGCCGGCTTGTTGAATCTCAGGGCGGCCAGGTCTCCGTCGAAAGCCGTCTCGGTGCTGGCACCACCTTCCGCTTCACCCTCCCCATCTCCGTGGCCGAGGCCGACCGCCACCCAGTGGAGGCCGGATGACTACACCAACTCCCGTCCCGACGCCCATCCCCACCGACCTCACTCCGACGCACCGCGATACGCCGGAGCCTGGCCGCCTCCGCGTCTACCTCGGCGCTGCGCCCGGCGTCGGCAAAACCTACCGCATGCTCGAAGACGCGCACTTCATGCGCCGCCAGGGCATCGACGTAGCCATCGGCCTCATCGAAGCGCACGGCCGCCCTGACACCGCCGCCCTCATCGAGGGTCTTGAAATCATTCCGCTCCGGAACGTTCAGTACCGCTCCGTCACCCTGCGCGAAATGGACGTCGAGGCCATCCTCGCCCATCGCCCCACCTGGTGCGTGGTCGACGAGCTCGCCCACAGCAACGTCCCCGGCTCCCGCAATCGCAAACGCTACGAGGACGTCCTCGAGCTCCTCGACGCCGGCATCAATGTCATGACCGCGATGAACGTCCAGCACCTTGAGACGCTCAACGATGCGGTCGCCCGCTCTTCGAGCACACAGATTCGCGAAACCGTCCCCGACAGCTTTCTCCGCCGAGCCAACGAGGTCGTCAACGTCGACATCACCATCGACGAGCTCCGCGACCGCCTCCGTCAGGGCAAGATCTACGCTCCCGAAAAAGTCGAGCAGGCCCTCGCCAACTTCTTCCGCAAGGGAAACCTCAACATGCTCCGCGAGCTGGCCCTGCGCACCACCGCCGAGCAAGTCGGCACCGCCGCCGCGGAATACCGCCGCACCCAGGGACTCGAGCAGGCCCCCATCCCGGAAAAGGTGATGGTCTGCCTCTCACCCCGCGCCGGCATGGAGCGCCTCGTCCGCGTGGGCGCCCGCATCGCCGGCCGCCTCGCAACCAACTGGTACGTCGTATATGTCGAAACTCCGGACTCCGACCATCGCCATGGCGATCCGGCTGCCTTTGCGCGGCTTGAAGAATATCAGCGCATGGCCCGCGATCTCGGGGCTCAGGTGGTCAACCTGCGCGACAAGAAAGTTGCTGACGCCCTCATCGAGTTCGCCCGTAAAGAGAACATCTCCCACGTCGTCTTCGGTCAGTCCGCGCGCTCGCGCTGGGACATTCTGCTCCGCGGCTCAATTATCAACCGCTTCCTTACAGAAATGCGCGAAACCACCGTCCAGGTCGTGCCGGTTCAGAAAGAACGGAAGCAGCCCGTTCGCTGACAATTCCCCTATTGCTTCTTCAGCACCGCATCGCTGTTCTCATCGGTCGCGATCGCCGCTTCCAGCTTCCGCAGCTTCACGTACTCCCCGGGCTCCAGTTCCACCTTCTTCAGGACGTATTCGCGCTTGTAGTGCAGCGCGCCGCCCTCGGCCTTCACTTCGCTGTGATACGTGGCAAACCCCACATCCATGCTCACC
>Ga0181517_10004995_pt1 | contig 11879 bp, 10 predicted proteins | sample PEATcosm2014_Bin_31_FD_119748 | JGI IMG/M metagenome (GOLD analysis project Ga0181517, IMG submission 119748) | Peatland microbial communities from MTU Mesocosm Facility, Houghton, MI, USA - PEATcosm2014_Bin01_30_metaG | ecosystem: Environmental > Terrestrial > Soil > Wetlands > Peat | place... | reverse complement strand
GCTGCCGCACCCCTCACCGGAGAGGTCACCGGTGACGGCGACGAGGTGGTCGCCCCCCTTGATTTGACGGTGCGCGACCGCTCGAGCGATCCCCTGCGCAGTTACTTGACGCAGATCGGCCACGCACCCCTGCTCACGGCGGCCCAGGAGGTCGCCCTGGCCAAGCGCATCGAGCGCCACGATCTGGCTGCCAAGCGCGCCCTGATCGAGGCCAACCTGCGCCTCGTGGTGAGCATCGCCAAACGTTATGAGGGCTGCGGGCTGCCGCTGCTCGACTTGGTCCAGGAGGGCAACCTCGGTCTCATGATCGCCGTCGAGAAGTTCGACTACCGACGTGGCTTTAAGTTCTCGACGCCCGCCTACTGGTGGATCCGCCAAGCGATCACTCGCGCCCTTTCCAACAACAGTCGCACGATCCGCCTGCCGGTCCACGTCATCGAAGCCCAGAGCAAGCTGTCTGCCACGCGGCGGCGCCTGGAGCAGACAAGCGGCCGCGAGCCGACGCCCGACGAGATCGCCGCCGCGATGGGAATCGATGGTGAGACGGTGCGTGAGATCGTCCGTTCGAGCCGTGTGCCGGCGAGCCTCGAAGCGCAGACCGGCGAAGAAGAGGGTGCGCTTCTCGGTGAGCTCATCGAAGACCAGGCGGCGATCGAACCGTTCGCCGCGGCCTACGATGCGGAGCGCCGCGCTGCAGTCGAGCAGCTGCTCGGCGCTCTGACGCAGCGTGAGCGCAGGATCATCGAGCTGCGGTTCGGGCTCAAGGACGGAGAGCCGCGGACGCTCGCGGAGATCGGCCAGGAGTTCGGCCTCTCGCGCGAACGTGTCCGGCAGATCGAGGTCAAGACGCTCGCCAGGCTGCGCAGCTTCCGCGACTCGCAGAAGCTCTGTGCGGTGATCGATTAGTGGCGTGCCCGCGCGGCGTGCGCCCGCGCGGCTGGGCCACGTCGAGTCTGCGGTTCAGACGGGCCGCTTTGCCATCGTCGCGGCTGGACTTGAAGACTCGCTGAGCGGCGCAGACACGCGAGCCACGATCACATCGGTGCGCGAGCGCAACGCCCGCGACAGCACGTGGTCGAGCTGATTGTGGAGGACCCAGTGCCAGGGGTGGTCGGGGACCACGAAGGGGATCAGCACCACGATCTGATCGCTGCGTTCGGTCCGCAGTTCGTCGATGAACTCGACTAGAGGCTGCACGACCGACGAGTAGGGGGTGTGCAGGACGCGCAGGGGCACGCCGGTATGCCAGCGTCGCCACTCACCTTCGAGCTCCGTGATTCCGACCCCTTGTCCAAGGGCGCCGCTGGTCTCCGAACGACTTGCTTGCCCTTCGCCTTCTTCGTCATCGAAGGCGACGGTGACGGCGATGACCTCTTGTCCGAGCGACTCGGCTTCGCCGATCGCCTCGGCCGTGAGGCGCGAGACGCTGGCCACGGGCACGATGACGAGCGTTTTCCTGCCTTGCGGAGCGGCAGGCACCTCACCCAGGGCGAGCTGCGCCCTCTCCCGCCGGTAGTAGGCACCGATGCGGGTGAACAGGACGATAAAGAGCGGTATCGCAATGACCACGACCCAGGCCCCCTCGGTGAACTTCGCCACCCGAAAGACGATCATGGAGATACCACTGGCGATCGCGCCGACGGTGTTCATCGCCGCCCGCCGGCGCCAGCGCGCGCCGCGAGCGCGCCGCCAGTGCACCACGAGTCCGCTCTGGGAGATCGTAAATCCGATGAAGACGCCGATGGCAAACAATGGGATCAGGGAGTTGACGTTACCGCCTACGGCGATCAGCAGGACTCCTGACATGACGGCCAGGGCCCAGATGCCGTTGCCAAAGACGAGCCGGTCGCCGCGCAGCGCGAAGAGGTGCGGCAGGTAACTGTCGCGCGCCAGCAGGCCGGCGAGCACCGGCAGGCCTCCGAACGACGTGTTGGCCGCCAGCGCCAGCACGACCGTGATGACCACCGACAGCAGGTAGTAAGCCCAGCCGCGCCCCACAGAGGCAGCGATCACCTGGCTGAGGGCGGTCTGTCCGACGCGCGGCTCGATACCGAAACGCCGAACCAGTACGGCCACACCGAGCAGCATCGCACCGAGGATCACGCCGAGCAGCAGCTCGGTGCGCTTGGCGCGCGCGGCCCGCGGCTGCCTGAAGAGCGGCACGCCGTTGGCGATGGCCTCCACCCCGGTCAGGGCGCTGCAGCCCGCGGCGAAGGCGCGCAACACGAGCAGCACCCCGACCGTCTCGAGGCCGCTGGTGGCCACAATCGAGCCGCCGGGCTGGGGCGCGTGCGCCGCCAAGGGGTGCAGAAGGCCCACAGCAAGCACAGCCAGCAGTCCGACGATGAACAGCATGGTCGGCAGCAGGAACGCCCGCGCGCCCTCGGCCACGCCGCGCAGATTGAGGAGCGTGATCACGGCAAGGATCCCCAGACAGAGAGGCACGGTGAGGGGCCTGAGACCGGGAAATGCCGAGGACAGGGCGGCGACGCCGGCGGCGATCGACACCGCGACGGTCAGCGTGTAGTCGACGATCAGCGCCGCTCCGGCGAGCAGACTGACGCCGCGCGGGAAGTTGTCTTTGGCGACTGCGTAGGCACCGCCGCCGCCCGGGTAGGCATCGATCACCTGACGGTACGACAGCACCAGGATCGCCAGCAGCAGCACGATGGCGACCGTGACGGGAAGCATGACCCGCAAGGCGGCAAGCCCACCCGCGGCCAAGACGATGAGGATCGCCTCGGGCCCGTAGGCGACCGATGTCAGCGCGTCCAGAGAGAGGGAGGAGAGGCCCTCGATCGGCGTGATCTGCTCTTTGGCCGCCTCACTGAAGCGGAGCGGTCGGCCGATGAGAACGTGCCACACCGAATGCGGAAGGCGGCGCGCTGCGAGCGGCAGAGACGCTTGCTCACGGCGATCCGGTCCGCCAGGCGGCGAGGGCGCAGCCGGCTGTCCGGCTGACTGGTTCTCCAATGGAATCGACTACCTCGAGGTGGCGGGGGTCGTCTTGCTGACCCGTGCAGCATTCCCCGCGGCCCCGCGGCGCGCACGTTGGGCCGCCCACCCTCCACGGCTGCGCAGGGCAACGACGTTCGAGGGTTCTCGCGGGACACGCTGTGACGAGGTCGGAGCCAAGCGCACGGCAACACCGCCTAGATAGCCCGCCCGGGTCAAGCCTCCAACCGGCTCGGACGATCCTACCGCGCCGTCGCCCGGCCTCCTAACAAACTTCGAGCAGAATGAGCTGAACGGCGCTGCGATTACTTGTTCACATGAGAAATTAGCATGGTAAACTATTGCTCATGAACGATGTGCCCGACCCCCAGTCCGCTGCGGCGGTCAGCGACGCCCGGCTCGACGGCCCCGAGCTTGCCGCGCGCCTGCGGCTGGTGCTCAACCGATTGGCTCGTCGCTTGCGCGCTCAGGCGCCCCAGGACTTGAGCCCATCGCGTACCTCTGCCCTTGTCACCATCGAGCTGCAGGGCCCGATCACCCTGGGCCAGCTGGCTCGCTGCGAGCACATCACGCCGCCGAGTATCACCCGGATGGCAGCCTCTCTTGAACAGCTCGGTCTGGTGCGTCGCGAGGCAGACCCGGTCGATCGTCGTATCGCCCGCGTCGCGCTCACGGCCGAGGGCAGGCGCACGGTGCAGCGCACCCGGACCCGTAAGACGGCCTATCTGGCCAAGAAGCTAGGCAAGCTCACTGAGTCGGAGCTTGCCGTCATGCGCGAGGCACTGCCGGTCCTCGAGCGGCTGCTCGAGGACGATCGTTGAGCGACGTTCCTGCGACAGTCGCGCCGCGCGGTCCCGCCTTCTTGCGGCGCATGTTCCGCTCCCTGCGTACCCGCAACTACCGCCTCTGGTTCTTCGGTCAGACGATCTCGCAGTGCGGCACCTGGATGCAGTCGGTGGCCCAGTACTGGCTGGTCTTGGAGCTCACCCATAGCGCCTTCGATCTGGGCATCACGGCGGCGCTGCAGTTTGCACCGGTGCTCTTCTTTGGCACCATCGGCGGCCTGGTCGCCGACCGCTTCGACAAGCGCAAGGTGCTGCTCGTCACTCAGACGGCCTTCACGGTCCAGGCGGCCGTGCTCTGGTTGCTCGTCGCCGATGGCTCTGTGCGCCTCTGGATGGTATGGGCTCTGGCTTTGACTTACGGCTTCATCAATGTCGCCGACAACCCCTCGCGCCAGAGCTTCGTCGCCGAGATGGCCGGGCCCGACGACCTGACCAACGCAGTCGGTCTCAACAGTGTCATCGTCAACGTGTCACGCATCATCGGCCCCGCCGTCGCCGGCGTCATGATCGCCACCGTCGGGCTGTCGTGGGCGTTCCTAGCAAACGCGATCTCCTTTGCGGCAGTGATCGGGGCTCTGTATGCGATGCGGGCCTCTGAGCTGCACCGCCGACCGCCGCTGGGCCGCGCCAAGGGCCAGATCCGGGCCGGGCTGCACTACGCCTGGCAGGCCTGGGAGCTGCGCGTACCGCTGATCATGATGGCCGTGATCGGCACGCTGGCCTACAACTTCAGCGTGGTGCTCCCGCTCTTTGCCCACGACGTGTTTCACCGCGGCGCGGGTACTTACAGCGCCTTGACGGTCGCCATGGGCATCGGCGCGCTGGCCGGCGGGCTGACCATCGCCTCGCGCCAGCGACCGAGCCACCGTCTGCTGGTGGTCGTCAGTCTCGCCTTCGGTGTGTTCATCCTGGCGGTGGCTGTGGCGCCGAGCTTGCCCCTCTGCCTTGCCCTGCTCGTAGCGATGGGCGCCGCCAGCATCATGTTCATCGCCACCGCCAACTCGCTGCTGCAGCTGAACTCGAGCGGCATCATGCGGGGCCGCGTGATGGCCCTGTGGGCGGTCGTGTTCTTGGGCTCGACTCCCATCGGCGCACCGCTCATCGGCTTTCTCGCCGGTCGCTACGGCGCCCGCTTCGCACTGGGTGTGGGCGGTGCCGCGACCGTGGTGGTCGCCGTCTGGGCGGCCTTTGAGCTGCGTCGCATCCGCGCCTCTCTCAGGATCGCGGCCAGCAAGGCCGCGGCGTTCGATTCTGGTGAGGTCGACGATCCGGCGATCGGCGGCGCGATCCTCGAAGGAGTCCGCAAGCGGCAGCTGGAGCCGGCAGGCAAGGGCCAGTCGGGTTGAGTCGCTCGCGGCGCCTCTGGTCCACTACGCATGGCGTATATGCTGGACCGCGATGCGTCGGTATGTACTTGTCCTCATCGGGTTCACCCTGGCCGGCTGGGCCTTCGGCGTCCTCGACTCGCGGCTTCCCATGCCGGGCTCGTCGACAGTCTTCTGGGCCGGGAACCTGGGGAGCCCCTGGCTGGTACTGCCCTTCTTCACCGGTTGGGCTCAGCGCTCGCGGCGCTGGGCATGCGTGGGCGGCGGGCTGGTCTGCACGGCGAGCATGGTGGGCTTCTTCGGCCCGGGCGGAGCCTGGGGCCCCGCGTCACTTGGCTTCGTCGTCTCCTGGTTGCTGGTCGGGGCGCTGGCTGGTGCTGTCTACGGCCTGTTCGGCCATGCATGGGGCCATTCGCGGGGACTGCTCGACGGTCTTGCCCTGGCACTCCCTTTCGTTCTGGAGCCCTGGGCCTGGTCGTGGGGTCTCGGCTATGCGCAGGGCGCTGTGCCCTACTGGTACATCGAGACAGCGGTCGGCGTCGCGCTGCTCATCTGGGTCGTGGTCGCCAGCCGGCGAAGGGCGGCGCAGCTGCGGCGAGTAGCGCGCTAAGCTTCGACCCCGCTCACTGCCGCCACGACGCGACAGCACTGCCAAGCAGCGCCGGGCGCAGAAGGTTGCCTGGGGAGCTAGCCGCGCGTAACCTCCGGTGATGCATTCCCGGAGTGAGCAGCGACGACAGGCCAAGAAGACTCGCCGTCGACAGGTCAGGCGCCGGCGTATCGTGGCCGTCTCGGTGGTCGTGCCCATCGTGGTCGGTGCCATTTGGGTCGCCTACGCTTGGCCGTCGACCGCACCGGCCCTCGTGCCGGTCCCCAACGCCGTGTCGCAGTTCGATCAGGCCAAGGCGATCGACCAGCGTGTCGTCGTGGCCCGACTCGACACTATCGACTTGCTCCTGCCGGTCGACCTCGATGCGACGACGGCGGTCGCCTTTCATCCGGTCGATCAGACGAACAGTGTCGCCCTCACGCCTGTCGGTCGACAAGGCGACCCCTCGGGGATCAGCGGGACCCTGGCCGACATCTTCGCCAGCGGCGGCATGCGCTACTACACGATGAGCGGCGATGGCCACGACACCTCAGCACCGACCGCCGGCCTCGACGTGGGCGCCGTACCCGGTGCGTCTGTCTGCGCCCCGGCCGACGGGCAGATAGTCGGTGTCACCGACTACGAGCTGTTGGGTCGGTACGCCGACACCGAGATCGACATCCAGCTCGCCGACGATCCGAGCGTTGTCCTGACGATGACACACATCGCGGACCCGCAGGTGACGATCGGCGATGTCGTGACCGCCGACCAGACGGTGCTGGGCACGGTGCGGGGCTTCCCGCCCGAGCTTCACCAGGAGCTGCGGCAGTTCACAAACGACAACGGTGACCATGTGCAGATCGTCGCAGTGCAGGTCCCCACGCCGATCTCGGGGTCATGAACCCGGGCCGCGCCTGCTGTGAACCAGACGGCGGCGGCACAGTGAAGAGGATCCGTCGTGTTCTGGAGCCAAGCGCGCAAGGGAAAATCAGGCGGGCCGCCGGCCGAACGGGCATGGTCGGTGAGCTGGCGCTTTGCCACCTACCTCGGCGGTCTTGAACTGCTGCCCGAACGCTCACTCGGCACGTTGTGGTTCACTGAAGAAGCCATCGGCCTCGGCAAGAGGGGGCCCGCCGACGTTCGGGTTCCACTGTCCGAAGTGGCCGGCGTCGCGATGACCGATCGACGGGGACTGACCAGGGGCAGATCGGCTCTAGCCCAAGCCGGCCTGGAGGGCGCCAAGTCGAGCACGGTCATCGTCTCCACGAAGTCGGGCTCGCGTGTCGTGTTCTGCGTCAGAGTCAGCGCCGCCAGCTCGAAGGCCGCCGCCACTCCGTTCCTCCAGAAAGTCGGCATCCCTCTTTGCGACGACCCTGTGGGTGGCGCATCAGTGTAGCGAGGCGTTGCGCGCGGCAGGCCGGCTCAGTCCGAGGCTGTCCCGTGAGTGCAGAACTCCCTTGCGGAGCTGCCGGCGGCATCGACCCCGCGTCCACGGTCTCCGGCCTCAGGCCACGCGACGCTCGACGTCGTGCTGCGCGCTGATGACACACAGCGGACACGCTGCCAGTACGCTCCCGCCGCTGGTGATCTCGCGGGTGCCCTCGCCGGTGAGCATCGTGCGCCCGCAAACGTCGCAGGCCACGGGCGGGCGATGGTTCCCCTGACGGGGGACACCAGCGAGGGGCCTTTCGGAATCTGTTCCAGGGGTCGCACGGTCGATCGCGTCCGCGCCGGGTGGCGCGGCCGCGACGCTCTGGCAAATCGCGCGCGAAAGGCGACTCAGGTGCCTGTGGTCCATGGTGCTCCTCACTGTGCTCCCGCCCGCCCTGCTTGCTTGTGGACGGCCGGGAGCAGATCGATGCAGATCGAAGGACAGTTGCGGGAGAGCTGCGTTTCGCACCGAGATCTTCGAGAGACCTGGTCCATGCGGAGCAATCCTCACGTGGCGGTCCAGCGCCGGTCGCGCCTCGGGCCGCCCCCGTACGCGCTGCCTTATCTAGGCGGCGCGGCGCAGGGTCAGCGGTCGGGCACCGCCACGCGCGACCCAGGCACGAAAGTCGAGCAGTTCCGGATACATCTTGCGCACGTGGGAGATGTGGACGTCGTAGCCCTCGCGCTCGAACCAGTCGTACATGAGGTAGAAGTCCTCGTTTTGGTCGCGCACCGTGTCCCAGGGAACGTGCACGCAGCTCACCGGCTCGCCGATCCCGGCGGCCAGGATGTCGGCAGCCTCGGGCATGGTGAGCTCGTCACCGGCGATGTCGAAGGCCTCGCCGATGTACTCGGCCGGAGTGGCAAAGACGATGCCGACGATCGCCGCTATGTCGTCGACGGCGATCATTTGCAGCGGGGTGGTACTGGGTAGAGGCGTCATGATGGCCAGGCCGCTGTCGGCCTCCTGGGTGCCCCAGGTCGCCAAGTTCTCCATGAAGTAGACCGGCCGTACGATCGTGAGCGGTAGATCGAGGCCCTTGAGATGTTTCTCTATGGCCGCCTTTGACTCGAAGTGCGGGATGCCGGTCTTCCTGTCGGCCGAACCGACCGACGAGTAGACGTAGTGCTGCACGCCGGCTGCGGCTGCCATGTCGCCGAGTGTCTTGCCTTGGGCGATCTCGTTCTGCATACCCTTTTCGAAGGGCGTCGCCATGGCGAACACTCCGTAGGCACCATCCAGAGGCGCCCGCAGACTGGACTCGTCGGCGAGATCGCCTTGGACGAGCTCGACGCCGAGTTCGCGGAACGGTCGCGCCTTGTCGCTTGCGGGATCGCGCGTCAGACCTCTCACCCGCCAGCCGTCGGCGTGCAGCCGACGCGCGACCGATCCGCCTTGCTGGCCGGTGATGCCTGTGACCAAGATGGTCTTGTCGCTGTTACCGCTCATGCCGCCTCCTGGGCGGCCGGTTCCAGCGCCAGTCGCGCCATGTCATAGGGATGATGGTAGTATCTCTGCCCGAGCACGCTGCTGCGGAAACCAGAAGCGACCTCACCCACCACGCCACCGCACCACCCGGCAGATGCCTCGACCGTGTCGGCGGATACGCAGGGACGCACCCTTGAGTACGGAGCGGCACGGGGAGACCGTGGCTCATTCGTTCAGCGGCGTTGAGGGCCTCACCCGCGGCCTTGCGCCTCGAATCTCACCTTGTCGTAGGGCAGTGACGAGGTCGGGTGACCGGCTTTCGTCTCGGCGGGGTAGCCGATGGCGACCATCGCCTCTACGGCCGTGGCGCTGTCCAGCCCGATGACCTCGGCGATGTGCTGCTCGGCGCTACGCTGCTCGTCGTGCTCGCGGAGACGTACCTGCACCCAGCAGCTACCCAGGCCGAGGTCGTGGGCCTCCAGGTGCAACACGAGCGTGGCAATCGACGCGTACTCGACCCAGACGTCCGAGATCTGCGGGTGTGCGCAGATGACGACTACGAGCGCCGCATCCTTCAGGAAGGCGGAGCCCTTCGCCTTCGCCAGCGAGAGTCGCGTGATCGTCTCCCTGTCCCGGACGACGACGAGCTCCCAGGGAGGATTGCCCTGCTGGGCCGGCGCGCGAAGCGTGGCCTCGATCAGCAGGTCGAGCTTCTCCTGTTCGACGGGCTGGTCGCTGAATGCGCGGATGCTTCTTCGGGAGCGCAGGAGATCGATAAGCATGGGCGTGCCTCGCAGTCTGTAGTGCAGGGTAGGTGTCCCCCGCCTTGAACGACACGCCCATTATTTCAGGACTGGAGCTTTCGGGCTGCCGTAGAAGGGGCGACTCGGTCAGTCACCGTGCGTCGGCCCGCCGACGCCGGCTGCCTTCAGGTTGAAGAGCGCGTTGTAGATGAGCCGGGCCGCCGGCGCCGCGGCGTCGGCGCCCTCGCCGCCCTGCTCGATCAGGACGACCACCACGTACTTGGGGTCGTTTGCCGGCGCAAAGCTCGCATACCAGGAGTAGTCGCCCTTGCCGGCGACCTGCGCGGTGCCGGTCTTGCCGGCCACCGCCACGGAGTAGCTGCCGAAGGTGCCGTACGAAGTGCCGGCCGGGGTCGAAGCGGCCTCACGCAAGGCGTTGCGCACGAAGGCGAGGTAGCCGGGCGCGATGCCCAGGGCGCGCGGCGCGGCGTAGGGGATGGTCCGCAGCAGCGTGCCCTGCGGTGAGTCGATGCTCATGCCGAGGTGTGGCGTCACCAGGTAGCCGCCGTTGGCGATGGCCGCGTAGTTCACGGCGACCTGCAGCGGCGTGGCCAGCAGATCGCCCTGGCCGATCGACAGGTTGATCGAGTTGCCCGGCTTCCAGATGCTGTCGATCCGCCAGCCGGTGGGATCGGTCTTCTTCGTGTAGGTCCTGCGTAGCCAGGCCGGCGTCGGCACGACGCCGGCCGCCTCGCCCGGCAGGTCGATGCCCGCCAGGTGTCCGTATCCGAGCTTCTGCGCCCAGTCCTCGAGACCGGTGCCGGCGCGCAGGTAGAAGTCGTAGCCGACCTGGTAGAAGTAGGTGTCGGCCGACTGCACCAGCGCCTGGGTCAGGTCGATCGTGCCGTGGCCGTTGGGGTTCCAGTCGTGCCACAGCGCGCCGTGGTTCGAGTAGGTCGGGCCGGCGTAGAGGGTCGTCGACGGACTGAGCACGCCGCTCTGCAGGCCGGCGATCGTGTCGACCACCTTGAAGGTCGAGCCGGTCGGATACTCGCCCGCGATGGCGCGATCGAGCAGAGGGTCGTCGGCCTGCGGACTCAGCAGTTGCTTCATATGGCTGACGCTGATGCCGCCCGAGAACCAGCTCGGGTCGTAGGAGGGGTAGTTGGCCATGGCCAGCACGGCGCCACTGTGGGCGTCGAGGACGACGGCGGCGCCGGCGCGCGCTTGTCCGTAGCCGGCGCTGTGCGCCAGGGCGATGCCGGAACGGACCGCGTTCTCGGCCGCCTTCTGCACGCGCGCATCGAGTGTGAGAACAAGGTTGTCGCCGGGCTCGGGCAGGCTGCCGCCGGCGACCTGCGCCACCGGCTTGCCGAGCGCGTTGACCTCGACCATCGAGGCCCCGTCTTTACCCTGGAGCCAGCGGTCGTAGGTGGCCTCGACGCCGCTCTGACCGACCTCATCGTCGGGCAGGTAACCCTTGAACCTGGCCTGCTTGAGCTGCTGGGGATCGATCTGGCCGAGGTAGCCCAGGATCGGCGCGGCCAGATCGCCCAGCGGGTAGGCGCGCAGGTAGCTCTGCTGCACCTCGACGCCGGGGAAGGACTGGTCGCGCTGGAGCAGATAGGTGACGAGCGTCTTGGGCGCGTCACGCTTGATGATGACGAGGTCGTAGGGCAGCCACGATTGCTTGGCCACCAGGGCCAGGATCGACTTGGTAGGCACGTGGACCAGCGGCGAGAGCCGGCGGGCCAGCTCGCTGAGCCCGCCCCGGGGCACGTCCATGGGCCGGATGCCGATGGCAAGCCCGGGACGGTTGTCGACGAGCATCGTGCCGTTGCGATCTTCGATCACCCCGCGGGGCGCCTTGATCTCGACGCTGCGCAGGCTGTTGTTCTGGGCCTGCGCCAGATACTGGCCGCTGTCGAGGACCTGCAGGAACCACAGACGAAAGACCAGCACGCCGAGCAGCACGACGACGAGGCCGCCGAGGATCGCCACGCGCGCCGCTACCGACGGTGGGCGCAGCGGCATGCGGCCACCGACCACGTTCCCAGACCGTCCGGGATGGTCACGCTTCAGCCTAGTCTTCAACACGTCGTTGCATCTCCGCCGCTGGGCACAAACCTGCGGCACACCTGCGACGCGGGCTGACCTGACTTGAGTGTGAGTCTACTCCTTGTGAAAGCGCGCTTCCCGCATTGTGGTGGCTGGATTCAGAGGGGGTCGTATCGCCCGACAAGGCCGCGGCCCGCCGTCTCGCAAGCAGGTGAGACGGCCGGCCATGATCGGTCCCCGCGTCAAACGGCCTGACCGCGGAGCGAGGAGGAAGGCGCCCCGAGGTCATGCACACAGTGCCAAACCTCCCTGAGAATCGCCTGTGAGACAGATGAGGATGCGGTAAGAATGCCGTTCTGCCAAAGCGTTCGTGACGGCCGCGTCGCCATGGCGGAGTCCCACAAGGCGTCCCAGCCAAGCCGTCTACCGGCCGGTCGATGTGCAGCCCGACGCGCCGTAGACTTGCATAAGGCGCGCGACAGAGTCGCGCGCGCCTGTTTCGCT
>Ga0181517_10004994_pt1 | contig 11880 bp, 10 predicted proteins | sample PEATcosm2014_Bin_31_FD_119748 | JGI IMG/M metagenome (GOLD analysis project Ga0181517, IMG submission 119748) | Peatland microbial communities from MTU Mesocosm Facility, Houghton, MI, USA - PEATcosm2014_Bin01_30_metaG | ecosystem: Environmental > Terrestrial > Soil > Wetlands > Peat | place... | reverse complement strand
GCAAACTCATTCCATGAGAAGGCAGCCTTGTGCCGCGCCGCCGAGAACACCTGCTTTTTCGCGACTGTAAACTGTGCAAGCGCTGGGTCGCCGACCACTTCGGCGGTGGTGCGGCCTGACGGAACGTTGCTCAGCTACCAACCCTACGGCAAGCGGGGGTTGCTCATGGCGGACATCGATATCGCCGAGGCCACAGGCCTCCTCGCAGCGCGCTGCAAGTCTGTCTAAATTAGGCGCAATTGGGCCAAGCCCCCTGACTCCGTCCTTCTTGCGGGACTCGCGCTCACAACACACCAATATCGGCAGAAGTCACTGCCTGCATGCAAGTTATTGCTTAAGGTTGGTGAGCCGGGCGGGACTCGAACCCGCGACCCTGTGCTTAAAAGGCACATGCTCTACCATCTGAGCTACCGGCCCTCGCGTGCGGAGGAATGACTGACTATCGATCAGTGTACCAGACATTCCGTGCGCCCCCGCCCGGCTGGAACGCACTTCCCTCAGCCTTCGCCCGCCCCGACTGAATCTTAGGCAATCGAAATGCTATCCAAGTGGACAGATTCGTCGGCTTCGGTCACGCGAATCGGGAAAGGGCTAAATGTTGAAAACCGCCGTCGTGTTGGTTTCGCTCGCGGCCATGGCCGTGGCGCAGGATTCGAAGCCCGCGGAAATGAAGAAACTAGCCACTGTCACGTGGGATCTGGATGCCCACAAACTGATCTGGGTGGTTCAAAAAGGCGCCGAGAATAACGGCAAGTTCGAGGTCTCCAAAGAGGACCGGTACGAAATTACCCCGGACGACGCGGTGATGTCCTATCTTCAGGAAAAACGCGGGTTTACAGAGGATGAAGCGACTTCGCTGCACCACCTGCTGGACGTCCTCAGTTTGTACTGCGCCGAAAGCACGGCCTGGTGGGACGATGGCCAGGGCGTGCCGCTCGATTCCACCGGCAAACCCACCGGTCCCGGCAAGAGTCCCGATAAACCGGATAGCTCCGTCCAGCCGCACCGCGTGGACGGCCCTAAGCCAGCTCCGAAATCCCCCGTGCGGGAAGGCGAGTTGGTTGCCTCCGCGAAATAATTGCCCAGCCCTTTCGAGCCGCCCCTTCGAGCCGGCAATCAGCCTTTGGCAGGCCGCTTTCGCGAATTGAAAACCATGTCCGCCGTTTTCGTTCCGTGACTGGTTCTCCATTGCTGGAATAGCGTCCCGTAGCTCGCGGTGATATAGTCTTCCTCCGCGAAGCCCAGCCTACGGGCGGTACGGTCTATCCAAGGGTCCGAGCCTTCCAGTTCCACATACCAGCCGATCGGCGTCTCATCCAGCGTGACCGTTCCGGAACTGCCCGGCCGGCGAAACTCCGTGCGGTACTTTTCGTAGCGGAAAACCGGCTGAAAGCCCAGCCTCTCGAGGATCGCGCACGTTAACCCGGCGTCTGAAATCTCGACTTCCAGCTCTTCCCGGTTCTTGTGTTTGGAAGGAACCGGCGGCCCTTTGAAGGTAAGCGACCCTTTCGGCCCGGCCTGCCGCACGCGTAGCAAAGAGGTGGCCGCGCGCAGTTTCAGCTCCGGCGTGTCGAGGACCGTGTTGCTCTCGAACACCCTGGGGCGATGGATGCGGAAGCCGGCCGCGCGCAAGCGTCGGCGAATGGCGGCCGGATCCTCGATCGCCAGCTTGATCTCGATTTCACGATTATCGTGGGCCATGCTCGTTCATTGTGCGGCGTCGCCGCGCTGGTGCTCGCGAAAATCCCGGTCGATGGGTTTGCGCCCGGCGAAACCCTCCTCCACCCCGTGCCAGAAAGAAATGCCCGCTTCGCCCAGCTTCCAGCAGAGATAAACCTCCCGGCCGCGGTACAGAGTGGGAAAATCGAGCAGCCCGATGTCGAGGTCCTTCAGCACGCAGCCGGTTTCCTGGATGCTCTCCAGGGCTGCGCGTAGCCGCCCTCCCACGCCCTCGCGCCGGCTCCGGGCCGCGCGGATTTCCTCGCGATCCACCACCATGCCGCCCATTAGCATGACGCGCTCCGAGTGGGCGCGCACAGCCCGCTCGGCCTCGGCGAATTCGGACTTCAGCGACACGGCCTCGGCCAGCAGCCGCCCCACCGTGGGCAGCAGGCTTTCGGCTTCGGCCAGGGTGAAATGTTTGGGCATGGCTTATGCCGGGCCGTAGTGGCTGTGGACGTAATCGTCCAGAATGCCGATGAACTCGGCCACGATGCGGTCGCCCTTGAGCGTGGTCATCAGGCGGCCATCGACGTAGACCGGCGCCTTGGGCTCTTCGAACGTACCGGGCAGCGAAATGCCGATATTGGAGTGCTTCGATTCGCCCGGGCCGTTCACCACGCAGCCCATCACCGCCACCTTCATGCTCTCGACCCCGGGATGCCCGTCCTTCCACATGGGCATTTGCTCGCGCAGGTAAGTCTGGATCTGCTCGGCCATCTCCTGGAAAAATGTGCTGGTCGTGCGGCCGCAGCCGGGGCAGGCCGTTACCTGCGGGGTGAAGCCGCGAATGCCCAGCGATTGCAGGATCTGCTGCGAGACGATCACCTCTTCGGCGCGGTCGCCATTGGGCGGCGGCGTCAGCGACGTGCGTATGGTGTCGCCGATGCCATCGAGCAGCAGCGGCGCCAGGGCCGCCGTACTGGCCACCACTCCCTTGCTGCCCATGCCCGCCTCGGTCAGGCCAAGGTGCAGGGCGTAATCGCAGGCCGCGGCCAGAGCGCGGTACACGTCGATCGAATCCTGGACTCCGCTCACCTTGGCGCTGAGGATGATGCGGTCGTGCGGCAGGCCGTGGCGCTCGGCCGAGCAGGCCGATTCCACCGCGCTCGCCACCATGGCCTCGAGCGTCACCTCGCGCGCCTCTTTTGGATGGCTGGATTTCGAATTCTCGTCCATCATCCGGGTCAGCAGCCCGGCATCCAGCGATCCCCAGTTTACGCCGATGCGCACGCACTTCCCATGCTCGAGGGCCACTTCGATCATGGTGCGGAAGTTGTCGTCCGTCTTGCGGCCTATATCCACGTTGCCGGGATTGATGCGGTACTTGGCCAGCGCACGTGCGCACTCGGGGTACTTCTTCAGAAGGATGTGGCCGTTATAGTGGAAGTCCCCAATCACCGGCACGCGCACGCCGAACTTCTCCAGCGTCTCGACGATCTTGGGCACCGCCGCGGCGGCGGCCTCGTTGTTCACCGTCACGCGCACCAGTTCCGACCCGGCGCGCACCAGCGACATAATCTGGTTCACGGTGCCGGCCACGTCGGCCGTGTCGGTGTTGGTCATCGACTGCACCACCACCGGATAGCCGCCCCCCACCTTCACGCCGCCCACGTCCACAACCGCCGACCGCCGGCGGGGTTTCACAGCCATGCATCTCCTCCGATGGAAACCTCAATTTTATCATCCGGGTGTGGCCAAACCGCCAATTTTAGTGTGTGCGCCGCCCCACACTGAGTATCCGGCGCGTAACAGATAGAGCCACATCACCGCCGCCACGTAGCCGCCCAGCACGTCGCTGGGATAGTGCACCCCCAGGTAGATGCGCGAGAGACCTATGGCGGCCGCCAGCGTAGCGGCCCCGGCCCATACCGCGAGGCGCGCGGCCGGCGCACCGAAGCGGGCCCCCGCGATGGCCGCCAGGGCGCCATAGAAGCAGCAGGCCGTGGTGGCGTGTCCGCTCGGGAAGCTGTAAGTCGAGGGATCCGCCAGTCCGAAGAAAGCCTCGGGCCTCGCCCGATGAAACACCAGCTTGAGCGCTTGATCGAGCGCTTCGGCACCCAGCGATGCGACGATCAGTAGCAAGGCGGCGCGCCGCCGCCCGGCTCGCGTCAGGCGCCACACGATCAGCCCGCCCAGCACAATCAAAAACGGCGACGAGCCGATCTGCGTGATCGCCAGCATGATCCAGGTCAGCCGCTCGGACGCCCAGGCATGAACGGTGTTGCGCACCTCCAGATCAAAGCCGAGCGTGGCGCCGCGCCGGACCTCGACCGCCAGCCAGACGAAGAGCAGCAGCGCCGCCAGGGCGGCCGCGAGGTCGGCCATCGAGGCCTTCTTGATTCGTTCCACCAGTTCCCAATGTAATCTAGTTGTCATGATCGCTTCCGTGAATCCCGCCACCGGTGAAACCGTGCGCGTCTTCGAGCCTCTCACGGCCGCCCAGATCGAAGAGCGCCTCGCCCGCTCCGAAACCGCCTACCGGAGTTATCGCCACACGCCGCTCGCCGAACGCCGGCGCTGGCTGGCCGCCGCGGCCGGAATCCTGGAAGCCGACGAGGACCGCCTGGGCCGCATCATGACGCTCGAGATGGGGAAGACCCTCGCCGCCGCGCGCGCCGAAGCGGTCAAGTCCGCCACGGCCTGCCGTTACTACGCGGAGCACGGCGAACGCCTGCTGGCCGATGAAGCAGTGGAGGCCGGGCCGGGCCGCAACCTCATACGCTACCAGCCGGTCGGGCCGGTGCTGGCGGTCATGCCGTGGAATTTCCCGTTCTGGCAAGTCTTCCGCTTCGCCGCTCCGGCTCTGATGGCGGGCAACGTGGGGCTGCTGAAACATGCCTCCAACGTGCCGCAGTGCGCCCTGGCAATCGAGGAGGTCATCCGGCGCGCCGGTTTTCCCGCCGATAGTTTTCAGACCCTGCTGATCGGTTCCGCGGAGGTCGAGCGCGTGCTGGGCGATCCGCGCGTGAAGGCGGCCTCGCTCACCGGCAGCGAGCCGGCCGGAGCGCAGGTGGCCGCGCAGGCCGGCAAGCGGATCAAAAAGACCGTGCTCGAGCTGGGCGGCAGCGACCCGTTCGTCGTGATGCCCAGCGCGGATCTCGAAGCCGCCGTGCGCACCGCCGTGGAAGCGCGCACCATCAACGCCGGGCAATCCTGCATCGCCGCCAAGCGCTTCATCCTGCATCGCGAGATCGCCGGCGAGTTCGAGCGGCGCTTCACCGCCGCCATGGAGGCGCTGCGCGTGGGCGATCCCTTCGACGAGGCGACCCAGGTGGGCCCGCTGGCCACGCCCGACATTCTCGAGGGGCTGGACCAACAGGTGCGGCGCAGCGTGGCGATGGGCGCGCGGCTGCTCACCGGCGGCCACCGTCTGGAGCGGCCCGGCAATTTCTACGCGCCCACCGTGCTGGCCGATGTGCCGTCCCAGTCGCCGGCCGCCCGCGAAGAGATGTTCGGCCCGGTGGCCGCGCTCTTCCGCGTGGGCGATCTGGAAGAAGCCATCGCGCGGGCCAACGACACCGAATTCGGCCTGGGTGCCAGTGCCTGGACGCGCGACCCCCAGGAGCAGCTCCGCTTCACCGACGAGCTCGAGGCCGGCATGGTCTTCATCAACTCCATGGTGGCCTCCGACGCGCGCCTGCCCTTCGGCGGCGTGAAACGCTCCGGCTACGGACGCGAACTGGGAGCCTACGGCATCCGCGAATTCCAGAACGTGAAGACGGTCCGCGTGTTGTGAGCCGGGCGCCGGTGCAGGCTCAATCCTTCCAGTCCAGGGCCAGCCGAACCAGGGTGCGCAGCGGGACGCCGGTGGGTCCTTTGGCCATGTACGGCTTGCCGTCGTCCAGCCAGGCGGTTCCGGCGATATCGAGGTGCACCCACGGCATCTCCTCGGCGAACTCCTTTAGGAAGATGGCCGCGGTGATGGCGCCGCCCCAGCGGCCGCCCACGTTGGAGATATCCGCGAAGGCGCTCTTCAGGTACTCCTTGTAATCGTCTTCCAGGGGCAGCGGCCACATGCGCTCGCCCTCTGCTTTGGCGGCCGCCAGCACGCGGTCGCGCAGGCCGTCCTGGTTGGCGAACAGGCCCACATTGAGATGACCCAGCGCCACCACCACCGCGCCAGTGAGCGTGGCGGCATCCACCAGGTGCGTACAGCCCTGCCGCCGCGCGTAGGTCAGGGCGTCGGCCAGAATTAGGCGCCCCTCGGCATCCGTGTTGATCACCTCGATGGTCTTGCCGGAGAGCGCCGTCACGATGTCTCCCGGCCGCTGCGCGCGGCTCCCGGGCATGTTCTCGACGCACGGAATAAAGGCGGTCACCGCAAGCGCTGGCTTCAGCGCGGCGATGGCCCGCATGGCGCCCATCATGGCCGCGCCGCCGGCCATATCGTACTTCATCTTCTCCATGCCGTCGGCGGGCTTGATGGAGATGCCGCCGCTATCGAAGGTGACGCCCTTGCCGACCAGGCCCAGGTGGCTGGCGGTGGACGGCGCAGCCGGACGGTAGCCGAGCACGATCAGCGCGGGCGGTTCGGCGCTGCCCTGCGCCACGCCCAGCAGCGCGCCCATCCCCAGCTTCTCCATGGCCTCGCGATCCAGCACCTCGCACGCGAGACCGCATTCGGCGGCTGTGCTCCGGGCGGCTTCCACCATACCGTTTGGGGTGAGCTTATTGGCTGGCTCGTTGGCCAGCGCGCGCGTGAAGTTCTGCGCTTCGGCGATGGCCTGCGCGCGGTCCACGGCGTCCCGCAGACCCGCGGCGCTGCCCGGCGCCGCCACGGTGAAGGACTCCACCGTCTTCTTGTCGTCGTCCGTCTTATAGCGATCCGGTTCGAACTCGCCCAGGATGGCGCCCTCCACGGCGGCGGCGGCAAATTCGGGCGTGGCTTCGGCGCCTTCGAGGGCCAGCGCGATGCGCGTCACGGATTTGCCTTTGAGGTGCCGGACCGCGGCGCCCACCAGCTTTCTCAGCTCGGCGGCATCGAACTTTTCGCGTTTCCCGGCGCCGGCCACGAGCACGCGCTTGGCGGCCATGTCCGGCGGGTTGTGCAAGAGCGTAAAATCCAGCGGCTTGCCGGTAATCTCGCCCGAATCGAGCGAGGCGGCCCCAAAGCGCGCTTCCGGCTCCCCCTCGAAAACGGGTACGATCAGTGCGCCGGTTTCAATCTGTGGTAGCGGTTTCTGTTCGAGCGTTATCTGCATCACTTCTGATTTTGCACACATGCGGGGTCTGGCGGAACACCTGCACTGAATCCGGGCGATGATCTCGAACAGGAAAAGTTCGGGCCATCACTGGGATTTACATCAGATTTCATTTTTGGAATCGCCTGTGAAGGTGGGCGCATCTCTTCAGGCGTGAGTGAGATCCCCCGCGAACGCGGCTATGTCCTTGTTTTTGCGGGCCGCTGAAGCGTGGCTATGGTAAAATTAGGCGTGATAGTAGCGGGCCAGGTATTCCAAAAGCTGTAACGGCCTGCCTCCCCGGATCGTCCAACTCTCGTGGGACGGCGGCTCTTCTCTCAGGGCCGGTGATTGTAAAAATGGCTGACTTGTCGCAACGCAACAATTTGTCTGATCCCGATATTCACCTCTCGCGCCTTTTGGTGGCCGAGGTGGAAACTCCGTTTTATCGCACCCTGATCCAGAATCTGAAGGATCTCATCGATCCGCCCAAGCTCCCGCCACTCGAGTTAACGTCTAAGCCAGTCGCCGTAAAGGACATATGGGGCCTTTACGGAAACCAGAAGAGATCCTTCGTGATGTCCACCGGCTTTCAGGTGGTGGTTGTCACACTGCTGTTTACCGTGTTTTCATTACATCCGGTGCAGACCGCCATGAAGCAGGCGGTCACGATTTTCTCGCCCATCGATCTGGCGCCTCCCGATCTTCCGCCGCAGAAGCAGACCATGCAGGGCGGCGGTGGCGGTGGCGACCGGTCTCCGCTTCCGGCAGCCAAGGGACGCTTACCGAAACCGGCGCTACGGCAGTTCACACCGCCGGTTGAGGTGGTCAATAATCTTCATCCCAAGCTGACCATGGAGCCGACCATCATCGCTCCTCCCGATCTGACCTTGCCCAACGTGAATATGCCGAACTACGGCGATCCTCTAGCTAAAATCGGCCCGCTTTCGAACGGCCCCGGTTCGGGCGGCGGCATCGGCTCGGGCTCTGGCGGCGGAGTGGGTTCCGGCAAGGGCGGCGGCTTCGGACCCGGTGAAGGCGGCGGTTTCGGAGGCGGCGTGTTCCGCGTCGGCGGCGGCGTCTCGGCCCCGGTGTTGCTCTACAAGAAAGAGCCGGAGTACTCCGAGGAAGCCCGTAAGGCCAAGTACCAGGGCACCGTTGTCCTGTACGTGGAAATCGATTCCAGCGGCAAAGCGACCAATATGCGCGTGGTGCGCAGCCTGGGGCTGGGCCTGGATGAGAAGGCCATGGAGGCCGTGAAGCTCTGGAAGTTCAAGCCCGGCGCCAAGGACGGCAAACCTGTTACCGTGGCCGCTACCATCGAAGTGAATTTCCGGCTGCTGTAAGGCCACCGCTCCCTCACGGTCGCGCTTCTGAAAGTCTTCTCGTTGCTCGCGTTCCGAGCCGCGCGCGTAGGCGAGCGGTTTCCGGCTTCTCTAAACCGGTTCCCCGAATAATTCCCGGCACTCCGCGCACGGGCATATACGCCGGAAATGCTCGTACGAGTAAATACCGGCTTTGTGGCCGTCGTTCCAGTCGATGCGGATGGCGTAATTTCCCACCTGCTCCACGTCCGACATTTTCAATGCCGGCTTGTAGAGTTGCAGCGGATTGGCGTCCGGCGCGGTGGTCTTCACACCGTGCGCTCCCGTGCAGCCGGCGCAGGGGCACTGGGCGCGCAAGTAATCCAGGCCGTACTCGCTGCGATGGCCGTCTTTCCAATCGATCTTAATTCCCTTGGACTTCGAGATGGCGATGTGTTCCGGGTCGGTTGAGAGAGGCATGTTCAGTTGAAGAGCCGTTCGACGTCGCGCACGCCCGAGATGCGGCGCATGGCGGATACCAGCTTTTCGAGCTGCTTCTTGTCGCGCACATCCACGGTCATTTCCACCACCCCGCCATCCTGGTCCAGCTCGGCCTTGGCCTCCAGGCTGCGAATGTTGCTGTTCTCGTCGGAGAGCAGGGAGGTGAGCTGGTTGAGCATCCCCGGGCGGTCGTCGGTGTGCACCACGATGCGCACCGGGAAGGCATCTTCGGCCGTGCGCACCCACTCCACTTCGATCTTGCGCTCCACGTCGTACATCAGGTTCTGCACGTTGGGGCACATGCGGGAGTGTACCGCCACGCCCTTGCCGCGCGTCACATAGCCAACGATGGCTTCGCCGCGGATGGGGTTGCAGCACTTGGCGCGGTATACCAGCAGGTCGTCCACCCCTCGCACCTTGATGACCGCGTCGCCGTCGGTAGGCCGTCCGGGAACCGGCGCACCCATCGGCCCCACGAAGCCCGGCTCGGGCGCCGCCGCCCGTCCGTCCACCGGTTCGTCCTTCACCAGGCCGGGCGCCACCTTGGTGAGTACCTGGCGGGCCGAGAATTTTCCGTAGCCCAGCGCCGCATACAGGTCTTCCATCTTGCTGTAGCCGTAATCGCCGGCCACCTTTTCGAGCTCCGGCTTGCTCACCCGGCTGAGCTGCACGCCCAGGCGGCGCGCCTCTTTTTCGAGGTACTTTTGGCCGATATCGATGGCCGCGGTACGCTCGACCGCGTTAATGACGTGCTTGATCTTGTTGCGCGCGCGCGAGGTCTTGACGAACGCCAGCCAGTCTTTGCTGGGCTGGTGGCCCGGCTGCGTCATGATCTCCACGATGTCGCCGTTGTGCAGCGGCGAGCGCAGCGGCACGATGCGCCCGTTCACCTTGGCGCCCACGCAGGTGTGGCCCACGTCGGAGTGGATGGTGTAAGCGAAATCGAGGGGCGTCGCGTCGCGCGGCAGCACGATCACCTTGCCACGCGGCGTGAAGGTATAGACTTCCTCCGGGTAGAGGTCCACTTTAAGCGTGGACATAAACTCGCCCGGATCGAGCATCTCGCGCTGCCACTCCACCAGGTGCCGCAGCCAGGCGATCCGCTGATCGTCCTCCGCCGGCCCCTTGCGCCCCTCCTTGTACTTCCAGTGCGCCGCGATGCCCTCTTCGGCAATGCGGTGCATCTCATCGGTGCGGATCTGAACCTCGAAGGTCTGCCCGTGCGGCCCCACCACCGAGGTATGCAGCGACTGGTAGAGGTTGGGCCGCGGAATGGCGATGAAATCCTTGATGCGCCCGGGGATGGGCCGCCACTTGTTGTGGATCACGCCCAGCGCCGCGTAACAGTTCTTCACCGAATCGGTGATGATGCGCAGCGCCATGATGTCGTAGACTTCGTCCACCGTGATCTTCTGGCGCCGGATCTTCAGGAACACCGAATAGGGCCGCTTGACGCGCCCGTCGATGCGCGCGGGGATGCCTTCGCGCCTAAGCTCGGCCTCTACCGTCTGACGGATCTCATGCAGAAACTCTTCGTTCGAAAGACGCCGCGATTCCATGGCGCGGACGATTTCGCGGTAGGCGTCCGGCTCCATGTACTCGAAGGAAAGATCCTCGAGTTCGCCGCGCACCTTGCCCATGCCCAGGCGGTGCGCGATGGGCGCATAGATCTCAATGGTCTCGCGGGCGATGCGCTCGCGCCGCTCGGGATTGAGGTAGCTTAGCGTCCGCATGTTGTGCATGCGGTCGGCCAGCTTGACCAGGATGACGCGGATATCTTCCACCATGGCCAGCAGCATCTTGCGGAAGCTCTCGGCCTGGCGGTCCTCGGCGGAGAAGAAATCCAACTTGGTGAGCTTGGTGACGCCGTCCACCGAGCGGGCCACCTCCTCGCCGAACTCCTTGCGCACCTGCTCGATGGTGACGCTCGTATCCTCCACCACGTCGTGCAGCAGACCAGTCTGCATGGCCACTACGTCCATACGCATGTCGGCCAGGATGTGCGCCACCATGATGGGGTGAATCATGTACGGCTCGCCGGAATCGCGCCGCTGCCCTTCGTGGTACTTGCGGGCGAACTGGAAGGCCTTCTCGAGGCCGGACAGATCGTCCTTGGGGCGGTATTCGCGGATCTTCAGCTCCAGCTCGCGGTACAGTTTTTCGACGGGATCCTGGGGCGCCGCCGGGAGAGGTAAACTGGCAGCGCTGGTGGAATCGGGAGACACGGTAATCCAATCTTAGCAGGCCAATTGCGGGGACCTAAACCCCAGCCTCGGGACGACTGCCAGCCGACGGGCCTAGTTGCGGCCTCCGGGCCGCTCCACGAAAGCAGCCTGAAAAACGATGGGGAACCCGGCCTTGTAAGGCCGGGTTCCCCAAGCAAACCTGACGAAGCCTGAAAGCGGCTTATTAAGCGCCGCCGCCCGCACCGCCACCGGTGGTGATGCCGCCGCCGCCCTTCTTAGCCTTCTCCTCGGCCTTCTTCTTCTTTGTGGCGAGGTTCTTGGCGACCCAGTCGTCGGCGATCTTGATCTGCTGTTCGTACTGCGTCTTGTCGTCCATGAGATCCGCGCGCTCGCGGATCAGCAGGTTTTCGTAAGCCATGGCATCGTCGTAATCGGGGTTGATCTGCAGCGCCTTGTCGAGCGCTTGCAGACCGCCGTCGATTACCGGCGTCCACTTAGCCTTGAGCTCTTCGCGGACTTTCTTGTCCTTGATCGGCCCCGGCTCGTCCTGCTTCATGCCCAGGTTCGCGCGCGCCGTCCCGTATTCGGGATACCACTCCGACCACGCGATGAACCCAAGGCTGTAGTACGCGTCGGCGTTGGAAGGATCCACCGACGTCAGCTTGTCGTACCACTGGCGCGCGTCCGACCACTTCTTCTCGTCCAGGAAGAGCGAGGCGATCGAAGCGATAGCCGTGGTGTTCTTGGGGTCCTGGCCGATGACGGTCATGAACTGATCGTAGGCGGCCTTGGCCATCTGCACGTTCTCGGGCGATTCGGCGCCCGGAATGTACTGCTGCATGTAGGCCGTGGCCAGGTACAGGCGAGCGGTGGTAAAAGTCGGATCCAGCTCCACCGCCTGCTTGAACTTCTCGACCGCCTCGGGATACTGGGCGTTCCGGAAAGCGGCCACGCCCTTATTGAGTGAATCGCGGGACTGCAGCTTCT
>Ga0181517_10004992_pt1 | contig 11882 bp, 7 predicted proteins | sample PEATcosm2014_Bin_31_FD_119748 | JGI IMG/M metagenome (GOLD analysis project Ga0181517, IMG submission 119748) | Peatland microbial communities from MTU Mesocosm Facility, Houghton, MI, USA - PEATcosm2014_Bin01_30_metaG | ecosystem: Environmental > Terrestrial > Soil > Wetlands > Peat | place... | reverse complement strand
CAGCGCGACGCCTGGGCCGCCAGCACGCCGCCGTCAACGGGCTCGTACATCTCGCCCCAGTCCCGGACCCGCAGGTGGACGGGACGGTGCTCGGGCTCCTGGCGCTGGTGCTTTAAAAAGCCGTCCGGGTCAGCCACGCGCCGAAGCCATCTCCTGGCCCCCGCCGACCTGGCCCGCGCCGACCTGGCCCGCGCCGATCTGGCCCGCGCCGATCTGGACGGTGCCCGCCTGGGCGGCGCCGGACTCGACCGCCAGGCGGTAATCGGTGGGCACCACTTTGACGAACGAGGCCCCCAAGCCGGCCGGGCCGGCCAGCAGCCGGCGGGCCACCTCCGAGCCCGTCTCCGCCAGATGACGCTCCAGTACCGACGCCAACCACTCGCTGTCCCCGTCGTCGAGAGGCGCCAGTTCGACCATGCCCATGTTGACGCGCGAGGCGAAGCGGCCGTGGGGGTCGTAAACGTACGCGTACCCGCCCGACATGCCGGCGGCGAAATTGCGCCCGGTGGGCCCGAGCACGACCACCCGACCGCCGGTCATGTACTCGCAACCGTGGTCGCCCACGCCCTCCACCACGGCCAGGGCGCCCGAATTGCGCACGCAGAAACGCTCGCCCACAACGCCCCGGATGAGGATCTCCCCACTGGTGGCGCCGTAACCGACGACATTGCCGGCGATTATGTTGGCCTCGGCCACGAAACCGTCCGGCCCGTCGGCCCCCGGCCGCACCACGATGCGGCCTCCCGACAGCCCCTTGCCGAGATAGTCGTTGGCGTCGCCGAACAGGCGCAGGGTCACGCCGCGGGGCAGGAAGGCGCCGAAGCTCTGCCCGGCCGAGCCGGAAAACTCGAGCTCGATGGTGCCCGGGGCCAGGCCGGCTTCCCCGTAGCGGCGCGTCACCTCGGAGCCGAGCATCGTGCCCACGGCGCGGTTGGAGTTGGCCACCGGCCATGATCCTCGCACAGGGCTGCCCTCGTCCAGAGCGGCCCGGCAGGCTTCGATCAACTTGGCGTCCAGGGTGCGCTCGAGGTCGTGGTCCTGCTTGCGCACGCAGGTGAGCGGCACACCCGACGGCGGCGGGCACAGGATGCGGGAAAGGTCGAGCCCGGCGGCCTTGGGATGGTCGAGCGGGGTCACGGCGGCCAGCAGCTCGGCGTGGCCGATGGCCTCCTCCAGGGTCCGCACGCCCATTTCGGCCAGCAGTTCCCTCACCTCTTCGGCGATGAACTCGAAGAAATTGACCACGATGTCCGGCGTGCCGCTGAAACGCTTGCGCAGGACGGGGTTTTGCGTGGCCACGCCCACCGGGCAGGTGTCGAGGTGACAGACGCGCATCATTATGCAACCTTCGACCACGAGGGGGGCGGTCGAAAACCCGTACTCCTCGGCCCCGAGCAAGGCCGCCACCACCACGTCGCGGCCCGTCTTCATGGACCCGTCGACCTGGAGGACGACCCGGTCCCGCAGGCCATTGCGCAACAGCGTCTGTTGCGTCTCGGCCAGGCCCAGCTCCCAGGGCCCTCCGGCGTGCTTGGTGGAGCTCATGGGCGAAGCGCCGGTGCCCCCGTCGTGGCCGGAGATGAGCACGACGTCGGCGTGCGCCTTGGCCACGCCCGCGGCCACGGTGCCGACCCCGGTCTCGGCCACCAGTTTCACGTTGATACGGGCACGGGGATTGGCGTTTTTCAGGTCGTAGATCAGCTGGGCCAGATCCTCGATCGAATAAATGTCGTGGTGCGGCGGCGGTGAGATGAGGCCCACGCCCGGCGTCGAATAGCGTGTTTTGGCGATCCAGGGGTAAACCTTCTTGCCCGGCAATTGGCCGCCCTCGCCCGGTTTGGCGCCCTGGGCCATCTTGATCTGGATGTCGTCAGCGTTGACGAGGTAGCCGCTGGTGACCCCGAAACGGCCCGCCGCCACCTGACGGATGGCGCTGCGCCGGCTGTCGCCGTTGGCGTCGGGCACGTTGCGCTCGGGATCCTCGCCGCCCTCGCCGCTGTTGGACTTGGCCCCGAGGCGGTTCATGGCGATGGCCAGGGTCTCGTGCGCCTCCTGGGAGATGGCCCCGTACGACATCGCCCCGGTGGCGAAGCGCTTCACGATCTCGCTCACCGGCTCGACCTCGTCCAGGGGCACGGGCTTGCGCCCCGTCTCGGACGCCGGGAGCACCCGCAGCAGCCCCCGCAGGGTGGCCAGGTTGCGGACCTGGTCGTCGACGGCGTGCGTGTACTCCTTGAAGATCTTGTAGCTCTTGGCCCGGGTGGCGTGTTGCAGCTTGAACACCGTCTCCGGGTTGAAGAGGTGGTACTCGCCCTCCCGGCGCCATTGCCAGTCCCCGCCCGGTTCCAGGTCGCGATGAGCGAGCTCGCTGGGCCGCTCGGGCCAGGCCGTGCGGTGCCGGGCCAGCGCCTCGTCGGCGATCCCCTCCAGGCCGATCCCCTCGACCTGGGTCACCGTCCCCTGGAAGTAGCGCTCGACCACGTCGCCGGCCAGGCCTACGGCTTCGAAGACCTGGGCGCCGGTGTAGGACGCCACCGTAGAGATGCCCATTTTCGACATGGTCTTGAGCACGCCCTTGCTGAGCGCCTTCACGTAGTAGCGCAGCGCCTTGCGGTCCGACATGCCGGTGATGGCGCCCCGGCGCACCTGGTCGACCACCGTGTCGAAGGCGAGATAGGGGTTGACGGCGGCGGCGCCGTAGCTGATCAGGCAGGCTACGTGGTGTACGGCGCGGGCCTCGCCCGTCTCGACCACGAGGCCGACGCGCGTCCGCAGCTTCTTGTCGACCAGGTAGTGGTGCACGGCCGAGACCAGCAACAAGCAGGGGACGGGCACGAAGTCGGCGTTGGCGTGGCGGTCCGAGAGCACCACCACGCTCGCCCCCCCGAGGATGGCCTCCTCCACCTGGGCGCACACCTGCTCGAGGGCCTGGCGCAGCCGCTCCCCGGCCGGGGCCTCGCCCGCGGCGGCGAAGAGCCCGTCGACGGCGAAGGTCCGCCAGCCCGGCACCAGGCCGTCCTCGTCCACGTACAGCAGGGTGGCCAGCTCGTCGTTGGTGAGCACGGGCCCCGGCAGCATGATCTGGTGGCAGGAGTGGGGGCCAGGGGCCAGCAGGTTGCCCTCGGGACCGACCGAAGACGACAGCGAGGTGACGAGCTCCTCCCTGATGGCGTCCAGGGGCGGGTTGGTGACCTGGGCGAAGAGCTGGCGGAAATAGTCGTAGAGGAGGCGGGGCCGGCGGGAGAGCACGGCCAGGGGCGTGTCGTCGCCCATCGACGCCAACGGTTCGGCGCCGGTGCGCACCATCGGCTCGAAGACGAGGCGGATCTCCTCCTCGGTGTAGCCGAACTGGCGCTGGAAGCTGACCAGGCGCGAGTACTGCGGGGTGAGGGCGCGGCGCAGAGGAAGGTCCTCAAGGTCTATGCGCCCCGCGGCCAGCCACTTTTCGTACGGGTGCTCGGCGGCCAGGCCGTCTTTGATCTCGTCGTCGTCGACGATGCGCCCGGCCGCCGTGTCGACCAGGAACATGCGGCCCGGCTGGATCCGCCCGCGCAGCACCACCTTCGCCGCCGGCAGGTCGAGGACCCCGACCTCGGACGCCATGACCACAAGGTCGTCGTCGGTCACCCAGTAGCGCAAGGGCCGGAACCCATTGCGGTCGAGCTGGGCACCTACGACGGTGCCGTCGGTGAAAGCGATGGCCGCGGGGCCGTCCCAGGGCTCCATCAAGCAGGCGTGGAACTGGTAGAACGCCCGGCGCGACGCCGACAGGTCGTCCTTGTTTTCCCACGCCTCGGGCACCATCATCAGCACGGCGTGGGGCAACGACCGGCCGCTCAGGTGGAGCAGCTCCAGCACCTCGTCGAAGCTCATCGAGTCGCTGCCGCCCGGCGTGACTATAGGGAAGACCCGGGACAGGTCGCCGGGGAAGAGGTCGCTGGCCAGCATGGCCTCCCGGGTCCGCATCCAGTTGCGGTTGCCCTGGACCGTGTTGAACTCCCCGTTGTGGGCGACATAACGGTAGGGGTGGGCCAATGGCCAGCTGGGGAAGGTGTTGGTCGAGAAGCGGGCGTGGGCCAAGGCCATGCCCGACTCGAAGAGCGGGTCGGACAGGTCGTGGTAAAACCTCCCGAGCTGGGGCGCCGTCAACATCCCCTTGTAAACGAGCGTCCGGGCCGACAGGGAAGCGAAGTAGAGGCCGGGGATCTCGTGCTCGGCCCGGTTGCGGGCCAGGTAGGCCCGCCGGTCCAGGGCCAGCCCGCTCTCCCCCGCCGGGCCCGCCACCACCACCTGGCGGAAGGCGGGCATCACGGCCCGGGCGGCCGACCCGGGCAGGCCCGCCTCCACCGGCACGGTCCGCCACGCCAGTACCGACAAGCCTTCCTCAGCCGCCAGCTCGTCGAAACGGGCACAGGCCTCGTCAGGCTCCCCGGCGCCCGAGGGCAGGAAGGCGATGCCGGTGGCATAGGCCCCGGGCCCGGGCAGCTCTATGTCTAGACGGGCGCGCAGGAAACGGTCCGGCACCTGCACGAGCAGGCCGGCGCCATCGCCGGTGGCCGGGTCGGCTCCCTTAGCCCCCCGGTGCTCGAGCTGGCACAGGCTGGCCAGGCCCATTTCGACCATGGCGTGGCTGGGGCGGCCGTGCAGATGAGCGACGAAGGCGACACCACAGGCGTCGTGCTCGAACTCGGGCCGGTACAGGCCCGGATGAGGACCAAAAGCATTCGGCATCTTCGACTGCGCCTTTCAGTTGTCTTCCGACTCTTGGGGTGCAGATCGGGACACCATTGGCCCACCTGGCACTTAACCTCTCCCTCCGATCATACATGGGCCCGTCATACCTCGGCCCGCTCCGGGGGGACGACGCCCTCCGGCACGCCGTCAACGGACGGGGCCACCGCCGTGGCGGCGGGACGGTAGACGTAACGCTTGCCCCGGGACCACGAGGCGATGGCGGCGACGGCACAGCCCCCGGCGGCGAAGTCGAAGGCGGTGTGCAGCCCGTTACCGAACGGTGGGGCTATGAGGCGAGGGAAGAAGGACCGCCCGAGAAGCGTCGCCGCCTGGGCCGGTTTCAGGCTGGACAGGACCCCGGCCGGCAGGAGGTGGGCCATAGGGTTGTAGCCGAGGAAGGCCGCGAACAGGGTGGAGACCGGCGGCAGGCCCGCCACCCGGGCCGCCTCCAGCTTGGAGACGCCCTCGGAGATCAGGCCGTGGGACATGGCCTGGGGCAGGGTGGCCGACAGGCCGATGATCACCAGGGTGAAAAAGATGCCGATCGAGAGGACCTGGGCCGAGTTCTGGAAGGTGGAGTTCATCCCCGAGCCGGCGCCGCGGTGCTGGGGCGGGAGGCTGTTCATGACCCCGGCCCGGTTGGGGCTGGCGAAGGCGCCCATGGCCAGGCCGTTCAACAACAACAACAGGGCGAACTGCCAGTAGGGGAAGTTGATGGGCAGCTGCTCCATGAGCACGAAGCTGCCGGTGGCCACCAACATGCCGCCGGTGGCGAACGGCCGGGAGCCGAACCGGTCCGAGAGTACCCCCGACACCGGGCCGGCGATGAGGAAGCCGGCGGTCAGGGGGAGCATGTAGATGCCGGCCCACAGCGGGGTGCGGGAGAAGCTGTAACCGTGTTCGGGCAGCCAGATGCCCTGGAGCCAGATGATCAGCATGAACATGAGGCCGCCCCGGGCCACGGCAGCGAGGAAGCTGGACAGGACGCCGGCGCTGAAAGCCCGGATACGGAACAGCCGCAGGCGGAACATGGGGCTGGCGCTGGCCCGTTCGATAAAGCCGAAGGCCACCAGCAACGCCGCCCCGCCGCCCAGCTCGCCGAGCACCGTAGGGCTGGTCCAGCCCATGGTGTGGCCGCCATAGGGCTGGATCCCGTAGGTGATGCCGACCATGACCAAGATCAGCCCGATGGCGAAGGTGATGTTGCCCGGCCAGTCGATGGCGGCCGGGCGCCGGGGGGACGTGTCGTGCAACTTGAAGTAGGCCCACAGAGTGCCGGCCAGCCCGAAGGGGACCGAGACGAGGAAGATCAGGCGCCAATCGATCGGCCCCAGGATCCCGCCCAGTACGAGGCCGACGAACGAGCCGCTGATCCCGGCCACGTTGTTGATCCCGAGGGCCATGCCCCGCTGGTTCTCGGGGAAGGCGTCGGTGAGGATGGCGCTGGAGTTGGCCACGAGGAAGGCGGCCCCGACGCCCTGGAAGACCCGGCCGATAACGAGGTACATGGCACCGGCCGGGCCTGTCAACCAGTCCACGGTCAGGACCAGGGACGTGAGGGTGTAGATGGCGAAGCCGAGGTTGTACATCTTCACCCGGCCGAACATGTCGCCCATGCGGCCCAGCGAGACGACCAGGACGCTGCTCACGACCAGGAACGACAGGATCATCCACAGCAGGTAGAAGCTGTTGCCGGGTTTCAACGGGTCGATGTTGATGCCCTTGAAGATGTCCGGAAGGGCGATCAACATGATCGAGGAGTCGATGGTCGCCATGATCACGCCGAACGTGGTGTTGGCGAGCGCCACCCACTTGTAGTTGTCGCCGCGCTCCGACCGGGCGGCGGCGGGGGACGAGCCTGTTGGCGTAGAAGAGGGCGGCACCACCCGTTTAACTACCGGTTACAGGTGCACTCGCAGGGACGGGCGCTAGTCGGCGGGCCAGGCCGCGCTTAGCTTGGCCGCGCTTTCGCTGAGCGGCTCGGGCAGCACCCGGGCGTCGGCCACCGTCGTCATGAAATTGGTGTCCCCGGCCCAGCGGCCGAGCACATGCATGTGGAAATGGCCCGGGACCCCGGCCCCGGCGGCCCGGCCCAGGTTGGCCCCCACGTTTATGCCCTCGGGCTTGTAGGCGCGCTTCAGCGCCCGCACCGAGGCGGCCATGGTGGCCCACAGGTCGGCCGATTCCTCGGTGGTGAGCTCCTCGAGGTCGGCCACGTGCCTGGTCGGCATGGCCATGACGTGCCCGCTCGTGTACGGGTAGGCGTTGAGCAAGGCCACTACCAGCCCGGAGGGTTGGCGCCAGATGATGTGGGTCTCCTCGTCGGGGAGCCCGCTGGCCAGGATGGCGCAGAAAACGCACTCGCGGCCGTGCCCGTCGTTGCCCGCTCCGACCGAGCCGGTGATGAACTCGGACCGCCACCCGGCCCAAAGGCGGTCAAGGCCGGCCATGGTCGCTCGGCTCCTCGTCCGCCAGGGGGGCGGTGACCTCGGACCGCAGCCTCTCGACGAGGTCGGAGACCCTAACTCCCCGCTCGGGCACTCCCCGCTCGGGCCGCTCGCTCTGGCGGGTGTTGACACCTACCGTCCCCGCGGCCACGTCGTCGTCCCCGACGACGAGCACGTAGGGGATCTTCTCCAGCTTCCCCCGTCGCACCCGCGCCCCCAATGGCTCGTCGGCCGGCCACGTCTCGGCCCGGAACCCGGCCGCCCGCAAGCTGTCGACGACCGACGCCGCGTAACCCTCGTGGCTGTCGCGCACGGGCAGCACCTGGGCCTGAACGGGAGACAGCCACAAGGGGAAGGCGCCGGCATAGTGCTCGACCAGGATGGCGAAAAACCGTTCTACCGAGCCGAAAAGTGCCCGGTGCACCATGTACGGCTGGTGGCGGCCATTGTCGGCCCCGACGTACTCCATGTCGAAACGCTGCGGGAGCTGGAAGTCGACCTGGATGGTCGAGACCTGCCAGCGCCGGCCGATGGCGTCGCGCACGTGCACGTCGATCTTGGGGGCATAAAAGGCGCCCCCACCCTCAGAGACGGTGTAGTCGATGCCGGCGTGGTCCATGGCGGCGCGCAGAGCCTGCGTCGCCCGGTCCCATTCCTCCAGCGACCCGAGGAACTTCTCCGGCCGGGTGGAGAGCTCGGCTTCGTAGTCCGTCAGCCCGAAGCGCCGCAGCAGGCGCAGGACGAACGCCAGCAGGCTGGCCAGCTCGTCTTCGAGCTGTTCGCGGGCGCAGAATATGTGGGCGTCGTCCTGGGTCATGCCCCGGACCCGCAGCAAACCGTTGAGCACACCTGAACGCTCGAAACGGTAAACCGTCCCGAACTCGAAAAGCCGCAGCGGGAGCTCCCGGTAAGAGCGTTGGCGGGCTTTGTAGATCAGGATGTGCATGGGGCAGTTCATGGGCTTGGGGTAATAAGTGGCCCCTTCCATCTCCATGGGCGGGTACATGGCGTCGGCGTACCAGCCCAGGTGGCCCGAGATCTCGAAAAGCGTCGACTTGGCCAGGTGCGGCGTGTAGACGAACTCGTAGCCGTTGCGCTCGTGTTCTTGGCGCGAATAGTCCTCCATCAACTTGCGCACGAGCCCGCCCTTGGGATGAAAAACAGCCAGCCCACTGCCGATCTCGGGCGGGAAATGGAACAGGTCGAGCTCCACCCCGAGCCGGCGGTGGTCGCGCCGCTCCGCCTCCTGTAGGCGGTTGAGGTGGTCCTCGAGGGCGGCCGCCGACTCCCACGCCGTGCCGTAAATGCGCTGCAGCTGCGGGCGGTGCTCGTCGCCCCGCCAGTAGGCCGCGGCCAACTTGGTCAATTTGAAATGGCCGAGCTTTTTGGTAGAGGGCACGTGGGGCCCCCGGCACAGGTCGATGAAATCGGGCCCGTCCCCCGAGCCGGGCCGGGAATTGCGGTACGTGCTCACGGTCCCGGCGCCCTCGGCCGCCGGCCCCTCTGAGGCGTCGCTGACGCCCTCGATTATCTCCCGCTTGTAGGGCTGGTCGGCGAAGATCTCCAGGCCCTCGCCTATCGAGTGCTCCTCACGGACGAAACCCTGGTCCTCGGCGATGATCGCGCGCATCGTCTCTTCTATGCGGGCCAGGTCCTGGTCCGAGAAGTGCTCCCCGCCGGGAAGCTCGAAATCATAATAAAAACCGTCCTCTATGGCGGGCCCGATGGCGTAGCGCGCCCCCGGCCACAACCTCGTCACGGCCTGGGCCATGACGTGGGCGGTGGAGTGGCGCAGTATGTCGCGTCCCTCGGCCGACGGCGGCGTCACGATGCTGACGGCCGCCCCATCGGCCAAGGGGGACCCGAGGTCGCGCTCCGAGCCGTCCACCACCACGGCTATGGCCGCCTGGGCCAGCTTCGGCCCGATGGACGCCGCCAGTTGGGCGCCCGTCGTCCCCGCCGGCACCTGGCGGACAGAGCCGTCCGGAAGAGTGAGGGATATCAAGCTCGGCGCCGTGGGCGTTCCTGTGGACATCCCGCCCATGATAGGGAGCAGGCCACCACCGCCGCAGCCTGCGACCCTGCCTTCTAGAGGCATGGCGCATCATATTGTCCGTACCGCCCTAGAGGACCACTCCGAGCAGGGCGGCGGCGGCAGCCAGGTTTTCCGGCCCGGCGGCCCCCGAAGCGGCGGCGGCGTCGATGGCGGCCAGTGCCGCCGGGGTGTCGAGGTCGTCGTCGAGCGCCGCCCTCACCTCGTCGACGACGTCCCGGCCACCGTCGTACCGGCCACCGTCGTACCGGCCACCGTCGTACCGGCCACCGTCGTACCGGCCACCGTCGTCCGGGCCACCGCCGTCCCGCCACCGGGCCAAGCGGGCCGTGGCTTCGACCACCAGGTGCTCCTCCCACTCCCAGTCCAGGCGGTAACGGTGGGCCAGGATGGCCAGCCGGATAGCGGCAGGCTCCCAGGTCTTGAGCAGGTCGCGGACGAAGACCAGGTTGCCGAGCGACTTCGACATTTTCGTGCCCTGGTAACCGACCATGCCCGTGTGGGCCCAGTGACGCGTCAACGGCTCCCCGGTGGCCGCCGCCGACTGGGCCGCCTCGCATTCATGGTGGGGGAATATCAGGTCGGACCCGCCACCGTGCAGGTCGATGGTGAGCCCGAGCTCCCTGATGACCAGGGCCGAGCACTCGATGTGCCAACCTGGCCGCCCCGGTCCCCACAGCGAGTTCCAGGCCGGCTCTCCCGGCGCCGAGGGCTGCCAAAGAACGAAATCGAGGGGGTCCGCCTTGTTGGGGTCGTCCGGCTTACCTCCTCTTTCACGGGCCAGCTCGAGCATCTGGGCACGCCCGTAATGGCTGACCTCGCCGAACGCCGGCCAGGACGACACGTCGAAGTACACGGCGCCCCCGGACTGGTAGGCGTGGCCGCTCTCGAGCACCATCCCGATGAAGCCGAGGATGTCGGGGATGGCCGAGGTGGCGCGGGGCTCGCTGGCCGCGGGCAGGAGGCCCAGCGCCTCCATGTCGGCGGAAAAGCTCGCCATTTCCTCGGCCGCCAGGTCGAGGTAGTAGACGCCCAGTTCGCTCGCCTTGCGCAGGATGTCGTCGTCGACGTCGGTGACGTTGCGTACGAGCACCGTCTGGTAGCCCACGTCCCGCAGCCGCCGCTGCAGTACGTCATAGGCCAGATAGGTGGAGGCGTGCCCGAGATGGGCGGAATCGTAAGGGGTTATCCCGCAGGTGTATATGGTCACCTTGCCGCCCGGCCCCGCCGCCGGCTCGAAAGGCACGATCTCCCTCCTGGCCGTGTCGTAGAGGCGCAGCGGCGTCACGCTCAGACGATACCCGTCACCCGCAGCGAGGCGTGAGTCTTGTAGCGGCGGTTGACCTCGACCAGGCAAGCGGTCAGGGCCTCGACGGCCATTGCCGACCCCAGGCCCCCGACGTCGATGCCGCGCAGGCCGGGGACCAGGTTGACCATGGCGATGACCTCGTCGGTCACCGACCGCAGGTCGGAAAAGACCATCACGTCGGCCTCGAGCTGGTGGTCCGGGTCCCCCAGCGGTCCGGCGGGCAGGTGGTGCAAGGCGCCCGCCACGTGCGTGGCCGGCACGGCCCTGGACAGGGCTATGGCCACCGAGCCCGCGTACGGGACAAGGGGCACGAACCGGTTGTCCCACTTCACCATGGCGTTGACCATCGACACCAGGATCTTGCCCGACAGCTCGTCAGCCAGAGCGCGAACGGTGCCGACGGCCCCATCCACGGGCGTGGCCAGTACGACGAGATCGGCCCCGGCCGCCACCTCGTTGGTCGCCGGGACCAGGGACAGGTCGTGACCGCTCCAGCGGCGCGTCAGCTCGCCCACCACTTCGGTCGCCTTTTCGAGCGTGCGCGAGCCCAACAGGACTTCCACACCCACCGCCGCCAACCGGGCCGACACAGCCGACCCGGCCGGCCCCGTACCACCTAGAACACCTATTTTCACCCCCAGAGCCTGGCACGGTCGCGACCGGTAGGGCGAACTGCGCCCCTCGGCGGTGCTGGTACCGTCACCAACGTGAGCTCACCGACCGCCCCCGGCCTGCCGGCCGGCACCGTCGACGGCCCGCCCGACGGCATAGTCGACGGCCCGGCCCACGGCACGGTCGACAGCCTCCTCGCCTTCCTCACCACTTCGTGCGTCTCGTGCCACGACCACTGGGGAAAACTGGGGGCCGTCGCGCTCGGGACGGCCGGCGCCGCCCACCTGGTCGTGGTGACGCCGAGCCGCTCCATGGAGGACGAGCCCTTGGCCCGCAGCCTGACCCCGGCCGGTGCCCACCTGCACATGAGCTCGGACACCTGGTTCATGTACGGGGTGGGACAGGCGGGCACTTTCGTCCTCGTCCGCAGCCGCGCCGACGGCCCGCCCCCCTGGTCCGAGCCAGGAGAGGTCCTGGGCTCGGCCGTGCCCTCCGACCTCGGCGAACTGCCCGAACTGGTCCTCGGCTGGCAGCGCCGGCCTGACAGCTGATGGCGCCGCTGACGCCCCCGCTCAGGAGCTCTTGGCCCGCCGCCCCACAATGCCGCGCAGGAAACCCACCTGGCCGAGGTGCTGGAACTCGTCCTCTACGACGCTGACCAGGCGCACGCCCAGGGTGACAGGCGGGTCCCAGCGGGTGTCGACCACCCGGTCCAGGTCGCCGGCTT
>Ga0181517_10004990_pt1 | contig 11885 bp, 13 predicted proteins | sample PEATcosm2014_Bin_31_FD_119748 | JGI IMG/M metagenome (GOLD analysis project Ga0181517, IMG submission 119748) | Peatland microbial communities from MTU Mesocosm Facility, Houghton, MI, USA - PEATcosm2014_Bin01_30_metaG | ecosystem: Environmental > Terrestrial > Soil > Wetlands > Peat | place... | reverse complement strand
TCGCGCTGGAGCGACATCTGGCAGGTCCCGGTCGTCGCCCTGCCGCTGTTCGACCGCGACGGGCGGCAGGCCTTCGTGGTCCGCCCGGTCTGCTCGCAGGACGCCATGACGGCCGAGGTCTTCGAGATCGACCTCGACGCGTGGCGCGCGATCGTCGCGCGAGCGCGGAGAATCGCCGGCGTCGGGCCGGTCTTCTACGACCTCACGACCAAGCCGCCGGCGACGATCGAGTGGGAGTAGCCGACGCCATGGCCGGGATGACGCTGAGGAACGGGCGGTGGCTCGACGCGCGCGGAGCGACGTGCGAGGGCGACCTGGTGGTCCAGGACGGCCGCATCCACCTCGGTGCCCGTCCCGATCCAGGCGACCCTGTCGTCGACGCGCAGGGAGGCTGGGTCCTCCCCGGAGCCATCGACGCGCACACGCACCTGCGCGAGCCCGGGCAGGAGCACAAGGAGGGGATCGACAGCGGGACGCGCGCCGCGCTCGCGGGCGGCGTGACCACGGTCCTCGACATGCCCAACAACGCGCCACCCATCACGTCGGCCGCGACGCTCGCGGCGAAGGCAGCGCTCTTCCGGGCCCGATCGCGCGTCAACTGGGGCCTCCACGTCCAGGCGCCCGTCGAGGACCGGGCCCCGCTCGGGCCTCACGTCTCCGCGAAGGTCTACATGGCCCGATCGTCCTCCCTGCCGGCGCTGCGCGAGGCGGAGGCGCTGCGCGACACATTCGCCACGCAGCGCCGGGTGGCGATCCACGCCGAGGACGAGTCGCGGTTCCTCCCTGCAGGTCACTTCGGACCGCGGGCCCACCACCTGGAGCGGCCACCCGAGGCGGTCGCCGCGGCGCTCCGCACCATCGAGGGGGTGCTCGAGTCGATGCCGCCCGGGCTCCGCCCGCGAGTGATCCTCTGCCACGCGTCGACGCAGATCGAGGTGGAGTGGCTGCGGCGCGTGAGGTCGACGGGGTGGGACGTCTGGGGCGAGACCTGCCCGCACTACCTGCTCCTCACTGAGGCCGACTACCTGCGCGAGGGGCCGCGCCTGAAGGTGAACCCGCCGCTGCGGACCGCCGCGGACGTCGAGGCCGTCCGGCGCGGGCTCGCCGAAGGGGTGATCGACTTCGTGTCGTCCGACCACGCGCCACACACGCCCGAGGAGAAGGCCGACGAGGCGCGCGCCCCCTCCGGCCTCCCCGGGATCGAGTGGTTCCTGCCGGCGCTGCTCTCGCTCGTCGACCAGCAGGTGCTGCCGCCGTCCAGGCTCCTCGAGGTCAGCAGCGCGAGCGCCGCCCGGTGCTACCAGCTCTCCGGACGCGGGCTCATCGCGGACGGCGCCTGGGCCGACCTGGCCGTGGTGTCCAGACATCGGCCCGTTCGACCGCTGCGCACGCGGGCGGGCTACGACCCGTTCGCGCACTTGGGCCTCGAATGGACGGTCGACGCGACGGTAGTATCCGGCCGCCTCGCGTACGCGGGCGGCGCTTTCACCGACGGCGTTCTTGGAGAAGAGGTCGCAGCCTGATGGACAGCAAGAAGAGTGAGTTCATAGCCTTCCTGGTCGAGAGCCAGGCGGTGCAGTTCGGAGAGTTCACGCTCAAGTCGGGCGAGAAGTCCCCCTTCTTCGTCGACCTCGGCTGCGTGCGCACGGGAAAGGGGCTCGAGTACCTCGGCCGCTCCCTCGCGTCCGGGCTGCACGAGCGCTTCCCGGAGGTCACGTTGCTCTTCGGGCCGGCCTACAAGGGGATCGCGCTGGCGACGGCCGCCGCCATCGGCTGCTGGACGGCCCTGGGGAGGAACGTCCCGGTGCTCTACAACCGCAAGGAGCAGAAGGGCCACGGAGAGAAGGGGCTCTACATCGGCCAGGCGCCGACGGCCGCCGACCGCGTGATCATCGTCGATGACGTCCTGAGCTCCGGCGGCACCAAGCTCGAGGCCGCCCAGGCGATCCAGGAGGCCTTCGGTGTCCGCCCCGAGGGGGTCATCGTCACGGTCGACAGGACCCGCAAGAACGCCGCGTACGACCGCGTCTCGCTGCCGGTCCACGCGCTCGTCACGATCGGCGATCTGGCGGACTACCTGAAGGCAAGCAACGACCCGCGCGCCGCACTGGTGCAGCGGTTCTCGGAGGGCGACTAGCCATGCGAACTGTCAAGCTCATCCCCGCGCTGGACACCATCGACCTCGACGAGGCAGCCCGCATCGTGCGCGCGGTCGACGGCGTCGACGGCGTCTATGGCTACAAGGTCGGCTTCTCGCTCGGGCTCACCTGCGGCCTGCCGCGGGTGGTCGAGGAGATCCGGAAGACCTCGACCAAGCCCGTCATCTACGACCACCAGAAGGCGGGGACCGACATCCCCGACACCGGCGCGCTCTTCGCGAGGACCCTCAAGCTGGCGGGCATCAACGAGGCCATCGTCTTCCCGCACGCCGGGCCGGAGACGCTGGCCGCGTGGATCGCGGCGGTGCAGGCCGAGGGGCTCAAGATCATCGTCGGCGGCATCATGACGCACCCGAGCTACCTGGCCTCCGAGGGGGGCTTCCTCATCGACGACCGGATCCTCGGCGCCTACCAGACGGCGGTGAGGATGGGCGTCAAGGCGTTCGTGGTGCCGATGACCAAGCCCCAGCTCGTGCGCGCGGTGGTCGACCGCATCGGCCCGAGCGACGAGTGGGAGTTCTACTCGCCGGGGCTAGGCAAGCAGGGCGGGTCGATGGCCGGCTTCGAGTTCCTCCGGCGCCACTACGTCATCGTCGGACGATCGCTCCTCGCCGCGCCCGACCCCCGCGCGTACCTCACCCATGCGCTGGCGGAGGCGGCGAAGTGAAGCGCGACCTCATCTCCGTCGAGGACCTCGGCAGGGACGTCATCGAGCACTACCTCTCGCTCGCGACGCGGGTCGAGGCGCTCACCCCCGAACAGAAGGTGTCGAACCTGCACGGCAAGGTGCTGGCGACGCTGTTCTTCGAGCCCTCCACGCGCACCCGCCTCAGCTTCGAGTCGGCCATGTGCCGCCTGGGAGGGAGCGTCATCGGCTTCTCGGAGGCGACCAGCACGTCGGTGGCCAAGGGCGAGAGCCTGCGCGACACCGTCCGCACCGTCGAGTGCTACTGCGACGTCATGGTCATCCGGCACCCTCGCGACGGCGCGGCGCGGACGGCGGCCGAGGCCTCCCGCGTGCCGGTCATCAACGCCGGCGACGGAAGCAACCAGCACCCGAGCCAGACGCTGCTCGACCTCTACACCATCACGCGCTTCTTCGGCGGCCTGCGGAGCGGTCTGCGCATCGCGCTGGTCGGCGATCTCAAGTACGGCCGCACCACGCACTCGCTCGTGCAGGCGCTCGCACTCTTCCCGGGCCTCGAGATCCTGCTGGTGTCCCCGCCCACCCTGCGCCTGCCCGCGTACCTGAAGGAGTCGGGCGCCGCCAGCCGCGTGACGCTGCGCGAGACCGACGACCTCGGCGAGGCCGTGCGCACCTCGGACCTGGTCTACATGACGCGGATCCAGAAGGAGCGCTTCCCCGACGAGGTCGAGTACCAGAAGGTCAAGGACGCCTACTGCCTCAGCGCAGCCATGCTATGGGACCGCCCTCACCTCAGGGTGATGCACCCCTTGCCACGCGTGAACGAGATCATGCCGGACGTCGACGAGACGCCCTGCGCCGGCTACTTCGAGCAGGTCGCCAACGGGCTCACGATGCGTCAGGCCATCCTGCTCGACCTCCTGGGAGTCGTGCCATGACAGAGGCGGACAAGCTCTTCTCGATCCCGAAGATAGAGCACGGCATCGTGATCGATCACATCCCCACCGGCTGGGGGCTCAAGCTGCTGGAGATCATCCACAGCTACCCCGAGATGACCTCGGTGGTCGCGACCGTCGGCCTCAACTACACGAGCAAGAAGCTCGGCAAGAAGGACATGATCAAGCTCGCGGTCGAGGACCTGCCGGCGTCGATCCTCCAGCACGTCTCCATGATCCGCGCGGGCGTGACGGTCAAGCGCATCAAGAACTACGAGGTCGAGAAGCGCTTCGTCGTCGAGCTGCCGGAGACGCTGGTGAACCAGGCGCGCTGTCGCAACCCGAACTGCATCACCAGCCACGAGCGCGACGTGCCCACGCGCTTCCAGCGCGTCGACCCGAAGGGGGAGCGCTACCGCTGCGCCCACTGCGAGCGGATCTTCCCGGTCGGCGAGCTCGAGGTGTGGATCCCGACTCCATGACCGACTCGACCGCAGGAGCGCCCACGCGGCTCGCCGTCGTCGTGGCGGGAGTGAGGCTCGCGTCTCCGCTCGTCCTCGCGTCGGGGGTCCTGGGGACGAGCGCGTCCTCGATGGACCTCGTAGCCCGCCACGGCCTGGGCGCCGTGACCACCAAGTCCTTCAGCCTCGACGAGCGCTCCGGCCACAAGGGCCCCACCCTCGTCGCCTTCGACCACGGCTTCCTGAACGCCGTCGGGCTCTCCAACCCTGGCTGGGAGGCGGCAACCGCCGAGATCCGCGCCTTCAAGGCGCGGAGCGACACGAAGGTCATCGCCTCGATCTTCGGGAGGACCGCCGAGGAGTACGGGCGCATCGCGGAGCACGCCGCGAGCGCGGCTCCCGACCTCATCGAGGTCAACGTGTCGTGCCCGAACGTCGCCTCGGAGCTCGGCACGCCGTTCGAGGCCGACGCCGCGGTGCTCGGGCGCATCACCGGGGACGTGAAGCGCGCGGCCGGAGCCATCCCGGTCTCGATCAAGCTGTCGTCGAACTTCGGCGTCATCGGCCGCATGGCGAGGGTCTGCGAGGACCACGGCGCCGACGCCATCACGGCCATCAACACCGTGGGCCCAGGCATGATCATCGACGTGAACGCGCGGAGGCCGGTGCTCTCCAACGGCGCGGGGGGCGTCAGCGGGCCCGCGATCCTGCCCATCGCCGTGCGGAGCGTCTACGAGGTCGCGCGCGCGGTGAAGCTGCCGATCATCGGGACGGGCGGGGTCGCGAGCGCAGAGGACGCGCTGCAGCTGGTGCTCGCGGGCGCCACCGCCGTGGGCATCGGGACCGCCCTCTACGAGGGGCTCGAGGTCGTCGACAGGGTGAACCGTGGGCTCGAGAGCTACCTGGCGCGCGAGGGGCTCGACTCTCTCGACGCGATCCGCGGAGCCGCCCATGCCTGACGCCCGGATGCGGACCTTCAAGGTCGTGCGCGTGATCGAGCACGCGCCGCTCCTCAAGAGCTTCTACGTCGACGCCCCGTTCGCGGCAGAGCCTGGCCAGTTCGTCAACCTCTGGATCCCGGGGGTCGACGAGAAGCCGTTCTCCATCTCCGACCTCGCCGACGGGCTGCTGGAGCTCTCGGTCAAGGGCCTGGGCTCGTTCACGCGTCGGTTGATGGACGTCCGGCCAGGCGACTGGCTGGGGATCCGTGGACCGCACGGCAGCCCCTTCCGGCTGGAGGACAACTCGGTCCTGGTGGGCGGGGGGATCGGCTTCGCGCCGCTGCGCTTCCTCGCGAGGCGGCTGCGTGACGCGGGCCTGAAGCACCGCGTCGCCATCGGTGTGCGCGCGAGGGACGACCTCATCTTCTCGACCGAGCTCACTGGGTACGAGATCGCGAGCGAGGACGGCTCCGTCGGCGAGCTGGGGCGAGTGACCGGCGTGCTCGAGCCGATGCTCGACGCCGCCCGACCGCGCGCGATCTACGCCGCGGGGCCCGAGCCGATGCTCCTCGCCGTCCGCGACATCGCGAAGCAGCGAGGGATCCCGGCGCAGCTCTCGCTCGAGCGGTACATGAAGTGCGGCGTCGGGCTGTGCGGGCAGTGCTGCCTCGACGGGCCCGGCGCACGGGTGTGCGTCGAGGGGCCGGTCTTCGAAGGGAGCGCGCTCGAGGGCGTGACCGAGCTCGGCGCGCCGCATCGCACCGCATCGGGGCGTCGTCCCACGCGCGCGGGGTGACTCGCCAGGCGTCCCCGTCCTTCCGCTTCTGCCGCGCGCGAGACGGCGCGCACGCTCCGCTCGCCGGTGATACCCTTCGCGCATGCGAACCATCGGCTCGAGGATCTTCGTGGCGCTGCTGGCGCTTGGCGCAGCGGCGTGCGTGGCTCCGGTCGGAACGAGCGGGCTGCTGAGCGTGCCCAAGAACGCCGGGACGACGTGCGCGGAGATGTGCTCGAGCATCGGCATGTCGCTGACCACCGTCGTCGTGATGGCGAACAACGTGGGCTGCGCCTGCGCGCCACCGAGGGCCGTCGGTACCGACGAGAGAGGAGTGGCGACCGCCGCCGGGCTGGTCGCCGCCCAGGTCCAGGAAGCGGAGCGACAGGCCCAGCAGCAGGCGCGCCAGCCCTAGCGCGACCCTCCGCGCCAGGACCTGTCGGTCGGCCTTCTGGGACGGCCTGGCGGAGCGGCCTGTGTCCCTTCCGTGCGCGCTCGTCGTCGGCATCGGCGAGCCGCGTCCGCTCCGGAGACTTCACGCGTTGACAAGAAGGACGGATGACGGGCATTCTCGAGCTGAAAGAGGGTGGCGATGTCCCTATTCGGAAAGAAAGTGACGGCAGAAGAAGCCGAGCACCTGCTAGCCAACGCCCAGCAGGCGCCGCGACCCGAGCCAGGGCCTCACCCCGGCTACGGGATCGAGGACGCGATCCGGCTGATGCGGACGCTCCCGACCGACCAGAACGTCGACCTCGTCGTGCGCGTCATCAAGAAGACGCTCGAGTCGATGAACGTCCGGCTCGCCGACATCCTGAACGACGCGACGCAGAAACAGCAGGCCCTCGGCGCGCGCATCAACGGCCTGCAGCTCGAGATCGCCGAGCTCGAGAAGCAGATCGCGGTGCGGCGCGACGAGATCGAGCGGCTCGAGGACGCGCTCGCCGAGACGACGAAGGTCAAGGAGCACCTCGCTCTCGCCGAGGGTGGGTCCAAGCCGCCGCCCCCGATGTCGTCGAAGGCGCCGCCGGTCCCGGCCTCGAAGGCGCCGCCCCCTCCTGACAAGCCCCCGCCCCCGGACAAGCCGGCCCAGGGATAGGCTCCGCGCACTCCCGCGGCGGCCACAGCGGCGCCGGCGGGGCAGCCCGCGCGCAGGTGCGCGACGAGGCAACGCATGGTCGATATGGTATGCAGTGGCCATGCAACCATTTCGTTACCACGTGCTCGCGTGTGATCAGCACAAGCCCGAGGGGGTGCCCTGCTGCAACGGGCGCAACGCCGCGGCGGTCCTCGACGCCCTGCGCAAGGAGCTAGGCGCTCGCGGCCTGCTCGACGAGGTCCAGGTGACCGTCACCGGCTCGATCGGGCTGTGCGAACGAGGCCCGAACTGGGTCGTCTACCCCGACGGGGTCTGGTACTCCGGCGTCACGCTCGCCGACGTGCCGGAGATCGTGCACGACCACTTCCAGCGCGGCCGGCCGGTCGAGCGGCTGATGAACCACGACGTCGCCGCCGTGAAGCGCGAGATCACCGAGCAGCGAGGCAAGATGATGGCCGCATTCAGGGCCAGGGACGAGGCCGGCGTCGTGCCGGACGAGCTCACGGACATGATCCGTGGGTTCCAGGCGAGCCGCGTGGTGCTCTCGGCGATCGAGCTCGACATGTTCTCCGCGGTCGCAGAGAACGGCGACAACGCGACGGCCGCCGCGACGGCCGCGCGCCTCGGGACCGACCCGCGCAGCACCGAGGTGCTGCTCAACGCCCTGGTCGCTCTGTCCCTCCTGACGAAGCGCGACGGCAAGTACGCCAACGCGCCGCTGGCGCGCCGCTACCTCGTGCGAGGGGAGCGCGACGACGCGCGCGACGCCCTCAAGCACAGCCTGTCGTTGTGGAACACGTGGTCTACGCTCAGCGAGCGGGTGAAGACCGGCCACGTGGCAGCCTTCCGGGACATGGGGAACCGCGGCGAGAGCTGGACGGTCCCCTTCATCGCGGCCATGCACCGCAACGCTGCGATGCGAGCCCCTCTCGTCGTGCGCACCGTCGGCGCCGCCGGAGTGGGCCGGGTGCTCGACGTCGGCGGCGGGTCGGGCGCCTTCTCGATCGCCTTCGCCCAGGCCAACCCGACGCTTCAGGCCGAGGTGCTCGACCTCGCGACCGTGACGCCCATCGCCGCGAAGCACGTCGCGGAGGCCGGGCTGTCCGACCGCGTGCACGTGCGGGTCGGCGACCTCCGGAAGGACGCGCTCGGCGAGGGCTACGATCTGGTGCTCCTGTCGGCCATCTGCCACATGCTCGGCCCCGACGAGAACCAGGACCTCCTGCGGCGGGCCCACGCGGCGCTGTCCCCTGGCGGACGCATCGCCATCCAGGACCACGTGATGAACGAGGAGGGGACCCTGCCACGGGCCGGCGCCATGTTCGCCGTGAACATGCTCGTCGGCACGCCCGACGGCTGCTCGTTCCGTGAGTCGCAGTACCAGGCCTGGCTCGTCGCCGCGGGCTTCCGCGACGTGCGGCACGTCCCCTTGCCTGGCCCGAACGACATCATGCTGGCGACCAAGGGGTAGCGCTCTTCAGTGGAAGGCCTGCCACGCGACGCGAGCGGCCAGCAGCAGGCCGACCACGATCGCGGCCGCTCGCACGATCCCGGCGCCGGCTCGGATGGTCAACCGCGTCCCGAGCACGGCTCCCAGCAGCTGCGCCACGCCCATCGGCAGGGCGATGTCCCAGCGAATCGCGCCTGAGGCCGCGAAGAGCACCATCGCCCCCAGGTTCGACGCGCTGTTGGCGACCTTCGCGTTGGCCGACGCCTTCACCAGGCCGTCCCCGAACCAGTAGGCGTATCCCAGCACGAGCAGCGTCCCCGTCCCGGGGCCGAAGAAGCCGTCGTACAGTCCCATCCCCAGCGCGACCACCGACGCGCTCGCACGGGCGTGGCTCGCGACCACGGCGAGCCGCGTCCCGACGGTGGGCTTGCGGACCAGCGTCAGCACCGACGCCGCGACGAGCAGCGCGATGACCGCGGGCCGCAGCACGGCGGGGTTCGCGCGCAGCACGAGCCGCGCCCCGAGCACGGCTCCGAGCAGCGCGAACACGAAGCTCCAGGGAGCTCGTTTCCAGTCGAGCTGCCCCTTGCGGCCGAACTCGACGACGCTCGAGACCGACCCGAAGACCGCCTGCCCCTTGTTCGTGGCCAGCGCCACGGCGGGGTCGAGGTGCGCCGCCAGCAGCGCGGGGAGCGTGATGATCCCGCCGCCCCCGGCGATCGCGTCGACCAGCCCCGCCACGAAGCCGGCGATCACGAGCAGCACGACCACCCGTCGCTTCTACCAGCTCCGCCCCGTTTCCGTCCCCCCTGGTGTTCCCGGGACCCCTGCCCCATGATCCCCGGCCATGCAGACCCGCTTGTTCATCGACAAACGGTGGACCGACGGCTCCGCGCGGCAGGAGGTCGTCAGCCCCGCCTCCGGCGCCGTCATCGAGCACGTCCACCTCGCCTCGCCGCAGCAGCTCGAGCAGGCGGTGACCTTCGCCCAGGGCGCCTTCGAGTCCAGGCCCCAGCCGCACCAGCGAAGGGACTGGCTGCACGCCATCGCCGGCGCGATCGAGGGGCGGAGCGAGGCGTTCGCGCAGGCGATCTGCCTCGAGGCCGGCAAGCCCATCTCGCTTTCGCGCGTCGAGGTCAGCCGCGCCCTCACCACCTTCCGCACGGCCGCCGAGGAGGCCGTTCGCGCCGAGGGGGAGGTGCTGAACCTCGACTTCGACCAGGCCTCGGCCGGGCGCACGGGGATCGTGAAGCGGTTCCCTCTCGGCGTCGTGCTCGGCATCAGCCCGTTCAACTTCCCGCTCGGGCTCGTGGCCCACAAGGTCGCGCCTGCGATCGCGGTGGGTTGCCCCATCGTGCTCCGCCCGTCACGCTCGACGCCGCTGACCGCGCTCCTGCTCGCGGAGGCCTGCCTCGCCGCCCAGCTGCCCGCCGGCTGGTTGCAGGTCGTCGCCTGCGACAGCCGCGACGCGGGCGTGCTCGTCCGCCATCCGCGGGTGCGCAAGGTCAGCTTCACCGGATCGGCCGACGTCGGCTGGAAGCTGCGCGAGCAGGCCTTCGACAAGCACGTGACCCTGGAGCTCGGAGGCAACGCAGCGGTGCTCGTCGACGCCTGCGCCGACCTCGATCTCGCCGCGAAGCGGTGCGCCCTCGGGGCCTTCCTCTACGCCGGCCAGGTGTGCATCTCGGTCCAGCGCGTGCTCTGCCACTCGAGGGTCTACGACGCCTTCCGTGAGCGCCTGGTGCGCGAGACCCTGGCCCTGCGCGTCGGCGATCCAGCCGATCCCGAGGTCGTCGTCGGCCCCATGATCACGCCCGCCGAGGCCGACCGCGTCGTCCAGTGGGTCGACGAGGCGAAGGCCGCCGGCGCGCGCGCGCTGACGCCGGTCGAGCGCAGCGGCAGCGTCGTCAGGCCCGCGCTCCTCGAGGGCGCTGGCCCCGAGCTCAAGGTGAACCGGGAGGAGGTCTTCGGCCCCGTCTGCACGCTCACGCCGTTCGATCAGTTCGCAGAGGCCGTGGCGACGGCGAACGACACCGCCTACGGCCTGCAGGCCGGCGTCTTCACCCGCGATCTCGATCACGCGATGTACGCCTTCGAGCACCTCGAGGTGGGCGGCGTCATTCACAACGACTACTCGACGTTCCGCACCGACCCCATGCCCTACGGAGGCGTCAAGCGCTCCGGCCACGGCCGCGAGGGGGTGCGCTACGCGATGGAAGCGATGACCGAGCCCCGCTTGCTCGTGCTCAGGCAGCCGACGGGGGGCTGACGCTCATGCCTGAGAGCCGCGAGACGAGGGGCCTGGACACGATCACGTCCCATCTTCGCCCCCGGGAGAGGCTGGCGCTCGGGAAGCTCCGCACTCCCCGAGCGATCCAGTCGTTCCTCGACGGCGTGCCCTACAGCTCGGACAGCTGTTACCGGTCTCCGCTCACCGTCCTCCGCGACCGCGTCGCGCACTGCTTCGACGGGGCGGTCTTCGCCGCCATGTGCCTGCGGGAGATCGGCTTCCGGCCGCTCATCCTCGAGCTCTTGCCGAACCGCCGCGACGACGACCACATCCTGGCCCTGTTCCGCCGCTCCGGGCACTGGGGGGCCATCGCGAAGTCGAACTTCGTCGGCCTGCGCTTCCGCGAGCCCATCTTCAGGACGCTGCGCGAGCTGTCGCTGTCCTACTTCGAGGACTACTTCAACGCGGCCGGCGAGAAGACGCTGCGGGGCCACACGACGAGCCTCGACCTGTCGGCCCTCGACCGCCACTCATGGACGACCCGCGACGAGACGATGGACCTCATCGCCGCGCGCCTCGACCGCATCAGGAAGCACCGGCTCCTGTCGCCCGCGATGGCGCGTCAGCTCGCGCCTGTCCACCCGCTGATGGTCAAGGCCGGGCTCCTTGGCTCCGACCCGGCCGGGCTCTTCAAGGTGCCGTCGCCGGGTCACCAGACCCGCACGCGGTCGTCCGGCGCCAGGTAGAGCGCGTCCTTCGGCTGCACGTCGAAGGCGGGGTACCACGCGTCGAGGTTGCGCACCGTCAGCGCGCGGTACTGCGGCGGGGCGTGACCGTCGGTGGCGATGCGCGAACGCATGGCCGCGTCGCGCGTCTTGCTCTGCCAGCTCTGGGCGAAGCTCAGGAAGAACTGCTGGTCGCCCGTGAGCCCGTCGACCACGGGGGCGGGATCGCCGTGCAGCCCCGACTTCCAGGCGTCGTAGGCGACCGCGAGACCGGCCAGGTCCGCGATGTTCTCGCTCAGGCACTGCTTGCCGTTCACGGCGAGATCGGGGAAGGGACGGTACGCGTCGTACTGCTTCGCCAGCGCGGCGCCCGACGCCTCGAAGTGCGCGAAGTCGTCGGCCGTCCACCAGCTGGCGAGCTTGCCGCTGTCGTCGAACATCGCCCCCTGGTCGTCGAAGCTGTGGCT
>Ga0181517_10004988_pt1 | contig 11888 bp, 12 predicted proteins | sample PEATcosm2014_Bin_31_FD_119748 | JGI IMG/M metagenome (GOLD analysis project Ga0181517, IMG submission 119748) | Peatland microbial communities from MTU Mesocosm Facility, Houghton, MI, USA - PEATcosm2014_Bin01_30_metaG | ecosystem: Environmental > Terrestrial > Soil > Wetlands > Peat | place... | reverse complement strand
TTAAATTGTGTGAAGAATAGGAGCGCCGCTGTGCCGACTAAAACGATTTCCGTCCGGATTGATGGCGAATTGGTGACCGCCAAGGAAGGGCAGACCATTCTGGAAGCGGCCCTCGCCAACGGGAAGCAGATTCCCACGCTCTGCTACCTGAAGGGGCTGAGCGCGGTGGGAGCCTGCCGCGTGTGCATGGTGGAGCTTGCCGGCACCGACCGTCTGCTGGCGGCCTGTACTACGCCCATCCAGGAGGGCATGTCGATCAAGACCGCCTCGGCCAAGCTCACACAGTACAGAAGGATGGCCGTCGAGCTGCTGCTGGTGGAGCGGAACCACATCTGCTCGGCCTGCGTCTCCAACGGTCACTGCGAGTTACAGTCTCTGGCCCGATCGCTGGGCATCACCCACGTGCGTTACTCCTACAATAACCCGCGGATGGCCGTTGATATGACGCACCCCCGCTTCGTTCTCGACCAGAATCGCTGCATCCTGTGCACGCGCTGCGTGCGGGTTTGCGCGGAGGTGGAAGGAGCGCATGTGTGGGAGGTGGCCTCGCGCGGGATTTACTCGCGCATTGTCAGCGACCTTAAAGACGATTGGGGCAAGGCGAGCAATTGCACCGGTTGCGGCAAGTGCGTGCAAGCCTGTCCTACAGGAGCGCTGGCGGAAAAAGGCCTCTCGGTGATGGAGATGGTCAAGCAGAGCGACGCTGTCAGTCGTCTTGCCACGCAAAGGGCAAGCCTCGTGAACGGCGCACGGTAAGGCGGCTTTGCTGTTGCCGAAATCTGGATGCCCCATCCTCGCGGTCATTCTGGGTGAGGTGTGACCGTCGAAGAACCTGCGGCTCGTGCTCTTGTTGCGGCCAGGGTACGGCTGCGTCGAATGGGCTTTTTTGGTCAAGTGCCTCACCTGGTGTGGTTTGCCGCCGGCTCCAGAAACCCCGCCTTTTCCATCCGCCATTTGTGCCTGAGGCCCGCGCCCCGTAGAATCAGCATTGGTGGTCGTCGCGCCTGTCTTGAGCCGCACCGGATTGAACAACAAGGAATAGATGAGCGAACAGGAAACAGGGATTTCCATTGAGGCGCAGGCGGTATCGCCGGCGTGGATCAGGATTGAGCGGGCGCGGCATCCCCAGCGGCCCTACCCTATGGACTTCATCGAGAAGATATTCACCGATTTCAGCGAAATTCACGGCGATCGCGCCTTTGGCGACGACGAGGCGGTGGCCTGCGGCATGGCCCGGCTGGCCGGCGAAGAGGTGCTGGTCATCGGCAACCGCAAGGGCGGCTCGACCAAAGAGCGGGTGCGGCGCAACTTCGGCATGCCTCATCCCGAGGGCTATCGCAAGGCGCTCAGGGCCATGAAGATCGCCGAAAAATTCGGGCGACCGGTCATCAGCTTCATCGATCTGCCCGGAGCTTTCCCAGGCCTGGGAGCGGAAGAACGAGGCCAGGCGGAGGCGATTGCGCGCAATCTTCTGGAAATGTCGCGGCTGCGCGTGCCCACCATCTCGGTTATCAGCGGCGAGGGCGGATCGGGAGGCGCGCTGGCGCTGGCCGTTAGCGATCGCGTCCTTATCCTCGAAAATGCCCTTTACTTCGTGATTACCCCCGAGTCTTGCGCGGCCATCATGTGGCGCGACGCGTCGCACAAACAGTTGGCCGCCGAAGCGATGCGCATCTCGGCCCCGGAGGTTGCCGCGCTGGGCTGCGTGGACGAAATCGTTCAGGAACCGCCGGAGGGCATTCATACCGACCCCGAGGCAGGCACGGGGCTTCTGAGTTCCGCCCTCATCAAACACCTGGCCGAACTCAAAGCGTTGCCGATCGATGTCCTGGTAGCCGAGCGCCAGGCCAAGTTTCGCAACATTGCGCAGTTCTACACGGAAGGTTAAATGCCAATGAGCCCGATTCAGCCTGCCGTCAGCCGCTTCCGCGCTTATTGGCGATTTATCGTTGCCGTGGTTTGGTTCTTTCTGGCGCGGTCGCTGGCTCTGCGCGAGGCACCGCTACTGGTCAATGAACAGTGGCGGCCACTGGCACAGCAGGCGATGCTGCTCTCCCTGTTGCTCGTGGGCTATGCGAGCATGGGATTGACGCTCGACCGCCAGCAGCATCCGATGAGCGAGCAAGGATTGCCACGACGGAGCGGCTGGAAAGGCGAGGTTGGCCTTGGAATGGCCGTGGGCTGGGCGCTTGCCGTGGCGTGCGTTCTTCCGATGCTCGTGGGCGGAGGCATCGCCATTGTGCTTATCCTTGGACCTTCGGCCTGGGGATGGCTGGCGGTTGATGCCGCATTCTTCGGACTGCTCGCACTGGCCGAAGAGGTTGCCTTTCGCGGTTACGGATTTCAGCGCTTCGCGGAATCAGTGGGCTCTTTGGGAGCGGTGTTGGGCTATGCGGCCTTTTACGCCATCGTGCAAGGGCTTGTGCCCGGATCAAGCCGCTCGAGCGTCGCCGTCTCCATCGTGCTCAGCCTTGTTCTTTCCACGGCCTACTTGCGCACCCGCGCACTGTGGGTGAGTTGGGGGATTAACTTCGCGTGGAAAGCTAGCCGTGCGTTGCTTTTCGGGCTTGCCATAAGCGGAGTCAGCAGCCACTCGCCTGTGGTGCAGGGCAATCCCATGGGGCCGTTCTGGCTGACCGGCGGAGGCTTTGGCCTGGATGGCAGTTGGGTTGCGTTCGTCGTCCTGCTTGCCGCGCTGCCCGTGGTTTACCGCCTCACGCGCGATCTGGACTTTCGCTACAACGCCCCGGTGATTGTGCCGGGCGGCATTCCGGTGGACCTGGACGCCGCCGCCCGCCGTCAGCACGAAGCCGCCATGGGCGCGGCCGAGCCAGCGGTTCCTGGCCTGGTCCAGATTCTGCCGGCTGCTGCGCCGCTGCCGGCCGGTTCCGAGAAGACGCCGGCGGATCGGCCGCCTGCTGCCGGCTAGAGTCAGGGCCGCGCCTTTGTAGTTCGGTCGAAATACAGGTCCTTCGGCTCGCTTCACTCGCTCAGGATGACGATTTTGGAAAGCTAGCTACTCCGGATCGACGTTCATCTTGCCGCTGATTTCGTCGACGCGAATCTCCACCACGGCGCAATCTGCGGCATGTCTCTCCTCGACAGGTTCAAAGGCTTTGCCGCCGGCGTAATTCTCCACCAGCAAATTCAGCAAAACTGTCTTTTCGGCGTCATCGGAGATCAGCCGCGCGGCGCCGAAGGCCAATACAGAGGTATAACGGGTGGAGCAGGCGCAGGGACGATCATTCGAAACCGTAATCTTCTCAACCGCACTCACTTCAAAGCAAACCCGGTTGTTCGCGGCGATATTATCGAGCTTTCGCCCACTCAATTTGGAGTGAAAGTAGACCTTTCCTTCGCGATACAGGTAGTTGAGCGGCGTAATATATGGCTCTCCGGCTCCATTGCAGGTTGCCAAACGGCCTTCGGTCTGTCCGGCAAGAAACTCACGGGCGTCTTTTTCACTCATCCAGCGAATAGGCATGGCAATAAAGCCTCCACAGCTTACAGTTTACCTGTCATCCATGAAGCGGCTTAGGGAAGCGGTTAAGGCAGCCTGATGTAAACTAGTCAGAGCGAGTCCCGCTGCTTCCAGGCATTCTCTTTGGAAGCGAGCAATTGACCGCGACGTTGAAGCCGCGCACAGACTTTTGCGCGTGTGTGCAGAGACACCCTAAAGAAGGAGAAACACCCGACCGATGGCCAAGATTGCCAAAACAGGTGACCGCAAGAAGGAAATGGACACGACGAAGTCGACCAACTGTCCCAAGTGCACCAAGCCGACGCGCATCGTCAAGCGCGTGAAGGACCGCGAGCGCGGCATCCCCGGTGGCGTCTACATCTCATGTTCTGTCTGCGATTTCTACGAGAAGCTCTAAGCGAAAGTTTAAGTTTGGCGCACGAAAAAGCCCGGCTGTTGCCGGGCTTTTTCGCGTTCAGCACACCGTCGTAACAGAACTCCACAGCCTCACTGGAACAAGAGAGGCTGTCAACCCGTATACACTGCCAATGAACGCCATGATTGAATTGTCCGACCCGTCAACTGACCTCCTATCGAGCCGCCTTTTCGGCCTTACGCGCCGGATCAAGGACATTGACCCGCAATTGTCGCGTGTTTTGGTTCCGTGGATCGTGCGGCATCCTCGGTACCTGCCAGGGTTCCTCCGCCTTGCGCGAACGATTGGGCAATCGAGGCGCATTCGAGCCAGTGAGCTTGCGGGCGGGGTACGAGTGCCGCCATTTCTCGTTCTCAGCGTCACTTCCAAATGCAATCTGCGCTGCGCCGGCTGCTACGCCGGGGCCGTAGGCACCGTGACCAGAGCGCCGGCCCGGCCGGGACTCTATCTCCGCGACTGGTACAGAATCGTGGACGAAGCGGTCCGACTGGGTGTGATGGCGTTCATGATCGCTGGCGGCGAACCATTCATGCTGCCAGGCATTGCGAACCTGTTCAGAGACCATCCCGATCGGCTCTTCCTTGTCTTCACCAACGGGACGGCTCTGCAACCCAGCGATTACCAGATTTTAAGGAACTGCTCCAACACGGTGGTAGTGGTCAGCCTGGAGGGCGATCGCGATCTGACCGACCTCCGCAGGGGCCATGGCGTCTACGAGAAGGCCCTCAGCTCTCTCGACCGGCTGCGCGACGCAGGTGTTTTGACAGGCATCGCCGTGACTGTGGGATCGGCAAACATCGAGTACTGGTCCGAGCCAAGGAATATCGACGCGTTGATTGCACACAGCGGACCGCTGGCGATGTTCATCGAGCAGATTCCCACCGGACAGGTTCCCACAGGCAGCTGCGAAAGTGGCGCGCTGTTGACGGTGGAGCAGCGGGCCCACTTCCGCGAAACCGTCGTCCAGTATCGGGATCGGGCGACCGGAGGCGCTTACATCATCCATTCGCCGGGTGATGAAGAAACGCTCGGAGGATGCGTCTCCGCTGGACGCGGATTCGCCCATGTGAATCCGAGCGGCGACGTGACCGCCTGTCCCGTTTCAGCCCTGGCGACGCACAACGTGAGAACTTCAAATTTGCGCGAGGCCTTAGCCAGTCCGCTCTTCACCATGATCCGGGAGAATGCACATCTGCTTGAGACCGAAGGGCATCCTTGCGGACTGTCCGCACACGCAGAGGAGTTGGAGAGCCTGACGAAAGGCCTCGGCGCTTACCGCACTGGCGCGCCTGAATCCGCGGCACAGGAGAAAGAATGGCCAGTGGCAATCCGTTGACCGAACGCAAGCCAGTTCTCCGGTTTGACCTGCATAAATCACGCGGAGAGTGTAGAGCGATGCCACCCGCCAACCTTTCGGGAAGAGAGGACTCTTTGAGCAATGCCCATCAAAGCGCTTCGGCCATCTCCTTCAAAATTGCTTCGGCGGCTTCGGCCGGGTCAGGGGCTTGCGTGATGGGGCGGCCTACGACCAGGTAGCTTGCGCCCAGCCGCAAGGCTTCTGCGGGGGTGGCGATGCGTTTCTGATCGTCGATTGCGGTTCCTGCCGGACGAATGCCGGGGACGACCAGTACCCCTTCGGGTCCGGTGAGCGCGCGCAGGGAAGCGACCTCCATGGGCGAACAGACAAAGCCGTGGATTCCGGCTTCCATACCCATCCGGGCCAGCAACTCGACCTGTTTGGCGGGTGAGCGGCCGAGGCCGACGGCATTCACCTGGGCCTGGTCCATGCTGGTAAGCACGGTGACAGCCAGCAGTTCGGGCGGCTCCTCAACTCCCTCCAGGGCGGCGCACGCGGCGGACAGCATGGCCGGGCCTCCGGCGGCGTGGAGGGTCATCATTTTTATTCCCAGCGCCGCAGCCGAGCGTACCGCACCGGCCACAGTATTGGGAATGTCGTGCAGCTTGAGATCAAGGAAGACGGAGTGGCCGCGCGCCACCAGCGGCTCAATCACGGCCGGGCCGGCGGCGACAAACAACTCCAGCCCCACCTTGAACCATTGGCAGTTTTTCTCCAATTGGCCGACCAGGGCGAGTGCCGAGGCTACATCGGGCATGTCGAGGGCCACAATCAGGCGCTTGCGGGCCTCTTCAACCAGGTCCACGACGGGTGGATGGGCGGGGCCGAAGCTTGGGTTCAGTCGCTCGGGGATGGGCATACCTTCATTTTATGGGATTACCGGCTGGCGGGAAAATCAGAGCGGGGCGAGCGGAACGCGAATCCGATACCATGAACTCAGGGGAAACAGGCTTGGGAGCCGAGACCCGTTGTGGACAAAAGCTGCAAGTTAGCTACGCTGCGCGGAATTAGCCGGTTAGCAAGTTAGCGAATTGATGGGGGAATTGGGTTTGAAGTGCATTTTGAGATGGATACGCGGCTGGGGATGGGGCATTGTGCTGTTGGCGGCGGCCAGCCAGGGATGGGCCTCTGAGGTGCATTCCAGTCCTCTGAGCCATGACCCACTAGTGCGCGAGGCGTATGAGCACTTCTACAACCTGGATTATCCGGGGGCCGTGGAACGCTTCGAGCGCTTTCATGCCGCGCATCCGGGCGACCCGCTGCCCACCGCATTCCTGCTGGAAGCAGTAGTCTTCCAGGAACTTTACCGGCAAGACCTGCTCGACACTACCTTCTATGCCAACGACGGCTTTCTCACGGGCCGTCATGCGACCGAGGAGGATCCCAGGACGCGCGACCGCATCTTCGCGCTGGCCGACGAGGCTATCCGCGAGGCCGACTGGCGCATCGGCCGCAACCCTAACGACATTGACGCCCTTTACGCCCGCGGCTGGGCGCGGAGCCTCAAGTGCACCTATCTCGCCATGGTAGAGCGGGGCTTTGGCGCTGGATTCCGGCTGGCCATGAAAGCCAAGGATGACGATGTGCGCGTGCTCCAATTGGACCCGGATTATGTGGACGCCAAGCTGGTGGTGGGAGTCTATGAGTACGTGGTGGGCGCGCTGCCGTGGCCCTTCAAGGTACTGATTGGCTTTGCCGGCATCACCGGCTCGAAGTCCAGGGGTTTGGAGATGCTCAACGACGACGCTAACCGCGGCGTGATGACCAACGTGGAGGCGCACACCGTGATCGCGCTGTTTCTTCGCCGGGAAGCGCGCTACACGGAGGCCATCCAGGTGGTGCGCGGCCTGAAGAGCCAGTACCCTCACGATTATCTTTTCTGCCTGGAGGAGGCCAACCTGCGCAAGGACGCCGGCGAAGGCATGGTCGCCGTGACGGCCTACCGGGAACTGATCGCCCACAGCGCCAGGCCCGGTTATTTTGCGGAAGCGCGGCTGGAATTGGCCTACTTCGGCTTGGGCGACGCGCAGCGCGGTCAGCGACACTACGACGAGGCAGCGCGGGCCTACGAAGAGGCTGCCCTGAGCAAGAATGTTGGGCCGGAACTCAAAATAAGGTCGCTGCTGGCCGCCGGCGAGTGCCACGACATGAACGGCGAGCGCCAATTGGCTGTCAGCGACTACCAGATGGCCATCGATGCCGGACCGAACACCTCGCGCGCCGATACCGCCAGAAAGCATCTGCACAATCCCTACCGGGGCACGTGAGAGCCTGGCAGGCATTTTGAAGATGGAACCGCCGCTGCCCTGCCGCCGTATCTTCTATCCGATAGTGTTTTGCAGGAGGGATCGACAATGGCCATTTTTTGTCAACGCTGTGGAACCGAGTTGCCTGTGAGCGCGCGGTTCTGTTCCAACTGTGGCGCGGTCGTTCCCGCCGCGACCTACACTCCCGGCAGGCCGCTGGTTCGCCCGATTGTGGGCCGTCAGATTGCCGGGGTCTGCATCGGTCTGGCGCAGGCCTACGGGTGGGATGTAGCCCTGGTTCGCATTTTCACCGTAGTTGGGCTTATATTCTCCGGCGGTCTGGTGGCCGTGGCTTATCTGGCCTGCTGGATCGGCATCCCGCAAGAGCCGATCGTGCTGCCGTGAGGGTATTCTGTTGCTATGAATGGTAAGTGCGAATCAAGCGGGGCGACGCTGGTTTTTCGGGATACCGGGTCGGGCTTGCCCGTGGTGTTTTTACATCCCACGCCGCCCGATGGGGAATACTGGCGTCCGCTCATCGAGAACCTGGCTGAGGTGCGCGCCATTGTTCCCGATCTGCGCGGGCATGGCGGTTCGCAGCTCGGAACCTTGCCAGCGGGCGGCTTCGCCCTGGTTCCAGATGCGCCCGTGCTGAGCATGGCGCGCTTGGCTGACGACGTTCTTGCTCTCCTGGACCATCTTCATGTGCCCGAGGCGGTGTTTGCCGGCTGCTCCATCGGCGGCTATGTGCTGCTGGAGTTGTGGCGTCAGGCACCCGAGCGGGTGCGCGGGCTGGCCTTTGTCTGTTCCAAGCCGCAACCAGACGCCACTGCCGACCATGTACGGCGCGCCGGCCTGATCGCCAAGGCGAGAGCCGGCGGCAGCTCGGAAATCTTTGACGGCATGGCTGAGACGCTGATAGGGGCAACTGCCCGAAAGCGCCATCCCGAGATGGTGACCCAAATGAGGGCCCGCATGACGCTCACTTCGGAGGCCCTGGTGGCTGTGCAGGCTGGCCTCGCCACGCGGCCGGACTCGATGCCTACAGTAGTCAGCCTCTCGGTTCCTGTTCTGGCCATCGCCGGCAGTGAGGATCCAGGGATAACGTCCGCCGAGATGGAAGCTTTTTATGCTGCGCCCGGTGGATGCGAGTTCCATCTGTTGCCCGACGCAGGGCACTTCGCCGCCTATGAGCAGCCGCAGAAGGTTGCCACGCTGCTTGCGGAGTGGCTGCGGCAGATCGAAGGTTGAGGGCAGGGAAGTTTTCTGTTGGGGCAGGCTTCTTACTCAACCTGGAGCAGTAAGGAAGAGTCGGCGTCGTATCGCGAGGCCGCCGCCATCAGTTCCTCAATTGCGGTGACAGGGTGAATGCCGCCCCTGGCCCCGCTTGCCGTACAGTTCAGCGCAGCGGCGGCACAGGCAAAGTCGAGCTGGCGCTCGAGTGGCCAGCCTTGGAGCAGCCCATAAATGAATCCGGCATGGAAGACGTCTCCGGCGCCGGTGGTATCCACGACCGGCACACGGTAAGCGGAACGGTGCAGAAGCCGGGCGCCATTCCAGGCCAGCACACCGTCCTCTCCCAGTGTCGCGGCCGTCAGTACGCAGCCGTAACGCAATTGCATCCCCCGCAACGCTTTTTCCAGGTCTTTCTCCTTCATCAGCCGGGAAGGGAAGTCGCGGCTCACTATCAGGTAGTCCACGCTTTCGATCAGCCGTTCCACGCCGGGGTACATCTCGTCCAGATCGGCGATGACGGGGATTCCCGCAGCGCGCGCCCAGCCCGCCGCCAATGTCGCCGCGGCAGTATCGTAGCCGTCTACATGCAAGGCACGCGCATTCTCAATCCACGCGCGCTCCAGATCCTCGGGCTGCAAAATAAGCCGCTCGTCTTTTCTGCACAGGACGGTTCGTTCACCTCCTCCGTCCACGATAATCAGCGATTGCGGGCTTGCGGCTTCCGAGACCTCAATCAGCCGCGCCTCTACTCCCGCGCGGACAAAGGCTTCACGGTGCAGACGGGCCGCGTCATCGTCACCCAGCTTGCCCACATAGCGCGTGCTCATTCCCCAGGATTGACAGGCAACCACGGTGGTTGCCGTCTGTCCGCCGGGCATCACGGTTGCGCCTCGAAACTCAACCTTGGAGCCGCGTGCCGGGTAATCGGCAAGAGGAATCAGTGTGTCCGTGGCGTTCAATCCAACGCCCACCAGGTCAACCATCGGTGGCTCCGTCATACTGCAATTGTAACGGGAGCCGTGGCGATTTCACAGACACTAATGGTCGGGACCACTGCTGTACTGTAGTCTCAAGAGAGAATTTTTTCGGGAGTCGATATTGACCCTATCTGCGTCTTCATCGCCGCGCCCTTTTCATCATCCGCAGCCAGGCAGTGCTTTGCACTGCGGCAAAGTTTCGCTGGAAACGCTGGCGAAGCGTCACGGCACACCGCTTTATGTTTACTCTGGCGACCATATCGTCGAGCGGCTGGGAATGTTTCAGCAGGCGCTGGCTGGCAGGGACCACCTGGTCTGTTATGCAGTAAAGGCGAACTCCGCACTGGCCATTTTGAATCTGCTTGCGGACCATGGCGCGGGCTTCGACATCGTCTCCGGCGGCGAACTGGAGCGGGTGCTGGCCGCTGCGCCCGAGGCCGTCGGCAGGGTCGTCTTTTCCGGCGTGGGCAAAACGACTGCCGAGATCGACCAAGCGCTGACGGCAGGAATTTTAGAGTTTCATGCGGAGAGCGAGGTGGAGTTGGAGTTGCTGGCAGCGCGAGCCGCAAAGCTCAAGCGCAAGGCGCGCTTCGCCCTGAGAGTCAATCCCGACGTCTTCGCCGATACCCACCCCTACATCTCGACCGGCCTGCGCGAGCACAAATTCGGCGTGGACATTCGTCAGGCGCTGAAGATTTACAAGAGCGCAGCCGCCAGCCGCTGGCTTGAGCCGCACGGCGTCAGCGTCCACATCGGCTCGCAGATTTGCACCGCGGCGCCTTTTGGCAAGGCCATGGAGCGGGTGAGCAAGCTGCTGCGCCAACTGCAACGCGAGGGAATCGAGCTCAAGACTATAGATGCGGGCGGCGGGCTGGGAATTGACTACCACCGGAGCAGCTTCGATGCCGTCGCCAAGGTGCGCGAATACGCCGCGGCCATCCAAGGCGCGTTGGCCGGCTTCGAGGGCCAGTTGCTCATCGAGCCGGGCCGCTTTATAGTCGCCCAGGCCGGAGCTCTGGTGACGCGCGTCCTGCAGGTAAAGCACAACGGTAAAAAGACTTTTGTGATTACCGACGCCGCCATGAACGACCTCATCCGCCCAGCGCTCTACCAGGCCTATCACGAGATTGTGCCGGTAAAACCGAGCGCGGGGAAGTCTCGCATCGTGGATGTGGTTGGACCGATTTGCGAGACGGGGGATTTTTTCGCCCGCGACCGCGAACTTGCGCCAGTCGCGACAGGAGACCTGGTTGCAATTCTCGACACCGGAGCATACGGCATGGCGCAAAGCTCGAACTACAACACGCGGCTGCGTCCCCCCGAAGTGCTCGTGGAAGGTGCGAAGGCTCGTCTGATTCGACGCCGTGAGACGATGGCGGACCTGCTGGAGCCAGAGAGGTTTGCAATTGGGGGCTGATAAGTGGTCCTTTGTATAGGCAGGGCCGGATATTAATAATGTCCGATAACGTATATTCTGTATACTTAAACCAAATCTTGCGAAGTTGCGGCTATATCCTTGAGGACAAGCTTGATTCCCTGTTTTCGTGCCTAGAAATATGCGCGGTGGTAGCGGCCTGTGGCAGCTCCCGGCCCAGGCTCTGAGGAAATTACATCTTGTAACGGCCCAGGTCTTCGTCGTTCAAACCTTCCAGCCAGCCGCGCAATTGCTCTGCCGTCGGGCCTTCAGCGGGGCCTGAGGTGTTCAGCCTGGCCATCTGCATCACCTGTTCTGTGACGTAGATCGGGCAGTCAGCGCGCAACGCCAAAGCGAGAGCGTCGGAGGGCCTCGCATCAAGCGCCAAGGGCTCATCCCCTTGTCGAAGCCACAGGACCGCGAAGAATACATCGTCTTTAAGCTCTGATATAACAATACGTTCCAGCGTTGCATTCAAGTGACGGATGAGGTTTCTCGTCAAATCGTGTGTCATCGGGCGTGGCGCTGCTACCTTTTCGATCTCGAGTGCAATAGCATTGGCCTCGAAGATTCCGACCCAGATGGGCATCACAGTATCGGAAGCGACATCCTTAAGCACAACGATGGGCATACTTGTGGCCGGGTCCATCATCAGCCCGCGTATTCGAACTTCGATATCCATGACTTCCCCTTCCTTCGCTCGCTCTAATCTTAGACTGCCTCGCCCACGAGACTGTTGGGATGCGTCGCGGTAATCTTCAC
>Ga0181517_10004985_pt1 | contig 11893 bp, 6 predicted proteins | sample PEATcosm2014_Bin_31_FD_119748 | JGI IMG/M metagenome (GOLD analysis project Ga0181517, IMG submission 119748) | Peatland microbial communities from MTU Mesocosm Facility, Houghton, MI, USA - PEATcosm2014_Bin01_30_metaG | ecosystem: Environmental > Terrestrial > Soil > Wetlands > Peat | place... | reverse complement strand
CGGAACGGAGTCGAGAAAAGCTGAACGTAGTAATACATGTTACAGACGATTCTCGGTGCATACTTCTTCGTCTGCCCGCCGGCTGTGGTTCCGGCCAGCGCGAGCGATCCAGCCAGCAACTGCCGGCGCGTGGTTGCCGCTGAGAGATCCCTATTTCTCACTTTCGACCTCCATCCTTTGCTCACAGTATCACCGAATGCCCGCGCCGCGGGCCGCTTTGCGCCCGGCTACAATGAGGACCTATGAGACTATCGTTTCCAGCCTGCGTGGCGCTGGCGTTATTATTCGCCGGCATGGCGCGCTCGGCCGACTACGCCGTCGGAGCGGATCTCTCCTTTCTCAAACAGGCCGAAGACCAGGGCACGCAATTCAAGATCGACGGCAAGGCAGAGCCGGGATTGCAAATCTTCCAGGAGCACGGTTACAACTGGATTCGCCTGCGCGTATTCCACACGCCCACGGAGCTGCCGAACAGTCTGGAATATACTATCGCGCTGGCCAAGGCGGCCAAACAGTTAGGCTTCAAGTTCCTGCTCGACTATCACTATTCCGACACGTGGGCCGATCCCGGCAAGCAGTTCACGCCTAAAGCGTGGGCCGCGATGACCCACCGGCAGCTTGTCGAGGCGGTCTTCGCGTATACGCGCGACACCATCGCCGCTTTCCGCGACGCCGGCGTGCTGCCCGACATGGTGCAGATCGGCAACGAGATCACCAATGGGATGATGTGGCCGGACGGCAAACTGCCGCAGAACTGGGACAATTTCGCGGAGTTGATTCAAGCCGGAATTGCGGGCGTGGACGCGGGCAAGGGGAACCATCCCAAACCGCGCATCATGATCCATATCGATCGCGGCGGCGATCCGGTGAAGACGAAGGCGTTCTTCGACAAGCTGAACACGTATCGTGTGAACTACGATGCGATCGGACAATCCTATTACCCGTGGTGGCACGGCAGCTTGAACGATCTGCGCGAGAATCTGGTCTTCATGGCGCACGAGTACCATAAGCCCGTGATTGTGGTGGAGGCGGCTTATAACTGGACGCCGGGCGAGTACACCAAGCGGCCGGGACCCTTTCCGGAGAGCCCCGAAGGTCAGAAGCAATTCCTGGAAGAGGTGAATCGCGTGGTGCAGGAGACGCCCGATGGACTCGGCGCGGGAGTGTTTTGGTGGGAGCCGGCCGTGCCCGGCCAGCTTGGGCGCCGCAGCTTCTTCAACACCGAGGGTGAGGCCCTGCCGGTGATCACGGTCTTCGATAAGTACACGCGCCACTAAGCGGCGAACGGATTCACGGCGCGAGCCGCGCGAGTTCGCTACGGCCGGACTCGGCGCGGTAGCGGCGCCACTGCGGGCTTACCGGATGCCGTGACCTTTCGCCAGGATCTGAAGATCGGCGCCGGCTCGATCCGAGTGCCAAGGTCGAGGATTACATTGCGAAGAACGCCATACGGATTTGAGACATCCTGGAGCTGGAGCTGTCCAATGAAAACTACACGAAGCCTGATTGCGATATTGGGGGCGGCCATTCCGCTCGGCGCGGCGATGACTGGCCCAGTCAGGGTCGAGGGCGGCCAGGTGGCCGGATTTCCCGGGAGGGAGGCCTCCATCGCCGTGTTCAAAGGCATTCCGTTCGCGGCTCCGCCGGTGGGGAAGCTGCGCTGGCGGGCGCCCGAGCCGGCGGTGCCATGGCAGGGAGTCAGGAAGGCCGCGGAGTTCGGCACCAGTTGCATCCAGAACATCGTGACGGAGCGCAAGCCGTGGACTTACGAATTCATGACCCACAACGCGGTGGGCGAGGACTGCCTGTATCTCAATGTCTGGACCCCCGCCAAGTCGGCCGGCGAACGGCTGCCGGTGTTCTTTTGGATTCACGGCGGCGGCAACACCGAGGGATCGGCGGCGGTGCCCGTCTATGACGGCGAAGGGCTGGCCAAGAAGGGGCTGGTGGTGGTCACCATCAATTACCGTCTGGGCGTTTTGGGCTTCTTCACGCACCCTGAGCTGACCCGCGAATCCGGCGTCCATGCATCCGGTAACTACGGATTGCTCGATCAGATCGCGGCTCTGCACTGGGTGCACGAGAACATCGCGGCTTTCGGCGGCGACCCGGGCCGCGTGACGGTAGCCGGGCAATCGGCCGGGGCCGGCGCGGCGCACAACCTCACGGCGTCGCCGTTGGCCAAGGACCTGTTCCAGCGCGCCATCGAAGAGAGTGGGTCGAGCGTGGCCAGCGGCCCCGCGGGAAGCCGCGCGCTGGCAGATCAGGAACAGGATGGGGTGAAATTCGCGGCCGCCAAGGGCGCCGTCTCGCTGGCCGCGTTGCGGGCCATGTCCTGGGAGGAGATTGTGGCTCCCGTGTCCGCGGCGGCGCCTGGCGGAACGGCCGCGCCATTCCGCTTCGGGGTCGTGGTGGACGGGTACTCGCTTCCGGCCTCGGTCGCCGAGATTTTCGCGCAAGGCAGGCAGAACGACGTCCCGGAGCTTACCGGCTGCAATAGGGGCGAGGGCGGCGCGACGCCGCACCCGGAGATCGCCGCCGACGCATTTCGCAACCAGGCACGCGAGCGCTACGGGGACTTGGCGGACGAGTTCCTGCGGCTTTATCCCGCATCCGGCGACGAGCAGGCGCGCACGGCGCAGAACGAAAGCTCCTGGGACCAGGAGCGCGTCGCGATGTATCTGTGGGCCATGAACCGTGCCAGGACCGCGCGCACGAAAGCCTACACCTATTTCTGGGATCACGCGCTGCCCGGCCCGGATATGGAGAAGTACGGGGCGTTCCACACCTCGGAAGTTCCTTATGTTTTGAACTCGCTGGGGATGTCGGGCCGGCCTTTCGCGGAGGCCGACCGCGGGATCGCCGCCATGATGTCGTCCTACTGGGCCAATTTCGCGGCCACGGGGGACCCCAACGGCAAAGGCTTGCCGTATTGGCCCGCAGTGAGCGAGAAGCTGGGATCGACCCTGGAACTGGGCGACAAGCCTGGCTCCATCCCAGTGGCGGGCAGCCCCACCAAACAGAAGCTATTCGAGAGGTATTTCGCAAGCGCTGCTGCCCAGGGCAGCGGCGCGCGGCCACGCTGAAAGCAACTCATCGAAAACAGCTTCGGGTGATGATCGGCCAGTATTTCAGGGTGGCCGCGAACTGAAATACCGGCACATCATCGAGGAAAGCGCCGTGCCGAAACACGGGCATGGTCGATCTGATTCTATGGAGGTGCCGCAAGGGCCTGAGCGGCGCGGTGGGGCAGCAAATACACACCACCCCTTTCACCCGGATAAACCCCTATCCGCAACATCCGGATAGGGCTTGCACTCGATCTTGCTCCGGTGTTCCGGAGTCCAGCCAGTACTAGTCGTGCGTTTCCGCACTTTGAGCACCCGGAAACTCCAAACTGAACAGAGGAGTTTCCGGGCACAAACGTCTCGCTAACCGTTGCTTCTGTCATATCACAAGTCCTGCAGGCAGTCAAGCGTCAGCCGCATATCCCCTGAGAAGTGGCAAATCGCGCAAGCTAGCGATATACCGGCACTTGGGCGCCGGTGCAGTTGATATGGCAGGACTTGCGGCCGAAATGGGGAAGGTTTCGGTGCTCCCGTGAGCCGCGGAGCCGGGAAGCAGTTTTGGGGAGGGAGTAACGAAGAAGAGAACGGGAAGGTTTGTGGGAGGGGGGCGGTTGAGCCGCCCCCCACTTTTCAGAGCCGCTTAGAAGCGCAGCCGCATCAGCAACTGGCCTTGCCGCGGAGGCGAATAGAGCGATCCCGGATTGATATACCCGAAACCGGATGTGAGCACCCCGTTGTTGTACGTGGGAGTGAGCGAGGGGTTGCTCGACGATGGGTTGTTCATATTGGTGTGATTGAGGACGTTGAACGCCTCCATGCGGACTTCGAGATACTTGCTCTCTCGAATCCGGAAAATCCTGCCGAGGCTGAGCGACTCGGAGGGACGCCGCTGATAACGGTAGTCGTTCCAATACGGCTGCCCGCCGAATTGTCCGGGACCCGCATCCGTCCATGCGGCCGGATTCAGGACCAGATCCTTGTTTGGATCGATGCAGTGGCAGTTCAGGTTTTGCAGGTACAAGGGAACGCCCGGCACGCGGTTGTAGTAAGTGCCGCCCGCCGCGCGCAGCAGCAAGGTGTTCAGGTTGTTGTTGGAGGACGGGGACAAAATGGGCAGCCCGCTGGAATCCCGGATGTATCCGCCGATCGTCCAGTCGCGCGTAACGGTCCGCGCGATTTTACTGGTGGTTATTGGGGGGGTGGAGTAGGAGAAACCGGTTGTGAACTGTACCGGCTGCGACTCGGCGGAGACCCCTTTGTTGATTCCGCGGTTGTATACGTCGTTCACAGAAACAGGGTTCCAGCCTACGGCATCCATCGCGCCCAAGCTGAGTTCCTTGTCGTACGTGAAGGCCATGGTTCCTGTCAGGCCATGCGAGAAACGCTTGGTCGCGGTGGTCTGCAATCCGTCATACCAGGTGTTGCCGACCGGATCCCATTTGGAGGTGATGCTCGAAAACTGCGGGTAAGGCCGCAGTGCCTGCGCCAAAGTTAGTGTCGCGGGGAAGCTCGCGTAGGGCACTTTGAAGCCCGCCGCGATCACTTGCGGGGAATTCATGGGCAGAACCAGCAGCGCCCGGTCGGCTGCGTTGTTCAGATTCAGCCCATTCTTTTGCAGGATCTGGTTCGATAATCCATTGATATCTTCCATGTTGTCGGCTTGCATCCAAGCGCCGCGGTTACCCACGTAGGCGACTTGAAGCATAAAGTCCCGGGTGATTTGGCGCTGTAACGAGATGTTCCACTGGTTAATCCGGGGCGGCCGGCCCGCGTTGGGGTCCAGGTAATACGAAGGAGGATCGATCTGGCCGGGGTCGGGCCGAATGCCGGGATTCAGCGACGCGTTGTACAAGGTCGACGGGCTGTATTGCAGCCCCTGGCTCAATTGAGACGTCGCCACGCCGAAGTTGGCGGTACTGAAGGAGAGGGTGTTCCAGCCGGTGCCGAGCATAGCCGAGCCGGTCATGTACTGGATACCGGGGGTCGGGCCGTAGATGAAGCCCCACCCGCCGCGCAGAACGGTCTTGGAATCGATCTGGTAGGCAGCGCCCAGTCGAGGAGCGAGGGCGAAGGGATAGGCGTGGGTAAAGCTGCAGTTGCAGCGTCCCGCGCCGGACCCTTCATAGATCACCGCACCAGGTAAGCCGCCGGCCGAAGGGTTAGCAGTGGTCGGACCGAATTCGGAGAAGCGATTGTCCATCTCGTGCCACTCGGTCTGGTAATCCCAGCGTAAGCCGTAGTCGAGCGTGAGCTTGCGGGTTATCTTCCAGGTATCTTGTATGAAGGTCCCATAGCCCATCTTGCGCATCTGCGGGTCCTGGCCGGAGCTAACCGAGGCGCTGTTTACGGCACCCAGGAGAAAACTCGCGTACGAGAAGCCCACCGAGCCGCCATTCAGGGTCAACGATTGCAGGTACGGCAGACCTGTTTCGGAGTTGTTGAAGTTATAAACTCCCATGGTGCCGCCCCAATTGACGTCGCTCCAGATGCTCTTGCGCGCTTCGACGCCGGTTTTGAACGTGTGGCTGCCGCGTACCCAGGTCAAGCCTATCGTCACTGTGGGGGCGTCGTTGTAATACGTTCCGGCGTTCGTCGGCCCCAGGGTGGCTGTGGCGCCAGTGGAGCCCGGTCCGGTAAAGCTGGGGTTGAAGCCCCCGCCATCCGCGTTGGTCGTGATGTTGATCTGGGGGAAGCCAGCCCTGGATCCACCGACCAAACCGAGGCTGGAAACCGCATTGTAGCCCAGGGTAGCCGGCGGCGCGGAATCGGTATGAATATACCGTTCTTCGCCAACTCCGAAGTGGAGCAAAAGAGTCGGAGTAATGGTCTCATCGACGGTGGCCCGGTAGCTGTTCGTGCGGGTCTTGTAATAGCGCGCCGATGAAATGGGAGTGGGTAGACCGTCACCGAAGTTCTTGGAAACGTCGTTCTCCCAATCCGACCAGTAGAAAGCGATTTTCGTCTTGGTGCCCAGATACTGATCGATTTTGATACTGGGAATCGAATTGACGGTTGGCAGCGTATCCGTCTCCGCGAAGTTGTTCACGACTCCGGAATTGGTCGGATTCGGAATGAGCGCCTGAATCTTAGCCGCAACCGGGTCGATCCGGGAGGTCGGGATGATGTTGCCGGGGAACGGATCGCGAATCACCTGGCCATTCACGGTCCTGGTAGTGCCCGGATCGTAAATCTGGTTCTCCAGGATGGGGCGGCCCAGTGCGTCTGTTCCCAGAACCGTCCCGGTCAGCGCCGCGCTGAAATCGCCAGTGCGGTAGGCTGCCGTAGGCACAGTCCCGGTAACGCCTGAGTACCCCTGGGTCACTCGGTACTGCTCTAAGTTGAAGAAGAAGAAGGTCTTATCCTTACCGTTGTAGACTTTGGGAATCCACACCGGGCCGCCAATGCTGAAGCCGTAGTCGTTGTTGCGGTCCTTCGGGCGGACCAGTCCGCCGGTCCCGTTGTTGGTGTAGGGCTCGCCGGCGTTGAAGGCTTCATTCACGAAGTAGTCGTAAGCGCTGCCATGCAACTGATTGCTGCCGGAGCGCGAAGTGAAGTTGAACAAACCGCCGGCCACCTGGCCGAACTCGGCCGCGAAATTGCTCGTTTGGAGGGTGAACTCCTGGAGCGCCTCGGAGGACGGGTGGCTTTCGGAAAGATGCGTCGGGTCGATGCCGCTGGTGATATCCTGGCCGTCCATGAGGACGCGGAACTGGCCATTGGGGATGCCGTTTACTTTAACTTCGAAGTTCGAACCCGCGTCATAGGTGACATTCGCCCCCGCTTGGAGGTTGGTGAATGCCGTTGGGTTGCGAAGGCCGGCGCCGGCGTAGGTCAGAGGAAGATTGTTGATTTCGTCTCCACTCACAACCGAGCTTTGTTCCGCGCTTTCAGTTTTCAGCAACGGGGCGTCCGCGTTCACGGTCACGGATTCCGAGGCCGAACCGACTTGCAGCGCCACGTCCACACGCGCCGTCTGCGCAGTCTGAACGTGAATTCCAGTCTGAATATACTTTTGGAAGCCCTTGCCTTCGACGGCTACAGTGTAGGTGCCGACCGGCAAGGAGTCCAACGTGTAGTTCCCGGTAGCGGTGGAGACGGTCTGAAACGTTCCGCCGGTCTCCGTGCGGGTGGCAACCACGTTTGCCGCTGGAACTACCGCCCCCGTTGAGTCAGTAACGGTGCCGTTAATCGCACCGCGATCCGACTGAGCCATAACTGAAATCGGGGCTATCAGAAGCGCAACAGTGAATACAAACAAGAACAGCCGTACGAGCTTTTGATCCATAGTTTGCCTGAGTCCTTTCAACCGAATTTCAGAAGCGAGACTGCCGACACGACGTGTCGGAGGTAATACCAAAATACTATTGGGTGCATCATGCCGCTAAATGGAGAGATTGTCAACGACTTTATCTCCTTTATTTTCAATTGCAAAGGGAATAGCAGGGGACAGATTGGTTACTGAAATATGGTTCGCCGGAGGGTTTCGGCACCCGGGCCGGTTGTGCTATTTGCCCGCACCCGCTTCGGCGGCCCGAATGGCCGCGGCGTGTTGAGCGGCGAGTCGCTCCTCACCCGCGGTCTCGTAAGCTCGGACAAGCAGATATCGAACCTGAATATCGGTCACGTCTTCGGGTGCCATGCGAAGCGCCTCCTCGCCCGCCGCCGCCGCTCCCTTGGCATCGCCTTTCTTCAACAGCAGGCGGCCGATCTCGTAATGCACATCGCGCGAACTGGGATACAGTTCGAGCGCCCGGTTCAAGACCTTGCCGCAGTCGGCCAGCCGCCCGGCCTGTTGCAGAAACCGCGCGGAGGCTAGCAGGCTGTTGGCACCGGGTTCGCCCGCGGCTTCCTCGATCCGGACCGCCTCGTCGGAAAAGGCGATGGCTTTCTGGAGATCCCCGAGGCGCTCATAGGTCAACGCCAGATAGAGCGGCGAACGAGCGTCGCGGGGATTCAGCTTGTGCGCGGCGGTCAGCTCGGCGAGGGCCTTGGACCAATCGTCCCTGATGTAGAACCAGAATCCCATCAGGAAGCGCGCGTACCAGGAGGAGGGATCGGCCGCCACGGCCCGCTCGAGGCACTCGCCGGCCACATCGAAGCGATTCGCCCCCATGGCGATCTTGGCCTTCAGGGTCAGGGCGGGTACGTTTTTAGGATCCGCCGCCAGGGCTTCGTCGAGAGCCGCGAGGCTCTGTTGTAGCTGGTTCTGGTCGAAGAGCTTATTGGCCCTCTGGTAAGCCTCCATGGCGCGCAGGGCGGCGGGAGTTTGCGCGGCGGCCGCGCCGGCCAGCAGGGAAAATGCCAGAGCCGCCAGAAGGGCGTGTTTCACCGCGCGGGAGCCTCCTTCACTTCGACTATGCGATCGGCCGCAACATTCGTCAACACCTGGGTACCCGCGCCGGGCCAGCGCACTTCCACGCGGCTTGCCTCCTGGTTGTCACCCAGCCCGAATCGCACGAGCGCCTCGCTTGACGAGGCATATCCGACCGAGGTGGTGGCGTGATTCGTTAGAACGCGCCCATCCGGAAGGGCCACTCGGACCATCGCGCCTAGTCCCTGCCGGTTGCTGCGCGTCCCTTGAAGCCTGAAGGCCAGCCAGTGCCCGGCTTTCGGAGTGACATTGCGGTAAAGCTTGGCGGGACCGTTCAGGACCGAGACGACGACATCGATTCGCCCATCGTTATCGAAGTCCGCGAAGGCCGCCCCGTGGTGCAGGGCGGGCTTTTGAAAATCCTCGCCCGCGGCGGCGGAGACGTCTTCGAAGCGCTTGCCTCCGGCGTTCCTGAAAATCTTGTTCGGCAACGCCACGGGTCGTCCGATCAAGCGTTCCAGGTTCGGAAAATGGGAGCACGCGAAGAACAGGTCCTTCCAGCCGTCGTTATCGAAATCATACGCGCCCAGACTCCAGCCGGTAAGCTGCCGCGTACCAGCCAGGATGCCGGACCGATCGCCCCAGTCCTCGAATTGATAGCGCTTTCCCAGGTTGCGGAAGAGCAGGAAGGAGTCGTTCATCATGCCGGACACGACCAGGTCGGGCAAACCGTCGTTATCCATGTCGCGGAAATCGGCTCCCATACCGGCTATCGGCGAGCCGTCCTCGCGCAACGCAACGCCGGATTCGAGGCCCATCTCCTTGAACGTGCCGTTGCCCTGGTTGTGGAACAGCACGCCGCGCACGGAGTCGTTGGCGACGAAGATGTCCGTGAACCCATCCTGGTCGAAATCCGCGAACACGACGCCCATGCCTTTGCCGATGTGGCGGGCTATCCCGGAGGCCTCCGAGACGTCCGTGAAAGTGCCGTCGTGGTTATTGTGAAAGAGCTGGTTGGAAAGACCGGGATAGTCGTCCGGGTGACAGTAGATGGGATTGCCCGGAATGCCGCAAGAGGGTTCCGTGGCGGGGTTCCAGGCGACATAATTGGAGACGAACAGATCCAGCCAGCCATCGTTGTCGTAATCGATCCAGCCGGCCGAGACGGCCCACATTTTGCCGCGTTTGGGATCTACTCCCGTGAGGCCGGCCGGCACGGTGACGTCGCGAAACTTGCCGTTGCCGAGGTTCTGGTACAGGATGTTCCGGTTCACGCCGGCCACGAAAATATCGGTAAACCCGTCGTTGTTGTAGTCGGCGGCGGCCACCGCCATGGAGTAGCCGGCTCCGGCAACGCCCGCTTCCTCGGTGACATCGGTGAAAGTCATGTCGCAGTTATTGCGATAAAGGCGGTTGTAGAATTCGGGCGATGTTTTTTCGAGGGAGGGAAGAGCGGCGCCGTTGGCGAAGTAGATGTCGGCGCAGCCGTCGTTGTTGTAGTCGAACGCGGCAACGCCGCCGGTCATCAGTTCCACCTGGTGGAAGCGGCCGGTGGCGCCGTTGTTGAGTTGGAAATGCAATCCGGATTTTGCGGCCACCTCCCTGAACTGGATGGGGCTCGCCACGGTGGCGGCCCAGACTGCCGCGCCGGCGGCGCAGACTGCCGCGGCGGCGGCGCAGGCCAGAACGGCAATCGCAAGGGAACCCTTCAACTTCGCCTCCCTGCGGAGATTTCCCGCCAAGATTCCAAGCATACAACGTCGGCGCATCTGCCGAGACCGCGGCCAGGCGGTGCGCGTGCGGCACACGCACAGCGAAGACGGCGCTTGACGAACCCGGTTACCTGCCAGAGAATGAACTATCGGCGCCGCCAAGTTCCGGTTAGGGCCGGCTTCTTGGGCGGTGAACGGGGATCTATGAGTCAGCAAACGCTCGCGAAACGGGGGGCGATGGCGTGAACCCGTGGACAGTGCCACTGTTGGCCCTCTTGTCGGCGGTTGTAGCCGCCGCGCAAGCGCCGGAGGCCGTTCCGGCGCCGCCCGGCAGCGCCGCCTTCACGCGGGCGCAACAGGCTTACGTCAGGGCCAATGAGCTGTTTGAGGCGAAGAATCTGGCGGAAAGCGTGGCTGCTTTGGATGAGGCGCTCAGCGCGGATCCCGCACACGTTCCGTCCTTGACCCTCAAGGCCAAGATTGCCATCTCGACCAACCGCCCCGATATTGCCGGCGAGTGTCTGAAGCGTGCCGTGGAGGCCGATCCGGCCTCCTGGTACGCCCACTTCCTTTTCGGATTCTGGTATTACCTGCGCTTCGATTGGCAGCGCGCAATCCCCGAGTTCCAGGCGGCGCGGAAGCTCAATCCGCGAGACGCGCATTCGGCCCTGTATCTCGGAATGGTGTACGAGCGCCTCGGCGACGCGCGAACCGCTCTCACATACGATGAGCAGGCTGTCAAGCTGGAGGAAGCGGCGGGCGTTCCCGACCCATACACGCTGGTAGCCTATTCGCGGATACTCCAGGCGCTGGGGCGGCTGGACGACTGCGCCAAGGTTGTGAACCGGGCTCTCGAGCTGTATCCCAAACACAGGGATGTTTACTACGAGCTTGGACAATTGCTGCTGAAGAAGGGCGATCCCAAGGGCGCGGCCAAAGCCGGCGAGGCGGCCCTTCTGCTTCCGATCGAGGACGTGGCGGAGATCCAGATTCATTACCTGCTGGCGCGGGCCTATCAGGCCGATGGCGACGAACGGCGCGCGGCTGAGCACGCCGCCGCAATCCGGGGCGCCCAGGCGCGGGACGGAAATTAGCGGCCGCCGTCGCGCGGTTTGCGCCGGAATTTCGATTAAGGGAGGAGCTTTTGGCAGAAATCGAGAACCGCGGGCGGGGATCGCGATCAGGGCAAGCTAAAGCATGCCCCACCTGGTTAGGCAAGAGTCTGGCGGGTTGGCTGGGATCGGCCGTCGCGGTCTCGCTTTTCGTGGCCTCCCTGTGCGCTTTCCAGGCCGCCCGGCCGCGCCCGGCGCCGCCCAGGCAGCCGCATTTCACCGACGTCGCCGCGCGGTCCCGATTCTCGTATGTCACGAAGAACGATCTTTCGCCGCGCAAGTACTTTCTGCAGCCGATGGCCGGCGGTGTGGCTGTCTTCGACTACGATAACGACGGCAAGATGGATATTTTCTTCACCAACGGCGCCAAGATACCGGAGATGAAGAAAACCGATCCCAGCTTTTACAACTGCCTGCTCCGCAACAAAGGCAACGGCGTTTTCGAGGATGTCACAAAGAAGGCTGGACTGACCGGCGAGAATCTCGGATACAATCTCGGCGTCGCCGCGGGCGACTACGATAACGATGGCTTCGAGGATCTGTTCGTCGTCGGCGCCGGCCGGAACACGCTTTACCACAACAACGGCGACGGAACTTTCACCGACGTCACCGCGCAATCCGGTCTCGACGATATCCCCCCGGCAACATTGGGCGTGGGCGCGGCCTGGTTCGACTACGACAACGACGGCT
>Ga0181517_10004984_pt1 | contig 11896 bp, 8 predicted proteins | sample PEATcosm2014_Bin_31_FD_119748 | JGI IMG/M metagenome (GOLD analysis project Ga0181517, IMG submission 119748) | Peatland microbial communities from MTU Mesocosm Facility, Houghton, MI, USA - PEATcosm2014_Bin01_30_metaG | ecosystem: Environmental > Terrestrial > Soil > Wetlands > Peat | place... | reverse complement strand
GCGCCCGCAATCCGCCCCATTGCCAGTGACCGCAAGAGCTCCGGCAAACGTTTCCGCTCCTGTGGTCGCCAATGCCGCTCCATCGGTACAACCGCCTGTATCCCATCGGCCACCGCGCCAGGCTCCGCCAAACCGGCTTGACTGGCGCCCGCACCAGTTTCCCACTCCCCGCCCCCTGAGCGAGCAGGAGAAGCTTCTGGTGATCTACGCCCAGTCCTTAAAGGGCACGCCAGCAGTTATGGCGCAGCAGGATAACGACATCGAACACGATTTGGAAATTCCGCCGCTCAGCATTGCGGCCATCAAGATCGAACCCCTGGCCCCGCTGGGAAGCGAGGCGGAAAAGTGACGAGCCATGGTTGTGCCGAAGGCACCTTGGAGTGCGGCAGCAGCAGCTACCGCCTTGGAATGAGTGGGTACCAGCTACCCGCGTCCAAACTCGCACCGATCAGGCCCGCGGAAAGGCGGCGTCGAGCCGCACGCACTCCAAGGCGCTTCGCGCGTTTTCATCCATGGTGGTACTCGCTGCGAGGGGAAAAAGTTCACACCAATTTCTGTAAGTACTAGAGGAGGAACCAATGCGAAAGAGAATTGTAACAACTTTGGCGCTGGCCTTGCTCCTGACGGGAATCGCGAGCCTCCCATGGGCCGCAGCTCAGGAAACCAACAAGGAAGATGAGGCCCAACTTAAAGCCAGCGACTCGTACAAAGTGGAGATAACAGTCAATGAGATCGAGAATGGGAAAAAAATAAACTCGCGCAGCTACTCAATGCGGCTACGAGCCAGTGCGCTCCCCAGATGGAGCCCTCAGGGGCGTGTCCGCGTGGGCGGCGAAGTCCCTGTTGCCGTGGAGACCGGAAAATTTAACTACTATAATACTGGCTGGAACATTGATTGCCGACTCATGCCGCTGGGGAACGGCAATGTTGCGATCAAGTCCACCTGGGACTACTCTAGTCCGAACGTGATATCGGCCAACCAGAATACCCCAAACCCTTTCATTCGACATATGGGTTCCGAGGTAGAGGCTGTTGTACCTCTGGACAAGCCGACCGTGCTAACGGAAATGGACGACGTAGCCACCACGCGCCGCTACGTGGTTGAAGTGAAGGTCACGAAAATAAACCCGTAGCGCCGCATGGCGCCGCCACATTAAATGTCGTAGGGGCGGTTCGCGAACCGCCCCCGTATCCATCGCAGAGATTCTCCTTCCCGTTGCCCTTCACCCCGCGCCCGTGTAAGCTACCTTCGAAGGGCTCTGATTCACAGTGGATATCCAGGATAAACCGGCCGGAGGTGCAGGTATGAATCGCCGTGATTTCGTTACCACCGCATTAAGTGGACTGACGATCGGAAGCGCTGCCCTGCGCGGCGCGTCCGCCAGCGCCACTGAGCAAGGCGTTCCCGTAAAGGTTCCGCGCGCCACCTCGGGCGATGCCATTGAACCCAACTGGGCGGAGCGCCTCACCCTGACCGTCGGCCCGGAAAAGGCTGACCTGGGCGGTACCAGCGAAAAAGTAATTCAAGCGGCGGTTGACTCCGTGGCACGTTGGGGAGGCGGCACGGTAAAAATTCTTCCCGGCGCGTACCGCTTCCGCAACGCTGTTTATCTGCAAAGCAACGTTCGCATTCTGGGCAGCGGACAGGATTCCGTGATCACCAAAGAACCCTCAACCCTGGCTCGCCTCGCGGAGGATGCCGACTGGTTCGACCAGGAAATCACCTTTGTGAACGCGAACGATTTCCAGATTGGCGACGGCATTTGCATCCAAGCCAAAGATGCCAGCATGGGCACGCTCAAGTTCATCAAGCGCACGCTGGTGGCCCGCAATGGCAATCGCTTCAAACTTGACCGTGCGTTGCGGGAGAACGCCTTTCTGGCCGTCAATCCCAAGGTGGAAACTCTCTTCCCCCTCTTCAGCGGCGAGTTCATAGCGGACGTCAGCATTGAGAACCTTGCGCTGGATGGCAACAAAGCCAACAACGCCAAGCTGGACGGCAATTTTGCCGGCTGCGTCTGGTTGCAGGACTGCAATCGCATCACCCTGCGCAACCTTGACGCGCGCAACTATAACGGCGACGGCCTGAGCTGGCAGATTGCCCATGACGTGCTGGTGGAAGGTTGCCACAGCCACGACCACACCGGCGTGGGGCTTCACCCGGGCTCAGGGTCGCAGCGCTCCACCATTCGCGCCAATCGCCTGACCGATAACGATCAGGGGCTCTTCTGGTGCTGGGGGGTGCGATGGGGACTGGCGGAAAAGAACATCATCGAAGGCAGCCGGCGCTACGGCATCTCCATTGGGCATCGCGATACGGACAACGTTATTCGCGATAACGATGTGCGCTCGAGCGGCGAGGTTGGAATCTTCTTCCGCAAAGAACCCGATCCCGCGTTCCAAGGCAATAACAACCGGATCGAAAATAACCGGATCGTGGGAATCACTCAGGACCGCGGCATCGGCATTGACATTCAAGGGCAGACGAAATCCGTGACCATCGCGGGAAATGAAATCCGCGAAACGCAGGCGCCCGGTAAGCGCGTGGGAATTCGCATTGGGGCCGAGGCGGAGCAGATTACGCTGAACGATAACCGCATTGAGGGCTTCGCGGAAGCGGTGCTTGATTTGCGGAAGGTACGCGGTAATTCCTGATGTGTGAACCCTTGCGGGCTCATTCCTTATCAGCACTACCGATTCAGACCACCCCGTCGCTCGGCGCGCCACCCCTCCTCATCTGAGGAGGGGAGCCCTTAAGAACTCCCCGCCTGGTTCAGGAGGGGTGGCGCGCCGAGCGACGGGGTGGTTACAGGCAACACACTTATTACTCGCTATGCCGAGTCCGGCCAACTGCGCGATACGGGGAATTTACTACGTTCGCGCCGCTGGCGTATAATCAAGCATCCGGGGCAGCACCCAAAACATTGCCCACGGGGTATTTCGCGGCCGGCATACGGTTTTGCAGTAGCTGATCGCTGAAAGCTGAGAGTTTACATCTATGCGTGCTCGCACCTTGTACGAAAAAATCTGGGAGGCTCACCTGGTTGCCGAGGAGCCTGGCCAACCTGCGGTCATTTATATTGACCGGCACCTCGTCCACGAGGCCACATCACCTCAAGCTTTCTCGGGCCTCAAGGTGGCGGGCCGCAAAGTACGGCGTCCGGACCTGACGTTCTCCGTGGTGGACCACTCCGTGCCCACCAAGAACCGCCATCTGCCCATGTTGGATGATATTGGGGCGGCCCAGATGGATGCCCTGGCCCGTAACTGCCGCGAGAACGGCATCCTGTTTTTCGACATGAAGAGCCCCAATCAGGGCATCGTACACGTGATCGGGCCGGAACTCGGCATCACGCAGCCTGGCTTGACGATTGTTTGCGGTGACAGCCACACTTCCACGCATGGAGCCCTGGGCGCGCTGGCTTTCGGCATTGGCACCAGCGAGGTTGAGCACGTGCTCGCCACACAATGCATGGTGCAATTCAAATCGAAAACCATGCTGGTTCAAGTTAACGGCCAACGCGCGCCGGGCGTTACCGCCAAGGACATCATTCTGGCCATCATCGGCAAGATTGGCATCGCCGGCGGCACTGGCCACGTGATTGAATTTGCGGGCCAGGCGATTCGCGGCCTCTCCCTGGAAGGCCGCATGACGGTCTGCAACATGTCGATTGAGGGCGGCGCGCGCGCCGGCATGGTGGCGCCCGACGACACCACTTTTGCCTATATGGAAGGCCGCCCCTTTGTTCCGCACGGCAAGGACTTTACCGCCGCCGTGGATTACTGGAAGACTCTCCCCACCGACGCCGGCGCAACTTACGACAAGACCGTTACCCTCAACGCCGCCGAGATCGCGCCGCAGGTAACTTGGGGCACCAACCCCGGCATGGTGACGGACGTCAACGGGCGCGTTCCGGACCCGAACTCTTTTGCTGATTCTGTGGACCGCCAGGCCGCCACCCGCGCGCTGGAATACATGGCTCTAAAGCCCGGTACGCACATCACGGACATCCCGCTTGACCGCATCTTTATCGGTTCATGCACCAATGCGCGATTGGAAGACTTGCGACTGGCCGCGAGCGTGGTTGCGGGTAAGCACGTCAGTAAGTCTCTCAAAGAGGCGTTAGTGGTGCCCGGCTCCATGCAGGTCAAGGCTCAGGCGGAGAAGGAAGGTTTGGACAAGATTTTCCTCGACGCGGGATTTGAGTGGCGCGACGCCGGTTGCAGCATGTGCCTCGCGATGAACCCCGATGTGCTCCCGGCGGGTGAACGTAGCGCCTCAACCTCTAATCGCAATTTTGAAGGCCGCCAGGGCGCAGGAAGCCGCACGCACCTGGTCAGCCCCATGATGGCCGCGGCGGCCGCGATTGAAGGGCACTTTGTGGATATACGCGATTGGAAACTGGGGAAAGCGGAATAATTCTGAATTATAAATTCTGAATTATGAAAGCTGCCATGTTGTTTACTGCGAGGCTCATTATGCGCCTTCCTGATTCAGCATTCAGAATTCATAATTCAGAATTGTCTCGGAGATCTTATGCAATCCTTTACCAAACATACCGGCCTTGTGGCCCCGCTTGATCGCGTAAACGTTGACACCGATCAGATGGTGCCCAAACAGTTTATCAAGTGGGTTACGCGCGAAGGTTATGGCCGCGTGCTCTTCTATGACTGGCGCTACCGTGGCGATGGTGAGACGCCCAATCCGGATTTTGTGCTGAATGCGCCGCGGTATAAGGGCGCGTCGGTGCTGGTGGCGCGCGCCAACTTCGGTTGCGGTTCCAGCCGCGAACACGCCCCTTGGGCGATTGGCGATTACGGCTTCCACGCCATCCTGGCGCCGAGTTACGCCGACATTTTCTACAACAACTGCTTCAAGAACGGTATTCTACCGGTCACGCTAACCGACGCACAGATTGACGAAGTGTTCCGCCGCGTCGCCGCCAAGGAAGGCTATAGCCTGACCGTCGATCTGCAAACCCAAACCATTACTGACGACGCCGGACTTCGCTTCGAGTTCACGGTCGATCCCTTTCGCCGCGAGTGCCTGCTGAACGGCTGGGACGACATCGGCCTTACCCTGCGCATCGCCGACCGGATTGCGGATTACGAGAAATCCCATCATCCCTCCGCACCGATGCACGCACCCCGTGAATCATTGGCCGCAAAGACGGGACTCTAACCGGCTACGGAAATTTTGGCGGGCACGACGTAGCGGCGGGTTTACCCCGCCATTTCGCATGCCGTCTCAACCTAAGATGGCGGGATAAACCCGCCGCTACGTCGTTGCTCGTCTAACACAGCGGGCGATGAACCCCAGTTCATGGGATCACCGCCCGCCGCACTACTCACTCCATGTAGGACCTGCGATGAACTTCGGAGCACTGATATCGCCAGGGTAGAAGCTCTGTCCTGCACATTCGCACGCTAATCTCCCAGCCTGAAATTCACGTCAATCTCGGTCAGCACTTCGACTGGTTCAGTATTCAGCAGAGTGGGTTGATACCGCCAGGTTTTGACCGCATCGATCGCGGCCGGGACCAGCAAAGGGGGGCCACTCAAGGCTTTCAGGCCCTGGATCGCACCATTCGTTCCAATGATGGCCTGCAATACCACAATTCCCTGAATGTGTGCCATCCTGGCAAGCGGTGGATAGACCGGTGGCGGTTGGTATAGCGCTCGCGCGGCGATAACGTCGCCGCCGACGCGGACCATCTGCATTTTGGGCGCCGCGTGTACAACCGGCGGCGGTGGCGGTGTTCCATTGTTCGCAGACAGGCCGCCGATGATCCCATCCCACCGACCATTCGGCACACCACCTTGAAGTCCGCCGATCACGCCCGGCCCCGGGTCAACATTCCTTTGCAGGGTTTCAATTTGTTCCACAACCCTTTTGACGCCCACGGGAATACTCACGGGTTGGGTAAGTTCATTCACCCCCGCGTGGTGCGGAATCGGCTTCGCGATCTGGCCGGACGGTTGCGCCGGCGGAGGACCCGGCGGCGGGGAGATGTGGATCTCAGAAATCAGCAACTGCCTTGGCAATGCCTGAGTATAAATAAGTGGAACAAGAACGAGCATGCCCACCAGCAATGCCTCGGCAACGTATGCCAGCGGAATGGCCGCGCGCTTCCAGTCGCCGGTCTTCTGGGCGGAGTAAACCAGGTAGATCAGGAAGCCCGGCAAGTTCAGTAGCAACGTGACGCTCAACCAGGGCCAGGGGCTCAGGTGCTGTTGACGCGCGCCCGCCCACACGTAGCAGAGCATCAACGTGTAGAGAGCGGCGATGCTCCCGAGCACCGCCGCTGCGATGAACAATGCTCGCGCGCCCGCCGGCGCCAAGACCAAGGGCAGCAGGTACAAGCCCTGCAGGAAGAACAGCGTGCCCGCGAAGGCAGTTAGCAGATAGTGAATCCGGTGAAGTACGGAAGCCCGACGGGGAGAAGAATCCAGGAGCGCGTTCTCGAACATGGCTGCACCTCCATTGGGTACTGGGGTCTGGGTACTAGGTGCTGGGGCGTGCTCGCTTTCCCCAATCCCTAGCCCCTAGTCCCCAGCCCCGGTCATTTCCGGTGTCAGCCGTGGAGCGCTCCTACGACTGCTTGCTCTTTCCTTACACCGTATTCGACACCGCACGATGGAAAGATGTTCCCCAATTTTTTTATGGATTGATCTGAGAGATGGGAAATAGAGTGGTGGGGTACAGGAATCCTAAGCAGCTTGTGCGTGCTCACTATCCAACGAAATGAGATCGAGCTTCATTTCAACCTCGTCACCGTAACTGCTGGTGGTTTGGAACCCCAGTTTGCGAAAAAGGCGCAAGGCGCGAAAGTTGGAAATCTCCGTGGTAAGGTAGGCGATGTCGAAACCCATCTGGTTTGCCCAATTCAGGGTTTGGCGGCTCAGGACCGTGCCCAACCCCTCTTCGCGATAGTCCTGATGAACGAAGATAGTGAATTCCACCGAGGCGGCAGGCATGGGGCAGAGAATGGTATGGGCGACCACTTTGTTGCCGTCCCACACCAGAAGCGCCTGGGACTTCTGCTCCAACCGGTCGAGCCAGTGGGCGATGCGGGGGACATCCGGCGGCGGAATTCCTTGGGCTACACGTTTGGGCTCGAAAGTCTTGTACATCTGCACGAGCGCCCCAAAATGTTCCCGGGTAAAATGACGAATTTCCAGCTCGCGACCCTTTTGGGTCTGAACCAGGACCGGTTTGAATGCGATTTCGGCACTGCTCGTCATGCCAACTTACACAGCAAATCAGGGTCCAGTCCTGCAATCTTTGATTTCAGGCTAACGGGGAGGCCGTGCGCTGGCCGCAAGTGACTGGAAACAGGCCCTTTCTGATGAAAAACACAACAATTCCCATGTCCGCGCCTTCCGTTCGGGTCTCGCTCACTTGCCCTATTACTATTCAAGTCTTGACAAGTGGCAATCCGCCGTTGCCCCTGTCGGGACGTGCAACACCTTTGAGCCTCCGCCGCCGGTGGGCCGGCTATTTCCATGGCGAGACGATTGAGCCAAAATCCCCACTGCATCCCGGCGGAATAGTGGCAGGACATCGACAGTATCACCGGAAGGGAGCGCAAGGTTGCGCACCTTGAGCCCCGATGCATAAGGGTGCTAAGCTCAAACAATGGCGAGTCCCGGCTGTCCTGAACCTTCGAGTCTCGCGACCGTCGAGCGCTACCGTGCGCTCCTGCAGGTATCCGAATCCATTGCCTCGGACCGCGATCTTTCCGAGCTCTTTCGTTCCCTCGCAGCGTTGCTGCATCGCCTGGTGACCTTTGACTTTATCTGCCTCACACTTCCCGACTTTGGGCGCAACGTCGTGAGGCTGCACGTTCTGGAGAGTTCTTTGCCCACACAGATCGAGCCCGGGCTGGAGATTCCCATGGCGGAAAACGTGCGTCAGTTGGTTTGGGAGAATCAACAGCCCCTGGTGATTTCCCATCTCGACAAAGACGAGCGATTTCCGATGGTCAGCAGCATGCTGTCCGGGGACGGTGTGCAGTCACTCTGCGTGCTTCCACTTACCACTGCCCAACGGCGGGTGGGGGCAATGGCACTCGGTTCGGTGGAAGCCAGTGCCTACGATGCCGCTGACCTCGCATTCCTCCGCCAGGTCGCTACGCAGGTGGCCGTGGCCGTTGACAACGCCCTGAATTCCCAGAACGCCCAAATCTACCAGCAGGAACTTGCGCGCGAACGTGACCGCCTGCGGCTGCTACTGGAGGTCAACAACGCGCTGGTGTCCACACTCGATTTGCACCAGTTGCTTATCGCCATCTCCACCTGCCTGCGCCGGGTGATGAACCACGATTACGCCAGCCTGGGGCTTTATGAACCCGCCGCTCAACAGGTTCGTCTGCAAGCGCTCGATTTCCCGCAAGGCAAGGGGCTGCTGCAGGAAGAAATGGTATTTCCCATCGAGGGCACGCCTTCCGGCGAGGTGGTCCTCACACGCAAGCCCGTGATCATTTCCGGCGCCAACCTCGATCGCTATGACCCCAGCGTCAGCCGCCTCTTCATCGCCGAAGGCCTTCACTCCGGTTGCATCGTGCCGTTGATCACCGCCAACAGGACACTTGGCACACTCAGCTTGTCCAGCCATCGCCCCAGTGCGTTCACCCAGGAAGACGTTGACGTGCTGATGCGCGTGGCGAACCAGGTGGCCATTGCCATTGAGAACGCCCTCGCTTACCGCGAGATCGCCGAACTCAAGAACAAGCTGGCGGAAGAGAAGCTCTACCTGGAAGAGGAAATTCGCACCGAGTATACGTATGAAGAAATCGTCGGCGAAAGCGCTGCGCTGAAGCGGGTCTTGAGCCAGGTGGAAACCGTGGCCCCAACGGATTCAAGCGTCCTGGTTCTTGGCGAAACCGGCACCGGCAAAGAAGTGATTGCGCGCGCCATCCACGACCTGAGTCCGCGCCGTGAACGCACGTTTGTAAAAGTCAATTGCGCCGCCATCCCCACCGGGCTTTTGGAAAGCGAACTCTTCGGGCATGAGAAGGGCGCATTCACCGGCGCCATCGCGCAAAAGATGGGCCGCTTCGAACTCGCCCATCGCGGCACGCTGTTTCTTGACGAGGTCGGTGACATCCCCCTGGAACTTCAGCCCAAATTGTTGCGGGTTCTTCAGGAAAAGGAATTCGAGCGCCTGGGAGGCACCCGCACGATTCACGTGGACGTGCGCGTCGTCGCCGCCACCAACCGCGACCTTGCCGAAATGGTGGAGGAGCGGCTCTTCCGCAGCGACCTCTACTACCGGCTGAATGTCTTTCCCATCACCGTGCCGCCCCTGCGCGATCGGGCCGAGGATATTCCCCTGCTCGTCCGTTACTTCGCCCAGAAGCACGCCCGCCGCATGGACCGCCACATTGAGACCATCCCCGCCGAAGAGATGGAAGCGTTGACGCGCTATTCCTGGCCGGGCAACGTACGTGAACTCGAAAACCTCATCGAACGCGCCGTCATCCTTTCGCGCGGACCTGCCCTGCACGTGCCCTTGCCGGAGGACCGCCTTTCCGGCGAGGCAATTGCCGCGTCACCGATAACTCTGGAAGCCGCGGAGCGCGACCACATCCTGCGAACCCTGCGCGACACCAACTGGGTAATCGCCGGCCAGCATGGCGCCGCCGCGCGCCTGGGCATGAAGCGCACCACCCTGCAATCGCGCATGGCGAAACTCGGCATCTCCCGCCCCAGCCGGCAGTCTTCCTGAAGCGTTCACAATATCGGACCTGTCTGCCTCACCTTGCAGGGCAATCAGCAAAGAGATTACTCCGCGGCCACATGATGGGCTTATCCGGCTGAACGTTGCGCCCGAGCGGATTCCCACGTCGAGTGCGTCTGCGAATCCCCCTGTGTTTTAGAACGCGCTGGGGCTGGCAATAGCAAGTGGAATGACAATGGCTGCCGCGGCTCCGGCTGCCGCGCCAACAATCAGACCCGCTGACGCCGCCTGGGAGAGTGAGCCAATATGCCAGCCCACCGGGGCCGGCGGCATTACTTCTCCCGGCCCACCGGGCTCCGGGGGCCCCACATTCGTCTGGTCGATTTGGCTTTGCAACACCAAATTGGTTGCAACCTGCTGTTCAGACGGAGTCGCCCCGCGAGCTACGGTTGTAAACCGGCCGCCATAAAGGATGACGTGTCCGGTTATGGCAGGTTCGATGTTCCGTACAGAGGTCAGCCCTTCAATGCAGAAGACAGTGGTTGCATTGGGCTGGGCTTCGACAATGAAGTCCGTTCCGGCCACCTCTATCAGGGCTGTCGGGGTTTGAACCGTCCAGCTCGAACCGGGTTGGCTCAATTTGACCACCCGAACGCGCATGTGCCCCGAGGTCAACTCGATCTGAGTCCGGCGCGGTTGGGGCTCATACCTCGCGATCTTCAGGGTTGATCCAGTCCCGATATCTAGGAGGGAACCATCCGCCAGCACAATCCGCAGCCGGCCGTTTTGCCGGGTTGTGACGATGTCGCCGGTGCCGATACCATCATCCCCTTTGAGGGCGGTTTCCACTCTTTGGCCCCGACGTTGCACCATGACGTCCGGGGTGACATTCCGGGCGGTTCCGGCGTGCGGGGCTTCCGGGCCAGCGCCCGCAGATTGGCCGGGCATTGCTATCGCCGAAGCGGAAATAGCAGCATAATTTCCCTCATGGAGAACATAGCTTGCGTTCGCCTTCCCGGACTTGATGATCACAGCTCCGTTCATCGCGGCGGCCACCGTAGCTTGCTCCTTTGACAGTTGAACCACGTAGCGGCACTTTCCCTCCTGCGCGGGAGCGAATTGATACCCGGGGGTGGTCACCACCATGACGGTTTTGCCGGTGCTTTCAGATACCACTACGCCAGTGACCAACTCCGCCCGCACCATTTTCCCGTCACGGACAAAGCGCACGGAGCTGTTCCCTGCTATTCCCACTCGCGTTCCCGGGCGCAGTTCCACCAGAGCGTTTCCACCCTCCGAGGTCGTGAGCAAATCGCCATCGAAAATCACTTCCGACCCTGGGACCGGCACGCCCCCCAAGCTCGCAGCGTGGGAAGAACGGACCATACCCAGCGCCTGTTCTCCTCCGGCGCAAATTACCGGCAAGAGCAACAATAGGCATCCGAAGACGCCAGGAATCACATAGCGAACTCGGCGTTGCATGAACATTGCTTCCTCCTGCGGAGATATTCTTGGCCAGACGGATGTAATGCTGCCCCAACCGATAAGATGCCAAAAAACGCCCAGCAAGTCATCCGACATCTCACGGCTGGGGGCTTGGCGGTACTACTTCCCAATCAGGGCAGCACACAATTGCCGTGCAGCTTGACGACCTTCCGGGCTTCCGCGATAATGAATTTCTCTTCAAAAACTGCAAGCGGTTGGGGGCAAATCGTGCGCGACATCCGCAAAGTGGCCGTTCTGGGGGCGGGGACCATGGGGGCGCGTCTCGCCGCCCACCTTTCCAACGCCTCAATTCCCTGCCTTCTGCTCGACATCGTTCCGAAAGAGTTAACGCCCGACGAGCAAGCCAAGGGACTGGCGCTCGATGCCCCACAGGTTCGCAATCGCCTCTCCCGTGCCGGCCTGGATGCCGCGCTCAAATCCCGTCCCGCTGCCTTCTTCGTGCCGGAATCTGCGCGCCTGATCACCCTAGGGAATTTTGAAGACGATCTCCGCAAGCTCAAGGACTGTGATTGGATCATCGAGGCAGTGATGGAGGACCTTTCCGTCAAGCGCTCGCTGTTGGAAAGGATCCAAGCGGTTCGTTCCCCCGGCGCCATCGTCAGTTCGAACACCTCGGGCATTTCCATTTCTGCAATCGGCGCGGGATTCAGTGAGGAGTTTCGCCGCCACTTCCTGGGCGCTCACTTTTTCAATCCACCGCGCTATCTG
>Ga0181517_10004982_pt1 | contig 11897 bp, 7 predicted proteins | sample PEATcosm2014_Bin_31_FD_119748 | JGI IMG/M metagenome (GOLD analysis project Ga0181517, IMG submission 119748) | Peatland microbial communities from MTU Mesocosm Facility, Houghton, MI, USA - PEATcosm2014_Bin01_30_metaG | ecosystem: Environmental > Terrestrial > Soil > Wetlands > Peat | place... | reverse complement strand
TGCGCTCAGGGCGTCCCCGCTGCCCACGCTCTGGAGTTTCACAGTGATGCCGCCGAAGCCCGGCCCCGTGGACATGTCGACGGACCCGGAAATGCTGCCTAGGATCGTGGTCAGGGTGGCTGCCGAGGTGGTGGCGCTGCCCCCCACGTTGGTAAAGACGGCCTCGTACTGGTTGCCGTCTTCCGCGCTGGTTGTGGTGAAGCTGTAGGTAGTCGAGGTCGCTCCGGAAATGGCGGTGAAAGCCGTTGCCCCGCTGGTACTGACTTCCCATTGCACCGTGGGTGTGGGGTCGCCGCTGGCCGCCGCCGTGAAGGCCACGGTGCCGCCGGCAGCTACCGTCTGCGTGCTGGGGTTGGTGGTCACGGCCGGGGCGGTGGCGGCCTCGACGGTCAAAACGGCCGCCGTGCTGGTGGCCGAACTGACGCTGTTCGTGAAGACCGCCTCGTACTGGTTGGCGTTGTCCGCGCTTGTGGTAGTGAAGCTATAGGTGGTAGAGGTCGCCCCGGAGATGGCGCTGAAGGCCGTTGCCCCGCTGGTACTCACCTCCCACTGCACCGTGGGCGTGGGGTTGCCGCTGGCCGTGGCTGTGAAAGTCACCGCGTTGCCGGCCACAATCTCCTGACTGGCGGGGTTCACGGTCACGGCGGGGGCGGTCTGTACGGTCAGCGTGGCCGGCGTGCTGGTGGCGCTGCCGGACGTGTTGCTGAAGACCGCCTCGTACTCATCGCCGTTTTCCGTGCTGACCGCCGTGAAGCTATAGGTGGTGGACGTCGCCCCGGAGATGTCGCTGAAGGTCGAGCCGCTGTTGGTGCTCACTTCCCACTGTACCGTGGGCGTGGGACTGCCGGTGGCTGCTGCCGTGAAGGTCGCCGTATCGCCCTGGACGACTGTCTGAGTGCTGGGGTTGCTGGTCACCGTCACGCTGCTGGCCGTGACGCTTTCGTTGGCGCTCATGGAGAGCGCCGGCGAACTCTGCGCGCCGAGGATCGCGAAATTGTAGTCGGTGGCTGCCTGGTTGGCGGCGAGCGTCACCTGGATCTCGTCGTTGCCGACAGAGCCGCCCGCCGTGCCCGGAGACAAGATGCCCACGTTAAGCTGTGGCGAGGGCAAGATCTGGATCTGGTAGGTGCCGGCGACTAGTCCTGTGAAGCTGTACGAGCCATTGGCCAGGGTTAGTTGCGGGACCACGCCCGGCACGTTGTTCAGGTTCCCCTGGCTGTCGACACCTTGCAGTTGCACGGTCAGGCCGGCGAACCCGGCCTCGTCGGCATCTTTGACGCCGAAGTCGTGGGTGTCCAGATAAGCGTATCCGGAGAGGCTGCTGGTGACGGCCAGCAAGCGGCGGCACTCCAGGGGCTCGATGGCAATCCGGCGAATCATCTTCTTGGTGGAGGCACTACGCCCAACACTGCTGCTGCGAAAGAATTTCGCAAGGAATTTCCCGATCATTTCCAGTCGTCCAGAAGAGAGTGTGATTGCCCTAGTGAATCTCCATTTTATCACGATTCGTCCAAATACAAAAAAGACTACCACGCAAACTGCGCCAAACGCGCCATTTTCCCCTCGACTTTACCGACTATGCGGATTACATCGGTTGCCGCTAGAGGTCACCGGTAGGCGGTCTAAGCGAGCACGAGGCTGCGGCAGATCGCTATGTCAATAATCATGGCCGATGTTGCATGCCGGCCAAATTTTTGAAATCTGCCTGAATTGCGAGAAACTTCTGCGCACCGGAGGGGTTCAATCAGTGGCCTAGTTGCGCCTTCGCACCAGTTCAAGGTGTGTGCGGCTAGCCTTCAGCTTCCCCAACGGAATTCATGCCTCATAGGAGGGGCAATGAAAGTTTAACCGTTCTCTCTTCGGAAGGAGATTTTATGTCGAGGTTATGTTGTATTACCGCAGGGTTGGTCGCGCTTGCGCTGGCTGTGCCGGCGCTGGCCCAACCACCGCAGGACGGCCCATCGCCAAGGCCCGGCGCCCGGCGAGGACCGCCGACTCAGGACCAAAATCCTAACGCTGTGATCGATGTCCGCATCAAGGCGTTGGAGGCTCAAATCGCGGCTCTACGCGCCCAGAAGGCAGCCCAGAAGGGCCCCGCCGCTGCCGAGCGCAAGGGACCCGCTGGTAAGGGACCGTTCGCCGGTGGTCCGATGGCTGGCAAGGGTCCGATGGCTGGCAAGGGTCCAATGGCTGGCAAGGGTCCGATGGCTGGCATGGGCAAGGGCCCAATGGCTGGCATGGGTCCGATGGCTGGCATGGGCAAGGGCCCAATGGCTGGTAAGGGTCCGTTCCCTGGCATGGGCAAGGGTCCGATGGCTGGCAAGGGTCCGATGGTTGGCGGAGGTTCGTTCGCTGGCAAGGGTTCGTTCGCTGGCAAGGGTCAAGTGGCAAGTAAGAAGCCGTTCGTCGGCAAACCTGGCCAGCAGGGCAAGTCTGGGAAGGCTGCGCCGCATGGCAAGGCTGGTTTCCAGCATGGTCAACAAGGCAAACCCGGCTTCCAGTTTGGTCAGCGTGGCCCACGCGGCTTCCAGCATGGCCAGATCGGCAAGCGCGGTTTCCAACAGGGCAAGCACGGCAAGGCTGGCTTCCAGCACGGTCAACGCGGCCAAAAGGGTTTCCAGCACGGCCAACGTGGCCAGCGCGGCTTCCAGCACGGTCAACGTGGTCCGCGCGGCTATCAGCACGGTCAACACGGCCGGAAGGGTTTCCAGCAGGGCCGGCATGGCAAGGCTGGCTTCCAGCATGGTCAGCGCGGTCAGCGCGGTTACCAGCACGGTCAACGTGGTCGGAGTGGCTTCCAGTATGGCAAACAGGGCAGGGCTGGCTATCAGCATGGTCAACGTGGCCAGCGCGGGTTCCAGCACGGTCAACGCGGCCAGCGCGGGTTCCAGCAGGGCCAACGCGGTCAGCGCGGGTTCCAGCAGGGCCAGCATGGCCGGCCTGGTTTCCAGCATGGCCAACAGGGCAAGTCGGGCTGGCAGCATGGCCAACGCGGTCAGCGCGGTCCTAGCGCCCAGCAGCACGGTCAACGTGGCCAAGCTCAGGGCCAACACAGCGGCAGGGCCGCTCCGCACGGCCCGCCAATGGGTCCTGGCCGTCCCCAAGGTCCCCGTGGTGAGTTCGGTCCCCGTGGCGGCCCGATGCCCGACGGTTTCCCCGGCCCGCGCGATGAGCGCGAGCGCCGTGGCCCGCGCGGCCCCGCCAGGCAGTCCGAGCGAATCTGAGAATTCGCGGCGAAACAGGGGTAATCCCCTCCGCCGCTCAGGCAATTTTTGCCAAGATACAGCCGCTGGAACTGACGAGTTCCAGCGGTTGTGTTGTTTCTTGACAGGGAAGAATTGTCACGGGCACAATGTTGATTTACAATAGGCGAATGGACTTGGGCACACCTATACCCTCTGCAGGCGATCGTTTCCTGGCCATCAAAGTTGTGATGATGCCGGCAGATACCAATCCGCACGGCACCATCTTTGGCGGCGTCATCCTGAGTTACATCGATCAGGCCGGCTCCGTGGCCGCCCAGCATGAAATCCGGCGGGCCAAGTGGCCTCGTCAGCAGTTGGTGCTGGTGGGCATGGATCGCGTGGAATTCCATCGGCCGGTGCAGGTGGGCGACATCGTCAGCTTTTGGGCCGCGTTCAAACGAGTTGGCCGGACCTCCATCACGATTCACGTCGATGTGGAAGCTGACCGCAAAGGAGAGTTGGTGCAGGTGACCGAGGCCGAGGTGACCTACGTCACCGTCGAACTGGTTGACGGCGTGCGACGGCCAGTGCCGATTCGTGGCCAAGATGAGTAACAGCAGCAAAAGGTAAAGTCATGAATGTTCTTGTGATCGACATCGGGGGAGCCCACGTTAAGCTTCTGGCAACCGGACGGACGGAGATCGTCAAGATCCCCTCGGGTCCCGACCTCACTCCACAGCGGTTTGTGGCCGACGTGCTGGAGGCAACCAAAGATTGGACGTATGAGGCCGTCTCGATTGGTTTCCCCGGCCCCATTGCCGACGGCAATCCCGTTCGCGAGCCGAAGAATCTGGGGACGGGGTGGGTCGGATTTGACCTGGCCGCCGCATTTGGCCGGCCGGTCAAGCTTGTCAACGACGCTGCCATGCAGGCCCTGGGCAGTTATGAGGGCGGCCGCATGTTGTTTCTCGGCCTGGGGACCGGTTTGGGCACCACGCTGGTCTTGGACAGCAAGACCCTGGTTCCGATGGAAGCCGCTCACCTGCCGTACCGCAAAGGGCGGACCTTTGAGGACCACGTCGGTCAGCGCGGCATCGATCGTTTTGGGCGGAAGAAGTGGCGGCATTTTGTCAGCGACGTGGCCACGCGTTTGCGGCTGGCCTTTGTTGCCGATTACGTGGTCCTGGGCGGCGGCAACGCGCGCCTGCTCAAGGAACTGCCGCCGGAGGCCCGCTTGGGAAGAAACGATAACGCTTTTGTCGGCGGCTTCCGCCTTTGGGAAGGCTGTGACGAGGCCAAAACGCCAAAATGCCAGGCAAGCCAGCAGTAGACTGTTCTCGGGTGATTCCTTACAATTAAGCGGAAGTATTGCGACCTCTTTTTGTAGAATTGTTTCAAAACGTCATGGCGATGCCGAGAAAAGTCGGCCCGGAATTGGTTTTGAAGTTCTGCGAGGGGGGGTAATTGGCCGGTCATGTCCATCTTGTGGGTGCGACTATGTTGGCTCCCCTCGTGATCCTCATCATCTCCACCGCGTTGCAATATGCGGCGGCGGTGCTGGCGATCCGTTTGATGCGAATCACGGGCCGAAAATGGGCCTGGGGGCTCGTGGCGTTCGGCATCGCCGTGATGGCAATTCGCCGCAGCATCTTGCTTTGCCGGGCGTTTTCGGACGATCCGGGTTCCACGCTCGATTTGCACTTGAAGACCTTGGAATTGGTTACTTCCACGTGTCTCTTTGTCGGCATGGCCGGAATTGCGCCGCTTTTCCGTGCCTTTGGCCGGGCCGCAGAGCAACTTCGCAACGCGCACGCGGAGTTGGAGCGGCGCGTGCAGGATCGCACCGCCGAACTGGCCGCTGCCAATGTTGGTTTGCAGCAAGAACGCTATCTGCTGCAAACGCTCATGAATTACCTGCCGCACAATATTTACTTCAAAGATGCCCGCAGCCGTTTCATTCGCATCAATCAAGCGATGGCGCGCTACTTCGGCCTGCAGGATCCGCGCGAGGCGATCGACAAGACCGACGTCGACTTTTTTACGGACGAACATGCCCTGCAAGCCCTGGCCGACGAGCAGGAAATCGTTCGCACCGGCCACGGGGTCATCGACAAGGAAGAAAAAGAGACCTGGCCGGACGGACATGCGACCTGGGCTTCCAGTACGAAGCTGCCCCTGTATGACGATGCCGGGCAAATCGTCGGCACCTTCGGTATTTCCCAGGATATCACCGCCCAGAAGCGCGTGGCGGAAGCCTTGCGGACGGCGAAAGAGGCCGCCGAAACGGCCAGCAAGGCCAAGAGCAGCTTCCTGGCGAACATGAGCCATGAAATCCGCACACCGTTGAATGCCGTGATCGGCATGACGGAACTGGTCCTCAAGAGTCAACTGACGGCGCAGCAGCGCGAATTCCTCTCGACTGTCCGCGATTCCGGCGAAGCGCTGCTTAGCGTGATCAACGATATCCTCGACTTCTCCAAGATCGATGCGGAAAAACTTGTGCTGGAGCGCGAGAAGTTTCACCTGCGGGAAAGCCTGGGCGACACGATGAAGTCGTTCGCGATCCGTGCCCACCAGCAGGGTCTGGAATTGGCCTGCTATATCCATCAGGACGTGCCCGCCTGGGTCGTGGGCGATTACCCTCGACTGCGGCAGATCGTCGTAAATCTCGTTAATAACGCCATCAAGTTTACGCAGCACGGCGAGGTCGTGTTGGAGGTCGCCCGAGAGCACGGAACGGAAGCTTCGTGCGCGTTGCAGAATCAGGTGCAACTGCACTTTACGATCAGCGATACGGGGATCGGCATTCCCGCGGGGAAACACGAAACGATCTTCGGCATGTTCGAACAGGCCGATAGTTCGACGACCCGGCGGCATGGCGGAACGGGGCTGGGGTTGCCCATCGCGTCCCGCCTGATTGGCCTGATGGGAGGACGGATCTGGGTGGAAAGCGACGTCGGCCGCGGCAGTCGATTCCATTTCACGGTCGTCCTGGATCGGGCGACTGCCGAGTCCTGCGAGCTTGCCGATGCCGAGCCTTTGTGCCTGCACGGCACCCGCGTGCTGGTGGTCGACGACAACGCCACGAACCGGCGGATTCTCGACGAGGTGCTTGCCAGTTGGCAAGTGCTGTCCACAAGCGTCGCCAGCGCCGCGCTGGCCTTGGAATGTTTGCGGCAAGCCGAACGCGCCGGCCATCCGTTTCCCCTGGTGATTACCGACGCCCACATGCCTGAAATCGACGGATTTATGCTGGCCCGCCAAATCCGCGAAGACCGCGAAATTCGCGGTCCGGTGATCATGATGTTGACGTCCGGCGACCGCCCGCATGACATGCAGGAGTGTGAACGCTTGGGGATCGGGGCCTATTTGCTGAAACCCATCAAGCAGTCTGAATTGCTGGAAGCGATCGAGTTGGTCCTGGGAATGCTAGCACCCCGGCAATTGCCGCCCGGCGCTGCCGACCAGCGGCGATCCCGAGGCTGCGGGCTTCGCATCCTGCTGGCCGAAGACAGCCTCGTGAATCAGCAACTGGCCGTGGCCTTGCTGGAAAGCGAAGGCCACGCGGTCACCGTGGCGAACAACGGACGCGAGGCCGTGGCGGCCACTCAGACCGGCGCGTTTGATCTTGTGCTCATGGATCTGCAAATGCCGGATATGGACGGCTTAGAGGCCACGGCGTCGATCCGCGCCAACGAACGGAATAGCGGCCGCCATCTTCCCATCATCGCCATGACCGCCCATGCACTGAAAGGCGATCGGGAGCGATGCCTGGAGGCGGGCATGGACGGCTACACTCCCAAGCCGATCGATGCCAAGGAGTTGTTTGCAACCATCGCCAGCCTGGTGCCTCACCAGGAGGCGGCAGACGTTCCCGCGGACAGTTGTTCGCCGGCCGTGGAGGGCCAGATGCCCGTGCCCGCGGAGGCGTCAACTTCCGCCAATGGCTGCCCGGCCCCAGCCGAATCGGTGGTCGATTGGACTGTGGCCCTGAAAGCGGTCCGTGGCGACGAGGTTTTACTGCAAACGATTGTCGATACCGCCTTGGGCGAGATCCCCAGCCTGTTGGCCGAAATCCACCGAGCGGCCGGCGAGGGCGATTCTCAGACCGTGCGCCTGGTGGCGCACACGCTCAAAGGATCGGTCCGCTATTTCGGAACTCAAAGCGTGCTGGAATCGGCCCTGCGGCTGGAAGCCATGGGGCAAAACCATCAACTGCAAGGCGCGGACGAGGTTTTGTCGGCCCTCGATCAATCTGCGGGGCAATTGATGGCCGCTTTGGCCCGGCACGTCCCGCCGGGAAATATGGGTGCAACGGTTGAGTCCAAAGAGGTGACCCCATGACAAGAGTCCTGGTTGTTGATGACTGTGCAGTCGATCGTACGCTGGCCGGTGAAATCCTGAAGAAGAATGGCGGCTTTATCATCGATTACGCCCGCAGCGGAGAGGAGGCACTGCAGCAGATCGGCCACTGCCTGCCGGATCTCGTGCTGACCGACTTGCAAATGCCGCACATCGATGGCTTGCAGTTGGTGTCGGCCGTCCGCGAGGAATATCCGCGCGTGCCCGTCATCCTCATGACCTCGCAAGGGAGCGAGGAGATTGCCTTCAAGGCCTTGCAACTCGGCGCGGCAAGTTATGTTCCCAAGTCATTCTTGTACGACAATTTGCGGGATACCGCCGAAAAAGTCTTGCGGGCGTCGGCCAACGAGTCCTATTACCAGAAGGCAATGGAGTGCCTCGCTCGCAGCGAGCGGCTCTACCTGCTGGCCAACGATCCTGCGCTTTTCACGCCGCTGATCGTACACTTCCAGGAAGAATGTGTCGCCCTGGGCATCTGCAACCGCGCCGACCGCGTGCGGCTGGGTATGGGATTGGGCGAAGCGTTGGCCAATGCCATGTTTCACGGGAACCTGGAACTCAGTTCATCGCTTCGCGAAATCGATGCCGACGCCTACCATCAGTTGGCGGAAGTCCGTCGTGGCCAGTCGCCCTACCAGGAGCGCCGCATCGCGATCGAGGTGCGGCTGGCGCCCGGGACGGCGGTCTTCGTCATCCGCGACGAAGGTTCCGGTTTCGATCCCATGTCACTGCCCGACCCGACCGATCCGGCCAATCTGGAAAAAATCACCGGCCGGGGCATCTTGTTGATGCAGGCCTTCATGGACCAGGTTGATTTCAACGCCCGCGGAAACGAGGTTACGATGGTCAAACGCTCCCGCTCCAACGGCCATTGCCCGACACTGTAGGGAACGCCATCGACCCGCAAGCGGGTACTCTGGAGTTCCCGACAGGAAATAAAAACCGTTTGAGCAATGAATTCCCTTCCTGAGCGAATCGTGGCCGACTTCGGCGGCCGGGCCGAGTTGACGCGGGCGGGCACTGGCGCGCTGGCCGCTGTAAGCGGTTGCGCTCGGGCCAATGCGGTGCAAATGTCGTTGGAGCAGTGGACGGCTCTTTTTCGTAAGACCTGCGGCCAGGATTGGCCGCGGCCCGCCGCCCGCCTGGATCGGCTGGCCCAGCACTACGGCGTACACTTCGACCCTGCGCGGCCGGAAACCGTTTTGTTCGCCTTGCAATCGTGGTACGTGCTCCTCGTAAAGCTGCTGGTGGGGCATGCTATTGCGGCTGTGCGGGGGAAGAAGTCGCCGCTGGTGGGCCATGGCCCGGGACAGATCGATCACGTCCGCAGTTTGATCGAATCGATCGAAAGCGGCGAATGGTTCTCCGCCTTGCGAGCGACCGATCCGTGGTATGGTGAACCGTTCGGCTGGATCGTCTCGGCCTGGTCGCCGACACTGGAATGGGCCGTGGTCCAGGCTGCGGCACGTATCGTCTGCTACGATCCGGCGGCGATCATTGCCTATGCGGCCGGCGGCGGCGATCTGCTCAAACCGCTCTACGAAGCGCTTTTTCCCCGTGCGGTGCGACATGCCTTGGGTGAATACTACACGCCCCATTGGCTGGCGGAACACGTGCTCGACCAGGTGGGTTACCACGGACAAGTCGAAGCCCGCCTGCTCGATCCCACCTGCGGCTCCGGGACCTTCCTCTTGGCCGCCCTGCGGCGCTGGCGCCACGGTATTAGGCACACTCCGTGTGCCGTCCGCCAGAAGCCCCCGGCTTCGGAAAGAATCCGCGGCAGGAGCCGCGGGGCGGACGGCACACGACCCGCAAGCAGGTGCCCCGTGCCTGACACTTTTCCCGCCATCGTCGGTTTCGACTTGCATCCGTTGGCCGTGGCCTCCGCGCGGGCGAACTATTTGCTGGCCATCGCCGATCTCATCACGCCGGACATGCCGATCGACGTGCCCATCTTTGCCCGCGATGCGATCCTCGACGGGCGGTCCGACCATGCCGCCTTCGATTTCGTCGTGGGTAATCCGCCTTGGATTGCCTGGGACAATCTGCCCGGCGATTATCGCGAGGCCACCAAGCCGCACTGGCAGCGTTACGGCCTGTTCTCGCTTTCGGGCAACGAGGCACGGCACGGCGGCGGCAAGAAGGATCTGTCGATGCTCGTGCTGTACGCGGTCGCCGACCGCTACCTGGCGCCCGCGGCGCGGCTGGGCATGGTGATCACGCAAACGCTCTTTCAGAGCAAGGGGGCGGGCGACGGCTTCCGTCGCTTCCGCCTGGGAGTCGATGGCCCGCCGTTGAAAGTCCTTCGCGTGGACGACCTGGCGGATCTTCGGCCCTTCGGCGCGGCCAATTGGACGAGCGTTGTCGTCCTGCAAAAAGGCCAGCCGACGATCTATCCGGTGAAGTACGTGAAATGGTCTGCTTGCGCACCAACGGCAGCGCCAAAAGGCACAACCTCCCGTGCTTGTGGGAGTGCGAAGGCCGGCGCGGCAGAGCGTTTCTCGCAAAGCGAACTGCTTGCCCAACCGATCGACCCGGACTGCCCGACGTCGCCTTGGATCGTGCGGCCAGCAGAGGTGGCGATCGATCTGAGCCGGTTGGTCGGCCGCGCAGACTACACGGCCCACCTCGGCGCCAATAGTGGCGGGGCCAACGCCGTCTACTGGCTGGAGGTGCAGGGCAGGGGGGCCAGCGGCGTGCGCGTCCGCAATTGGGTCGGCAAGGCCAAGCGGATCGTGGCCCAGGTGGAAGCCGAGATCGAGCCTGGCCTCCTCTATCCGCTGGTGCGCTGGATCGACGTCGATCGTTGGTTGGCCCGGCCATCGGTCCATCTGCTGCTTGCTCAGGACCCGCAAACCCGTGCCGGACTGGACGAGGAGCGTTTTCGCCGCGATTATCCCTGCACGCTGGCCTACCTGAAGCAATTCGAGCCGCTCTTGACCGCCCGCGCCGCCTATCGCCGCTACCAGGGTCGGCAGCCGTTCTATTCGATGTACAACGTGGGGCCGTACACGCTGGCCGCCGCGAAAGTCGTCTGGCGGCGGATGGATCGCAAGATCCGTGCGGCAGTGGTCGAGACCGTGGACGACCCGCTGCTGGGCCTGCGGCCGGTGATTCCCCAGGAAACGTGCGTGCTCATCGCCTGCGGCGGCAGCGACGAGGCGCATTACCTGTGCGCGCTGTTGAACAGTGGGCTGGTCCATGACCTGGTGGCCTCGCATAGCGTCACTGGGGGCAAGGGATTCGGTACGCCCAGCATCCTGGACTATCTGCCCCTGCGGATGTTCGACCCTGCCGACCCGCGGCACGCTGAACTGGCCGCACTCAGCCGGCGGTTGCACGAGCAGGCGGCGAGCCAATTGCCACAAGGTCCGCAGGCGGCCGAGGTCGATCGATTGGCCTCCGTCGTACTTCGTACGAACTTGTCGGATTGTTGCCTTTCGCTCCGCGAAAGTGGCATCTTTCGCGGAGCGAAAGGCGACACTTCTTGATTCGCCGGCCCTTAGTCCGCCACTTTGGATACTATAATACTCGTTGTTCATTCTGCCTCTAACCGATTCTTGTCACGCATGGCCGATCCCCAGTCCCTCGTGTTTTCGATTCAAGTCATCGACGAAGCCAACCTCGGCCCGGACTTGGATGCGGCCGTCCGGCGGTTGTTGTGCGAGTGTTTCCCGGCCGATGTCGCGGCATTCTCCACTCACCGGGCATGGAACGACGTGCATCCGGCCTTCTCTGTATTGGGGTGGCAGGGCGACAACATGGTGGGCCACGTCGGGATCATCGAACGTCGGATTACCTGTGGCGGCGTGCCGGTCGGTATCGCGGGCATTCAGAGCATGGCGGTAGCGTCCGTCTGGCGCAAGAGCGGACTGTCCCAGCGGTTGATGACCGCCGCGATGCAGGAAGCCCAGCGGCGGGGCACGCGTTTCGGCCTCTTGTTCTGCCTGCCGCGACTGGAGGATTTCTACGGCCTGCTGGGCTGGCGGCGGATCGAGCGGGCGGTCGCCATGCGCGACGCGGCGGGGCGGACGGTTCCGCTGACTGCCAAGAACATCTGTATGGAACTGGCCCTGGCCGGTGAGCCGCTTCCGCCCGGCCCGATCGACCTTGAAGGCCGCGATTGGTGAAGGTGACGAAGACGGTGGAGGTGGTTTACAAGGCAGAGAAGTTTGCATTCGTGGTGGCTTCCCGCTGATTTGTTCGCTGGCGGTAAAGACGGCATGAGTCAGAAAAAAGTGCTTCCAACGGCATTTCTCCCGCCTTGGCCGCCGAGAGCAACCCGCCGTATCGGGTCAGGCAGTAGTGTGATCTGGTCACAAAAATGGGCCTTTTGGCGTTTCAACGGCG
>Ga0181517_10004981_pt1 | contig 11898 bp, 11 predicted proteins | sample PEATcosm2014_Bin_31_FD_119748 | JGI IMG/M metagenome (GOLD analysis project Ga0181517, IMG submission 119748) | Peatland microbial communities from MTU Mesocosm Facility, Houghton, MI, USA - PEATcosm2014_Bin01_30_metaG | ecosystem: Environmental > Terrestrial > Soil > Wetlands > Peat | place... | reverse complement strand
GCGCCGGCATCGCGAGGGCGATCACGTTGAACGACGCGGACGCCGACCACGCGAGCGCCTGCTTCGCCGTCTCGGCGTCGAGCGCCGTGAGGATGACGCTCGCCCCCTCGCCCGCGACCTCCTCGAGGCTCACCCCGAGGCGCGCCGGGTCGCCGCCGTCGTCGCGGGTGACCAGGCGGACGGTCCCCTCGTGGTCCGCGTTGTCACGAGCGATCCCGAGGGCCCAGAGGACGCCCCGGAGCACCTCCACCGACTCGTCGCGCAGCTCGGCGGAGCTCGTCGGCAGCACCAGACCGACGGTCTGCCCGACGACGCTGCCGATGCCTCGCTTGCTCGTCGCGAGCTGCCCGAGCGCGCCCGACACGTCGTCGGCGAGGAGCGGCGCCGCCGCCTGCGGATCGAGCAGCCATCGCGCCAGCGCCGCGTCGCCGTGCTCGACCGCGATCTGGCCCAGCCGCTCGGCGATCAGCCGCTGGATCTCGACCCCGTACCCTCGCGCCTGCCCCCCCTCAGCGCCGGCGCGGATCGCCTGCAGCGCCCCGCGGAGCACCGCCTCCGGCACCGCGCCGAGGGCCACCGCCACCTTCGCCTCCGAGGCCTCCCGGTCCTCCTCGGTGGCCCCCCGCAGCCACGCATCCATGTACGCGATGGCCTCGTACGGCTCGCGCGCCTCGAGCGCGTCGAAGGTCAGCTCCTCCTGCAAGAGCGCGCGCGCCCGCCCGTCGAGGAGCTTGCCGATGATGGGCCGCAGGAGCTCGACCGCGGCGTCGGGCTGGTGGTGGTAGCGGAGGATCTTCGCGGAGGCGACGAGGTAGAGGTCGTGCGCGGAGCCCGGAGGCGGCGGCGCGGTCTGTCCGAGGAGCCGCTCGGCCACGACCCAGTCGGCGGGCGGGTCCATCATGCTGAGGATGCGGTAGAGGCGCACCACCGGCGCCGCACCGTCGCTCGGGAAGGTGGCGGTGAAGGCCTCGAGCTGCTGGCGAAGCCTGGGGCGCTCCGCGGGGTCGTTGCGCAGCCAGGCGGCGCGCAGGTGCTCGAAGGCCTGCCCGGCCGCGACGGTGTCGGTGAGGCTCGCGACCGGACGCGCCTTCGTCGTCGACGGGTTGCACGACGCGACGGACCCCGCGAACGCGAGGACCGCGATCGCGACGGCGGCCGCGCGAGCGCGGGTCAGAGGACGGCTACGGGGAGACAACGAGACAGGGAGGTGAGCACAAAATCGCGCTCCTGGTCTCCCAATCTCCCTGTTCCCTCCCCGGCTCGGGGAGCGAAGGGCGGCTCGCCGGACCGTACCTTGACGGGAGCCATGGAGGTCTCCTACTACTCCACTGCCTTGACCGTCCCAGGGACATCCAGCAGCCTCGACGAAGCGCCCGCAAATCACGGCATTTTCCTGCTGAAGAGGCTGCACTCGCTCTGCGGGGTCGTCCCGGTCGGGGTCTTCCTGCTCGAGCACCTGTGGACCAACTCCAAGGCGCTCCAGAGCGAGGACGCGTTCCTGGGGGCGGTCAACGACCTGCAGTCGCTCCCGTACCTGCCGCTCATCGAGATCTTCGGCATCTTCCTCCCGCTCGGGTTCCACGCGCTCTACGGCGTCTACCTCGCGCTGCTCGGGCGCCAGAACGGCATCCGGTACCCGTACGCGCGCAACTGGCTCTACCTGCTGCAGCGCCTCTCGGGCGTCGTGACGCTCGTCTTCATCGTCTATCACCTGGGCGAGTTCCGCGTTCAGAAGCTCCTCCACGGCATGCAGGCCGACGCCTTCTACCCGACGCTCCAGGCGCACCTGTCCTCGACCACCTGGGGCATCCCGTGGGTGGCGACCCTCTACCTCGTCGGCCTCGGCGCGTCGGTGTTCCACTTCGCCAACGGCCTCTCTTGCTTCTGCGTGTCGTGGGGGATCACGGCGACACGCACCGCCCAGCGACGGGTCGCCGTCGCCTGCTGGGCCATCGGCCTCGCCCTGTTCCTCGTGGGCTCCAGCACCCTCCTCTTCTTCGCGACCGGAACTCGTCTCTACCTGCGGAGCGAGATCTCGTCTCCGGCGCACGCGCACGCGATGGCCTGTCCACCCGCGCCGCGGTCGCCCTAGCGAGCCCCTCCGTACCGGTCGCGTCCGTCCGCCCCGTCAGCTCGATCAAGGATCCCTTATGGCTGCGAAATCCGTCTCTCTCAGTACGTCGGGCAAGGTGCGCCGCGTCGCCGTCATCGGCGGCGGGCTCGCCGGCCTCATGACGACGATCAAGCTCTGCGAGGCCGGCGTCCCGGTCGACCTCTTCTCGCTCGTCCCGGTCAAGCGGTCGCACTCGGTCTGCGCGCAGGGTGGCATCAACGCGAGCGTCAACACCAAGGGCGAGGGCGACTCTCCTCAGGTCCACCTCGAGGAGACGGTCTACGGCGGTGACTTCCTCGCCAACCAGCCCCCCGTCAAGGGCATGGCCGACGCCGCCCCGGGCATCGTCTTCATGCTCGACCGCATGGGCGTCCCCTTCAACCGCACGCCCGAGGGGCTCCTCGACTTCCGCAGGTTCGGCGGGACGCTCTTCCACCGCACCGCCTTCGCTGGCGCGACCACCGGCCAGCAGCTGCTCTACGCGCTCGACGAGCAGGTCAGGCGCTACGAGACGGTCGACTACGAGGACGACAAGGGACGCTCCATGCGCGGCGAGCGGATGGTGCGGAAGTTCGAGTTCTGGGACTTCCTCGCGCTCGTGCTCGACGGCGAGGGCATCACGCGCGGGCTCGTCGCCCAGGACGTCAAGTCGATGGAGATCCGGTCGTTCCCGGCCGACGCCGTCTGCGTCGCGACCGGCGGCCCCGGCATCGTCTTCGGGCGCTCGACCAACAGCGTCATCAACACCGGCACGGCCGCCAGCGCCGTCTACCAGCAGGGGGCCTGCTACGCGAACGGCGAGTGCATCCAGGTGCACCCCACCGCCATCCCTGGCGCCGACAAGCTGCGCCTCATCTCCGAGAGCGCGCGCGGCGAGGGGGGTCGCATCTGGGTGCCGAAGGACCCGAAGGAGCAGCGGCGCGGGCGCGACGTGCCCGAGAAGGACCGCGACTACTTCCTCGAGGAGAAGTACCCCGGCTACGGCAACCTGGTGCCGCGCGACATCGCGAGCCGGGAGCTGTTCCTGAAGTGCTTCCACGGACACGCGGGCATCTTCAACACGCGCACGGGCAAGAACGAGAACGAGGTCTACCTCGACGTCACGCACATCCCGAAGGACATGCTCCGGAAGAAGCTCGCCGGCATCCTCGAGATCTACGAGAAGTTCATGTGCGAGGACCCGTACGAGAACCCGATGCGCATCTTCCCGGCCGTGCACTACTCGATGGGCGGCCTCTGGGTCGACTTCGAGCGCGCCGCCGACGGCGGGCTCGTCATGGGGTCGCCGCGCAACCACTCGACCAACATCGAGGGCCTCTACGCGGCCGGCGAGGTCGACTACCAGTACCACGGCGCCAACCGGCTCGGCGCCAACTCGCTTCTCTCGTGCATCTACGCCGGCATGGTGACCGGCCCGGCCATGGCGACCTACCGCGCCAACCTCGCCAGGAGCTCCTGGGACGTGACGGGCGGCATCTTCGAGAAGGCCGAGAGGCGCGAGCGCGAGAAGCACGAGGCCATCCTGAAGATGCAGGGGGAGGAGAACCCCTACAAGATCCACGAGGAGCTCGGCGCGGCCATGCTCCTCGACGTGACCATCGAGCGGCACAACGACAAGATCGACAAGGTGCTCGCGAAGATCGACGAGCTCGACGCCCGGACGCGCAACGTCGGCGTCACCGACACGGCCGCGCGAGCCAACCAGGGCGCCGCCTTCGTGCGGCACCTCCGGAACATGATCGTCCTGGCGCGTGTCATCGCGCAGGGGGCCAGGAACCGCGACGAGTCACGCGGAGCTCACTTCAAGCCCGCGTTCAAGGAGCGTGACGACGCCAACTGGCTCCGCACGACGATGGCGATGCACAAGGCCGGGGGCGGCAACGCGGGCAACGACGGCGTCGACTACGTCCGCGCGCTCGACTACTCGCTCGCCGGCAAGCGCATCCACGTGACCGACGCGGTCGACGTCAGCCTCGTCGCGCCGCGCGCCCGCAAGTACGAGACCGCCGGCGCGGCGAGCGCCGCCGCGACGGGCGTCATCAAGAAGGGCGACAGCATCAAACCCGACAAGCCCGGCGCGGCGTCGACCTAGGCAAGGCAAGACCACCATGGCGAAGACCATCACGCTCAAGATCCAGAGGCAGGACGCCGCGGACCGACCCGAGACCAGGCGGTGGGAGACCTTCTCGGTCGAGTGGCAGCCGCAGATGAACATCATCAGCACGCTGATGGAGATCCAGAAGAACCCGGTCACGACGGCGGGCAAGAGGGTGCCGCCGGTCGTGTGGGAGTCGGTCTGCCTCGAGGAGGTGTGCGGGGCGTGCACGATGGTCATCAACGGCCGGGTGCGCCAGGCCTGCACCGCGCTCGTCGACCAGCTCGCGCCGCACGGCGAGACCATCACGCTGCAGCCGATGACCAAGTTCCCGCTCGTGCGCGACCTCATGGTCGACCGTGCGCGGATGTTCGCCGACCTGAAGAAGGTCAAGGCGTGGGTACAGGTCGACGGCACCTACGAGATCGGTCCGGGGCCGCGACAGTCGCAGGACAACCAGGACGTCGCCTACCCGCTGTCCCGGTGCATGACGTGCGGGTGCTGCCTCGAGGCGTGCCCGCAGGTCAACGACTGGTCCGCCTTCATCGGGCCGTCGGCGATCAACCAGGTCCGGCTCTTCAACATGCACCCGAGCGGCGCCATGCACGCCGCCGAGCGGCTCGAGACCATCATGGGCGCCGGCGGCATCGCCGACTGCGGCAAGGCGCAGAACTGCGTCGAGGTGTGCCCGAAGGAGATCCCGCTGGTCGACTCGATCGCCGAGATGGGGCGCGCGACGACCAAGCACATGCTCTTCAGCTGGATCCTGAAGTAGCGGCAGACTACTGCGCCACGATCGCCGCAATCTCCGCGTAGTCCCCGTCCTCCACGGCCCCTTCGATGAAGCAGCGGACGTGTCCGCTCGGGTCGACGAGCGCCTGCTCGGGTAGCTCGGGGGCGCTCTTCATCCGCAGGCCGGCGAGCAGCGCGCTGCGCTTCGCGCCGTCGGGGAGCCAGAGCGTGCTCCGGAGGCCATCGGGCGGCTGCCGCTGGAGGAAATCCTGCAGCTGCCGCTCGTCATCGTCGAGCGAGACGAAGGCGAAGTGCACGGGGGCGCCTGCCCTCGCGAGCCTGTCCTGCCACCCGAGGAGGCGCGGCATCTCTTCCTTGCAGGGCCCGCACCACGCCGCCCAGAAGTTCACCCAGGTCCAGCGCCCTCGCGCGGGCAGCGTCGGGTCGATCGGAGCCGCCCCCGGCGCCTCGACGAGCTGCAGGGTCGCCTTCGGCAGCGCCCGCCCCCTGGCGTTCGCGTCTCCGTCGCACAACCGCCTCGCGCGGGCCGGCGCGGGCGGGTGCGACGTGGCGCTCGGAGCGGGCGCCGTGGCGGTCGGCTGGGGCCCGGTGGCGATGACCTGTTCGCTGCGCGTCGCGGGCGCCACGGCGCTGCCCCCCTCGTCGCAGGCGACTGCCACGACCAGCAGGGCCGCCGGGACGGACGCGAGGAGAGTCAGAGACGACAGTCGACCCATGACGCGAACGCGCTGCGATTGATGTCCTGCGGGGTGCAGTGCTTGTTCTCGCGCGAGTGCGGCCACTCGCAGTAGGCGTTCGAGAGCTGGGCGAACTCGCTCCCGAGCCAGAGCAGGCCGACGTGGTTGTCGAGCTCCGGGTCCTGGAACGACTCCTTCAGGTGGAACATGACCGAGTTGGCCCGCTTGTGCGACAGGGCGCGGTTGCGCTCGACGGTCCCATCCCGCGAGGCCCGCGCGACGACGAAGAAGTACCGTGCCCCTTTCCGATCGAGCCACCGCTCGTCGAGCAGCTTCTTCGCCCCCTCGTCGAGCACGTCCGAGGCGTCGTCGAACATGAGCACCGCGCCCCGGTCCTTCAGCGGCGTGAAGAGCGCGTTGAAATCGTCGTCGGAGATCGAGGCGAACGTCTTCACGTCGGCAGGCTGGCACCCGCGGCGCTGCTCGGTCCCGACGAGCCCGCACGCGTTGAGCACACGCTGGAGCACCTGCTTGAAGGCAGGCGTGCAGTAGGGCGCCTCGGCATCGTCGGCGACGGCCACGGCCTGCGCCGCCTGGACCGAGGCGGGGTGGGCGATGCGTTCCTTGGCCCCGTGGACCATGGAAGCGACGGACCCCGACACGACCAGCAGCAGCGCGAACCCGACGGCGGCCCCGGACACGGCAGCCAGCCGCCCGCCAGCCTCGGCACCACGCGAGGGGTCGCGCCCGGCGTCCAGGATGTCGCGCGCCGACGGCACACGCCCCCGGTACACCTCGTCGGGGGAAGGAGTCTTCTGCGGGCCGGGGAGACGCTGGTTGTCGTTACTCACGCAAGACCTCCGGTGCGAGCTGCGCAAGCGTGTACTTGAGCCCAAGATCCGTGTCCTCGTCGCAGACGCGCTGGTCGCCAAGGAACATCTGCGGCGTGGAGACAGGGACGTGGTTGTTGGCCGCGAAGTGCAGGTGCTGGTTGAGCTGGACGCTCACCTGCTTGCTCGCGACGCAGGTGGCCAGATCCCGTCCCCAGCGGTCCGAGATCTTCGCCGTGAGCGGCGCGGCGCCCTGCTTGCCAAGCTCCCGCAGGACGTCCTGCTCGTCATAGGCCCACTCGAGGACCGCGCGGCCCTTCTCCGTGCCCCCGCAGATCACCGCCTTCGCGAGCACGCAAGCGCCCGGGTGCAGGGACCTGTCGAGCATCCAGTTGCAGTCGCTGTCGAGCGGGAACATCGCCATGGTCACGTCGAGGCGCTCAAAGACGCCCTCGTCGACCAGCCGCTCGTGGAACACTCTGCAGGTCGGGCAGAGCGGGTCCTCGAACAGCGTGACGGCGCGGACCGGGTGGGCCGTCGGGATCTTGATGAGGCCGTGGTGCGGATCGACCGGCATCGCCAGCTTGCCGCACTTCTCGAGCAGGGGGCGGTAGTCGGGGAGCAGGTCGACGTAGACGAGGGCCGGAGCGATGGCGCAGGCGCCGAGCGCGGCGAGAGCGACGACGGGCGTCGACCACCCGACACCCACGCCTTCACTCTCCGCAGGCGTCGCCTCGCGCCGGTTCGCGCGCAGGCCGAGGCCAGCGGCCGCGACCAGAGCGATCGACGCCACGTAGGTACCCACGCACAGCTTGCAGAGGGCGTGCAGCTGCGTGACCGAGATCGTGAACATGACCACGGAGGCGGCCAGCGGCCCCAGCGTGAGCGCGAGGAACGTGGGGTACGCACTCCTGGGCAGGCGTCGGTCACCCACCCAGACGTAGACCGCAAAGCCTACGAAGAACACGAAGGCCCCGAGGCCAAAGAGCGAGATGGGCACGCCGCCCCAGTACGTCGCCCTGAAGATCGCGGAGAAGGGGCTGAACAGGGCGGCCTTGCAGGGGTTGTCTGCGTCGGTCGACACGGAGGCGCCGGGGATGAAGCTGCAGTGGACGGCGTGGACCTGCCGATCGAGCTGCACGGCGTAGTCGTAGGTGGAGTACGCCGAGAACACGAGGCCGAGCGCGGCGGCGATCAACGCAAGCAGGGCTGCTCTCTTCGCACGCATCGCGGCACATATACGCTCGCGCGAAGGACGCCGTCAAAGGCCTAGCGCAACCTCGCGCGGCGTGCCGCGCCTCAGGCGGGAATCCCGAGCTCCTGGTTGACGAGCGCGATGGCCTCGGCGAGCCCGGCGGCGAGTCCGCTGTCGGTCGCGTTACCGTTGGCCGCACCGCCAGCCCCCCCCGCGAGCGCGCTGATGAAGGCAAGCTGGGACGACGTGTTCCCGTCGGTGGTCGGCAGCGGCGTGGAGGCTCCGCCTTGCGCGATGTCGTCCTGGCGCTCCACCTGGCTGAGCTCCGCCTGCAAGGCGTACCGCTTCGCGTACTCGACCTTCTCGGAGCTGGCGGCGGCGGCGAGACGGGTGGCGACCGTGCTGGTGACGGCCTTGAACTGCGTCGGGTTCTGGACGGCCAGCTGGTTGAGCCTGCTCATCAGCTGGCTCGCCTGCGAGATGTGTGTGACAGCTGCGGTGGTGGCCGAACCTGCGACATTGGCCCCGTCGGCGTTGGCAAGGCGGATGCTCGACACAACGACGGGGGGTATCGCCCCCCCACCTTCGGCGACAGGAAGCCGAACTGCTACTCCGCTGACGCTCATGAATTGAGCTCCTTTGCTAGCTGAAACGGCAGGCCGACGAGAACCTTGAGGCCCGATCCCGGAAACCCTGGAAACGGCTTCCAACTGTCGGCGTGGCGCGGTCCGCCTGCGACGCGGTGGTCTTCCATCGAGGCAGTTATGGTAAGAACACCGTGAGGTTAGCGAGCATGGCGGCTTCCGGGCGACCGGGGTCTGCGCGCCCCGCTTGACTTGTGACGCTTCGCGTATAACCTCGCGCCCCCCTAGGAGGAGTGTGTCGGCCATGCGCGACCTTATCAAGATGACGTGCGGGAACTGCTCGCGCGCCAACTACACGACGACCAAGAACAAGCGGACGATGTCCGAGAAGTTCGAGATCAAGAAGTACTGCCCCGTGTGCCGGAAGCACTTCCCGCACAAGGAAGGCAAGATCTCGAAGGGCTGAGAGGGCGCCCCTCCTAGCCCCCCTCCCCGATGTTCTTTGACTGGTTGCAGGGCCTGTTCTCGAACGATCTCGCGATCGATCTCGGGACGGCGAACACCCTCATCTACGTCAAGGGCAAGGGGATCGTCTCGTGCGAGCCGTCCGTCGTCGCCGTCCAGCGCGACGCTCGTGGCGGCAACAAGGTGCTCGCGGTCGGGCGCGAGGCGAAGGAGATGCTCGGGCGCACGCCAGGGAACATCCGCGCCGTTCGCCCCCTGCGCGACGGGGTCATCGCCGACTTCGAGATCACCGAGGCGATGCTGCGCTACTTCATCGCACGGGCTCACAACCGGCGGACGCTCGTCAAGCCGCGCATCATCATCTGCGTCCCGTTCGGCATCACCGAGGTCGAGAAGCGGGCAGTCAAGGAGAGCGCCGAGAGCGCGGGAGCCCGCGAGGTCTACCTCATCGAAGAGCCCATGGCCGCCGCCATCGGCGCCGGTCTGCCGATCACCGAGCCGTCGGGCAACATGATCGTCGACATCGGCGGGGGGACCACCGAGGTCGCCGTCATCTCGCTCGCCGGCATCGTCTACTCGCAGAGCGTGCGGGTCGGCGGCGACAAGATGGACGACGCGATCATCGCGTACCTCAAGCGGAAGTACAACCTCGCCATCGGCGAGCAGACAGCCGAGCGCATCAAGATGCAGATCGGCAACGCATACCCGCTCGACGTGCAGCGGACGACCGAGGTGAAGGGGCGTGATCTGGTGGCCGGCGTGCCCAAGACCGTCGTGGTCAACTCGGACGAGATCCGCGAGGCCCTGGCCGAGCCGACGAACGCCATCGTCGAAGCCGTGCTGCTCGCGCTGGAGAAGACCCCGCCCGAGCTCGCCGCCGACATCGTCGACAAGGGGGTGGTGCTCACCGGAGGCGGCGCGCTCCTCGCGAACCTCGACGTCCTCCTGCGCGAGGAGACCGGCCTCCCCGTCATGGTCTGCGACGACCCCATCAGCGCGGTCGTGCTTGGCAGCGGCAAGGCGCTGGACCATATGGAGCTACTGAAGGAAGTCACCATCGGCTAGAAACAGGCTCCCTGTGGGTGCCCCACCGTGTCACCGCTGAAGCGCTACCGCGACGCCGCCGTCATCGTCACTTTGCTGGCGGTGCCGTTTTTCGTCCTGCGCGCAAACATGAAGCCACCGGCGGACCTGAACGCACTCGATCGCGTCGTCCTGCGGGTGAGCGCAGCGCCCCAGTTCGGGGTGTCGACCGTCGCGCGGGGCATCTCGAGCCTGTGGGGCTCGTACGTCTACCTCGTGGACGCGAAGGCCGACAACGACCGCCTCGCGTACGACAACGCCCGCCTGCGCGAGAACGTGCACCGGCTCGAGCGCGCCGAGACCGAGAACCGGGAGCTCAAGCGCCTCCTGCAGCTGCGCAACTCGACGCCGGGTGACGCGATCAGCGCGCAGGTCGTTGCCAAGGACATCACCGAGTTCTTCCGGGTCACGCGCGTCGTGCTCGACCGCGGCGCCCACGACGTGCGGACCCACCTGCCGGTGGTGTCGCCGGACGGTGTCGTCGGCACGATCGCACACGTCGCCGCCGACACGATCGACGTGCAGCTCGCGGTCGACGCTGCCTTCGGGATCGCCGTGGAGGACGAACGGACCAAGGCGACCGGCTTCGTGCGCGGCACGGGCGACCCGACGCGCTACGCCTGCAAGGTCGAGATGGTCGACTCGGAAGACATCGTCGAGACGGGCGACCTGCTGGTGACGAGCGGCAAGGGCAAGTGGTTTCCTCGCGGGATCCCGGTGGCGCGGGTGAGCCGCGTCGTCAAGCGCGAGCTGGGGCGCGACCAGGACGTCGAGGCGATCCCGACCGTCGACTTCTCGCGCCTCGACAACGTGCTCATCCTGGTCACACCGACGGCGGACGAGCTGGAGACGAACGTCCCGTCCGTCACGCGGCCCGCCGTGCAGCGAGGCAAGCCATGAGGAACACCGCCTTCCTCGTGGCAGGGCTCACGCTGCTCCTGATCCAGGCCAATCTCTTCCGCGTCCTCGGCTTCGTGCACGTCGCGGGTCTCGTCCCGTCGCTCGTGCTCCCGCTCATTCTCTTCATGGGTGTGCACGAGTACTCGGTCGCGCGCGGGGCCTCTGTCTCGTTCATCCTCGGTTACGCGACCGACATCATCGGGATCGCCCCGGTCGGGCTCTACACGTTCACGTACGTCGCGCTCTTCATCCTCGGGCGCGCCGCCGGCGTGCGGCTCGCCGCGCAGACGATGATGATGCAGCTCGGCCTGGCGGTGGCCTTCGCGATCGTCCACAGCGTGATGATCCTGATCCTCCTGGCCATCTTCGGCCGTGACGCCTACGTGCCGCGCGCCCTCTACCGGCTCGTGCTGCCGCACGTGCTTGCGACGGGGGCCGTCGCTCCCCTGGTCTTCCGCCTCGCTGAGAAGATCCACTCAGCGACGGTCACCGGAGCGCGCGAGACGATCACGCCGGGCGACTCCGGCCACTCGGGGCGCTTCGAGTGAACGACCTGCTCGTCCCGCGCACCGATGTCGGCGAGTTTCGTCGGCGCTTCAAGTGGATGGGGCTCGCCGCGTTCCTCGCCTTGGGGGTGGTCCTGTGCCGCCTCTTCCAGCTCCAGGTGCTCGAGGGCGCCTCCTACGCAGCGATCGCCCACGAGAACATCATCCGTCGCGTGCCGATCGAGACCACGCGCGGCGTGATACGGGATCGCCACGGCAAGATCCTCGCGTCGAGCCGCCCGGCGTACGACCTCTATGTCGTGCCGGGGCGCGTCATGCAGAGCGCACGCCCGCTGCACCCTGGCCGCGTCCACGAGCCCGATGATCGCCCTGACACGTGGCCTCGAATCGCTGACGTCCTGCGGCTGAACCCCGAGGAGCGCGCCCGCTTCGACGCCAAGCTGCACGCGGCCTGCGTCACCGACGAGGACAAGAGCCCGTGCTGGCGACCCGTGCTCGTACGCCAGGATCTCTCCCGCGACACGGTGGCGGAACTCAAGCAGCACGAAGCGGAGCTGGTCGGCTCCGACGTCGTCCGGGTCCCGGTGCGCTACTACCCGTGGAAGGACCTCGCGTCACACTCGATCGGGTACGTGGCCGAGATCGACGCCGAGACTCTCGCCAGGTTCCGCCCCCCAGGTCACTCCCCCGCGCCCGG
>Ga0181517_10004979_pt1 | contig 11901 bp, 12 predicted proteins | sample PEATcosm2014_Bin_31_FD_119748 | JGI IMG/M metagenome (GOLD analysis project Ga0181517, IMG submission 119748) | Peatland microbial communities from MTU Mesocosm Facility, Houghton, MI, USA - PEATcosm2014_Bin01_30_metaG | ecosystem: Environmental > Terrestrial > Soil > Wetlands > Peat | place... | reverse complement strand
GGATTTGAGTGGGCCGGCGTCGAACATATCGCCAACAAGCGCGAATGGCCCGACTGGACGCCTCCGAGCCAGATGTTATTGCGCCGCCCCGATCTGCCACGTCACATGGCAGGCGGCATCGACAACCCGCTCGGCGCCCGCGCGATGTATCTCTCCGGCACGCTCTATCGCATCCATGGCTCGAACGAAGCTGACACGATCGGTCAAGCGGTCTCATCAGGCTGCATCCGAATGACCAACGACGACGTCGTCGATCTCTATGACCGCGCCATGGTTGGCGCGACCGTGATCGTCATGCGCTGACGACCGCCACATTGGCGATCCGGCGTCTCCCGCGCGAAGCATGCTTGAGGCGCAGGAATGGTCGCGTGAGCGGATTCAGGAGCTGCCCCGTCGGTGGGGCGGTGGAATTCAAAGTCCAAGGCATCACCCGCCCCGTCGGACGACTCGCCTCGGACGAGCGCTTGAAATCGTCGCGTGAGCAGATTCCGAGTCTTGCCCGGCGACCCGCGAAGTTTCAATTGTTCAGCCAAGAAGCGCGAGGCGTTCGTGAAGTCAGTTCAACTTGGAGTCCGTTGGGTTGGCCTGAAGGCAGATCGTCACCCTGCGGAGCGCGATCTCTGCCAGCGGCGGCACGCGCATTGAGTTGATCCGCGCGGAAATATCGAGGACCTGCCAAGGCGGCGTCGCGCTAATGATGGCCTCTTGCCCCGACGGCTCCCAAAGGCGGACCGCATTTTCACAATACGAGGGTTGTTGATCGAGAACCAATTGAGAATGAACATGAGAAGACGGCCATGACTATCCAGCTTGTAGGAAGCGGATTGATATGCGTGTCATTGCTCGCGATCGGCTTTGACTTTGTCATCCCTGTCAGCAGCGCCGTCAGCGCTCTCTGCGACCTCTTGGCCGTCGGATCGGGAGTCGCCTTCGTTGGGCTCCTCGATGGCGCGTAACGTCCGAAGATCGTGCAAGCCAACAGCGCTCGGATTCACTTCCGCGCTGTCCATCAAGCATTCGCATGCCCTCCGAACGGAAACATGACCGAACCGAGGCTCCCTCATAGCTGGACTCAGCGTCTCGGTCGCTACCGTGAACCTGACGTCTCGCGCAGCATCTTCGAACTCCTGATCACCGCTGTGCCGTTCGCGGTGCTTTGGGCGCTGATGTGGGCGACATTGAGCGTCGGCTATTGGCTATGTCTGTTGCTCGCTTTTCCGGCCGCGTGCTTTCTCATGCGCCTCTTCATGATTCAGCACGATTGCGGTCACGGCGCATGCTTCCGACGACGCGCGACGAATGACTGGGTGGGCAGAACAATAGGCGTCGTGACCCTCACGCCGTATGGTTTCTGGCGTCGCGCTCATGCGGCGCATCACGCGAATGCAGGCAATCTCGACCACCGCGGCATGGGCGATATCATAACGCTGACGAGAAATGAATATCGCGCAATGTCCCCCTCCGGTCGGTTCGCCTACCGCCTTTACCGCAATCCCTTTGTTATGTTTGGATTGATTCCGACCTATCTATTCGTGCTGCACTACCGCATCCCTTTTGGCGCCATGCGCTCTGGAATCCAGCCCTGGCTCAGCACAATGGGAACCAACACAGCGATCGCGGGGTTGGCGGGGCTGATGATCTGGCATGTCGGCCTCGGGCCCTTCCTTCTCGTCGAGGGCCCAATCGTCATGGTTAGCGGCACGATCGCGGTGTGGTTCTTCTATGTCCAGCATCAGTTCGAGGACACGCTTTGGGCGCACGACGGCGATTGGAGTTTTCACGAAGCCGCGCTTCACGGGAGTTCGCATTATGAGTTGCCGCCGGCCATCGCCTGGTTCACTGGCAATATCGGGGTGCATCACGTGCACCACCTGTCGAGTCGAATCCCATTTTATCGTCTTCCGCAGGTGTTGCGCGACTACCCACAATTCGCGAGCGTCGGTCGAGTCACGTTCCTGCAAAGCTTGAGATGCGCGACGCTCGCTCTCTGGGACGAGGATCAACGACGACTGGTATCGTTTCGAGAACTGCGCGTCGATGGCTCGGGATGTCGCCAATTGTCAGCGAGACCAATATCTGGCGAAGCGTCGTTGTAACGACCGACGGGGCGCCGCGTTGAAGTTGGCCCTCACGAGTACGCGCTTGAGCGCAATCGTCGAACCAGGGCGGAAAGCGCAGCGGCTCGCTTCGCAAATTGCCACAGGACCGTTTGGTCCTTGAACGCGCTGAACCGAACAGCGCTATTCAGTCCGATAGGTAATTTCCGATTCTACCGCTGTGGCGGACAGCCGATATTCTGCGCCTCGTGTCAGGGCCGGGTGCGGCCAAGCGAGGCAGTCATGGTGACATGCAACCTGATTGGAAGCGGCCTGGTCGCGCTGGCCGCGCTCTCCTTAACGACAGTCCGAGCGCGCGCCAATTGGGATCTTAGCGCGCGAGATGGGGCGATCGGCGCTCAGACGGCGGCTTCGGAACGCGCTCCGGCTCGAGATGGCGATGGATCTTGGATACCCGAATCGATCGAGCTCCGTCGTGGGCTCTGTGAGCTGGGCAACCGGCCGCGACGTCTCTCCGAACAGGATCTCGACGTGTGCGTCCTCAGGTCGCTGTGAGCGGCTCGGAGAGGTCAGCGGAAGGGCCGCGAACGCCTCAACGGCCGTCTTGCTTCCTGCGTTCGGCTCCATCGGCGTGCGAGCGATGCAGGTCTTAGCGCTACCGCGTGCGTGAAATCACGCGAGAAGCGATTTTGTTGTCGACGCGCCGCCAGAGTTCACTCGCTCATGTGAGGGACCGAGATGAAGATTGCTCAGATCGCTCCATTGATGGAGAGCGTGCCGCCGCGACTTTATGGGGGGACGGAACGCGTCGTCTCGTATCTTTGCGAAGCCCTCGTGCAGGAGGGCATGATGTGACGTTGTTTGCGAGCCGCGACTCCGTGACATCTGCGCGACTTGTCGCTTGCACGAAGGAGGCGATACGCCTCAACCCCGCCGTTCAGGATCACGTGCCCCACTACATGATCATGCTCGACAAGCTACGCCGCAGTTCGCATCTCTTCGATATCCTGCATTTCCACATCGACGCCTTCCACATGCCGCTGTTCCGGGATGTCGGCGCCAAAACGCTTACGACTCTGCATGGGCGTCAGGATCTCCCCGACCTCCTTCCCCTTTACCGCGCGTTCCCGGAAATGCCGTTGGTGACGGTTTCGAATGCGCAGCGCCAACCGATTGCCGACGCAAATATTGCAAAAACGATCTACCATGGATTGCCGCTCGATCGTCTCGCGCCTACCTATGAGCCGCGCGGCGGCTATTTAGCTTTTCTTGGTCGCATTTCTCCCGACAAACGCCCCGATCGTGCGATCGCCGTCGCCACAGCGCTGGGTCTGCCGCTAAGGATCGCCGCCAAAATCGACAAGGCCGACGAAGCCTATTTTCGCGAAACGGTCTCTCCCTTGCTCGGTCGCCATGGCGTAGAGTTCGTCGGAGAGATCGACGAATGCGAAAAGGCGCGATTTCTCGGCGAGGCCCGCGCGTTGCTGTTTCCGATTGACTGGCCCGAGCCATTTGGACTCGTCATGATCGAAGCGATGGCGTGCGGAACCCCCGTTCTCGGTTTTCGTTGCGGCTCCGTTCCGGAAGTCGTCGACGACCGGCTCACGGGACGGACCGTCGCCACGGTCGACGAGGTGAACCGACTTGATCGGCGCGCCGTGCGGCGTCGCTTCGAGGAGCGGTTCTCTTCCAGGCGCATGGCGAACGACTATCTCGACGTCTATCGCAGCGTTGGCCGAGGCGCCACTCTCGGCGTTGACCAAACAGCCTCGGCGCTGGGGCGCAATGTCATCCCTCTGCAAAGAAAGAACGCCGTGGAACACTATGCGAACTGACGCGTCGCCTCAAACGGCGGACGGCGCGGTCCGCTCGATCGACATCGTAGCCGAAACCCCGCTTTACATTGCTTCGACCGGTCCGTCCGCACGCCCGCGTCGCACGCTCAAGCATGACGATACGTTCGCCGTTTTCGACAGCCATGGCGACATGGGCGCCTCAGCCGGCGGGCCCGACGGGCTGTTCGATCATGACACGCGCTATCTGTCCCGTCTCGAATTGTTGATCAACGGCATGCAACTCTTGCTGCTCGGCTCGAGCGTTCGGGACGACAATCTGACGCTGACGGCCGACCTCACCAATCCGGACATCTTCCACGATGGCCGTATTGCTCTGCAACGCGACTCGCTTCACTTCGTGCGCACCGCCTACTTGTGGAACGGCGCCGCTCATCAACGGATCGCGATCTGCAATCATAGTGCGGCGCCGATTGACTTCACGCTCGCGCTCACGTTCGGCGCCGATTTTGCCGACCTGTTCGAAGTGCGCGGCGAGAGGCGCATTCGTCGCGGCATTCTGCACGAGAGTGTCCGCAGCGAGACTGATGTCGCTTTCGTCTACGTGGGGTTAGACGGCACAGAGCGGAATGCGAACATCTGCTTCGAGCCGCCGCCGACTCAACTGCTGGCGAGCGCGGCCACCTATCGGGTTCGGCTGGAAGCCGGCAAGGTTCTACGCATATTTGTGTCGGTTGAGTGCGTCAGGTCGCAACCGGCGGAACGCGCCAACTTTCTGAAGGGATTGGTGGCCGCCAATCGCGATCGCCGGCGTGCTTCACGCTGCGCGGCCTCGATGGAGACGTCAAACGAAGTGCTCAACGAAGCGCTTTGCCGCGCGATGGCGGATCTTCGGATGCTGATCACAGCGACGCCGGAGGGACTCTATCCCTATGCCGGCATCCCCTGGTATTCCACCACTTTCGGTCGCGACGGCTTGCTCACGGCCCTGCAAATGCTTTGGTGCGATCCGCTTATTGCTCGGGGCGTCCTCAGACGCTTGGCGGCCTATCAGGCGACGACGCTCGATGCGATCAAGAATGGCGAACCGGGAAAGATTCTGCACGAAATGCGCGACGGCGAAATGGCCGCGCTGAACGAGGTGCCTTTTGGCCTCTACTATGGATCGGTCGACTCGACGCCGCTCTTCGTCATCCTGGTTGGAGATTACGTCGAACGCACTGACGACGAAGTCACGTTGCGCGAGTTGTGGCCGGCCGTCGAAAAGGCCTTGGGCTGGATGGATTCGTTCGGCGATTCGGATGGGGACGGATTTCTGGAATATGGCGGGAACGACGACGAGGGGCTGAGCCACGGCTTGCGGAATCAGGGGTGGAAAGATTCGTTCGACGCGATTTTCCATTCCGATGGGGAGCTAGCGCAAGGGCCCATCGCCCTGTGCGAGGTCCAGGGCTACGCCTACGCCGCAAAGCGATCGGCGGCGCGATGTGCGCGACGCTTGGGTCAGCATGAAGCGGCGGCCAGATTCGATCGAGCGGCGGATGATCTGAGGGTCCGATTCGAGGACGCGTTCTGGTGCGAGGATATCGGTCTCTATGCGATTGCGCTCGACGGGGCAAAGCGCCCTTGTCGGGTGCGGGCTTCGAATGCCGGGCATCTTCTATGGACTGGGATAGCGTCCCCAGATCGCGCCCGCCGGGTCGCCGACGCGATGATCTCGGCGGACTTCTTCTCGGGTTGGGGAATTCGGACAATCGCCAAGGGCGAGCCGCGCTACAATCCGATGTCCTACCACAATGGTTCGATTTGGCCGCACGACAATTCTTTCATCGCGCTTGGGCTGTCGCGGTATGGGCTTAGGCAGCACGTCGACAAGATATTCGAGGCGACGCTGGCCGCCGCCGGTTACATGGAATTGCGGCGACTGCCAGAATTGTTTTGCGGCTTTCGCAGGCGCGCCGGAGCGGGGCCCACACTCTATCCCGTGGCCTGTTCGCCCCAGGCGTGGGCAGGCGGCGCTCTCTTCCTGATGATTCAGGCCGCGCTTGGGATCGAATTCGATCCGGCCGCAAGAGCGATCCGGTTCCACAACCCTCGGCTCCCCCCTCCTTTGACCAAATTGTCTTGCGCCAACTTCGATTGAACGACGCAACGGTCGACATCGAACTCAGGCGCTGTGGCTCGCATGTTTCGATGCGCGTCCTACGAAACATCGGGGCCGTTCAAGTTTCGATGGTTGTCGATTGACCCCGGGTCCGGGCGCGCGCGCCGGCGGCGTGATGCGCGATCGTATCGATCATGAGAGGTGGCGCTCGTCGTGACGCCCGGCTCTTTCGCGTCGCGCAAAAGACGGACCCCACACCGGTCACTTTGCTTGCGTTTCGACAAGCGTTGCACTGAAAATCGCGTCGATCGTCCTTGGCGGGACTTTGCATGCTCGGCGCACATTGAAACGCCGCATGCGTACATTCCGATTCTTGCCAGCGCCAACTTATGACGTCTCGATGCAGAACCGGTCTCTCTCACGCCCTCGGTCAATCTCAGGAGAACTCGATGACAGACAAATCAGGCGACAGCGCCGCTGCGGACTTCGCCGGTGATCTGGCGGCTCTGCGGACCGATATTGCAAACCTGAGCGAGACGATCGCCGAGTTGATGAGCGGTCGCGCCAATGCGGCGGGCGCCGCCGTGAAAGGCGCGGCAGGCGATGCGCGAGATCAGTTTTCGCAATCGGCGAGTCACGCTCGGGACGGGGCGTTGGGCGCCGCCGCGGACCTTGAACGTCGGATCGAAAGGGACCCACTGACAGCGGTGCTGATTGCGGCAGGCATCGGAATGGCGATCGGCATGATGACCAAATCACGGAGATAGCCGGCATGACATTGCTGTCGGTTTTGGCCGGCGGCTCGCAGCAGCTCGCGCGGGGCGTTGTCGTTCGCGTAGCTCTTGCGTCTGCATGCGCTCTGTCTGGAACGATTGGCCTGGGGTTCGCGACCGGTGCGCTCTTCGAGCCGCTGCGGCTGCAATTCGGCGTCGTCACCACGTTATTCGGACTTGGGGCGATCTATCTCATCGTCGCAGGGATTCTCTATCTCTGTTATCGCCGCGCCGGGTCGAGACCTGTCGCCAACGCGTCCTCCGGGCTGAACCGAGGGCGGAACCCCAACGCTGAGGCTGTCAACGCGGCCGCACGCGCAAGCGAGGCGCCGCACGCGGGCGCCTTGGCGATGAGCGCTGAACTCGTCAAGCAGATGACGCCTCTCCAGCTAACGATGCTGGCGGCGATTTCCGGCTTTGTCGCCGGCCGTAGGCTGTAGGCGCCGTTGCGGACGAAGCCACGACGCAAGCGTCATGGGAACGCAATTCGATGTTGCATCGATCGGGCGCCCAGGTCGCGACTGTCGGCAAACGGCTGGGCGCCGCCCTTTGAACGCCTGAATGCTGATTTTGGAGAATAGGCTTGCGGGTCGCGCCGCCTCCTTGGTCGCCGTCCCGGGCGAGCTATGAAGTTGAACCACGCGGCGCAATTGGCCTCCGCCAAGCGGTGCGGCGTCGTTTGTTGCTGGTTGACAAAGGCAGGCGATGCGCAAGATTGTCAGGCTCTTTCTCGATGCATATTGGCGGTTCAGCGCCCAGGACGGCTGGGCGATCGCCAGTCATATCGCGCTGTCGGCGCTGACTTCGCTATTTCCGTTTCTCATCTTCGTCACGGCGATGGCCGGCTTCCTCGGCTCGCAGAGTCTTGCCGACGAAGTGGCCAAGCTTGTCTTTTCCGCCTGGCCCCCGGTCGTCGCGCAACCGATCGCCAGCGAGTTGCACGACGTGCTGGCCGCGCCGCACGGCGGGCTGCTCACCATCGGTGCGGTCCTGGCGCTCTATTTCTCGTCCGGCGCTGTCGAGGCGGCGCGCGTCGGACTCAATCGCGCCTATTGCTTAGTCGAGAGCCGGCCCTGGTGGCTGCTACGTCTTGAATCGACGGCTTATGTGGTCGTCGCCGCCATCGCGCTGCTCGCGCTTGCCTTTCTCGTCGTGTTGGGCCCACTGGTGTGGGCAGGCGTGCTGAACTTCGCGCCTGAACTCGCGCCGTTGCAGATTGTTGTCACGGTTGCGCGGCTCGCAATCGCCGCGCTGCTGATGGCGATTTCTTTGTTCATCGCTCATCGCTGGTTGCCCAAGGGGCGCAGGCGGGTGATCGACATCGCGCCCGGCATCGTCCTGACCTTCATCTGCTGCATCGTCTTCGGTGAAGTCTTCGGCGCCTATCTCAGCGAGTTCGCGCGAAATTACGTGTCGACCTACGCCGGCCTCGCCTCGGTGATGGTCGCGCTCGTCTTTCTGTATTCGATGGCGACGATTTTTGTGTACGGCGGCGAACTCAATGCGGCGATCATGCGCGCCCGAAAGAAGCCGCGATAGGGGAACGGCCGCGCTCGCTCGCGCAGGTCGCCGTCCATGGGGTTCGTCCGAGACTCGTGAGTCACGGCAGGCGCCTTTCAAAATCTTCTGAATTTGGTCCGGCGCGCCGACGCGCGCGCGGCGAGGACCGACCCGGATCGCCGTTGCGGGTCTCATGGATGGAGACGCCCGCATTCTGGCGGGCGGAGCCCGCCGCCTTTGGGTCAACTGGCGCGCATTCGCAATTCTGTGAGTGCAGTCTTCGTTCAGGGCGCGACATGAGCGCGAATCCCCAAGCAATCTCGCGAAGCCGCCGCAATTGTCCGGCGCTCACCCTTCGAGAAAGTGACCAAGCGCGGCAAACGGGCGAACCCGGTCGCATACGATCTTAGCGATGGCCAACATCGGCACGGAGAGGATCGCGCCTGGAATACCCCACATCCAGAACCAGAATACGAGCGAGAAAATAACCAGGACGGGATTGAGAGTGAACCGTCTCGCCAGAAGCATGGGCGTTGCCGTCTCGCCCTCAACAATATGAATCGCCAGGTAGAGCGCTGCGGGGAGAAGGGCCAGCCAGAGCGTGTCGATCGACAAGAGGCCGGCGAAAAGAAAGACCACGACGCCCACGGCAGGACCGAGGATCGGCGCGTAGTTCAGCAGAAAGGCGAGCGTTCCCCAGAGAATTGGATCGCCAACTCCGGTTAGCCACATAACCAGGGCCGTGGCGACGCCGACTGCCGCATTCATAATCGAAATGGTTAGGAGATAGGCGGAGATATCGCTCTCGATTTGCTGCGAGATGTCGACGGCCTGCCGCTTGCTGCTAAAGCGCGGCAGGATCTCTACGAGCCTGCGCAGGAAGGTGTCGCCTGACACCAGAAGGAAGTACAGAAACAGCACGGTCGTCAACAAGCCGCTGGCGAAGCTCCGCGTGCCGGCGAATACGGTCGCTAGGAGGGCCGCACCTTCTGACGGGCCAGTTGCGTCCGGTCGCGCCCCGGTCGCGCCGATGTTCTCTATCTGTTGTAGAAACTGTTGCGACGTATTGATGGGCGCTCGCAGGAAACTCATGCGTTCCTCGAGCCGAGGAATGCCATCCGGAAGTTTGCCTGCCCAGTTGCCGGCGGGGCCCGAAATTGCCGTGCCGAGGCCGACGATGGTTCCAAACAGCGCAAGGATGAGCAGCAGCGCCGCTAGCGCTCTGGGAATACGCAGCCGCTCCAAGAACCGAAAAATTGGTTGTAGGAGAAGCTTGAGGATGAAGGCGAAGACCATTGGCAGCACGATTTCGCTCGCGACATAGGCCGCCGCCAGTAGCGCGAGGACGAACAATCCGCCAAGGAAGACGATCTTCGGATCGCCAGGCAGAGGCATATCCGCCAACAGCGCGTCGGCGGGAGCGGTCTCGGTCTCACGATCCGAATAAGTCATCTCTGGAACCCAAACGCGGTCCGAGGCTGCGCTGCAACAATCTAAAACCAGCGTCCGCGGCCATACCAGCCGCCGCCGCCGAGCAGGAGCAAAAGGATGACGATTATGAGAAGCGTTGACGTGTCCATGCTGTCTCCTCTACGGCCATCTAGTCGCCGCGTCTCTGAGCCCAGAAGGACGACATCTGGCCGTCCTCAATTCGAATTTCGGAGGTCAATTGCGAGCGTGGCGTCGGCGATGGCGACAATGAATTTAACCGACGCCCATCCACCTAACGAACCGCTTGAACTCTCTGGGCGTCCAAAGCTTACATAGACCGTACGTCGCAGCGCTAGATTCGGAAGATACTCAGTGCCAAGAGTCGCGTAACGCTGCAAATGGCGCGCTTCGTACCCGTTGCCGCCTGTCCGCGCGAGACAGGTCCGATCAGCCTTGCTGATCGCCAATCCGATAGATCGTCAGGGGCAAGGACGCCGCAGCCCATCGTAGCCGACATACGTCCCACTGGCGGTATCGTATGATCTGAAGGTTCGTTGGCGGTACGCCGTGGAATCGCTGTCGTCGACCACCTGCGGTCCGGCATCGGCATACGTTGGGCTTTGATCCGAATAGACGGGATAGGACTTGGCAGGGTAATAGCCTTGATCCTGTTGCATGGCTCCGCCGATCATCAGTCCGGTCGCCAAGACTGCGGCGCCGCCGCCAGGTCCATGCCCTCGCCCGTAACCGTGCGCTTAGCCGTGGCGCTGATATCGATACGGCGTCGGGGCGGCGCCAGCGGCGCTATAGCCGCTACAGGGATGGTCGACACCGCAACCGGCCTGGGTCGAGGCAGGCGCGGATTGAACCATAAAGGTGAGGGCGCTCGCGATGGCGATGCCGCCCAATAGGCGGTATCCCATTGCGATCCTCCACACGTCACGCAAGAACGTAGTGGGCGCGGCGAAGTTCGCATAGGGTCGGAAAACACCCACGGCAGTTACGTTCTCCTCAAAATGGCCAATCGACGGTTGCACACTTAGTCGACGCATACGGGAACGCGATCTTTGATCGCCGAAGGAGAGTGGGATGGCCGAAGATCAGGCCGGGCCTAGCGGCCCCGATCTAACGCACGGCGTTGGGCTCGCCGAACTTGCCGACGGCGGCAAGCTTGTCGGCCACGTCGGCGACGAGCAGGTGCTGCTGGCGCGGCGCGGGATGAGGGTGTTCGCGGTCGGCGCCAATTGCACGCACTACAATGGGCCGCTCGTTGACGGGCTCATCGTCGATGGGACCGTGCGGTGCCCATGGCATCACGCCTGCTTTGACCTGCAAACGGGAGAGGCTTTGCATGCGCCGGCGCTAAGCCCGATCGCCACCTGGGCGGTTGAGCAGCGCGACGGCAAGATCTTCGTCGGCGCAAAGCGCGCAGAGCCGCGAGCGAAACCTCGCGGCAAGACAGAAGGCGGACCGCCAGACCGGATCGTGATCGCCGGCGGCGGCGGCGCTGGGTTCGCGGCGGCGGAAATGCTTCGGCGTGAGCGCTATGAGGGCGAGATCGTCATGCTGAGCCGCGACGATGCGCCGCCCGTCGATCGGCCGAACCTCTCCAAGGACTATCTTGCCGGCAATGCGCCGGAAGATTGGGTCCCGCTTCGCCCCGATAGCTTCTATTCTGAAAACGGCATCGACCTTCGGCTGAGCGTGACCGTCGCCGGCGTCGACCCGAGGTCGCGCGAGGTCGCGCTCGCTGACGGGAACAGACTTCGTTACGACCGGCTGCTGTTGGCGACGGGGGCCGCGCCGGTTCAATTGTCCATCCCCGGCGCCGACAGCCAGCAAGTTTGTTTGCTGCGCTCACTTGCTGACTGTCGCGTCATTATCGAACGCGCCAGGACGGCGCGCCGTGCGGTCGTGCTGGGCGCCAGCTTCATCGGGCTCGAGGTCGCCGCCGCCCTTCGCGCGCGCGGAATCGAGGTTCATGTGGCGGCGCCGGACAAGCGGCCACTGGAGCGCGTTCTGGGGCCCGAACTGGGCGAATTCGTCCGCGCGCTCCACGAGGAGCATGGCGTCGTCTTCCATCTCGAGGACTCCGCAGTCTCGATTGATGGCAAGCAGGTGAAGCTCAAAGGCGGAAGCGTTCTCGATGCCGATCTCGTGGTCGCTGGCGTCGGCGTGCGCCCGCGGATTGAACTCGCGGAACGGGCTGGGTTGGCCATCGACCGCGGCGTTGTCGTTGACGC
>Ga0181517_10004972_pt1 | contig 11910 bp, 3 predicted proteins | sample PEATcosm2014_Bin_31_FD_119748 | JGI IMG/M metagenome (GOLD analysis project Ga0181517, IMG submission 119748) | Peatland microbial communities from MTU Mesocosm Facility, Houghton, MI, USA - PEATcosm2014_Bin01_30_metaG | ecosystem: Environmental > Terrestrial > Soil > Wetlands > Peat | place... | reverse complement strand
TCCGGGTCTTGGTCCGCGAACGGCATGCGCGCCATCCAGCGCTCCGCGTCCGCGACGTGCTTCGCCTCGGTGATGGCATCGAGGGCGCTGCGTCCGGCCGACACCGCGTCGGCCGTGTTCCCCTCCTCGAGGGCTCGGGCCATCGCCTCGGCCTGCTCGCGGGCCGCGGCCCCCCTGTTGGTCCACGAGTCGCTGCCGGCGCCGACGGACGGCAGGGGGCGGGTGGCCTCGCGGACCGCGCGCGCGTGGGCCTTGGCCTCCTCGCCACCCTCGTGGCCCTGGTCCGCCCCCTCGGGCTCGTTCACGATCTGCTCCACCTTGCCAAGCTCGGCGGCGTGATCGGCCGATAGCCTGTCCAGCTCCTCCGCTGCCTGCTCGAACGCCTGCTGGGCGTCGTCCGGTGGCTCTCCCTTCCCCGGGGTCCCTCGTCGCCCGCCGGATTCTCCCCCCGCGCTCCCACCCGAGCTCCCCGCTGCGCCGAACGATGGGGCAGGGTCCATCAGCCGCGCGGCGAGGTCGCTCGCGGCCAGCTCGGCGTGGACGAGGTCGTCGTCGTCGCGGGCGCGCGCGACGCGCGCCAGGTCCATCTGGATGATCTCCCCGAGGTCGCGCCCGAGCGCTCCCAGGTGAACGAGCGAGCGCGCTCCCCCCTCCAGCACGACGATGCTGGCCTCGACCCGCGTCGCCCCGCGCTCGCGCTCCCTGGGGCGGGACATCTGCGAGGCGCCGAGCGCGAGGTCGTCGGCCGCGTCGGCGAGGCCTCTCGCCACGGACCGCGCGTCGCGCTGGGCCAGGCCGCGCGCGATGGCGTCGGCGACCAGGACGAGCCGCTCGCTCGCGGCGACGAGCTTTTCGTGCGAGGCGACCCCCGGCGACCGCACCTCGGCGCTCGAGGCCTCCACGACCTGCCGCAGCTGACCGCGCAGCAGCGCCACGAGCCGCCGGTGGATGCCCACGCCGGCGTACGACCCCCTCGCGGTCGCGTCGAGCGCGCGCGTGTCGCTCTCCACGCTCTTCCGGTCCGCCTGCGCCAGCGCGGCGTGCTCCGCTGCGGACGCCGCCGGGGCGTGATCGACGCGCGCGGCGAGCGAGTCGACCAGCACGTCGCGCAGCTTGCGGAGCGCGTCCATTCGCAGCGCCTCCGGCTCGCCCGCCTCGGGCGGGATGATCGTGATGGCCGCGCTCGCGCCCCACTTCGGGCCGGTGACGGGGTCGTTGTCCTCCGCCTCGACCCGGACCTCGATGGGGGCGTGGCTCCGCCTGAGGAACGGGTCGTTCGCGGGGATCGTCAGCCCGCCGCGGCTCATCTCGGTCTCGCCGTCGAGCCGCGCCAGGATCCTCCGGTCCTCGCGGAGGCCCGAGCGGAGCACGAGGTGGACCTCGCGCAGGCCGTGGTCGTCGGACGCATCGTACTTGATGGTGATGCCCGCCTCCGCCGGCAGGTTCGCGAGGCGGATCTCGCGCGGGGCCCCCTCGAGCTCCACGACCGGTGCCTCGTCCTGGATCGACGTGATCCGGGTGTGGTCGGCCTCGGCGATCGTGACGTCGCCGAACCGCGCGACGACCCTGAGGGCGGCGCTCTCTGCGAGCGTCCAGTGGGCCACCACGCGACGCTCGCCGTCGTCCTCGAACGGGAGCTCGGTCGTGCCGTCGGTCAGCAGCAGGCGGCGCCCCGGGTGGATGGGGCTGCCGCGGAACGTGAGGATCGTGCCGCGCGGGAGCGCGGCCGTGCCGTAGGGGACGACCGGGCGCGGCAGCTCGTGCAGGTAGTCCGGCGGCCGCGCGTCGATGTCGACGCCGTCCATCCAGAGGATGGCGACCGGTGCCGCGTGGCGCGTCGCCACGAGGACGTCCGCCCCCTCGAAGACGGCGAAGCCTCGCGTCGCCCCGAGCGCGATCGCGCCGGTCGCGAGCAGGACCGCGACGCGGCCGTAGCGCGCGCCGATGCGGACGGCGCGGTCGAGGATGCGGTCCTGCGGCAAGGCGCCGAGCGTCCGCGCCACATGCAGCTGGGCGAGATCGACGCTCGTCCCGCCGGCCACGGGGTCGGCGATGAGCCCGAGCGCGCGGATGGCGCGGCCGGCCCGGTCGGGATCGACCCGGCCGGCGAGCCGGGAGACGACGCGCGACGGCTCCCTCCAGAGCGCGCGCTCTCGCGCCCGCCTCCAGGCGAGGGCGACGATGGGCAGCGCGACGCACAGGACGGCCGCGGCTCGCGCGGGCGGCGTGCCGCGGCGCGCGAGCAGCAGGGCAGCCAGGAGCACCAGGGTGGCGGCCGCCAGCTCGGCCCGCGACCGTGGGGACTGCACGCGCTGCTGCCAGCCCTCCGCGAGCGTGCGCAGGACAGCCGCCGGGCTGCGAGTGCGGGAGGCGGCGCGGGGAGACGGGGCATGGGACGCCACGCGGCAAGCGTAGCAGGTGTCAGCCGCCGTCGGCCCTGGCGACGGCATCCGCCCTGACGGCGTCGCGGGGCGCCACGGCATCCGCGCTGCCGTCGAGTCTGGGGCCCGCATCGGGCTTCGCGGCAGCATCGGTCTTCGCGCCAGCGTCGGACCTCGGGGCGGCGTCGGGCTTCGGGCCGGCGTCCGACCGCGGACCGCCGTCGGGTGCCGTGCCGCCGTCGACGTCGCAGGTCCCGTCCTCGCAGACCACGCCCGTACCGCACGCGGTGCCGTCGGGCACGTCGCTCCAGCTGGTCGTGCTCGTCGCGGGCTGACAGCTCTGGCAGGCGTTGGCAGGGTTCAACACGGTCGCCGGCCAGGTGCCTCCGTTGATCTGGCAGCCCAGGGTGCAGCTGCCGCCGAGGCAGAGCTTGCCCCCGCCGCAGCTCGTCCCGTTCGCCTTGTCGCTCCACCCGGTGGTGCTCGCGGTGGGCTCGCAGATCTCGCAGGAGTCGCTCGAGTTGACCACGCCCCCCTGCACGATGGCGCCGGCGATGAAGCAGCCCGGGGTGCAGACCCCCTGGATGCAGACCTCTCCCGACCCGCAGCTCGTGCCGTCCCCCAGGTTGCTCCAGTCGTCGGGGTCGTCGGTGGGCGAGCAGAACTGGCAGGCGTCGGCCGGGTTCTGCGTCCCGGAGGTGTAGAGGATCCCGTCGATGTCGCACGGCGCGCCGCACGTTCCGCCGCTGCAGCTCTGGCCGTCGCCGCAGACCGTGCCGTCCGGCAGGTTCGCCCACCCGTTCGGGCTCGTGCCGGGCTTGCAGCTCTGGCAAGGGTTGCCGGGCTCGACGGCGTTGGCGGGGTAGAAGACGTCCGCGACCTCGCAGCCGGGCGCGCACGAGCCCGACTGGCAGACCCCGATGCCCGCGCACGCGGTTCCGTCGGTCAGCGACGTCCAGGCCGTCGTGCTGGCGATCGCCTGGCAGATTTCGCATGCGTTCGCGGGGTTGGGCGTGCCGCTCACGTACCTGGTCCCGCCGATGGTGCAGGCCGCCGCAGGCGCCGCCTCCGCCTCCGCGGAGCTGTCCCGGCCCCCCGCGTCCCTGTCGGTCTGCCGGCCAGGGGTGGTCGAGCTGGAGCAGCCTGTCATCGTCCCTGCGGCGATCATCAGCGTCACGACCCCGGCCAGCCCGTACCTCATGGTGAAGACTCCTTGCGCCCCGGAGTAGAGCCTCTTCGCAAAGGACGGGCAAGGAGGGCAGGATGGCGGGACGCTGTCCGTTCCGGTTGCGCGTGGGCGCCGCGTGGTCGATTCTCGGAGGCGATGCTCCACGCTCCGGCGGCCCCGCATGCGGCCCACATCGACGAGTACCGGCTCGTGCGAACGCTCCGGACCGGCGCCGATGGCGACGTCGTCCTGGCGCACGATCGCAGGCTCGATCGCGCCGTCGTGCTGCACCTGCTCCCGGGCGATTCTGCCTCCGCGGCCGCGCTGCTGGCGGGGGCCCGTGCCGTGGCGCGCGTGTCGCATCCGGGGCTGTGCGCGGTCTACCGGATCCGCGAGAGCGGGGAGCGGCCGTGCGTCGTGCAGAGCTTCGAGCGAGGCCTGCGCCTCGACGCGGTGCCCGTGCCGATGCCTGCCTCGAAGGTGCTCGACGTCGGGCGCGCGCTCGCGGGCGCCCTCTCGGCGCTGCACGCGGCGGGGGTCGCGCACGGCGAGGTGCGGGCCGACCGGGTCGTCGTCTCGAGCTCGGGCGGGGCCTGTCTGTTCGGCCTGCGGAGCGCGCGCGCCGAGGCGAGCGCCGGCGCGATGGCAGGCGATGTCCGGGACCTGATCGCGATGCTCGAGTCGGTCGCCGACCCCGAGCTTCGCGACTCGCTCGTCCGGCTCGCGGCGGCGGACGGCCCGCCGCTCTCGTCCGAGCAGCTGGTGCGGGCGCTGGAGTCGCTCCGTCGCCCTTCGGTCTCCCGCGTGGCGCTCGACGAGAACCCGTACCGTGGCCTGCGGCCGTTCGAGGCGGAGCATGCGCCGCTCTTCTTCGGGCGGCAGAGCGAGGTCGCCGAGGTGCTGGAGAGGCTGCGCAACGAGCCGTGGATCCTGGTGGCCGGCCCGTCGGGGGCGGGCAAGTCGTCGCTGGTCCGGGCGGGGGTGGTGCCGGCGGTCGTCCACGGGGCGCTGGCGGAGCGCTCGCGGTGGGACGTCGCGGCGGTCGTGCCAGGAGCCCACCCGCTGTCGGCGCTCGTGGCGGCGCTGGCGCCGGTCTTCGGCCGGAGCGCCGGCGATCTGGAGGACGAGCTTCGCTCGACGCCCGGTCTCGCGGCGCGGGTCGCGCGCGGACGGACCGACGCGGGCCTGCTGCTGATCGTCGACCAGTTCGAGGAGACGATGACGCTGGCCGACGCGGCCGAGCGCGACGCCTTCCTGGCGGTCCTGGCGGGCTTCGACACCCTCGCGCCCGGCGTGCGGGCGATCGTGACCTTGAGACGCGACTTCCTCGACCGGGTCAGCGGCCTGCACGCGCTCGGGCGCGACCTCCTGCGCGCGACGTTCCTGCTCCAACCGATGCAGGTCGAGGGGCTGCGGCAGGCGATCGTCGGCCCGGCGCGGGCGCGCGCGTTCGAGCTCGAGACCACGGCGATGGTCGAGGCCCTGGTGTCGGAGGCCGGGAGCGAGGAGGGGGCGGACGCCCTGCCGCTGCTGTCGTTCGTGCTGGCCGAGCTGTGGACCGAGCGCGACCGCGCGCGGCGAGTCCTGCCGGAGACGGCGCTGGCGCGCCTCGGTGGGGCGGCGGGGGCGCTGGCCCGGCACGGGGACATGGTGCTGTCGACGCTCACCGCGGAGCAGCGGCGCGCGGCCCGCGGTGTCCTGCTCGCGCTGGTGACCGCGGAGGGGACGCGAGCGCGGCGCACCCGTGGCGAGCTCGTGGGCGACGGGGGGCGCGACGCGGAGCGGGCGCTCGAGGCGCTGATTCGCGGGCGGCTGGTGGTGGCGGGGGAGACGTACGAGATCGCGCACGACGCGCTGGTGCGGGCGTGGCCCCGGCTCCGGCGGTGGCTGGAGGAGGCCTCGGAGGGGAGGGCGGCGGCGGCGCGCCTCGCGGCGGCGGCGGCGAAGTGGGACCGCCTGGGGCGAGGGGCGGAGCTGCTCTGGAGCGCGCGTCAGCTGGGTGACCTCGATGCTGCTGGAGCGCTCGACGGTGCGAGCGAGCTGGCGTGGAGCTTCGTCGGCGCCAGCCAGGCTGCGGTGCGACAGGCGCGCGTGCGGCGCCTGGCGGTGCGCGTCGGCGGGCCCGTGGGCGCGCTCCTGGTGGCGGGCGCGATTGTCGGGGCGCTGCGCTGGAACGAGCGGCGCCAGACCCACGCGTACGTCCTGGCGCGCCTGGCCGAGGCCGAGTGGACGACCCGCGAGGTGCTGGCGCTCGGCGAGCAGGTCGACGCCGCCCGGGCCGAGGCCTTCACCCGCTACGACGCGAGCGACAGAGCCGGCGGCGAGGCGCGCTGGAAGGACGCCCTCGCGCTCGCGAAGCGCGAGTCGGACGCCTTCGCTCGGGCCAGCTCGCAGCTGGGAATCGCCCTGGCGCGCGACCCGCTCGACGCGACCGCGCGCGCTCGCGCCGCCGACCTGACGCTCGCATGGCTGCTCGCCGCCGAGCGCGATCATGACCCGGACGTGGCGCGTGACCTCCGCGCCCGGCTCGCCCAGCTCGACGATGACGGCTCACGCCGTGCGCGGCTGGCGGCCCCCGCCTACCTCAGCGTCACCTCCGACCCGCCCGGCGCGAACGTCACGCTGCATCCGGTGCGCGTCGACGCCGACGGACGCTCGCTGGAGGACGAAGGACGGCCCGTCGAGCTCGGCGCCCGCCAGGAGCTCGCGCCCGGATCGTACGTGCTGACGGCCAGCGCTCCCGGGAGGTACCCCACCCGCTACCCCGTCCTCCTGGCGCGCGCACAGGACGAGCGAGTCGTGCTCCCGCTCCCCGCCGCGGCCGACGTTCCGGCCGGCTTCGTCTTCGTGCCGGCGGGCGACTCGCGCTTCGGAGCCGCTGACGTGGAGGGGGTCCGGGCGGGGCTGTCGGCCGAGCCGGAGCACGCCGTGCGCGTCGGGGCGTTTCTGGTCGGCGCAGAGGAGGTCACGTACGCGGAGTACCTGCAGTTCCTCGCGGTCATCCCCGCAGCCGAGCGTGTCGCGCGCAGGCCGCATGCGAGCGGCGTCGACCTGACCTACGACGCGGACGGCGTCCCCATGTTGACGCTGGGACGGACGACGGCGCGGCGTGGAGAGCCGTTCTGCCGTCCGGGGCGGACGCTGCTGCGCTGCCAGGACTGGCTGCGCTTCCCCGTCGCGGGAGTCAGCTGGGCCGACGCGAGGGCCTACGCCGGCTGGCTGGCGACCGGCGCGGTTCGTGGCGCGCGGCTCTGCTCGGAGCGGGAGTGGGAGCGTGCGGCGCGAGGGGCGGACGGGCGGCTCTTCGCGCACGGCGAGGTCATGCGACCTGGCGATGCCAACTTCGACGGGACGTACCGCGTGGACGCTGACCAGATGGGCGCCGACGCGATCGGCGCCTTTGTGGCCGACCGCAGCCCGTTCGGCGCGCTCGACCTCGGCGGCAACGTCGCGGAGTGGGTCGTCACGGAGGAGGGCGGTGGCGCGGCGCGTGGCGGTCACTGGCACGGCAGCTCCTTCCACGCGCGCGCGGCCTTCCGCAACGTACGCTTCAACGAGCGCAACGGTGAGGTCGGCCTGCGCGTGTGCGCGTCTGCACCGACGCTCACCGCGCGCTAGCGCAGACGCGGAGGCCATAGTGGTAGGAGCGGAGCCCGGAGCCCTCCATCGCGCGGTTCGAGATCGCGAGGTAAAGGCCAAACTCGAGCCACCCCGCGCCCCGCACGACCCCCTGCGCCGGCTGCGCGACGTCGCCGGGACCCGACGTCCACTCCCACTCGCTGCCCGAGAGATCGTCGACGCCGAACGGGCTGCGCGAGGCGGGGTGCATGCCAGCGGTGCATGGGCCCGCGCGCGACACGTCGCCGCCGTAGGTCGCGAGCGTGCAGGCGTCGGAGGGGCCGAGGTCGGCGTTGCCCGCCGGGAACTGCCGATCGTCGGCGCCGCGTGCCGCCCGCTCCCACTCGCGGTCGGTGCACAGCCTCGCGCCCGGCAGGTTGCCCGACCGCGCGAGCCACGCCGTGAAGTGCTCGCCGTCCTCGCGGCTCGTGCCGCCCACCGGGAGCCCGAGCCAATCGACGCACCCCTCGACGCCGCCGCAGTACGGCTCGCCCTGGGCGAAGATCCTGTCGCGCATCTTCCAGGCGATGCGCCCATCGTCCATCAGCGCCAGGCGGGACGGTAGCCTCGCCCTGCGCTCGGCCTGGGGGAGCGAGCCGAGGAAGGCGACGTACTGGGCGTTGGTGACCTCGGTTCGCGCGATGAGGAAGGGGCCGACCTGGACGTCGTGGACCGGCTGGTGCGCGAGAAACTCACGGGTCGCCTCGTCCTCGCTGCTCCCGTAGAGCGTTCGCCCGCCGGGGACGTAGACCATCCCGGGCGGCACGTCGGCCGCGGGCGGGAGGACGATACGCAGCGTGCTCACCTCGCCGCGGCGTACGAAAAAGGGGTAGCGCGTGGCGTAGCGGTCAGCGGCCCGCGCCAAGATGAGGTACGATCCGGGATCGACGCCCCGCAGATCGCTGGTGACGACCGGCGCCGTGTAGCTCTCCACGAGGCGTCCCCCGGCGTCCTCCCGGTAGCGCGCGAGGGTGAGCGTCGCGCCCGGGGGGTCGGTCTCGATGTGCACGTGGCCAGGCGCGCGGAGAGAGGCGGCGCGAGAACCGTCATCGTAGACGTCCAACCGCCCGCGCAGCTCGGCGAGCAGCGATCCCTCGTGGAGCCGCTCGGCGGCGAGCAGCCGGCGCAGGGTCACGTCGGCGTAGAGCGTCCGCGCGGCGGCGTTGCCCGCGTCGAGCGCGAGCGCCGCGTCCAGGGTGGCGCCGACGTCGCGTCGCAGGCGGTCGGTCTCCTCCTCGAGCGCGAGTGTCTGCTTCCAGAGGGTCTCGGCGGGCCCGAGGTCGTCCCTCTCAAACTGCTCGAAGGCCTCGGCCCGCGCCCTGTCGGCGGCGCGCGTCGTCTGCTCGGCCTGCGCGTCGAGGCGGCGAGCCTCGGCGACAGCGCGCGCGACGTCCGCGCGGTGACGCGCGAACGATGCGGCCCAGGCGGCGCCCCCGAGCAGTGCGAGGGCCAGCGGGATGCCGACCGCGCGCAGGAGCCGCCGGAGTCGCGCGCGACGGACGGCGGCCCGGCTCTGCGCCACGAACGCGTCGGTGCCGGGCGGTAGATCTCGACCCTCCAGGGCCTCGAGCTGCTCGAGCTGCCGGTCGCCGAACAGCGCCTCGGGATCACGTCCGATCCGCTCCCACTCCGAGGCGGCCTCGCGCATGTGCTCGAGCGCGTGACGAGCCGCGGACTCGTCGTCGAGCCACCCGCCCAGCGTGGGCCAGCCCGACAGGAGGACCTCGTGGGCCAGCTCGTAGGTGGTGGTGTCGTCCCCCGCGCTCGCCACGACCAGCCGGGCGTCGATCAGCGCGTCCAGCGCCGCGCGAGCGTCCGGCGAGCTTCCGAGCAGATCGCGCTCGTCGCGCCGTGCGCGCGTGCGTCCCACGGTAACGAGCGCGAGCAGGAGCCGTCGAGCCTCGCTCGCCAGGCCTGACCCGATGCGACCGAGCGCCGCGTCGGCGTGGGCCGCGAGCGCTCCTTCGAGCCCGCCGAGCGCGTCGAGGTCGGACGCGGACATCTGCTTCGACAGGCGATCGCGGCGCTCCCAGAGGACACCGAGCGCAAACTCCAGCAAGGGCAGCATCCCCGAGGCGCCTCGCGCGCTGTCGAGGAGGCGGTCGACCAGATCGGGCTCGATGTGCACGCCGCGCCTGCGCGCCGGCTCGGTGATCGCGCGGCGCAGGCCGTCGGAGGACATCGGCCCCAGCACCACCGGCGCGCGGAGCGCCTCGCTCCGCAGCCCGCCGAGGTCCCTGGGCTGCGACAGGAAGTCCGCGCGCAGCGTCGCCACGACCCGCGCCATCGGCCCGATGCGCGTCAGCGCCGCGACGGCCTCGAACAGCGCGGCGCGCTCGGGCGCAGGCGAGAGCGTCCACGCCTCCTCGAGCTGGTCGACGACCAGGAGGACGCGCTCCCTGCCTCCCCTCTCGACGATCCGCGCCGCGGCCCAGGCAGGCGAGGAGGCGAGGCCCGCGGCGACCTCGTCCGCGGGCGCGTCCAGGACGTGCGACAGGGCCTGCGCGAGCCGCTCGATCGGTCTCTCGCCCGGCACCAGAACCGTCGCGCGCCACGCCTCGCGCCCGAGCGCGCCCGCGAGGACGCGCGGCACGACGCCCGCGCGCACCAGCGACGACTTGCCGACGCCGGACGGCCCGACGACCAGCACGAACGGCGAGCCGCGCAGGGCCGTGAGCACAGCCGCGGTCTCCACCTCCCGGCCGAAGAACAGGCTGCGGTGCTCGGCCCCGAACGACAGCAGGCCCCGGTAAGGGCTCGCGTCCGGGTCCGCCCCGGTGTCGTCCGCGCTCCCGTCGCGCTCGGACGCGAGCATTGCCAGGAGCGCGAGGCAGACCTCCTCGGCCGAGGGGCGAGCCTCGCGGTTGCGACTGAGGCACTGCAGGACCAGGTCCACGAGCGGCGCGGGAGCATCGGGCGCGGAGGAAGCGATGCGCGGGAGGGGACCCTCGAGCACGGCCGCGCACATCTCGCTGGTGGAGTTCCCGTCGTAGGGGGGGCGGCCCGTGAGGAGCGTGCAGAGCAGCGCGCCGAGCGAGTAGACGTCCGTGGGGCGCGTCGCGGGCTCGCCGCGCCACGTCTCGGGCGCCATGTAGAGAGGGGTCCCCCAGGTCTGGCTGTTGCCCGTCGGCGCCGCCTGCGTCGAGTCGAGCGGTCCGGGCGGTGCGCTCGGGTGCGCGGCGGCCGGGTGGACCGAGTGGTGCGATCCGACCATGGGCCCGCCACGAAGCTGGGCGAGGCCGAAGTCGAGCAGCTTGGCCACTCCGTCCTCGCAGAGGAAGGCGTTGGCGGGCTTGATGTCGCGGTGGATGACCCCGGCGGCGTGGGCGGCGGCGAGCCCGCGGGCGAGGTCCGCGCCGAGCGCGACGACCTGGTCGGTGGCCAGGCGCTCGACGCGGTCGAGGCTCTGGCCACGGAGCAGCTCGGTCACGAGGAACGGGCGGTCGGCGAGCTCGCCGGCGCGGTGCACCGCCACGATGTTCGGGTGCTGCAGGCGCGCCACGGCGCGAGCCTCGACGCGGAACTGCAGGAGCGCCTCGTCCGTCGTGGCGAAGGTCGCGAACTTCAGCGCGACGTCTCGCTCGAGCAGCGTGTCTCGGGCCAGCCAGACCTCGCCCATCCCGCCCTGGCCCAGGCGGCGCTCGACCCTGAACTCGTCGATTTGCGGCGGTGGCGTCCAGGCCTCGTCCACGCCCTCCACCGGACACCCTTTGGCGACCTGAATCAAGGCCTGTCCGGCCGCCCCGCCGTGATCGTCGACGACGCTCAGTGCCCCGAGTGGTGCGGCGCCGGGGTGGGGGCCGGAGGGGGCGTGCTCGACGGGGTTGGGCTCGTGGGCAGCCCGAAGGGGGGGAACGCGGTGGGGAACGTGATGACCGGCCCGACGCCGGAGCTCGCGGGGCTCGGGAACGGGTTGGGGAAGGTGGTGGGCAGCGCGCTCGGGAACGAGAACGGTGGCACGCCGAAAGGGGGGGCCGGCGAGGACGCGACGGAGCTCGGAGCGCCGGTCGGGGCCCCGGACGCCGAGCCGCGGGGCGTCGTGCTGGCGATGGCGTGCGGCGTGCGCGCGGCGGTCGGGGTCGGCAGCGGGGCGAGGCCCGGGTCCGTGGCCGTCGCCGTGGCGCCTGCGGTCGTCGGTGTGGAAGGGGCAGGCGGGGTGGTCGCCGTGGCGATCGGCGACGCGGGCGGGTTGTCGCCGCCCGAGGTCGCGAAGGCCAGCGCCACGACGACGCCCCCGCAGATCACGACCGTGACGCCGGCGAGGATCCAGGCTGTGCCGCCGGACCGTCGGCGACCCCCTCGCGCGGGCGGAGGCGCTCCGTAGCCCATCTGTGGCATCGGGCCAGCTCCGCCTGGCGCGGGCGGGGGCCAGACCTGCGACCCGACAGGCGGGGCGCCGGGCATCCCCGGGGCGACGTTGGCCGGACCCGCGTACGGCGGCATGTAGGCCGCCGGGTCGTGGACGCTCATGCCTGGCGGGAGCCGCGCCGTGCTCGAGATGTCGCCCGCCGGCGCACCGAACATGGTGCCGGTCCCCCGTGGCGGCTCGGGGGCCGGAGTCGGCGCGAACCCACCGGTCGGCACCGGCGCGCGCTGCCCCGCCATCACCGCCTCGAGGGCGCCGCGCATCTCGGCCGCCGAGGTGAAGCGCAGCTCGGGCCTCGGAGCCATGGCGCGGTGTACCAGCCCGGCGAGGTCGCGCGGGACCTCGGGCATGCGGCGAATCAAGGGCTCGATCTCGCC
>Ga0181517_10004968_pt1 | contig 11911 bp, 10 predicted proteins | sample PEATcosm2014_Bin_31_FD_119748 | JGI IMG/M metagenome (GOLD analysis project Ga0181517, IMG submission 119748) | Peatland microbial communities from MTU Mesocosm Facility, Houghton, MI, USA - PEATcosm2014_Bin01_30_metaG | ecosystem: Environmental > Terrestrial > Soil > Wetlands > Peat | place... | reverse complement strand
CCGCAATCCCTCGTCCGTAAGCTGCTTCGTGTCCGCTTCCAGGGCGCTGATCAATGCCGCCATCGGCATCAAACGCTTGATCGACCGCTCGTTCGCCGTGCCAAAAATCTTGGTAAGAATTTTATCGAAAAACACAGGATATCTCCGTTTACCAGTGTAAATGCTGAGGCTTGCGAACCGTTCCACAACGCCCATCCACCAAGAGGATTGGGTGCCCCACCCTCGGCGCGTCTTTGTTTTTGCGCCTAGGGTGGGATACTGCGAACCCTGCTGCCTCACAGCCGCAGCACCAGCTTCTCCACCGGCTCGCCGCGACGAATTCGTTTGTACTGCCGGCTCAGTTGTTTCTTCAGGTTCTCCGGATCCCCCTCGTCGTCCTCATCCGCGTCCTCGTCTTGCTTCATCTCCAAAGCATGAGCAACGCTCGGCCGATGAAAGACCTGCATGAATAAAAGAGCCATCCCCATCGCGGCGGAAGACGGACAAAAACCGAGATTCTTTTTTCCAAGCCGCTTATTGCGCCGCCACGCGGCCCGGCGAAGCTGGTAATAAACAAGAATCGCAACAATCGCCAGAAAAGGCGCACCCAAGGCTATGGAGCTCAAAATAGAGAGAACATCGATGTGCATAAGCACCTTCACGAGTCGCAGGCAGAACTTCTCGAATGAATATGCCGCGGCGCAGATCGGCGCGAAGCCGCTCTGCAAAGCCGGACCAGTTCTGAAGGATTAAGCGAGTCGGAAGGGTGGCGGGCGCTGGAAGCGTGTGGGCAGTAATGGAGCGTCGGACGCACGGCCTGTGTACTCAAAGGCCAGCGGCGCAAACAAACTGAGGGGAGAGATAACTCCAGCTAAAACGAGCGGCAGAATCGCCAGCCAATCCGCGCTCCCGGAATGACCGTGCGGGATCAGCATGCACACGAGCGCGAATCCGATTGCGATGGCCGCAATCAGTAACCATCCCCGTCGCTGACGATACTGAATCATCTCTGCGCCTCTCGTTTTCAGTATACATATCAGCTTTTCCGTGGTCGATCTTTTATCCGACGGCGTATAACGCGCTGACTTGCTGCCTTTGTCACAAAACCGCCCCGCCCCGCCCCGCCGCGTTCCGGTTTTAGCCCCGGAATGGAATAGCTCTTGACCTTCAATCTTCATTTTGCTACGGTGTTCTCAACCCGGCAACGGTTCTGCCGGCGCCTCTTTCCCCGCTATCATGCTTACTGAACCTGATATTCACGCCAACGCCAAATTCTGGCTTGATGTTGCCGATGCGATTGTGAAGTTCATCGCCCTGCTGGTTGGCGCGGCGTGGGCCTTGATGAACTATCTGCGCGGCCGCACCTACAAGCGAAAGCTCGAACTGGGAATCACCGGCAAGCTCTTCAGAAGGAACGGCAAACTCTATCTCTCCATTGTTTGCCGGTTGAAAAACGTCGGACTGGCCGTGTATCCCATCAAGCAGGAGGGTTCGGCCTGCCAGATATTCGCGTTCATGGGGTTCAAGCCGGAACACGTCCGCACCTACCCCGTATTTACGGACCATGGGTGGATCGAGCCGGGAGAGCAGATCGAACACCCTCTGATGGTGCGCATCGCGGTCGATGAATCGAAACTCGTTGGCCTTCAGATCAAGCTGATCATCCTCTCGGGAGACATCGAGTGGAACTCCAGTTGCATCATCGAGTTTCCCGACCCGGATCAGCCGGGCGCGGGCAAATGACTTGGGCCTGGAACCGAAAGCGGAACCGAAAAGGAGGAGAATCTGATGCAGCAACAACAGCAACAGCAGCAGCAGCAACAACAACAACAGCAGCAGCAACAGCAACAGCAACAACAACAGTCGGACGAGATCGAGCAACAAAAGCTCTGGTCGGCACAACAAGATCAGGCGGAAGAGGAACTAGCAGCCGCGGAAGAGAAAGCAAAGGAGCAGGCCAAAACTCCTTCCGAGTAGCGACCTCCCAGTCGGCTCGATGAGTGCATCGGCCTGATATCAGTAATCCAAATTGGTTAACGGCGATCTTGGTCTCGTCGATGTTATCGAGGTAGCAGCGCGTTCCTCAATCGCATCGCAGGGCAACAGTTGGATTCACCCTGATCGCAGAGCTTGCTGGAATCAGCGTCGCGAGAAGCGCAACCAGAATCAGCAAGCCTGCCACTCCCGCGAAGGTCACAGGATCATGCGGCGCCACGTTGAATAACAAGCTCTCCAGCACGCGGGAAAGCGCCATCGCCAACACCAGTCCGAGACACACTCCCGGAACAATCAGCCGCAGTGCGTTCCCCAGCACAAGCCTCAGGATGTCGGCTCGCGAAGCTCCTACCGCCATCCGTATTCCAATCTCCTGAGTGCGCTGAACAACGAAAAATGAGATTACACCATACAGTCCAATCACGGCGAGGACCAGACCTGTGAAGGCAAAGAATCCCACAAGAAGCGTTTCAAAACGAGGCCGATCCGCCATTTTCCCCACTCCTTCAGAGAGGGTCTTGATGTCAACCGGGACCGTCGGATCGAGCAATGCGGCCTGCGAGCGGATCCATGATTCGGTTGCATCCGGCGGCAGCGTTGTCTTGAGAATCAGAACCGAACTCCGATCCCAGTCCTCCGCCCTCTGGCGCCGCAGCCGATAATACTCAGGCTCCTCGCCGCCGGCAAGACCGCCGTTCTTCACGTCCGCGGCAACGCCCACGACCGTATAGGTTGGATCGTTCGCCGCAGGCGCACCGCCCGCGAGGTGCAGCCGCTGCCCCAGCGCGTTCTGCTCCGGAAAAATGCGGTCGGCGAGCGACTTGCTCAGAACCACGAAATGGTCATTTGATGTGAGTTCCTCATCCATAAAACCCTCCCCCTGCACCATCGGAATCTGCAATGCTCGAAAATATTCTGGCGTGACCCACCGGTATGCGACCGGGCCTCCTGTGCCGGATGCCAGGGCGGGTCTGCCATCGACACGCAGCGCGGCATAAATGGTATCGCGGTGATATCCACCCGGCGGCAGAGAATCGCTGATCACGAATTGCGTGATGCCCGGCCCGTAGCGCAGATTGCGTTCCAACCGTTGAAAGAATGCCATCTGACTTTCCGCTGTGGGGTAGGATGTTTGACCCAGTGAAATCGCGGCGGTAACAATGTTCTCCGCGTTCATTCCAAGGCTCTGTTTCTCTAGGTTCCAGAAACTGTGCGCGAGAAGCGCTCCGCCCGCCAGAAGGACCATGCTCACGGCAATCTGTGCAATGACGAGGCCCCGTCGCAACACGGCATGACGCATGGTCGTCCGCGTGCGACCCGTCAGCGCTTCTGCACCGGCCTTGCGCATCCCCGGCAGCAGCCCAATGAAAACTGCGCAGAGTAGCGAAGTTGCGAGAGCGAAGGCGAGGATGCGCGGATCAATTCGCGCTTTGCTCAGGAACGGCATCCCATCCGGGGCCATGGCGATGAACAGTCGCAGCAGCAGCCCGGCGAACAAACACCCGGCAACTCCGCCAGCGACAGACAAGGTAAACGACTCTGTCAACGCTTGCCGGGCCAGCCGCATTCGGCTCGCTCCCAATGCCGACCGTACGGCCAGTTCTTTCTCCCGGCTTGCGCCGCGCGCCAACAACAAGCTGGTCACATTTGCGCAGGCAATGAGGAGAACCGCCATGACCAGACCGAGCAGAACCCACGCCGCCAGACGCACGTCATGCACCTGGCGATCGCGCAGTGATCGCACTTGCAGCTGTACTTCTTTGCGGAACGGGGCCGGGGCCAATCGCAGTGAGTACTCGAATAACGGTCCAAGCTCGGCCTTTGCCTGGCCGATGCTCACTCCCGGCTTGAGCCGGGCGAAGGCCCACATGGGATGGCCCGGATCGGCGCGTCGTTCCGCGGCCACATCCAGCGCCTGAGGCAACAGCACATCCGCTGCCTGCAACCGCGGCATCTCGAAATCCTTCGGCAGAACCCCGACGATTTCCGTGGCATGTCCGTCGATGCGAATCAATTTGCCGGCGACTCCCGGATCAGCGTGAAAACGGCTGAGCCACAGGCCATAGGAAATCAGCGCCACTCGCGGGCCGTTAGGCCTGTCTTCGTTGGCGGTGAAGTTACGGCCGATGACTGGCGAGACGCCCAGGGTAGGCAGAAAATTTCCTTCCACGCGGGCGCAGTCGAGCCGTGCGGGATTGCTCTCCGTCAGATCGCAGGGCTGTGTCCCGATCTCGGAAGTCAGAGCCGTGAACGGCTTTTGATTGTCCTGCCACTCGTAGTAGGAACCGCCCAGCATGAACTCCTGTGGCTCGATCGGCGCAACCAGTCCTACGGAGACAAGGCGGCTTGAATCGCCGTAAGGCAGGCTGCGGAAGAGAATCCGGTCCACAACGCTGAACACCGCAGTGGTCGATTCGATCCCCAGCATCAACGTCAGCACGACCGTGAGCGAAAACGCGGGATTGCGCCGGAAGCCGCGGACAGCATACCGTACGTCCTGCACGAGGGTTTCGAGCCAATAGCCAGGCCGCTCTTCCCGGCATTGCTCGCGCGCGCTCCACTCCACCAAAGGCAATGGCGGCTTGCCTCCGCACTTCCTCGCGAGACATACCCGCCCCGATGTTTGCTTCGGTCTGCTGATCCAGGTGAAATCTCACCTCTTCATCCACTTCACCGTAGCTCTTGCCGGAGATGAAGAAGCGCAGGCGTGCGAGAAACTCGTTGAGCATGTGTCTCCTAAGCCTGTTCAAGCACCAGTGCAACCGCGCCCGCCAGGCGATCCCAGCTTTCGATCTCCGCTTCCAGTTGCTTCTTGCCCGTGCGCGTCAGTGCGTAATATTTTGCCTTTCGGTTGTTCTCTGAAGCTCTCCAGTCGGCCTGAATCCACCCCTTGTATTCCAGCCGGTGAAGGGCCGGGTAAAGCGAGCCTTGGCCTATCTGAAACACCTCTTGCGACGCCTGTTGAATCCGCTGGGCAATTCCCCAGCCGTGCATAGGCTCAGGCACCAGTGTTCTCAGGATGAGCAGATCGAGTGTTCCTTGCAGAAGATCCGTTGGCTGCGGCATACCCTTCCTCTCGACGTTCTACAAGAGGATGAGTCGATGTCCTGTCGAATGTCAAGAGGAAAATGCCGAGCACGATTCTGATGCTGGCCCCGCCTCCCGCACGTAAAGAGGGTCAAAATGCGGCCAAAAAACAACCAAAATCGGGCAAAAACGGCCGACTTTTCGCACTTTTTGTCCGGTCCCATCCGGACCTTTCGCGGTTTTTTGCACCCCTCTGACAGGACTTTCTTGTATTTTGCCCCGCATTTCCTCCGTTTGTAGGCTTGCAGGCCGACGAATCTCCTTGCTTTTGTACGTATATAGACCCACCGATTTCACACTGCGCTGACCTGCTGACTCACTGACTCGCTGACTCGCTACAATGGAGACGGAAGTCGCACCCCACCCAACCAATGGCCGACGAAGAACAGAAGAAATCCAAAAAGCCCGATGACGAACCATCCGGCAAAGTCTACGACTCACGGCTGATGCGCCGTCTCGGCCACTATCTGCGCCCCTACTGGTGGCAGGCCGCCGTCTCCGCTCTCTCCGTCTCGCTCAAATCCCTCTGCGATGTCACGGGCCCTTACCTGGTCATGGTGGGCATTGACCGTTACTTCCCTGCGGAGCCCGGCGCGCCCGCCGTCAACCTGCTCGCCCATGGCCTCAGCGCAACCAAATGGCTCGCCCGCCATCTCCCGACCGATCCCTACCAGGGCATCACCCGCCTGGCCCTCATCTTCCTCTGCGCCCAGCTTGCTGCTTACCTCTTCGAGTTCATCCAGATCTACCTCATGCAGTGGACCGGGCAGAAGCTCATGTTCGACCTGCGCCGCGACATCTTCCGTCACATGCAGCGCATGCACATCGGCTTTTTTGACACTCACTCCGTCGGACGCCTCGTCACACGCATCACCTCCGACGTGGACGCCATCAACGAAATGTTCACCGCCGGCGTGCTGGCCATTGTCGATGACTTTCTCAATCTCGCCATCATGGCCGCCCTCATGCTCACTATCAATTGGCGGCTGGCCCTGCTTGCCTTTTCCGTCCTCCCGCTCATCCTCATCGTTACCCGCCTCTTCCGCGATCACGTCCGCGAGAGCTATCGCCGCGTACGCACCGCCATCGGCCGAATCAACAGCTTCAGCCAGGAATATGTGTCGGGGATGAGCGTGGTGCAGTTGTTTAATCGCGAACAGCGCGCGTTTGACGACTTTGCGGTGGTTAATCGGCAGCATTTGGTTGCCTTCAAAGACACGATCTTCGCTTACGCGCTCTTTTATCCCGCCGTTGATCTGCTTTCCATCGTCGCCATCGCCCTGGTTGTCTCGCGCGGAGGCTTCGGCGTGCTCTCCGGCGCGGTCACCATCGGCGTGCTGAATATGTTCATCCAGTACTCGCTGCGCTTCTGGCGGCCCATCCAGGACATGAGCGACAAATACAACATCCTGCAATCCGCCATGGCCGCCAGCGAGCGCATCTTCAGGCTGCTCGACACGCAACCGGAGATCGTCAGCCCCGCACAGCCGCTCGCCGGAGACGGGAGCAACAGAATCGAATTCCGCCACGTCTGGTTCACTTATCAGAAACTCACGGAGCAACAGCAGGCGGCCGTAGCCGCGGCTACGGAAGATGCTTTCCCTCAGGGGCTAAAGCCCGGGGATTCGATGGCTCAACTTGCGGCACGACTGAAGTCGTGCCCTGACACGGTGCGGGCGCCGGAATCGAGTATTTCCGCAGCCTGTTTAACCCCTGAGGTAAATCCTGCCGCAAATCTCGCCGCCATCGACGGCATCGAGTGGATTCTCAAGGACGTTTCCTTTACCGTCGAGCCGGGACAATCGGTAGCCATCGTCGGCCACACCGGAGCGGGAAAAACCACGCTCACCAGCCTGATGATGCGCTTCTACGACGTGACCGCCGGCCAGATTCTCATCGACGGCATCGACATCCGCGAGCACGATCTGACCGCGCTGCGCCAGCACTTTGCCGTCGTGCTGCAAGATCCGTTTCTCTTCACCGGCACGCTGGCCGAGAACATCCGCTTCGGCAACGAGCGAATCACCCAAGCCGATCTGCGCCAGGCTGCACGGGACGTGAATGTTCTGGACTTCATCGAGAGCCTTCCGCATCAATTCGACGAGCCGGTGCAGGAGCGCGGCAACTCGCTCTCCACGGGCCAGAAGCAGCTCATCAACTTTGCCCGCGCGCTGGCCTACAATCCCCGCATCCTCATCCTCGACGAGGCCACATCGAGCGTGGACACCGACACCGAGCTGCGCATCCGCGGCGCATTGGAGCGCATGGTCGAGGGCCGGACAAGTGTGCTGATCGCCCATCGCCTCTCCACCATTCAGCAGGCCGACGAGATTTTGGTGATGCACAAGGGCCAGTTGCGCGAGATGGGCACCCATCAGGAGTTGCTCGCCAAGCGCGGCCTCTACTGGAAGCTCTATCAGCTCCAGTACAAAGATCAAGAGACGAATGGGCTTGCTGCGTCCGTGCGTGAGCCTTCGATTGCGCCGGCGATTTAGGGGCTTCGTACTCCCAGGTCTCAAAAGCGAGACCTGGGCCACCCGGGGCAAGTCAGCAGGCCGACGGCGGCAATGAATTTGTCGCTTTGCAAGGCGATAGCGTTTCAGGTCCTGCAAGCATAGATAACTTAGAAAATCTATCGCTCTCAAGGGCGGCAAACTGCGCAAACGGGAGCTAACTCGCAAAAATTTGGGCTTGCCGGTCGTCAGAAAGCAGCGAAACTCCGGTTGGATGCCGGCCAAAAGTATTGAAACTTGGGGGAATTAAGCCAAATTTGGCTGTTTTTGCATATCATTTCGCCCCTTTTAACTACGTTTGAAATATGGCCCGCTCACGGGACGTGAGCGGGCCATATTTATTGAGGAGGATGAAAGGTGCAGGCGAGAGAGCGGAGTTTGGCACGGACGCGGTTGGACAAGGAACTCAAGTATTACCGGTGGGCGGGAAGAGAGGAGAATTCTACACAGGGTTTGCTGCGGGAGGTTCGGCACGCGCTGGGCGTTCCAACGGCGGAGATATTGGGGAAGATTGACGTGAACCCCTCGGTGCTTTTCCGGCTGGAGCAGAGCGAGCTGCGGGGCACGATCTCGCTTATCAGGCTGCATGAGGTGGCGGAGGCCATGGACTGCAAGCTGGTCTACGCGATTGTGCCGCGCAACGGGAAGACGCTGGAGAAGCTGGCGGAGAAGCGGGAGGCGGGGAACAGGGAATAGGGGTCGGCGAGTCGGCGAGTCAGCGAGACGAGTCCCAGGTCCGAAAATCCGGATCTCCACCCCACGGACGACGACCTGTCCGTGGGGACCCCGGACCTGGAGCACCCGCGGAGATTACTCGATGGGCAGAAGGGGTAAGGTCAGGTTTTGAGCGGCGGCGGGGCGGCTGCGCGGGGCCTTCTTAAAGGTTGCATCGCGGCGATGGAGTGGGTACTCCGGTTGCTTGCCGTCCAGAATCTGCTGGATGGTGAGGATTTGCAGGCGGGGATAGGTGGTGCCGTCGGTTGATTTGTAGAGGCCGGATTCGGCGGCTTCGCGGAGCATGGGTTTGGTGGGTTCGTCGAACGAAAGGAAGACGCCGATCTCGGCTTTCTCGCGGGAGAGTACGCCGATGAGATCGCGGACCTGGGGCACGGAGACGCCGCCGGCTTTGACGGAAAAGATGATTTGCTTCGACTGGCCGGATTCGTCGTCATGAAAGTAGAGACGGCCGTCGATGCCGCGATCCGCGCCCTTTTTCTGCTCGGCGGGGCGCGCGCCCACCTGGCCCAGCGCCCACCATTGGAACTGGTACTTGTCCTCGGCTGCCAAGGCCGCCGCTCCTTCGTAGTCGGTCGGCTCGCCGACTACTTCATAAGTGGGTTTGATTTCGGGGCCGAAGGCGTCGGAGAGGCGCTTCTTGATGAGGCCGATGGCGAGGTGGGTGATGTCGATGCCGATCCAGCGGCGGTTGAGGCGCTGGGCTACCTGAATGGTGGTGCCGCAGCCGCAGAAGGGGTCAAGGACGAGATCGCCCTCGTTGGAACTGGCCTTGAGGATGCGTTCGAGGAGGGCTTCGGGTTTTTGGGTGGGGTAGCCGAGGCGTTCTTTGGCGTGCGGCGAGAGCGGATCAATATCCGTAATCACATCCTGCACGACAACACCACGATCGACGTCGTGGTACCGCTTGAATCGTGGAATTCCCCCTTTGGAGGGCCAGACAATCAATCCTGCAAGATCAAGCTGATCGAGCCTTTGCTGGACGCTGAGTTCATCCCAACTGAGACCGGCCTGACGGGGTCTGGGAACGGCCCAATGCCTTCCTGCTTTCGTTGGATCAACACCTCGCCAGGGTAATCCCGATTCTCCTTGCCGCTTGCCTGCTCCAGTCAAGTCACCGAGCGTATATCGCCCGCCCTCATCTTCATGCCGGTAGAATTTCTCGAGGTATTCCGCGGTATATCCCTGATACACGCGATTCCATGTCAAGCTCTCGCTCTTGGAGTAGAAGAGGATCAGGTCGTGAACCGGCCCCCATCGTTTCGCGCTATTGTGCGCACTGGTTCGCTTCCAGATAACCTCGTTTTTGAAGAACTGCGGTCCGAAAACCGCGTCCATCAGTATCTTCAGATAGTGACCAGCTGCTGGATCGCAGTGGAGGTAGATGGAGCCGGTTTCTTTGAGCACGCGGCGCAGTTCGACGAGGCGCGGAGCCATCATGGCGAGATAGGCCATCATGTCGGAGCCGCCGAGAAATGTACGGAAGGCGCGCAGGGCATCGGCTACGCGGCCGCCCTGCTCGACGATCTGCTCATAGGCGCGCTCGGCGTCGATGTTCCACTCCCACGTGTCCTCGAAGGCGTGAATCTGGGAGCTGGATTGCGAGCCGTCTTTCTCGGCGAAGAGAACGTTATAGTCCTGACGGGAGTTGAAGGGCGGGTCGAGGTAGACGAGGTCTACCGACTCGTCCTTGACGTAACGCTGGAGCACATCGAGATTGTCGCCGTAATAGAGCTTGTTTTTGTCGGCAGCCATGGGATTGGGTAGAGAGTATCACATACCGCGATCCTTTGCGTTAGGCTAATCTTCGGTCGTTGAGGTAGGAAATAAGGTCTTCTCGGCGCGCAAAATTCTTGAAATTGCTGATAAGGTTTGCCAGGGCCTGCCACGCAATGAGAAGAAACTTGTCGAGGGCGTCCACATCTTCGATGCCGCGCCCGTGGTGAACGAATTGCGATCTGAGGGCGTAGGCTTTCTTGGTGATTGCGACGATCTCTTTGCGTTCCTCCAGTGTTTCTCCACATAGAAATGCCAGGCGCTCTGCTAGGTTCCCTTGTATTGGCTCGCTGCTGTCGCGGAGCAATAGGGACTCCAAGCTGACAAGTACAAAGACGAGCTTTTCGGCGAGGTCGAGTGTTAGTGTGTTCTTGGAGTAGATTAGAAGAGCCTCAAACAGTGCTTTCCGCAGTTCGGTGCTGGAATTATCGGACGCGAAGCCGTGGAGCTTTTCAAGCATTCCTGGGAGTTGATGCCGGCAACGGTCAACATTCCATGCTGCAGTTTCTGGACGAAGTACGCGGCCCGAGGTATTTTTGATTGCCCCATTCTCCATATTCAACTCAGTAACAACATCGTCACGCTGCATTCCCAGCGGAGTACAGTAGCTTCTTATTCTGCAAGTCCAGTTTGCCTCCGAGATGAATCGGAGCAATGCCACCGCGTCGACGGTCCGCTCAAGTGCGACTTGTGAGGCCATCGATCGTTCGGCGTGAACGATTGTGCAGGCTGCCAACGTAGCTTGGAGCTTGGAGCGCTGCCTGTTCAATTCGGCGCTCACAGCTGGGTCAGGGGGCGGATTGAGTCTTCCATACCACGCATCCATTAGATCTTTGGTGATTGTTCTGAAGGTCACGTAGCCAATCGAAAACGATTCCTTTGCGTAGGTTTGATTTAAGGGGATCCAAAGCTCTATGTCATGCACTTCCTCCTCGCAGCGTCTCTTCAAGCGCTCGGGAAGCGTGTCCGTGCTTTTCTTTTCGAGGGTGTCTCTCAGCCAGGTGAATATCTCTTCTAAGACAAACTTGAAACTGACAATGCCCTTGAGTGGCCCTTTTGACGCCAGCCCGGATGCAAGCACTCTAATCTTTCGGTGCGACTCTTCCGCCCATCCGATCCTCCTACCGCCGACAGTCCAGAATCTTGCTCTTTCTTCTCCGTCTATGGTGGTGACTCTCTCAAAAAATGTTGGATTGCCAATAATGTGTTCGGCAGTGAACGTGAAAACGGGGTGTACGGGGTTTGTCGGAGCCGTTGTGGGCCTAGGAGGTGGGGCGTCCATGATGCGAACTTCGTTCAGCAGTTCCTGCGCTTGCAGGTTCAGTGCTTCTAAGTGTCTCGGATCGAACTCGACCATAACCCATGCTAGCAGCAATCTAGGCGGGGATTTCGGCCCGGCCTTTCAAGAGCTCGGATTTTAACGCGGCTTCGCCGCGTGGGTTGATTTTCAAGAATGTGTGGATGGGGTGGATGTACGGGCTGAAGGCGCGTACCCTTCAACGATACGAAAAACAAATGCAGGTCCTTCGACTCCGCTGCGCGTCGCTCAGGATGACAAATCTTCGGATGAGGTTTGTGGTTTCCCACCCTTTCGCCAGGAAAAAGGCGAAAGGATGGGGCACGGGACATTTATAGCTGCAAAGGGCCACTCCGGGAATGCGAAGTGGCCCTTTGTCTTCAAGCGTTCAAGTGAGCCGAAGTTACTTTGCCGCGACCAGCGGCTTGGTGCTGAGCGAGCCATCCTTGTAGCCTTTGGCGATCTCGGTGATGGAGACGGCCTTGTAGTCGCCGGCGTGGCCGGCCTGGCCGAATTGCGTCATGCGCTG
>Ga0181517_10004967_pt1 | contig 11912 bp, 8 predicted proteins | sample PEATcosm2014_Bin_31_FD_119748 | JGI IMG/M metagenome (GOLD analysis project Ga0181517, IMG submission 119748) | Peatland microbial communities from MTU Mesocosm Facility, Houghton, MI, USA - PEATcosm2014_Bin01_30_metaG | ecosystem: Environmental > Terrestrial > Soil > Wetlands > Peat | place... | reverse complement strand
CGCTGCCCTCGACCGGGGCGGCAGCGGCAAAGTCAGGGGTCAGATCAAGGTTGACGAGGCGCCCATGCAGCTCAGTGATTGGCGCGCCATATTCCCAGCGCGCGCCGGCGTTGATGGTGAGATTCGAAAGAATGCGCCAGTCGTCGGTTGCGTAGGCGTCCATGACATGTTGGCGAAAGTATTTGTCTGCATTGCCGAATGCGATGGAGCTGGTATCGGGCGCACCGATGAGGAAGTCGGCAAGATCGGAGCCGGTGCTCTCAGCTCCGGCAGTTGCCTCGCCTGTAAAGGTGAACGCGCCGCGGGGATTCTGCTCAAAAAAGTCGTTGTACTGCTGCTCGCGAAAGTCCACGCCCGCTGTCACGTTATGCTTGCCGCGATAGATGCCCGTCGATCCGGAGAATGCGTCTGTCCGGTTTCGGTCAAAGGAGCTGTTGGCATCACTGAGGGCGGCGATGCCGCTCGAAAACCCGAGCGCGGGCGGACCCCAGTTGGCCGGGTCCTGATCGTTGCCGGTGATGCCGGCGTCGCCCGATACATTCTCGAGATTCTCGAAGTTCGGCTTCACCAGCGTCCGCAGCCGGCTGAACTTATAGCTTGTAAATAGGAAGATTTGGGGCTTGAGCCGATGCGTCCAGTTGATGTTGGAATTGATGCCCAGCGTATCGGTGGTGTCGACAAAGTCGAAGAGGTTCACATTGCCGGCCCGCGTGCTTTGCAGGTTGAAGGCGCCGTAGAGCTGGTCGCGGCGGCCGAGCGTCTTGTCGAGGCGCAGCTGGACCACGTCCTGGTGGCTGCTGTTGAGCACAGGCACCTGGAAGTTGTACCCAGTTACGCCAGAGAGATTGGGCAGCGGGTAAAGCGCCAGAAGCGCCTGCGCCTGCGTGTTTACCGGGACAACGCCTCCGGGAAACGGCATCCCCGTTGCCGGGTCGTAAATGGTGAGGGGTTGGCCGACAGGATTGAGCAAGCCTGAAAGATCTCCCGCGCGCTCTGCTTCGGTTGGCACCAGTCCGGGCTCGGTGGCCGCAGTGTGGTCGCGCGTCCACTGGTAGGCGGCAAAGAAGTTTGGCCCGTGTGGCAGCACGTGCGGAATCTTGATGGGGCCACCGACGGTGACGATCGCCGTAATGCGATCGTAGAGAGCCTTGGGCGCTTCAAAGCCGGTGAGCGAATAGGGCCGCGCATCGAGAGCGGAGTTGTTGAGGACGACCGCAAAGCCGCCGGTGTAGAGGCTCTTGCTGTTTGGCCTTCGATTGCCAAACGCGCGGTCGAGCGAGTATTGGCTGGTGGCTGCGTTGTTGACGCTTCCGTTGACCAGGAAACCGTCATTGGACTGCTCACTCTGCTCGTCGGGCGGCTTGGGAATCTCAGTGGGGCCTGCAGCGGCGCTGTCCGGCTTCTTACCGTCTGCCGGTGCGTTCGGAGCCGGCGGTAGCGTTGGGGGAGCCTGAGCGAGCTTGCTGCGCGCCATTAGCTGGTCGAGCGGAAGAAGCGTCAGATCCCACTTGGCGGGAGGCATATTCGGAACGACTGTTACCTCCGCCTCGAGCTTGGCAAACAACTGCATCTCGATCTCGATCTTCCACGGCCCGTCGGCGAGATCGTCGAAGGTGTAAACGCCACCCCGATCGGAGACAACGCTGAACTTCTTCGTCCCATGGGTCATGGTGACGGTAGCGCCAGGAACGGGAAAGCCGCCGAAGGTGACTTGTCCGCGATACTCAGAGGCCCACGCCGGGATCGAGGCGCAGAGCAGCATCAGCACGGGGAGGATCGAGATCCTGATCGTGGTCCAAAGCCTCACCAGCCGCTCCTGGTCGCTAGTTTGCCGAAGGCTTCTCGACGTGGTCGATCACTATTACATCGACGGGAACCTTGGCCGGCCCCATCTTCAGCCCCAATTGCTCGGTAATCGCGGTGTAGAGCAACGGCGGAGCGGTTGCACTGTCGGTGGGAGGTGGCACCACAGCACCGATGCTCCTGAACGCCGCGAATTGCGATTCGTCCGGCGTCCATTTCAACTGGAAATCGTAGCGGTCTGTCAGCCCAGTTTGATCCACCACCGGGCGGTCCATCACGCCGTTCTGCATCCAGGTGGCAAAGTCGTTCATGTTCTGGTTTCTGACAGTAAGGTCACCAAGGGCTCGGAAGAAAAACGACGGGGTATCGGTCGGGGCGGACGCGCTCTTTGTCATCTTCGGGCCGCCGCTGGCGACGCTGATTACGTAGACAGGGAGTTCACGCTTTTCGTGATGGAACTTCAGCTGGAAGCGATCCTCAAGCAGCTTTTGGGCCATCGCAGACATTTGCTTCGTACTCGGCCGTCCCTCTGCGTCGGGCTTGGCTTCGATATCAAACAGATCGGTGCCAAACCACGCCGGCGCATCAATAATCTGCTTGGGGTGAAGACCATACGCAAAGGCGATCAGATCGTTCAGGTCGGTATTGAAGGTTATGAAATGACCGGCCCTGAAAGTAAAATACTTGCCTTGCGCGCCCGGCTTGCTGGGCTTGACGGTCGCAACTTCGAAGTTAGGATTGGCATTCGCTGCCATCGGCGGAACGGGCGGCGGCGGCGTGGGAATGGACCACTCGGTTTCGGGCGTGGCACGGGTAAAGAGCAGCGGGAGTACATTTGTGCCCTGTGTTGAGGTTCCCTCGATCGTCTTCCCGTCTGCGCTCATTTTGCCTTCGTATTTCAGGTCAAAGGCAGTCAGAGAGTATTTCACGGTAGAGCCTTCCAGCGTAATTTTGGTCAGTGGAAAGGGCTGAGGCGCCTGGTCGATGCTGTAGAAGTCCCCCTTGTATCCGCCACCATCCGCCTTGCTCACCTTGAGCACGGTGCGCAGGTCCTGACCCACGTGGAGCGTGCCCTGCCATGTTCCGGTCAAGTCCTGAGCCGTAGCGGGAGCCGGAGTTTGCGCGGTGGCGGGGGTCGTGTTTGTGAATGCGAGCAGGATCGGCGCCAACGCCGCAAATCCAAGCGCCAAGCCAAACAGAATTGTTCGTGTCCCGAGGAGATTGCGAGCAGAGTATTGCGGCGTCATGCGGATGGGTCCTTGTCCCCGGTGGGCACCTTGAGTACTGGCGAGGCGAACCGGCGCTGAATGAGGTTCCTGTTGAGGATACATCGATAAGACGCAGATACGGTTGGTTTGGCTCGCCGGTTCCAGTCCATTTCTTGTTTGCCCTGAAGGGCGGGACCGCGGGCCGCATCCGGCGTGTCAGGGAACAGACAGCGTGTCAGCAGTGACACGGTTTCACAGGGAAGATCTCCCTTTAACCTCTTTGCTTTCAATCGAATTCAATTGGCGCCTTGGATGCACTTTGTCCGGGCGCAGGCACTTGAGCAAGGAGGATGCGATGACGGCTCGGAAGCTCATCCGGTTGGCAGTGGCGGCAGCGATAGGTGCGGTTTTGGCAGGGCAAGCGATCGCGCAGAGTGCGCCGACCCGGTTGGTTGTAGTGAGTCTCGAGGACCGGAAGCTGGCACTGGTGGAAGACGGGCAGGTGAAGAAGGTCTACACCGTGGCGGTGGGCAAGCCCTCGACGCCGAGCCCGGTAGGAACATTCAAGATCGAGCGGCGCGCTGCAAACCCGACGTACCACCACGACGGCAAGACTGTTCTGCCGGGGCCGGGCAATCCAGTTGGCACGCGGTGGATGGGTTTAAGCATTCGCGGCTACGGGATCCACGGAACCAATGAACCCAAGTCGATCGGCAAGGCTGCCTCGCATGGATGCATTCGGATGGCCAAGGCCGACCTGGAAGAGTTTTACGGATTGGTCGCAGTGGGCGACACGGTGGAGCTGGTTGGCGAGCGCAATGAGGAGACGGCGCAACTGTTCGGCGACGGGCAGAATCCGGTCGGAGCCCAAGCAGAACAGCCAGTCCATATTATGGGAAGGCCGGTCAGAAGCCGTATTTGCACTTCGCACATTGAGCGCCAGAACCTCAGTATCCGCATGGGAATGAGGCGCATGACTCGCCTCACAAATGGTTTTAGCAAGAAGTGGGAGAACCTAGAAGCAGCCTACGCGCTCTGGTTCGCGTACTACAACTTCTGCCGGATTCATTCCAGCCTGCGCGTGACGCCCTGCATGGAAGCAGGAATCGAGAGCCACATTTGGACGATTGCGGAACTCATCGCTTGATGTGGCCGGTCACGGCCTGTCGAGCTTCGATTTAATATCTTTCAATTCAGATTTAAGATCGTCCATTTTCCGCGTTATCGAGTCTGCGGCCTCACCGATCCATTTTCAAATCCCGAAGATGCCTATTACGATCAATCCGAATAGCATCCAGAATTCCAGTTGTGTCATGTTGCCTCCGCTCACAGCAATCGTCTCATCCGATTCCGTGCCGCGTCGATGGCTTGCCATGATACATTTCCGCCATCATGCTGAAAGGTTTGGCGATACTCGCAATTGCCGCAGTCATGGCCGTTTGTGTGTCCGGTCAGCCAAATAAAACTCCCAATCCCAATCAGCAGCCAGGACAACCAGAACAGGCGAACGCAGCGAAACCCACGCCAACCCAGCAAAGCGAAACCGGCAACGATAAGGGAAAACCCGATACCAACTCGCCAGAGTGGTACGCACCCCTTAAACGGCCCGATTGGTGGTTGGTAATTGTTGGTTTCGGAACTCTGATAATAGTTGGCTGGCAGACGTTGATACTCGGTCGATCTGTCGCCGTGGCTCAGAAAAGTGCGGAAACGACCGGTCAACAGGTTGAATTCTTTATCAACGCCGAACGCGCCAAGATGACCATCGACATCACTGACTCTAGACGTTCCTTCCGCGTACGAGGAAAGAACACTGGAAAGGCGGTTGCGAAAATCACTCTGGCCCGTGGTTATCAAACAGTTCTTCCGTATGGACAAAGCCTCCCCGAAAGCCCGCCATATTCTTCTGAGCCTGATACTTTCGGCGATTTCATTGAATCGGTTGCCCCTAATGATTTCATTTCGCCTATCGACCTTGATCGGGACGGATACGACTTCATGGCCGATCTTAGCGACCCCGACCTCTGCACCGCGATCAGAGATAAGCAGAAAGTTCTTTGGGCTTATGGACGAATTCTTTACATGGATGGAATCTCGTCTCACCGCAGGGAAACCCGCTTTTGCTACGAGGCCACGGTTGACGAAAAGATGGAAAGTAATATTTTGATGAGCGGCCCAGCAATTTACCGTCTGGAGACTTAACAGCATTACAACGAACAAAATCCCACCAAATCCCGCTATTCCCCGCCAAATCCCGTTCAACGCAGATTTAAGACAGTACCGGAGGTAGCGCGGGGATTGCGATGCGCCGACCCGAATACTGCGACCTCAGCGGGTTATCGCTTTTCGCTGGTGGCTTCGTACTCGGCATGGAAGGGCTTGAGAGGCTTCCCCAATGGGAGATGATTCTGCGCGATGACTTCGCGGGCTTGCGCGGGGCGTTCGGAAGGCAGCGGGTGAGTGCGGAAGTAGCCGATGATCCCATCGATGGCGAGCTGACTGAGCGAATCAACCGGTGTCTCGGAGTGGGTGACATATTCGTCGTGCAAATGGGTCCAGCGTTCCAGCAGATTGACGCCCCCTGCGCTGAGTAACCGGCCGCATTGGCGATGCGAAGGCCCTCGCGATCGGCCTCAAGCTCCTCTTGTTTGCGATAACCGGCCTGCCATAAAGAGATAGGAATCTGGGCGACCGCTGCCACCAAGCCGAGATTCAGGTTCTTCAATTGCGCTTCGATTTGCACACGTTCGACGGGGCCGACGAGCCGCAGTACAATCTACAAGGACTGACCTGATGTTGGCACAGAACCAGTCGATCGCTGCATGTACGAGGATTCATTAATGGAAATCCTGAGTGGAATCCGGCGCAGAATCCCAATGCGCTTACTGCTCTTCGCCGGTGTGGTTCTGCCGCTGGTCGTGGCCGGCACGGTACCGGCTCAGACCGGCGATCCTGCGCCCCAGAGGGTTTCCGGAACCCCACTTAGGGAACACCCGTCAAAACCCCCGCTGCCCAGCAGCCTGCCCGCGCCGAAGCTGATTGGGGACGCCGTCACGCGCCTGGTGCGCCAGTACAGCGGCAGTCCCATTGATGTGACAACCTATCACTACGACCAAAAGCGCACCGGATGGAACCAAAACGAAACGGACCTGACGCCGGCCACCGTCGCCTCCTCGAATTTCGGTCTGATTGCGACATTAACAGTGGATGGCAACGTGTTTGCCCAGCCATTGCTGGTCTCAGGCTTCGTGATGCCCGACAGCAGCGTCCATGATGTGCTGATCATCGCCACGGGCCACAACAGCGTCTATGCTTTCGACGCGCAGACTTACGCCATTCTCTGGCAGGTCAACCTGGGCCCGTCTCAATCCTCGAACGACATTGCCTGCACCGACGTGATGCCGGAATATGGAATTTCGAGCACCCCGGTGATCGTTCGGACCGCTGCCAATGCCGCGACGATCTATGTAGTCGCGGCCACCCAGTCCTCGAAGGGCCAGTTGGCGGCGACCGTACACGCCCTCAACCTCGCCACTGGGGCCGATGCCATCGCACCGACCGTCATCGCCCCCACGGCCACCCTCAGCAACGGAAAAAAGGTTGCCTTCGATAACTTCAACCAATGGAATCGCGTCGGCCTTGCCTACAATCAGGGGTCCCTCTACGTGGCTATCGGTTCGCACTGTGACCATAATGCCGATGGGATGACCGGCTGGCTGCTGGCCTATAACGCGAATCTGAAGATGCAAAGCGCTTTCCACACGATCGAGACGCCAGGCGGCAACGGCGCCGACCACGACCTCGAACTGGCGAGCATCTGGATGACCGGCTTTGCCCCGGCAATCGATGACAGCGGCAACGTCTATGTCGTGACCGGGAACGGGGATTTCAGTCTCGGCCTAAACAACTGGGGCCAAAGCGTGCTCAAGCTGCCGCCCGCTCTCAGCGGTGTGACCTCGTTCTTTACCCCTTCCAACTACGTAGTCTTGAACGATGGCGACTCGGATTTTGGTTCTGGCGGCGTCATGCTGCTGCCGGGCGTAGCAGGCCAGACCGCGCCGCCGCTAGCAGTTGCCATGGGCAAATCCGGCATCCTCTATTTGCTGAACCGAAACAGTCTTGGTGGCTTGGAGCCGAAGGATGCCGGCGCACTGCAGGCGCAAGACGCCGGCGGACGCTTGCTAGGAGGCCCGGCATTTTACAATGGCCCCTCCGGCCCCACGGTCTTCATCCAGTCAGAAGACGAATTGCTGCGCGCCTACGCGCTTGTCGCCAACGAAACTCCTTCGCTCACCCATCGGGTTAGCGGTACTTCCCAAAGCGGCAATGGAGGTTCGTTGCCGATTGTCTCCTCCAACGGCGCGCTGGCCAACACGGGGGTGGTCTGGTTGATCAGCCGTGCGAGCTCGCCTTTCACCATCGAGGCTTACGATGCAGTGAAGCTCGGCGCTCCGATCTTCAAAGCGCAAATCGGTTTATGGTCCAACCCCTCCCATGGCAACGCGTACCTGACGCCAATGGAGGCGAATGGGCGCGTCTATGCACCGGGCTACAAGGTAGTGCAGGTTTTCGGCCTCACACCGTAGGGGACGCGCCCTGCGATATCGCTTTTTCTTCATTAGCAAAATCCTCCGCCCTTTTCAGGCCAAGTTCTCGCCGAAGACTAACATTCAGATCGGTTCAGAAATACCGGGCCCCATCGACGCCGATGGCGGGTACAGAAACGATTCCAGCGGCTGGAGCCTCAGTTGTAATTCAATTGTCAAAGAAATGTCACTGCGGTTGATCTGGAAGCTGCCTGATTTAACCTTGAATTGGTTGACAGCCGCTCGGCCATCTCATTCCAAACTGGAGCGTTAGGGTTCGACAACACTTCTTAGCCGGGGGAACTGGGCGCGGAAGCGCACTGCGAATGGTCGAGCGGTCTGCACCCGATCGGCGTTGAATGAGATGGCCAAAACCGGAAGTAAGTCTCTTAATCTGCTTGTTTCCGGGATACCCAGTATGGGCAATCGCGGCGCGGTAGGACAGAAGATTATGATTTCCGACTCAGGCGAGGTCCGAGGGCTCGAACTGAGGGGAGCAGATTGTATGAAAACTATTCTTGCGATCGAGGACGACCCCAGAATCCAAAAGGCGCTGATGCGGCTCTTCGTCTCAGAGGGCTATGAAGTCCATCTCGAAGGCGAGGGTAATGCCGGGTTGACCGCGAGCCGGAAGTTGCGTCCCTCTGCGGTAGTGCTCGACCTGATGCTACCTGGCATCAATGGTCGTGAGCTTTGCCGCATGATGAAGGAAGGGCAGCCGGAGACTCCGATCGTGATTCTAAGCGCGGTCAGCGATGTGGCCGACAAGGTACTGCTACTGGAAATGGGAGCGGATGATTATGTTACCAAGCCATTCAGCCCAAGAGAACTGCTGGCCCGAGTCGAGGCTGCGATCCGGCGGTCCTCAAAGTTCGGCGGCTTGAAGCTGACACAATTTGGAGAGATCACCATCGACATGGCAAAGATGGAGGTCCGCCGGGATGGGGTTTGCACAATCCTCACCGCTCATGAGTTCAAGCTCTTGCGGTTTTTTATTGAGAATGCCGGACGCGTTCTCTCCCGAGCAGAGCTGCTCAATGACGTTTGGGGATACGATTCCTATCCCAACACGCGCACGGTGGACAATCAGATTCTGAAGTTGCGTCAAAAGCTTGAACGCGATCCGGCCGAGCCGCGCCATTTTCTCACCGTGCATGGCGCCGGATACAAGTTTGTCCGTGAGGGGTAGGGCAGCATCTTTCATGCTGCGAAGATACCGCGAAGGTTGAACGAAGAATCAAGAGACGCGGCGTGGGTCCCTGTTAATCAGGGAACGAAAGGGGTAAGGATCCTTTGCAGCTACGTCCATGGCGAATGCGGACGATGCTCCTGCTATCGTTGGTGACCCTTGCCCTCGCTATGACCGCCATCTTTCTGGGTATGGTGCACCTTGCGATTGAGCGTCAGGTGCGTTCCAATCTCGGACTGGATATGGTGCACTCCCTGGAGACCTTTCACAATTTGCAGGAGCAACGACAGAAGCTGCTGCTGCGGGAATCCTCTCTGCTGTCGGAACTGCCCAGCTTGAAAGCGCTCATGACCACGTCCGATCCCAGCACGATCAGCGACGCCGGAGCGGAGTTCTGGCAACTGAGCGGCAACGATTTCTTTGCCTTAATGAACCCGGAAGGTCGACTCGAGGCCTATTACACCGAGGGCCCGGCCTTAAATCGGAAGGATGTAGAAGCCGCACTGCGCGAGTCGCTCGGTTCTCCTGGATCGTCGCGCCTCTTCGCATCGGACGGCAGGCTATTTGAGATAACATCCAAATCGTTTACGTTCGGCTCGAGTGAGCCGGTCACCGGGCTGGGCTACGTCACCATCGGGTATGGCCTGGACGAGAAGATCGCTCGGGAAGTGAGTGACGCCGCCGCCGCCGAGGTTGTGTTCGCTGTGGATGGAAAGATCGTGGCGGCAACTCTGCCCCAGGCGCAGCGGCAGGAACTGGCCGCGAACCTGAACGTACTCCTGCATAAACCGATCGATAGGTTGGAGATGCGCATTGGGAATGAGCGCTACCTCGCCTCATCGGTTCAGTTGCAGGCCGGAACACCGTCAGGCGGCGAAGTTGAACTTATCGTGTTCAAGTCGTTTGCCGAGGAGCAACAAATACTGGCTGGGTTAGACCGCCTCGTGGCCCTGCTCGGCGTGCTTGCAACGCTCCTTGGCGTCGCCATGGCGGCTGTCATCACGCGGACTTTGACTCGCCCACTGGAGTCGCTCGTCGCCGGGACACGGGCGCTCAGTCGGGGAGACTTCACTCACCAAGTTCGCGAAGACGGCCCCGAAGAGGTGCGGGAGTTGAGTCGTGCATTCGATCGGATGCGTGAGCAAATGCAGAAGGCGCAGCAGGAACTGCTGGTCGCCGAGCGAATGGCAACGATCGGTCAGATGGCCAGTTCAATCTCCCACGATCTGCGCCATTATCTCTCCGCGGTCTATGCCAATTCGGAGTTCCTTGCCAACCCCCGAATTCCCGCCGAAGAGCGAGAGGAGCTGTTCGCGGACATTCGCGCCGGAGTGCTCGGGATGACGGAGATGCTTGACTCGCTACTGGTTTTCGGCCGAACCGGGATGCTGGTGCACCTGCGCCCAGAGTCTCTTGTAGCTCTTATCGATCACGTTGTGGGAGCGATTCGCTCACACCCGGACGCGCGCGGCGTCGATCTGAGAGTACAGCCGGTTTTGGCCTTGAAGGTCGAAGTGGACGAAAATGAGTTGCGTCGCGCGTTGTATAACCTGCTGTTGAACGCCTGCCAGGCCGTGAAGCGATGCGAATATCCGGCCTGGGTCGCAGTTGAGACATCAATAGACGATGAAGAAGGCCTGCTGATTACGATTCGCGACAATGGTCCCGGGGTTCCCAGTTCCATTCGCAGCACTCTATTTCAACCTTTTGTCAGCGAGGGGAAGCAGAGCGGGGTTGGGTTGGGGCTAGCGCTTTGCAAGCGCATCGCCCAAGCCCATGGAGGAGACATTGTTCTGGAAGAATCAACCTCAGAATCAACAGCATTCACAATCAAATTGCCTCGCGGGAACATAGTGGAAGACACTTCACGCCAGGCCGCGGAGAGACGATGAGCGTGTTCCTGTTGAAGACGCTGCCAGCCGGGATGGCGTGCGTGTGGCTGTTTTCGTCGGCCGCCGTATTTGCGCAGTCCACCGTTGCACCAGTCACGGACGCGGTACCAGCCGGCCAGATCCATGCCCTTGAACAACGCGTCAATGGTCTTGCGGAGAATCTTGCCGCGGCCCAGCGCCAGGTAGAAGAGGACCGCCGCAGAATGCAGTCGATGCAAACGGAGCTCGACGATCTGCGCAGGAATTTGGCACAGAACAACCCCGACACGGCCGAGCCAGCCAATGCCAGCGCGGTGGCTCAGCTACAACAGACGGTCGCCCAGATTCGCGACGAACAAGAAGTGATCACGTCGGAAGTACAACAGCATGAACAAACCAAGCTGGAGAGCGCCTCAAAGTTTCCCGTTCGCTTCAGGGGAATCGTTTTGTTCAACACATTTGTGAATGAAGGCGTTGTGGACCAGCCAGACCTACCCACCACGGCGCTGTATCGCACACCTGGGCAAAGCCATGGGAGCACCGGCGCCGGGCTTCGGCAGACGATGCTCAATTTTGAAGGGACCGGCCCTTTACTTTGGAATGGGCGAGTATCCGCAGACCTGTCGATGGATTTCTTTGCGGGAGTTACAGCAGGGGATTTAGGTTCGCCTGCCGGGCTGGCGCGGATGCGTACGGCGGGGATTGCCTGGGAGTCGGCGGACGATTCGGTGCGATTCGGGTATGACGGCCCGCTGATCTCGCCACTTTCACCTACTTCGTATGCGACCATGGCGCAGCCGGCGCTTGCGTGGTCAGGAAATCTGTGGACGTGGGCGCCGCAGTTGCAATGGAAACACAGATTCGCGCTGGCTGAGGATCGCCAGGCCGGAATCGAATTAGGCCTTTACGATCCGTCCTACACTGCTGTGGACGAGATTGAAGCCGAACGATCAGTCAGCCCGGGAGAGGCTGCGCGCCAACCGGGATACGAAACGCGGCTCTCTTATCGCGCAGGGAAGGACGATGGCAAATTTCAGTTGGGCATAGGCGGCTACTATGACCGGAAAAACTATGGGAACGGCCAGACTCTGGACACGTGGGCGGGCACGGCAGACTGGGAGGTCCCGGTAACCAGGCGCGGCCAATGGAGCGGCGAGTTTTATCGTGGTCGAGGGATTGGCTCGCTCGGCGGCGGCGCATATCGCGATGAGTACACATATATCGACCCGGATTCGGGCCAGCAAGAGGTCGGGGG
>Ga0181517_10004966_pt1 | contig 11913 bp, 8 predicted proteins | sample PEATcosm2014_Bin_31_FD_119748 | JGI IMG/M metagenome (GOLD analysis project Ga0181517, IMG submission 119748) | Peatland microbial communities from MTU Mesocosm Facility, Houghton, MI, USA - PEATcosm2014_Bin01_30_metaG | ecosystem: Environmental > Terrestrial > Soil > Wetlands > Peat | place... | reverse complement strand
TGGGCCTGTTTATCAGTCCGGCTTCATACTTGCGCTTGCTGGCTGGATTTCCGCAATGTCTTTCACAGCCGCTAAAGTTCAAGACCGTCTCGGATGAGGCTTATATCAATCGGGCACGGGCGGCGTATTCCGTTCAGTGGCCTATTGGAAGCCTGGGCGACGGGGTTGAAATTCAATTCATGCACTACAAATCAGAAACAGAGGCCGGCGAAAAATGGAACAGACGGGTTGCGCGCCTTTCGCCTCATTCCGGGCAGTGGTTTTTCAAGTTTTGCGACCGGGATGACTGCACCGCCGGACAGATGGCCGCGTTTGACCGGTTGCCGTTCTCGAACAAGGTTTTCTTTATCACCCGGCAGGATTGTCCGTCCCGCTGCGCGGTGAAGATCCCATCAAATGAAGCCTGTGTTCCAGACGGGCTGTCTTTGTCGCGTCTTTCGCCGGCATATTTTGACACGGCAGACTGGCTTGGCGGTGGTTCGGGCCGTGTCAGGTGGTGGGGACGATATTTGAACTGCGTTTAATATTTAGGTTCCCTGATGCTGACTATTTGATGCAGGCATCCATTATCATCTGCACGCGAAACCGGGCGGAAAGCCTTCGGGCCACTTTGGAAACGATTGGCAAATCGTCCGTCCCGGAAGGATGGACTGTTGAATTGCTGGTGGTTGACAATGGTTCGAGTGACCATACGGCGGACGTGGTGAGGCGTGCCAGTATTCCGCTGATGCCGGTCAAACACATTCTGGAGCCGCGAGCTGGAAAGAGCCATGCTTACAATACGGGAATTTCAACAGCCGCCGGCGACGTGCTGCTTTTTGCTGACGATGATGTCCGGGTGCCGGCCAACTGGATTGAGGGGATGTGCCGGCCGATACTCCACGGCGACGCGGATGCGGTTGCCGGGGGCGTTGTATTTCCCCGCCACATTGGTCGTCAGTTGCAAATGAGTCCGCTCAAAGAGCGGCTCGGATGGGTCGCCTCCACTCATGAACTTGACCCGCGTTGTCCGTGTCGAATGGTTGGAGCGAACATGGCCTTCCATCGCCGTGTGCTCGCCAAGGTTCCAAGGTTTGATACTGAACTGGGGCCGGGCCCAGAAGGACTGGGGAATTTCGAGGACACAATGTTTTCGTGGCAACTGCTGGCGGCCGGATACAAACTTGTGGGCGCGCTGGACGTGGCGGTTGAGCATCATTTTGATCTTACGCGCCTTGCCAGGGAGAACTTGATGGATTTAGCGCGTAAAATGGGGCGCTCCCACGCATTCGTTTTCTATCATTGGAGACATCAAAGATCACGTTTGGCGGTTCCCCGATTGATGCTATGCCATCTGCGCCTGTGCTGGAAGCGATGCTTTTACCGCGGACATGATATTGCTGGCGGCATATCTGATCAGGCTCTCCAATTGGAATACGATCTGGCATTTTACCGGGAGTATGCCGTGCAGCGCCGCCGCCAGCACAAATATTCCTTGCGCACTCATGCTTCACCAATGAACCCTGCGCAATCCTGCCTGCAAGGCAATTGATTTGGAAATGTGAGCGCCCTCGTCTCCATCATAATTTGCACGCGAAATCGGGCGGAAAACCTGCGGGCTTGCTTGCAAGACATCGGCAAATTGGCCGTGCCAGAACGATGGACCGTCGAATTGCTGGTGGTTGACAATGGTTCAACGGATCACACGCACGCAGTCGTCAAGGAAGTCCAATTGATCAATATGAACCTGCGCTATGTCAGCGAACCGAAAGCCGGAGTTAGCCGCGCCCGGAATACCGGACTGGCGGCGGCGCAAGGTGAGATTATTCTATTTACAGACGATGACTTGTCACCTGACCGGGATTGGCTGTGGAAGATTGGAACACCTTTGTTGAAAGGGAACTGCGATGCGGCAGTGGCGACGGTCAAGCTGGCCGAACATCTGGAGCGCCCGTGGTTGGAGCCGGTTCATAAAGCCTGGCTGGCTGTGCCGGGCGCTTCCGGGGATGCGGAGCTGGAACTGACGGGAGCAAGCATGGGTTTCCACCGCTCCGTGTTGAAGCGCGTGCCGGCGTTCGACCCGGAGCTTGGAGGGGGCGCGATTGGGTTCGGAGAAGACACACTCTTTTCGTGGCAAATCTGCGAGGCGGGCTGCCGCTTGCGCAGGGTTCCCGATGCGCTGGCGGTCCATCATCCGGACCCTTCACGACTCTTGCGATCACAGTGGCTTGCCGCAGCCGGCCAGCGTGGGCTTAGTGCGGCATATCTTCTTCACCACTGGCAGCATGGCGAGTTGAGGAGCCCGCTCTTATGCGCCTGTTATTTTGCCGCCAAACTTCGTTTGCGGCGCATTCTGCAACCGCCCGTCCTGATGGAGGCTGAAGGCTGTGCCCCGTGGGAAATGAGCTATGTGTTGACAATTTATAAATGCCGGCAATTCCTGAAGGAACGCAGGCGTCCGCGAAATTATTCCAGGCGCGGCTTGGTCCGGCTGGAGGGGCGCCTGGACAACAGGCCCGCCGCGACAGGATTACGATTTTGATGATCAGTTCAATTTGGCGGGCGGCTTCCGTCTTAATAAATCGGCAGTAACACAATTGTTTCAAGTTCCCATGGTCGAAACGACTCAACATCCTGCTCGGTCAAAACAGTCCGGGACCAAAGTGGCGGCACTCGGGGAACCGGACCGGCGAAATGGATTCTTTGACACAATTAAAGCAGATCAACTTAAGCGGAAATCTGTTCGGGGTGGCGCCGTCACTTTGGTTTCGCAGGGATTGAAGTTTGTGCTTACGACAGGATCAACAATGATATTGGCGCGGTTACTGACCCCGGCGGACTTTGGATTGCAGGGAATGGTTCTCGCCATTACAGGCGTCGTCGGCTTGTTCGGCGACATCGGCTTGAGCGTGGCAACCATTCAACGCGATGAAATCACCCACGAGCAGACTTCGACCCTCTTTTGGATCAACGTCGCGCTGGGCTCATCGCTTGCAATTTTGGTCACATTGCTGGCTCCGATCTTGGTGGCCTTTTATCATGAGCCGCGTTTGATTTGGATGACCATCGGCTCGGCTGCGACATTTTTTATCGGCGGCCTTGGGGTGCAGCATTCGGCCCTGCTGGTGCGGGAAATGCGGTTTGTCGCCCTGGCAAAGATTCAAATTGCGTCATTGATAGTCAGTTCGGCGGTGGGAATTGGAATGGCGGCATTTGGCTGTGGCTATGTGGCATTGATTGGCAGCATGGTTGCCGCACCTGCAATCACCGTCGCCGGGTTGTGGTTTGCCGTCCGATGGATTCCGGGAATCCCGCGCCGCGGATACGGGCTCCGGTCAGCGCTGCATTTTGGCGGAATCCTCACGCTGAATAACTTGATAGTGTATGTGGGATACAACGTGGAGAAGATTTTGCTTGGCCGTTTTTGGGGCGCGGTGGCGCTGGGCCTTTATGGAAAAGCGTATTCGCTTGTCAATTTGCCGACCACGCAACTGCATTCTTCGATCTACACCGTCGCGTTTCCCGCCTTCTCCCGGCTTCAGGCCGACCGCCATCGCTTGAACAGTTCATTTCTACAAGTCTACAAGGCAGTCGTATCCTTGAGCATTCCAGCGACAATTTGCTGCATGCTGTTTGCGGAAGAAATGATTCGAGTTGCGCTTGGGCCAAAATGGGATGTGGCGGCTCCAATATTCAGGTTGCTGGGTCCAACGGTGCTGGCGTTCGGCATGATCAATCCGTTTGGCTGGTTCCTCGTGTCAACCGGCCGGGTTGTGCGAAGCTTCAAAATGTCGCTGTTAATTGCACCCTTGGTGATTATCGCCATTCTGATGGGATTACGCTACGGGCCAAGGGGAGTTGCCTTGAGCTATTCAATAGTCATGACACTCCTGACCGCTCCTGTAATCATCTGGGCGGTATATGGAACCGGGATTACATTTATTGATATCTTGAGAGCGATTAAACCACCGATCCTGGCTGGACTGCTTGCGGCGGTGGCCGGGCTGGCATTTAGAGTTGCTCTTGGGGAAGTGCTGGCCCCGTTTCCACTGTTGATTCTTGGTCTTGTTTTGGTTCTTGGACTTTACGCTTGGACTCTGCTGATTGTAATGGGGCAGAAGGACTTTTTTGTGGATTTGACCAGGCACGTGTTTCAACGCAGTCAGCCCGATTTGGGCCAAGGAACTGGCGTGTTGTAAAATGGCCGCGCCCGCTCCCAAAATAAGCATCGGTATGCCCGTCTATAACGGAGAGAACTATCTACGTTTGGCATTGGACTCCATTCTGCGGCAGGACTGCGGCGACTTTGAACTGATTATTTCGGACAATGCTTCCACGGACACGACACAAGATATTTGCCGGGAGTATGTCGCGAAAGATCCTCGAATCCGATATTATCGAAATGAAACCAATGTCGGCGCCAGCGCCAATTTCAATGGTCTGGTCAAGCTGGCCCGGGGCGAATACTTCAAGTGGGCCGCGCACGACGACGTGCATCTGCCAGGCTTTCTTGGGCGCTGCATTGAAGCAATCGAGCGCGCTCCGGCCAGAGTGGTGTTGGTCACCCCCAAGGCGGAAGCCATTGATGAAAACGGCAGATTCCTCTACAAGCTGGCCGAGAGTCTGGACACCAGACACGCGCAACCACACCGGCGCATTGGCGACGTGCTCCGGAATGTCCTGTGGGCGCCCGCACAATTCGGATTGTTCCGAACCGATGCTTTGAGGCAAACCCGTTTGATACAGCCGTTCGCTGCGACAGACTATGTTCTGTTGGTGGAAGTCGCATTGATGGGTGAAATTTGGGAATTGCCCGAAATATTGTTTCAGCGAAGAAAACATCCCGGCATATCCACCACGGCCAACAAGAAGCCGCGCGAGTTGCGCGCTTGGTTCGACCCTTCCCAAAGAGGACTTAAAATGGCCATTCCGCCTAGGTTGCGGTTGGCCCTGGAGTATTTTCATTCAATAATGAGGGCGCGGCTGCCTGTGAAAGAACGATTCCTGTGTTATTTGACCGTTTTCGAAGCGTGGATTCCGAGGGAGTGCCGCTTGTATAGGAACCAGATAGCCTTCAGAACGCGCTTAAAGAGACTTTTCCGCGGGTCGCCGCGAGAAGTATTACTGTGAACCGATTGATATGGGGGCAAAACTTAAAGTCGGGAATTGGGTGGAAGTCCGCAGCAAGGAGGAGATTCTGGCAACGCTGGACAAGCAGGGGCAGTTGGACGGACTCCCGTTTATGCCGCAGATGTTTCAATACTGTGGCAGACGATTCAAGGTCTGCAAGCGGGCGCACAAGACATGCGACACGGTTTTCCCGGTTCGCGGACGGCGTATGGCTGGCGCCGTCCACTTGGAGACGCGCTGCACCGGCTTGGGTTATGGCGAATGTCAGGCGGGCTGCTTGATATTTTGGAAACAGGCCTGGTTGAAACGGGTCGAAAACGGAAATGACAAGTCGGAACCCCCTCAAAATGTCATGGCGGTTCAACGCGTCGTCACCCGGCGAAATCCTGGCTGCTCCGAACAGGATGTTTGGGCTGGCACCCGCACGCCGGGCCAGCAAAATGAACAGGCTCCAACCTACATTTGCCAGGCGACCCAGTTGCCATACGCGACGACACGGCTCTGCTGGTGGGATGTTCGGCAATACATTGAAGATTACACGTCAGGAAATGTTGGAATGTGGCAAATTATCAAAGGTGGAATTTATGCGAGCTTCTACAGATTAAGCGTATCGCGTTTGAGGCTGGGGCCTGTAATGCGCTGGTTTTATGACACGTTCCGTCCCTTTTGGCGGGGAACTTTATTCCCCAGGCACACGGGAACAATTCCCATGGATAAGCCGACACCAGCGCCGACACATCCTCTAAACTTGCAGCCCGGGGAACTCGTGCGTGTTAAATCGCACAAGGAAATACTAAAGACTTTGAATACGGCGAGCAAAAACCGGGGGCTTTATTTTGATGCCGAGATGGTTCCGTTTTGTGGCGGCACTTACCGTGTGCTAAGACGGGTCGGCAAAATAATTGATGAAAAATCCGGAAAGATGGTAACAATGAGGAATGAATCCATAATTCTAGAGGGTGTGTTTTGTCAATCCCGCTACAGCAATTGCAGAATGTTTTGCCCAAGGGCAATATATTCGTATTGGCGTGAAATCTGGCTCGAAAGGGTTTCTGAAGTCTCCGTGGCCTCGCCATCCGAAGCCCAAAAGCTGCGGGATTTTCCCGAGCATGAGCCTGTGAGGATTGTGAAGATGAATGATTGAAAGGAAAATTATGCGAATATGTGTAACAGGAAGTGAAGGATACCTGGGATCGTTGCTGGCGCCGGAACTTCTGCGGCGCGGACACGATGTGATCGGGATAGACACAGGATTCTACAAAGAGGGAACCCTTTATCGCAGCGGAGCAACGACGCCAATGACGCTTGCCAAAGACCTGCGCCAGATCGAAGTCGGCGACCTTCACGGCATGGATGCCCTCGTGCATATGGCCGAGCTGTCGAATGATCCGATAGGACAACTGGCTCCGACCATCACTTATGACATCAATCATAAAGCATCGGTGCGGCTGGCTGAACTGGCCCGCCAAGCCGGCGTCAAACGATTCGTCTATATGTCATCTTGCAGTGTGTATGGAGTTGCTGAAGGTGACTATGTGAATGAAACATCGCCAACAGATCCGCAGACCGCTTATGCGATTTGCAAAACCTGGGTCGAACGCGACGTAAAGCCATTGGCCGACAAACAGTTCTCACCAACGTTTTTAAGAAATGCCACCGCTTATGGAGCGTCACCTCATATGCGATTTGACATTGTGCTGAATAATCTCGCCGGCCTTGCCTGGACAACCGGAAAAATCATGATGACCAGCGATGGAACGCCGTGGCGTCCGCTGGTTCATGGTTTGGATATCTGTCGCGCCATCGTTGCGGTGCTGGAGGCACCACGTGAAGCGGTGCATAACGAGATTTTTAATGTCGGCGATACGAAGCTTAATTATCGGGTGAAGGAGATTGCCGGGGTTGTGGCGGAAACTTTCACGGGCTGCCAGCTCTCGTTCGGTGCTCCGGGTCAGGATAACCGCAGCTATCGGGTTTCCTTTGAAAAAATCCGGAAGCACTTGCCGGGCTTTAGTTGTGCTTGGGACGCGCGAAAAGGAGCACAACAGCTTGTTGCTCTATTCAAGAAAATTGATATGCCGCAGGAAGTTTTCCAGCACCGGACTTTTACCCGGCTGAAACAGCTTGAGTATCTCATTCGCACGCGGCAAATCAACGAAGAATTTTTCTGGCGCGAAGATGCTTGAAGAGAGGGTCCCGCATCCCCGGTTTATCATCCGAATCGAAAAGGTGCCCGGTTCGTTAAACCTGTAAAGAGATTATTATGAATTACGGTGTCCGCCAGAAGATTGGATGGGGCATTGGCTGCGTTCTGCTGCTGAATGTTGCGTTGTTTGCCTACGTTCGCCATGAACACACTCTTTATTCCTGGGATTATGACTGTTATTGGGGCATTTGCGGGCGGTTCGAGCAATATTATATGACGTCAACTCACATGAAGTTCGTCCATGATGTGCTGGGATCCATCCGGGACCAGGAATACACAGCCGAACCCGTGGTGCCCGCAGCCATTGCGATCGCCTTGGGTGACAAGCTGCATCTGTTCTCGTTTTCGAGAACCGCTTACATCATGGCCAACGGCAATTTGTATCTCGTGCCTGCGCTGCTGCTGTTGATCTGGCTGGTGTCCGTGTTGAAAAATAAGGAGGCCAGTTTTAGCGTCAATGCAATCCAGCCTGCGGCATGGTTCGCCGGCGCCTTGATGGCCCTGCTGACTCCGGCATTGTGGCTTCCATTGCTTCGCGGTTATCCTGACGGAGGCGGCTTGGTATTTTGCTTTCTGGTCATGGTATTATTCGTCCGCTGGCAGCAAAAACAGCGCTCAATAACGGATGACGCGCTTGCCTGGCTGGCTATCGCCATGTTGCTCGTTGGCTTGGTGTATTTTCGACGCTGGTATTTGTATTGGATATTATGGTTCTGGATTTCGGCGGGGATGCTTTGTCTCTGGGATGCCTTCGAGCAAAGGCGGAACGGCTTGCGCTGGCCGGTGATTTTTCGACTCTTCGTCGTGCCTGGCGGTAGCGCCTTTGCGTTTGCCGCGTTGATGTTTGTAGTCTCGCCCCGATTCGTCCGGGAGCTTCTGTCTTACAACTTCGCCGATCGTTACGCGGCCTTCGGGGTGTCAAAAACCTTGTGGCAGTTTCTCGGTAATACCTTTTCATCCCCAGGTATAGTTTTCATCCTGCTTTTCCTTGGAGGCCTGGCTTATGGTTTTTGGATTCCGCACCTTCGCAAATTGGTTGTCTTTCAGACCGTGCAATTCGTGGGGGCCGTTGCCAATTTTGGACACACGCAGGATTTCGGTCCGCAACACCATTATTTGCTGCTCGCCATGATGCTGCCGTGGGCCGCGCTCTTCGTCGCAGTCGGACTTCAGAAATTTCAATGGCACCTGGCAACATGCTTGATCCCAGTGGGTATTTTGGCAACGATTCTGTCCTTTACGCCCGCGTCAAATGCCGCGCCCGCCGCGTTACGGCCATTGATTGGAATTGTGGACGGGGTGCCGCTCTCCCGCAGCGACCTTGCCGAATGGCGGCGGCTCGGCGAGACGATGGATGAGATTCTGCTTTCTTATGGTTATGGCCAGGTCTATGTAATCGGGGCCAGCACAACCGTCAATTCCTCGGCCCTGCTGGCGATCAACCGGTCGTTGGATCAACATTACAAGACCCCGGATTTCGTGGATTACTCCCGTGAGATTGACAAGCGTGACGGCTTTCCGGTGGAGCTGTTGCATGCAAGGTATGTGATTGTTGCCAGTCCCGCGCAGACCCAGCCGGTGTTCAGCGCTGCCGAGCAGCAGATCGTCGCGGTGCCGGAACGGGAATTTTTGGATGGATCGGGAATTGCCGCCGCATTTGAAAAGCTGCCCTGTCAATTCACTTTGGAGGGCGGAATCACATATACTTTTGACGGCGGACTAAAAGTGGAGAAGTCCAGCACACGGGTTGAATTGTTCGTCTTTCGAAAGATCAGGGATATTACCCCGGAAGAAGTGCAGCAGCTCTCCGATGCACTGCGTCAGGCGCATCCAGACCGGCCATACATTTACAATCCGCCGGCGAACATCAACTGAAGATGCCTGACAGCAAATTGAATTCATGCAATCGAACAGACTAATGAGCACGGGACTGCAAAAAATGGAGGGTGCTTCTCTCCGGCGAGTTCCAGTCGGCCAGAGCAGGTTTGGCGCGGCAACCGGCGGGCTGGTCCGAGCAATGCGGCTGTTTGTTGCCTTGGTTATACCCGCTGCGGTGGCAAGTCCGGTTTACCCGCTCAAGATCAGCGTCAATGGCCGCTACTTGGTGGATCAAAACAACAGTCCATTTTTGATCGCTGGGGATTCGCCGCAAGCCCTGATTGTGAATCTTTCGGCAACAAACGCCGCGTTTTATCTGGCCGACCGCGCCACGAACGGATTCAACACCCTGTGGGTGAATCTGCTGTGCAACACCTATACAGGCGGGCGGGCGGATGGCAGCCTGTTGGATGGAACCTTGCCATTTACAAACACCATCTCGAGCACCACAAATTATGATCTGACCACCGTGAATGAAAATTACTTTGCGTATGTGGATCAGATTATCAGAATGGCGGCCACGAACGGAATTCAGGTCATGCTCGATCCCATTGAGACCGGCGGCTGGCTGACCACCATGCTTGCGAATGGCACGATCAATTGCCGGGCCTATGGCCAATATCTGGGCAATCGCTACAAAAACTTCCCCAACATAATCTGGATCAGCGGGAATGATTTTCAGAACTGGAGCGATCCGAACAACGACGCAGTGGCAACGTCCGTGGCATTGGGCATCAAGGATAAGGACACAAACCACCTTCAAACGGTGGAACTTAATTACAACGCGAGCAGTTCGCTGGACGACACGAATTGGGCGCCCATCATCGGGTTGAACGCGGCATATACATACTATCCGACTTACGACGAAGTGCTTCACGCCTGCCGACAATCAACCAACGGGCCGGTATTCATGGTGGAGGCCAACTATGAATTTGAAGCCCTGATTTCAGGTGAGCCGGTGACCACGGCACCGATCCTGCGCAAGCAGGAATACTGGACGCTGTTGAGTGGAGGAGCTGGACAGTTGTATGGCAATCACTATGTTTGGCCATTTTTGAGCGGGTGGCAGGCGCATTTGGACACGCCGGGAGCAACAGAGATGGCGCACGTGACGGCATTATTTGCGCTGCGGGCGTGGTATAATTTGGTGCCGGATACCAATCATATGGTTTTAACGACAGGGTTCGGAACGTATTCGGGCAGCGGATATGTGGCCGACAACAATTATCTAACGGCGGCGCGGACGGCGGACGGAAGTTTGGTGATTGTCTACACGCCGGTTTTGGGGCAGTTCACGGTGGACATGAGCAAATTGAGCAGTTCGGCGGTGGCGCGGTGGTATGATCCGAGCAGCGGTGCTTACATTCCAATCAGTGGCTCGCCTTTCACCAATTCCGGCCTGCACAACTTCACGCCGCCCGGAATCAACGCGGACGGGGACGGGGGCTGGGTGCTGGTGCTGGAGACATCTCCGCCGCCTGTGCCGGTTCAGCCCGCGCTGATCCAGCAAAATTATGCGACGCCTCAAACATCGCAATCCCAGGTTTCAGTTGCGTATCCATTTGCACAAATCCAGGGTGACGCCAACATACTTGCCATCGGTTGGAATGATACCAGCGCCAGCATCAGCGCCGTCAGCGATTCCGCCGGGAATGCGTATCAAGTGGCCGTTCCAACGTATCGCAGCAACGGTTTGAGCCAGGCCATATACTATGCAGCCAATGTTAGGGGCGGAACCAACACGGTTACGGCTCAATTTAATCAGAATGCCGCGTTTGTTGATTTTCGAGCCGCTGAATTTTACGGGTTAAGTCAGTCAAACGTTTTCGCCGGCGGCGGTTCCGCCGGTGGAATCGGAACAAGCGCAAACAGCGGACCGGTGACCATAACATCAACCAATGAACTTATCATTGGGGCGGGCATGACTTCAGACGCATTTACGGAGGCTGGTGCCGGGTTTGATGGGTTTATTACTGTTCCAGATTCTGATATTACCGAAGAGACGATTGCGGTCGCGCCAGGCACTTGCGCCGCATCGGCCAGCCTGAATTCTTCAAATCCGTGGCTCATGCAAGTGGCGGCGTTCAAGGCGGAAAATCCCAATCCGGTTATGGCGGATACAATCACCATCACCGCCAGCAATGGTGGGTTTGTCATCACTTTCAACACGGTTTCGGGTCAAGTATATGCGCTACAGAGCACGACCAACCTGGCTGGAGGTTCCTGGTCGCCAATCGCGACGAACATTGCCGGCACCGGGAACAGTGTCGAAATCGCCGATACTAACGCAGCAAATCGGGGCCATAAATTTTATAGTGTAGACTGGGTGCCGGCGCCGACCGGATACATGATCACCGCATCGGCTGGAAGTGGCGGCAGCATGAGCCCCAGTGGCAGCTTCGCGGCAGGCGCGGGAACCAGCCTGACATTTACCGCCAACCCCAAATCTACCTATGTGGTGAACCATTGGCTGTTGGACGGCAGCATCGTGCAAACGGGCGGCACAAGCTATACTCTTGAAAACATCCAGGCCAAGCACAGCGTGCAGGTGACGTTTAGTAATTCTTAATGGGCGGCGCGAACCATATGATTGACAGCATTCTGGGCAACCTTGCTTCGCCGCTGACGTCCAATCAGTTGTCAGCGACAATCTCCGCTCCGCAGGCTGCCAGTGTTTTATTTCTAGAATTACAGACCAAGGAAATGGGAATTGGGGGGGG
>Ga0181517_10004962_pt1 | contig 11921 bp, 13 predicted proteins | sample PEATcosm2014_Bin_31_FD_119748 | JGI IMG/M metagenome (GOLD analysis project Ga0181517, IMG submission 119748) | Peatland microbial communities from MTU Mesocosm Facility, Houghton, MI, USA - PEATcosm2014_Bin01_30_metaG | ecosystem: Environmental > Terrestrial > Soil > Wetlands > Peat | place... | reverse complement strand
TTCTGCTTCCGCTACGCCCTCCGGGCTACGCTCCAGCAGAACCGAGCACCCTCAACATCAACGTCCCAAGGGATGGGCCAAAACAAACCGCCGAAGTGGGCCAAGCCAAGTTGCCAAACTCAGCTCTGAATAAGAATTCAACATTCCTTCAGCGGCTAAAGCCATATTGCAAATAAAACAGCTTGCGGCACGGCTGAAGCCGTGCCCTTAACAAAACAGGGTTTTTCATCACCCTCTGAAGTCACTGCCTTTCAAAACAGGGACTTATTCAGAGCAATCTTAGGAGAAGACATGGAAACCTACCTAGTCTAAAACTAAGTTGCCAACTGCTCGATTTGTTGCAGATGATTCAGATCGTGGCCGGCCATGGTCTCCACAATCGTCCAGAAGGTCATGGTGCCGCGTTCCGGATGAATGGCCGCGCGCTTGCGGTCTGCCTCGCTTGTGCTCACGATCAGCAATAGGTTCCATCTGCGCGTGGCTGCAAACAATGCCAGCGCACTTGCCATGTCATAGTTTGCATATCGCTCGGCCCAGCGGTCCTGGTCGAATGGTTGCAGCGTGGGATGATCTTCGGCAAGAGTCTGCCGCAGCCGGAAGCTGAAGACGAGTTCGCAGTCGGCCAGGTGGGCGACGATCTCGCGCGCATTCCACTTCCCCGCGGGCGTGCGCATCACCAACTGCTCCCGCGGCATCGGGCGCGCCAGCTTTGCCAGTTCGTCGTGCGTGCTTGCAACGATATCGAGCGGCTGTCGGCCATCCAGAAATTTCGCGTAAGGGTTGAGTTCCATGGCCATAGAATGCCATCCTGCTGTTTATAGGGCAAGAGAGGATGGTGCTGTTTTCTGGCGCATCCGGAAGAGCACCCATTCCAGCGGGCTTAACATCGGGTAGAGCAAGAACAAGCAGTCAGGCAGGGGGAAGGTCTGCCACATGCGGGCGCGATAGAGCACACGCAGCAACAGTTCGAGGCGATAGCGCAGGTTGGTGCGTAGGCCAAACTCGAATGCTATCGTAGTGGAGTGGGGTATAACCTCGCGCTCGGCGAGAAAGCCTCCCTGAACGAGAGCGCGGTCGGCGTAGCGAAGGATGTGACTGACCGTGAGGTCGCTCTCGGGGAGCAGGTGTGCGCTCCAGTGGTCCATCGCCAGATAACGGCAGACCAGAGTGAGGGCCGCGGAGAGTTCTGGCAGGACGCCATAGTCTTCGGCGAGAGTGGCGAGCGAGTCCAGCTCCGGCTCGCTCATGGTTCGCACCTGAGCACCGACATCGGCCAGCGACTTGAGGAAGAGCCAACCGTCGAAGGCGCCATGGACGCAGAGATAGAGCAGGTTCTGCTGGCGCAGCAGCGTCTCAACTTGGAAATCAGCGAAGCTAACACTTTGGCCGGATGGCGTATCGCACAGGCCCGCGCCGGGCATCGCGGAGTTGCGGAACAATCTCCAGTGCAGATCGATCTCGAGGCCGGTAGCAGGATTTTGATAGGCATTGTCTCTCCAATGCGCACGGTAGAAGGCAAACTGCCGTGGGGTAAACCGCTCCAACTGGAAGAGGCCGCGATAGCCGAGGCCGCGCAACACGCGGTCTGCCTGTAGGATCGAGCTCTCGTCGATGATTAGGTCGATGTCGCCCGCGGCGCGCAGGGCAATCTCGCCGAAGACGGATTGCGCCAACGGCAGACCCTTCAAGACGCCCACTGGGATGTCGTTGGCCTGCAACTCCTGAACCACGCGCCGCAGTTCGGCGAGCGAGTGAAGCGCCTGCTGGGCGTTGTCGAGCGAATACTGATGGAGTTGATGGAGGAGCGCATCGAGCGCAGATGAGCGGGGTCCGTCATGACTGACGTGCAGATTGTGCGAGACCAGTGGCACCAGGCGGTGATGCTGCGCGAGCAGCAGAAAGTGCTGCCGATCCATAGGGAGTGCAGCAAGAGCGCGGATGAGTCGGCGGTCTTCGTCGCGCTGCGGCCAGCGGGCGCAGAGCAGCAGCAGATCGAGTTCAGCGGAACGGCCTGGGCGCCGGGCCGGAGACGCCTCCGGAGGAATGTGCCGTCGTTGATGCATGCTCCGTCCGCCTCCCCGCCTTCGTCTCACAGGATACATCGAGGGACGGAATGCATTCGCGGCGCGCGCCCGCAACTGTGGGACACTTCCCTCCCCCCCCGCATCTTTATTGCAGACTGTTTCTTGCTGTATTGGGCAGGCTGTATGGTACAGAGAGCATCCTGCTGTTGGGGCGCAGGGTTGGATCGCCGCGTCTGTCGAATTCGGAGGGACAAGACAATGAGTGACCCGAAGATCGGTCCGAACAGCATCGTCTGCTGGAGCCGCGAAGCAGTGGCGACGGAGATCAACGGCGAAGTGGTCCTGATGAACCTGGAGCGCGATCGTTGCCACGGTCTGGGCAGTACGGGGAGCGAGATATGGCGCAGGCTGCGTGAGCCGATTCGCGTGGCGCAGCTGATGGTGCAACTGGAGGCGGAGTTCGAGGCCGCGCCGGGCGAGATTGTATCGGACGTGCTGCGGACGCTGGGCGAGTATGCCGCTGAGGGTTTGATTCAAGTCAGCGCGACGCCTGAATAAGCGCTTTGCCTGCCGCCGCTTCCCTGTTCGCACTGAGTTTCGCAGCCTGTGAATTATAGCGCCTGCGCGCAGCACACAGCGTGGAATGTGCCGGATGTCACACGAGCCGCGTAGTGCAAGGGATAGAATCATTAAGAGGATCGGGGCCGTGAGCCGCTATCCCACGGGAGAAGATTGTTTATGTCGAAGGGAAGTTGTGACATTGGTTTGATTGGGCTGGCAGTGATGGGACAGAACCTGGTCCTGAACATGAACGACCACGGGTACAAGGTTGCGGTGTTCAATCGCACGGTATCGAAGGTGGACGCATTTCTGAATGACGAAGCAAAGGGAACCAATGTGGTAGGCGCGCACTCGATGGAGGAGCTGTGCGGACTGCTGAAGTCGCCGCGCAGAGTGATGATTATGGTGAAGGCGGGCGATGTGGTGGACAACAACATCGAACAAATACTTCCCTATCTGGACAAGGGCGACATTATTATCGACGGCGGCAACTCGCTGTTCACCGACTCGATCCGGCGCACCAAGTATCTTGCGGACAAGGGGATTCTGTTTATCGGCACCGGCGTTTCGGGCGGCGAAGAGGGTGCGCGCTTCGGCCCGTCCATCATGCCGGGAGGCAATCCGGCGGCGTGGCCGCATGTGAAGGAGATATTCCAGGCGATCGCGGCCAAGGTGGAGGATGGTACGCCGTGCTGCGACTGGGTGGGCGAGGACGGCGCGGGCCACTACGTCAAGATGGTGCACAACGGCATTGAGTACGGCGATATTCAGCTGATCTGCGAGGCATACCAGTTGCTGAAGGATGCGCTGGGCCTGACGCCGGACGAGCTGCACCAGGTCTTCACGGAGTGGAACAAGGGAGAGCTTGACAGCTACCTGATCGAGATCTCGTCGATCATCTTTGGCACGAAGGATGAAGACGGATCGCCACTGATCGATAAGATTCTGGACAAGGCCGGGCAGAAGGGCACAGGTAAGTGGACGGCGATCTCCGCGCTGGACCTGGCGATGCCGCTGACCCTGATCGGTGAGAGCGTGTTCGCGCGCTGCCTGTCGGCGTTGAAGGATGAGCGGGTGGAGGCGTCGAAGGTGCTGACCGGGCCGGCAAAGATCAAGGCCGTCGAAGACCGCAAGGCGTTTATCGAGGACGTGCGACGCGCTCTCTACTGCTCCAAGATGATCAGCTACGCGCAGGGTTACATGTTGCTGCGCGCCGCGGAGAAGGAGCATGGATGGCACTTGAACCTGGGCGGCATCGCGCTGATGTGGCGCGGTGGATGCATCATTCGCAGCGTCTTCCTGGGCAACATCAAGGCGGCGTTCGACAAGAATCCCGACCTGACCAACCTGCTGCTGGACGACTTCTTCTCCAGCGCTCTGATCAAGTACCAGGCGAGCTGGCGCAAGGCGCAGATCCATGCCATTGAGAGCGGTGTGCCGACGCCGGCGTTCTCCACCGCGCTTGCGTTCTATGATGGCTACCGGACTGCACGGCTGCCGGCAAACCTGCTACAGGCTCAACGCGACTTCTTTGGCGCGCACACCTACGAGCGTGTAGACAAGCCGCGTGGCGAGTTCTTCCACACAAACTGGACTGGGCACGGGGGCAAGGTCGCCTCTGGACAGTACAACGCGTAAATTCGTTGCACCATAAACCAATCGAGCCAGCTTCGCAACTTCGAGGCTGGCTCTTTTTGCATCTGTGCGGGCTATCTAGGGACGGGAAGCGACGACGCGAATTCGACTTACTGGGCCTGTAGCTTCTGCCAGCAATCCCATGTATAGATAGCGATGATGAGGACGGTGAAGATAGCAGAAAGGCAGCCAAGTATCCGTATGTAGGGCATTGTCCTGTTGATTTTCTGGACGATCATAGACTGATGCTGTTCTTCGTAGGCGCTGATTTCGTCCAGGAAGACTTTAGTGTCCTCGTAGCGCGTGATGGTGGCGTTGTAGGCGAGCAGAGCAAGAAACAGGCCTGTAAAGACGGCCCATATGATAATTAGGAGCGGCAAGTCGTTCATCATGTGGCACCTCCCTCTGCGGGACTTGCGGCGGCAGGTCAACCGGGAGTTCTGGGCCCAAACCACCTGACGCAGCGCTCAAATCACAGTATAGCGCTCAGATTGCAGTCCTAATTCAGCATGATACGCCAGGACGGCGACGCCTCTGTGGATTTTTTGCCTCCACCGAGGCGCGCTTCACGCAAGGAGTGAGCGGGTTGGCTTGCAGCGACCGGAATGGTCGCATATACTGAAGGTGTGGAAGTTGAAAAGGAGAGTGCCATGGCCACAGCAACTGTTGCCCCAACCCCGGAGGTCGTCGAAGCAGCCCCCAAGTCGCAGCCGGTCACACTGACCCCGGCGGCGATTGCCAAGGTGCGCGAGATCATGGCGACGCAGGACCCGATCCCGGCCGGGCTGAGGATTGGCGTGGTGGGCGGCGGATGCTCCGGCTTTCAGTACTCCATGTCGTTCGAGAACCAGAGCGGTATGATGGACAAGGTCTACACCTTCGATGGGCTGAAGGTCTTCCTGGATGCGACCTCGGCGATGTACCTCAACAACTGCACGGTGGACTACGTGGAGACGCTGGAGGCTGCCGGCTTCAAGTTTGAGAACGCCGCCGTCAAGAGCACCTGCGGCTGCGGCTCGAGCTTCAGCGTTTAGGTCGCGGTGAAATTTTTGCAGCGAGAGGCACCCTTTGGAGTGCCTTTTTTGCGTACATCCCACCCTTCGCATAATGCCGCGAAGGATGGGGCACCTGGCGGACTATGGAGTTTTATGTGGTGCGAGGGCTTCCGGACGGAGCCTGCCGATGCGGCCGTGGGGGCCGACGATGAAAGGCAGCGAGAGGGCGTTCCAGTTGCGGTCGGCATCGGCGGGTTCGTGCAGCGCGGGGTTGGGACGGAGGGCGCGCCAGTTGCGGCCGTCGTCGGTGGAGATGTCGGTGCCGTTGGGGCCTACGGTGATCCAGCTATTGCTCGCAGCATCGTAGGCCACAGCCGTACGGAAGCCGTGGGGTGGGGTCTGGGCGGCTTGCCAGGTCACTCCGATATCCGTGCTGAAGGCAGCAGTGCCAGCGGAGTCGTCCGGTTTTTGCGAGTTCCCGCCAACAACCACGCCGAGCGCATCGTTCTTGAACGCGATGGAGAAGACGCCCGAGGACGCGTCGTCCCCTGCGAGCGGAACACTGACCTTGTGCCAATCGGCCAGTTCGTCATCAGGGTTGACGTCGGAGTACTTGTCAACAAAGTAATAAATGAGCGCGCCGCCGGGGCCGCTGGTTCCGAACCACATCTCCGGCTTGGGATCGGGATGGATGTCTTTCTGCGAGAGCGCGAGGGATGAGTTGCTGATGGCGAAGGCGTGGACGCCATCCATTGTCGCCAGACTTTCCTGGGTGTACTGATCTCCCTGAGCCTTCCAACCCGTCGAGCCGGCCCAGTCCTGCGGAGAGCCGAAGGTAAAGTGTCCATCGACCGGATCGCCCAGGACATAACCGTCGCTGCCATTGCGGAAGCGCATCGCGTCCCAGGAGCCGTCACTGTCGGGGTTGGTGAAGAGGAGGGTCCATGATTTGCAGCCGTCAGTGGTCTTGTAGAGGCGGGAGAGCGGGCCTTTGCCCGTGGACATGACGAAGGCCGTCTTCTCGTCGAAGGCCTGGATGCCGCGGAAGTCGAGCTTCTCCGCATCGGGCGGCGTGGCGCAGTGTTGCCAGTGTGCGCCGTCGTCGGTGGTGTGTAGAATGGTGCCGTCAGAGCCGGAAGCCCATGCGATTCCCTTCCCTACGTTGTCGATGCCGCGCAGGTCGGCTGTGGTGGGCGCGGACTGAATCTCCCATTGGGCGCTGGCTGCGGTTGCCGCGAAGAGAGCTGCTAGAAGAAGAACGGTGGGCATGTAAAAAGTGTAATTCCTGGGGCATGAGTGCAGCTTACTGGGTCCAGACCTGCGAAAGCAGCTCGTCGTTGAGATGGTTGAGCTGCTTGAGGGTGTCCTGGACGGAGGCGCGGTCGTCGCCGCTGAGCAGGTGGAGTATCTGGCCGAGACGGTAGGTGGTGTCCTGTAGGAGCAGCTCGGAGTCCTTGAGGCGCTTGCTATTGCGGGTGAGATTGTGCTGGATGAGGGAAGCGATCTGGTCGATCTGGCCGATGGTCGCAGTTGCCTGGGCGGTGTCGTCGGCGGCGATCTGGGCAGCGGCCTGCTGGGAGAGGCTGTGAACCAGCTCGGTGTAGAGGTAACACTGGTCAGTTGGTTTGGCCTGGGCGGCGCGCTGCTGCAGCTGGGCCAGAGCTTCTGGTGTGGGGATGGATTCTTTGGGGGCGGCGTGGGCGGGGAGAACGATTGCGCACAGACATACGAAGGCAATGAAAGCTGCTCTGTTCTCCCCCATTCCGCAAAGAACGCGGGATTTATGGGGCATCCGGCAGAATGAAAGGCTCACCCGCGGGCCGGGAGTCGGTGGAAGGGAGCAGCTCATGAGTCACCTCTTTGGGGCAGCGTGCTTCGAATCCGTTGCGAGTGCGGTGAGACGTTGGCGCGCCTGTGACTCCTGATCGGGGAAGTCTCCGCCGGCCGCCGTAAGGAACTGCTTGTAGAGGTCGATGGCTTTGGAGATTTGATGCAACGAATCATTCGCCGTTGCCTGCAAATAGAGAGACTGAGGCGAGGGTGGCAGAACTGTAGCACGCAGAGCGAGCGCCTGCAACGTGGTTGCGGAGTCGTCGATCTCGGAGGCGGCGAAGGCGAGATGGGTGGCGGCGTCGGCCAGTGAGGCGGGAGTTGGGAAAGCGGCAGGATTTGCGATGGCCTGCTTCAGCAACGTCTCGGCGGCGGCGGGGCGGTGCAGGCGCAGCAGAGCTTCGGCGCGGTCATCGAGCAGGGTGGGATCGGGGTGCGCACTCTGGGCGGCGATGAGGGCGGCGTACAGCGGGTCAGCCTGATCGGGATGATCGGTATCCAAGTAGACGCGGGCGAGAAGGCGAGCGATGTTGGCGTCTTGCGGATTGGCGGCGTGGAGTTTTTCCAGCAGTGGGGCAGCTTGGGCGACCTTTGCGGGATCGTCGGAGCTGAGGTCGGCGCGGGCAAGCAGGGCGGTGAGGGAGGGATCGGCTGGGTGGGCGGCGAGGGCGGGCGTCAACAAAGCTTCGGCGTCGGCGGTGCGGCGCTCGCCAAGCAGGACGTGGGCAAGCGCGGCGATGGCTTGCGGGTTGCCATTCTGTGCAGGCAGCGCCAGGTAGCGGCGATAGGCGCTCTCGGCGGCAGGCAGGTCGGCGCTGGATTCGGCGATCTCCGCGGCCATCAGGATGTCTTCGGGCGCCTCGGGGGTGAGCTTGAGGGCGGCGAGCAGATCGGCGGAGGCGGCTGTGGGGTTGGGTGGTATGGATTGCTGGGTGTTCCCGGTAAGGTCCATCCTGGCCAACGCGCGAAAGGCGCGGGCCTTGAGTGCGGGCGCGACGTCTGAAAGCTGGGTTGCGGTGGTAAGTTCGGCGTGGGCCTCGCTGGGACGCGCCGTACGGGCTAGCAGCAGGCCGAGGGCGACGTGCGCGGCAGGAAAGAGCGGGTTGGCGGCGATGGATTGGCGGTAGTACGACTCGGCGCTGGGAGCTTTGTTGTCCGCTGCGGGTTGGGTTGGGGATTCAGGGCCGAGGGCCTCCGTCGTGAGGCCGAGGTCATAGAGGACTACGGGATTGTTGGGGAGCTGACTGTTGAGGCCGGTGAGTATTTTAAGGGCGGCGGCATAATCACTGGCGGCCAGCGCGTCGTTGGCCTGTTGGATGAGCGCGGCCTGCGGAGCGGGTTCGCTGTCTGGATGGGAGAAGTCCTGCGCGGCAAGAGCGGGTGCAAAGAGCAGCGCGGTGAGGAGGATGAACGCGGCGCGAGTCATGCATGGATCGCGATTCCCACCCATACGCAGAGAGACTGCGCACGAATGGGGCATCCGATTTTTACATGCAAAGCTGGAGGCCATGGGCGTTACCGCACGCCCCACTTCAGCTTGGAGCGCAACACATTGAAGAGGCCGTTGGGCTGCATGCGCAGTAGGCGCACGCTAGACTGGCTGCGGCAGCAGTTCACTTGGTCGCCAACCTGCATGGGCACCGCCTCCTGGCCATCCACGGTGAGATAGGTTTGGTTGGGCACGCCCACCACGCACACGCTGATGGCCGACTCGCCTGGCACAACGATGGGCCGGATGGTGAGCAGGTGCGGGCAGATCGGCGTCACGAGCATGGCGTTCACCGTTGGCATGACGATGGGCCCGTGGGCGGAGAGGTTGTAGGCCGTGGAGCCGGTGGGCGTGGAGAGGATGACGCCATCGGCGCGGAAGGTGGCCACTGGCTGCCCGTCGATCTCCACGGCGAAGTCGGCCATGCGCGCGATGGTTCCCTTGGCCACCACCACATCGTTCAGCGCGTCCCACTTGCGCATTTTTTTCCCGCCGCTGAAGAGTTCGGCGTGGATCATGCTTCGCACCTCGACGGCAGCGGTGCCATCGCACCACGCCTGTAGGGTGGTATAGAGGTCTGCCAGTGGAACCTCGGTCATAAACCCCAGTGCTCCCAGGTTTACGCTAAGCAGCGGAGTGACGGTGTGGGCGAAGGCTCGCGCCGCCGCCAGCAGCGTTCCGTCGCCACCGAGGACGATAACCAGGTCGGGCTTGCGCGAGGCCATCTGCTCGCGCTCGACGCTATCTATCTGTTTGTGCTGCGGTGCGTCGAGCAGATATGCCGCACTCTCGCGATCCAGAACGCTGCTCCAACCACGCTGGGCAAGCCACGCGCGCAGCTCGGGCATGACCGTTCCCAGCTCATGCTTCTGCGGCTTGGAGATAATTCCAGCTAAAGGCATATCGTTATCCAGTGTACCGCCCGCTGCGAACTAGCACCTCGAATCAAGCACTTGGGTTGTCAAAAATATGCGCCGTCAGGCCTGAGCAGGCGTATGATTCTTGGCGAGCAATCAATTGAGCAACAGATGCGCTCTGAGGGGGCCTCCTCATGAAACTCAAGTCACTTGCGATGTTGACCGCAGTCGTCGCGCTGGCTGGCTGTACCCTGCCAAACAAACCGACCCCCAGCCCAACTCCGATAGCCACAAGTCTCACTGGCAACTGGGAGATCACACTCACCTCCACGACTTGGCCAGGCATCACCTTTCCCTTCGGCATCTACCTCACGCAAACGGAAAGCACGGTCTCCGGTGTAGGTTCCTATGTGGACGAGGCCTTTCCAATGTACTGCCTGGCAGGATCACCCCCTTACTGCCCCAGCTTTCCGTTCGCGTACGTCAGCCCTAACGTTAGCGGAACTGTCGGTGCCGATGGCAACATCGTGCTTACCACCGCAACCGTCGGCTATAACCCAATCACGATCACAATTACTGCCAGTACAACCAACAACACCACATTCAGCGGCTCGTTCGCCATTACGCAGACCATCGCTCAGACCACTACTACACTCGATCAGGGGCCTGTCACGGGAACCATGATTGCGCCCCTCAACGGCACGTACTCGGGAACGCTGCTCTCGTCCGTTACCGGCAACAGCATCGGTGTAACGACTACACTCAACCAGTCCGGCCCCACTTCGGGCTCCTATCTGCAATACAGCGGATCGGCGAGCTTTACAGGCGTGTACTGTATCGGCTCGGTCACGGTGCCGGCATCCGGGTACTTCTTTGGAAACCAGTTGATGGTTCGCGTCAATCCAGCGAGCATCCCGCAAAGCGGCATCTATCTGACGGGCACGATCTCGTCCGATGCAAAGACCATTGCCGTCATTTACAGTAGCGTCTCCAGTAGCTGTAGCGACGACTTCGCCAGCGGGACTTTGACCCTACAGTAGGCGCACCGGAGCAAAAAGAAGATCGGCAGCCTCGGAGTGAATCAGAGTTAAGCCTTTGCCTCGCCGAAGTGCGCGTGCAGCAGATACTCCCAGTTGCCTTCCATGCCGTGGATTGGCGAGTCGATGACGTCGATTCCTTTCCCGCCGAGTTCCGCCACGCACTGCCTCACTCTCTCGATGGCTAGATTGCGTCCTGTCTGCTCGCGCACAATTCCTCCCTTGCCAACGTATTCGCGACCCGCTTCGAACTGCGGCTTGATGAGCACCACCGCCTCGTCGCGCCATACTTCGCCAGCAGGTGCCAGAGCGCGAAGTACTGCGGGCAGCACCAGCGTCGCCGAGATAAAGGAGACATCCATCGCCAGAAACGAGATCGCGAGCGGATTGCCGGGAAGCGCCAATTCACCGGGCACCAACAGCCTTGCATTGCAGCGCTCGCGCAGGATGACGCGCAGGTCCACGCGCAGCTTGTGGGCGATCTGGCCATAGCCAGTATCGACGGCCAGCACCGAGGCCGCGCCATGCTGCAACATGCAGTCGGTAAAGCCACCTGTGGATGCGCCAACATCGACGCAGGCGCGCCCGTCCAGTTCGATCCTCCAATGCTCAAGCGCGTGTTCCAGCTTCAGTCCGCCGCGGCCCACATAGCGCACGTCGTCGCCCAGAAGACGCAGGTTTGCGCTTTGGTCAATTGGAGTTCCGGGCTTCTCCACGCGCTGTTCGTCCACCAGAACACGCCCGGCCAGCACCAGCGCCTGCGCGCGTTCCCGCGAAGCCGACAACCCCCGCTCCACCAGCGCCTTGTCCAGTCTGATCTTCATATGCCTATTCGAGAGTACATCGTGCCGCGTACAGTCCAGGATCAAGTACACTATTCGCTGTCGGTTCGGCTTGGCCAAACCATCTATGGGTGCGTTCCATGGATAGAACTATCGGTGTCTTCGACAGAGCGCAGCACCCCACGGCAGACGATGCCTTTCTGCGTTCGCTGGTGCAGTCGGGCGACGAGCAAGCCATCGCCACCCTGTTCGACCGGTACTCCAGAATTGTTTACTCCGTTGCCCTGCGCGTGCTGAGCGACTCGGCCCTAGCAGAAGATATCCTACAGGAAGTCTTCATGCAGCTGTGGCGCACTCCAGGCAGCTTCACCACGGCCGAGGGCAACCTTGGCGGATGGCTTGCCGTTCTCTCGCGCAACCGCTCCATCAACGCACTACGCCGCAAACACCGCGCCGACCCGATCGCTGCGATTGCATTCGCCACGCCCACCGATCTAAGCATCGAGGCCGAACGCAACCGCCTTGCAGAGCGCTCCCGCACCCTGCTGCATCAGCTACCCAGCGAGCAGCGCAAGGCGCTGGAGATGGCCTTCTTCGACGGCCTCACCCACAGCGAGATTGCCGAGTTGACCGGCGATCCAGCAGCCACGGTCACGTCAAACTTGCGTAACGCGCTGCTGGCCTTGCGAGAGGCAGTGCAGCCATGAGCAG
>Ga0181517_10004961_pt1 | contig 11921 bp, 12 predicted proteins | sample PEATcosm2014_Bin_31_FD_119748 | JGI IMG/M metagenome (GOLD analysis project Ga0181517, IMG submission 119748) | Peatland microbial communities from MTU Mesocosm Facility, Houghton, MI, USA - PEATcosm2014_Bin01_30_metaG | ecosystem: Environmental > Terrestrial > Soil > Wetlands > Peat | place... | reverse complement strand
CGTCTCGGCCCCGGCTGCCAGCTGGGTCAAGATGTCCGATAAGCATTCCTCCTGCTCTGCCCTCGGCATCCAGGCAAGCCAGGGGAGCTGCTCCGCCAGGAGCTTGGCCGCGAGCGCCGCATCGTTCTTCGCCAAGTCACGGACCATCGCGGATGCCAGTGACGTGCCTCGCATCGCGGCCCGGTAACGGCGGGCGCGCGTCATGACAAGGGCCTCGGCGTCCCGGCGGTCCAGTTGCACGTCCCCGTGCTCGAGTGCTGGGAGCACCTCGCTCGGGCCTCGCAGGAAGGACGAGTACGGCACTTCGGTCACGACCATGCCACCATGATATCTGAAGTAGTGCAGATGTTCGGGAGCATGTTAGGCGCCGAGCTGCCAAGGGCTGAGACTGCGAGATGGGGCCGCTTCGTGGACACAGATTTGGACACAAAACGCTTCGGAACGGCCCGGACAGGGCGTACTGGACGGACAGGCTGGACAGATAAGTCCTGGTCACTAGGTACACAAGCACCCACCTGCCACCGCGTCCAGCAGCCTGAAGAAGGCCCCGAGCAATGGGTTCCAGGCCAGGACGCGCCAACGCACCTGCCTGGCCCCCTTTATGACCTGGCAGGGGATCTCGACAAAAGCCGCCAGGAAGGTGCGGAAGTCCATCCGTAAGAGCTGCTGGCGCCGCTTGTCGTGCTTGGCCGCCCAGCGGGGCCTGACCGGCAGCAGCAGGGCGCACCAGGCCTTTATGCTCCAAGCGAGGGCGGCCATGGCCATGTAGGCCCAGTTGGCGACCAGAGTGTTGACTGGGGCGTGCAGGGCGCGCACCTGACCGTAGCCGGGCCCGGTTAAGCGCCTCCTGCAGCGCCATGACCGAGGCCTCGTCGAAGCGCCGGCAGAAGTCCCCGGCCGTGGTCGGGTCGGGCAGGGCGGCCGCCCCGATGCCGTCCAAGAACACCCGGTCCCGCCGCCGCAGCTCGATGTCGTCGAGCGTCCTGCCGCCGCAGAGCGCGTTGTAGGCGATGTTGAGCACTTGGTCGGACTCGTAGTAGGGCTTGTGCAGGGCGAGCAGGCTGAGCGAGGCGTCGATCTCTTCGGCCAGGCCCAGGGCCTTTACCAGCTTGGCGACCATGCCCATGCCGCCGTGAGCCACCGCTCTAGTGCGCTCCGCCAGCTCGTACACGACGTTGGCCCGCCCGAGCACCGGGCCGGAGAAGTTGGGGGCAACGGCAGCCCTTCAAGCGCCGGCCGACTGAGCGCTCCTCAGCCGCCAGCTTGGCCCGAAGGCGTTGCCTGCTCGCCCCGGCCCGTCCGCCAGTGCGCCCCCTCGCCGAGCTATGCTTCATCTAGGAACGCCCTTCTGTTGTATGGGGATTTAGTTTTTGGCGATTCGATTTTCGCATATCAGGAGGGCGTTTTCGCGGACCCAGGCCCGCCGTCCGGCCGCCTCGGCCCACACCGTTGCCGTTCACCTGAAACCCGCGCACCGGCCCGCGTCACCTCAGCCGGGAACCCGTACGGCACAAGGATGATCTTGCCGTCCAAGCCCTTAGCGAGCGGGCATCACGCTTGGTTCAGGTTTAGTCGGGGTGTCGCCGTATAAAAGCCGCCATTCCCGGAACCGTGAAGGCAACCTGGCCGCGGTCAGGCGCATAGACGAGGCCCTTGTGTATGAGGTTCGCCCTCGTGGGACCAAGGGAGCTCGGGCTCTTCCGGCCTAACCTCCTCACGATTTCACCCGACTGACTGGGCCGCGCCCCGTCCTCGGTCATGGCTCGCATGTACTCGCGCTCGGCCCTTGTCGCTCGCTCCCAGCGGCTCGTGAAGAACCCCCTGTCGAGGTTCACCTGGCCGATGTGGACGGCAGCGAGGGCGTCTTCTTGCGTGATGACCGGCCCTCGGGCTGCATCCCACGCCGCCGAGGCGAACTCCTGCAGGAAGTAGGGGTATCGGGCGGACGCCTTGGTCACAACACCAACCGCCCGGTCTTCCCAAGTCGCATCCTCCGCCTCTGCTGGCCTGACCAGGGCGCTCTTGGCTGCTCTCATGTTCAGGGTGCCGATGCGCCAGTAGTCGAAGAGACGCTCGGAATACGACTTGGCCTCGGCCAGGAGCCCCGGCAATGAGGGTAGGCCGGCGCCGACTACGTAGAACTGGGCGTTGCGCTGCCCAGCCTCATGGCACGCCTGGGCGACCGCGGCCAGGTCGGCAATAGTCAGGTCCTGCAGTTCGTCGATGAAGAGCACCACCCCGACGCCGCGTTCTTGTGCCGCCTCCGCGAGGTCCAAGACCAACTCTTCGAGGTCCAGGTCGAGCGTGCCGGTATCAGCCCGGCCGCGAGCGGGGTCGATGTCGATGCCGATTGAAAGGGCGCCGGTCGGATCTGCGGTGAGGGAAAAGGCCTTGAAAGAGGCAAGGGCTCGTCGGAGCTTCCCGCCCGTGCCCCAGCTGCCCGTTAGCTCGCGCAGGGAGCGGTTGAGAGAGTGCGCGACCTGCGCTCGGAAGCCAATGCTCTTGCCACTTGCGTCGGCTTCGACCTTGGCTACAACCCAGTCGGACCCCCGTGCGGTGGCGGCCAGCTCGTTGAGAAGCACGGTCTTACCCACCCCGCGCAAGCCCGTCATCACTAGGCTCTTGCTCACGAGACCGGCCATGGCTCGCTCGGTTAGGAACCCGAACTTTTCGATCTCGCTCGCACGCCCGGCGAGTTCCCTGGGCCGGAGGCCCGCACCGGGTGAGTAAGGGTTCCGTGCTGGGTTCATATATATATCGAAGTGTAGTGGAGTGTAGTAGTTACTACTACACCCCGTTACACTTTCGTAGAGAAGGCTAGATTAGGCGAGGGAGTCAGTCCCTAACACTCAATGAGGCACGCCGAAGGTGGGCGCGTCGGCGAGCCCATGGTTTCGGCCTTGATCACTCTTGCGGCCGTGGCCCCCGCTCGGCATGCCTTTTTTGTCGGGCTCGAGGCCGAGGACCCGATCGGGTGATCGGTCCTGCTCGATTACCCACCTTCGCTCGACGGCGTGATCGAGGGTCATTTGCCAGCTCGTCTCGATCTGTCGTAACCCGAGAGCGGTCCCGCGGTCCGAGATCGAGCGCGCCGACCAGGAAACCGAACGCCCGGTGGAGGAGCGCTGGCACTTGTGACGGGCTTGTGGCGGAAGCAGGGCGATCAAGGTAGGAGCAGAAAGCGTCGTCGGGTCTTCGAGTAGCCGCAACACATCGTGGCGGTCTTTGCGCCCAGGTAAGTACAAGAGCGCGGCGAACTTGGTGGCGGTGTACGCGGCGCGGTGAGCACGCGGTAGCCGTTCGGCGCCTCAGCCTGGGCATCGAGCTGTTCGACCCTCAACTGGAGGTTCGCCCCGAGGCGAGTCTGGTAGGGGACGTACGGGTCGAGGTGGACGGACCGGAATGTGCCGGGGCACTCGGTCCCCGCGAGGTGATGCGACGACGAGAGGTCGTCGGCCATTACCTCTAGGGTCCACCAGGTCCTGGCGGCTTACGATCAAGTCGAATGTCGTCGCTCATAGGCCCGCCCGTGCGCACCCAGGTCCCCCAGCCGGCTGTGAAAGAACGCAGCAGGCCCAGCGCGGGCCAGTGCTTCGTCGAGGACCGCTCGGGAGAGCTGTGTGGGGGATTGGTGGCATCCGCGAAGGATGCTGGAGGCCTCGGTATTGTCGAGCCTGTGGGTGGAGGATCGGTGTTTGGCGGGCGCAGACCACGCGGGGACGATTTAGCAGCCATCCTGCGGTACGAGCGGGAAGGGGTGACTTCGCCGATCTTGGAAGCATTGTTGGAGCAGCGCAGCGGCGGCGGGCCAGAGGCAGTGCGGCTCGCCGCGGACCGATTGCTCCGCGAGCACGCACGGTGGGCACTCGACCTAGACCAGCCGGCCACCGCTCTCGTCCAAGCCGCCGGAAGCGAGCGCGACCGGCGGCTGTTCCGGTCGTGGTCCCTGCACCCTGACGGCCGGACCTTCGAGGAGCTGGCTACAGAGGAGGGCGTCCCTCGTCGTCAGGTCAACAAGCTCGTGCGACGAGCCGAGTTGCGTGTCCGTGAAGGGCTCGCAACCTCGCCGGCGCCGTTACCTTGGGTCGTCTCCACGCTGCGCACCAGGCTCGGCACGGTTGCCACACAGCGCCAAGTCGCATCGGAGCTGGACCGGCTGGCTGCTCGCAAACCGTTCGTTCGAGAGCTCGTGACCTGGTTGGCCGGCCCGTACCTCCCGGTGCCCAACCGTCCGGGTTGGGTGGCTACCCAGCCCAAGGAGCTGGTGGCCCGTACGGCCGCGGGCCTCGCCAGTGACGGTGGCGTCCGCCGGTTGGTCGACGTCGAGACCGAGCTGGCGGACCTGGGCGTGCGCCCTGACCACTTCGCAGCCTGGCTGCAGGCGAGCAGTGCGACAGTGGTACATGACGTTGTGGTGTCGACGAGCGGTCCCCTGGCGGACGTGGTCCTACGAATCCTCGATGCTCATGGCGCGGCCCGGAGCCGCGAGGAGATCGCCGCGGACCTCGCCGCTGCCGGGCGAACCACGGAAGCCCCCGTGTTGGAGAGCGCGTTGCGAGCACGGGGCTTCACCCACTCCTCCGACGGCGCCGTGAGCCTGGTCGAGTGGGGACGAAGCCGAGCGGGGACAAGTACAGGAGCTGGTCGCCCCAGCCCAACCGTCGGTAAAGCCCGGGTGAGGGTGCATACCCCCTGCGACCAGGCAGAACAGGAGCGCCTGTGGCTTTGGGTGCGGGTCGATGGCGACGTGCTGCGAGGGTCGGAGGCGTCTGTGCCGGTGGCCCTTGTGGAGGGTCTCGGCCTGGCGCCACTGACGCGCCGCACGTTCTCCAGCCGGTGGGGCCCCGTCACGTTGAGTTACGACACGCTCCAGGCGACCCGGGGTCCTGTCCGTGCCGTCGCCCTGGCGACGGGTGCCAAAGTCGACGACACGCTCCTGCTGGGTTTCCGAGCGACCGGTGACCTGGAAATCGAGGTCAGGCGTGGCTCGGGCCGGACGGGGGCGCTGGACGACGCTGCCGAGAAGGCACTCATTTTCCCCGAGATTGTCAGCGGAGGTACGCCGTGACAGATCAAGCTCGACCGGCCACGCTGGAAGAGGCGTTGCAACTTGTTGAACGAGACGCCGACGTGGCGATCAAGGCCCTTGGTGCGGCGCTGAAAGCGGCGAAAAAAGCCAAAGCCGCCGCCTCCCTCGGCCTGGTGCGTGACCTCCAACAGGCGATGGACGCGGCCGTGAGTCTCGCCGACCAGGCGAGCGGGACGGTCCGGGACGTCCGCCAGGGATGGCAGTTCGACGTGGTCGAGTGGTTCACCTCGGGCGATTACGCCAAGGAACTACTAGCCGCCGCGGCCGGGGCGGGCGTGCGGGCGTTCCAGTCCGATGACCGCATCCTCTGCTACCCGGCGATCGTCCAGGTTTCGCCGGCCGACGCGACGGTCGTCATCGACAAGAAGAAGGACCGCCGGACGCGGCCGACGGTGGTGGTGGGCCATCTGGCCGCGCTGCAGGACCGGCCCCCGAAGTTCAAGGCCGACGCTTTCATCGAGACCCTCGCCGCGGCGTACGATCTGGTGGTCGCCAGCAAGCATTTGAGGTCCGGTGCCCCTGCCCGCTTGGTCGACGTCCACTCTGTCCTGACCCTTCTCCCCGGGGCAGCCCGGGACTACACCCGCCAAGAGTTCGCCCGGGACCTGTACCTAGTTGACCAGAGCGGAAAGGTCGACACCAAAGATGGGCGGCGGCTGAGCCTGCCGGCAAGTGCGATGACGAGGAGCGGGCCCGTTCTCACCACTGTCACCCGCACCGGCCAGGCCAAGATCTATGCCGGCCTGGCGTTCACGGAGCGAAAGCTGTGATCCCTGTCGACGATTACGTCGCCTTTCTCGAAGGCGACTACTTGCGCGGGTACGTGGAGGATGGCGGTGCAGCCCTCAAGTTCGTGGTACCGCCCGACGATCTGTCGGCCGCTGCGTTCATTGAAAGGTTCGCCGCGTCGGCGGAGCGGGCCGGCTTCGGCGTGGCCAAGGTCGACGCGGCTGAGACGCGCGTCCATCTGCTCGAGCAAGTCTTCTTCGCGGTGGCCCGCCAGGTGGATTGGGACGGGTTGGCCACCGTCGCCACGCGAGCCGCTTTGGCGTCCGCCGGCTACCCGGCGACGCCGGACGGGCCGGTGGCACTGGACGGGTTGGCCGCCCATTACCGCGTCGAGCCCGGGGAGCTTAAGCGCGACATCGACCGCCAGCTCCAAGAAAGGGTGCACAGGGATTACGCTATGGTGCAGGAGCTCCGCACGGCCATGCTGAGACTGTGCCAGTCTCAGCTCCGCAGCGGCCAGGTGGTCGATGCCGAGCACACCGCCGTCTTGGACTGGCTGAGGGGAGACCTGCGTCAGATATCGGCTCTCAAGTCAGCGCTTATCTTCCGCCGGATCGGCCGCCACAATGCCCGTCACCTCCTGTTCTCGCTCGCTCACTGGTTGGCGGTCAACGGGCACGCGGGCCTGGCTATCGTGCTCGACATCCGCCGGCTCGGCTTCGCCCGTCGACCGGGCCCCGAGGAACGAAGTGGCCACTACTACACCAAGAGCGCCCTGTTGGATGCGTACGAGGTCCTTCGCCAACTGGTGGACAACACTGACGAAATGTCCAACTGCATTGTCGTTGTCGTGGCGTCGCCGGCCTTCCTATCTGACACGCCCCGAGGGCTCGACGCTTACCAGGCGCTCAAGTTGCGCATCTTCGATGAGGTACGCGACGTTAACCGGGACAATCCGTTCTCCTCGCTCGTCAGGTTGGCGGCAGCGTGAGCGTCGAGGGCTCCGTCGGAAGCAGGCGTGCCCTCGAAGCCCTGAGGGCGGGCGTCCCCAACCGGGACGCGGTGGCAGCGCTGGGGTCCATGCAAGTGGGCGTCGAAGACCGGTTCAGCCAGTTGTTGAGCGCCGTGCGAGCCCTTCCCGAAGCGCCGCCACCGGGCGGGATATTGATAGGAGGAGGTTTCGGGACCGGCAAGAGCCACGCTCTCGAGCACCTGGCCCACTTGGCGCTTTCGGAAGGTTTCGTGGTCTCCAAGGTGGTGGTCTCCAAGGAGACTCCGCTGCACGACCCGTCCAAGGTCTATCGCGCCGCCATCGAGCAAGCCAAGGTGCCGGGGCGGCCCGGCTCGGCCATCGACGAGATCGCGGCCGGCTTGCTGGGCGACTCTTCTCGCTACGCCGAGCTGTACCGCTGGGTGCACCAGGACGACACCCCCGTGGACAGCCGTTTCGCGGCGACTTTGTTCCTGCATGAGTACGCCCGCGGCGACGAGGAGTTCAGCGACCGCATCGTGCGTTTTTGGGCCGGAGACCCCCTGCCCGTAGCCGACCTGCGCCGCCGGCTCAAGGAGGCAGGGGCAGCGGCCACCTACCGGCTGGCGGCGATCAAAGAGCGCGACCTGTCAGTTCAGCGCTTCCGGTTCGTGGCCCGGTTGACGCAGGCCGCAGGCTATGCAGGGTGGGTGGTGCTCTTGGACGAAGCCGAGCTGATCGGCCGTTACACGTCATTGCAACGCGCCAAGTCCTACGCCGAGATCGCTCGCTGGGTGAAGGGCGACCGGGACGACCCCTCAGCGCCTATCTGCGCCGTGCTCACCACCGTCGACGACTTCGAGCCTCAAGTGCTTGTCGGCAAGAACGACAACGAGCTCATCGGAAAACGGCTCCGCGCCAAGGGAACAGCGGAGGACGAGCTGTTGGCGGCCCAGGCTGAGACGGGCATGCGGGTCATCGAGCGAGAGCAGGTCCAGCTCCAACCCCCTGGACGAGAAGAACTGGACCGCACCTACACCCAGCTGAAGCACATCCACGGCGAAGCCTATGGTTGGCGTCCTCCGGACGTGGCGGGCCTGGAGCGGCTTCCGTCCAACCGCATGCGGCAGTACGTGCGAGCGTGGATCAACGAGTGGGACCTGCGCCGGATCTACCCCACCTACCAGCCCGAGATCAGCGTAGGCGGCCTGGACGTGGACCTGAGCACCGACGTCGACCTCGAGGGCCTCGACGAGTAGGACTGAGCCTTGCTGGCGGACGACATCGCCCTCGCTCTTGCTGACGGCCAAGGAATAACCGCCGCCGAACTGGCCCACCGTCTCGGCACGGCGGTCGGACCGGTGTCCTTCGCCTTGTTCGCCAGCCACGGGCGGTTCCGCTGTGACAGTGGGTCCCCACCTCGGTGGTGGCCAGCTTCCTCACAACCGCCGCAGCGGTCCGCTCGGGGGGTAGCGGTGGCGCTGGGAACGCCCCCCGCGATCACGCTCCGGTTGTACCCCTGGCAGGCGGACGCCCTGAAAACCTGGGGACAACAGGGCTGCCGGGGGGTGATAGAGGCGGTCACGGGGACTGGCAAGACGATGATCGGGGTCGCGGCCGCCCTCGACGAGCTCCGGCGTCGCGAGCAAGTGGTCGTGTTGGTCCCGACCGTCGAGCTGCAACAGCAGTGGGTGACCCAGCTCGAAGCGTGCCTGCCCACCTTCTTCCGGGTCGGCCGTATGGGCGCGGGGTCGGGCGATTCGCTCGTGACACACGACGTGCTGGTGGCCGTGGTCAACAGTGCTCGGGTCGCGGACGTACGACCCATCCGCAAGGGCGGCCTGCTCGTCGCAGATGAGTGCCACCGCTACGGCAGCGACGTTAACCGGCTCGCGCTCGATGCCAGGTTCGTGCACCGACTGGGCCTCACTGCCACCTACGCCCGGGACGACGACGGCAATATGGCGTGGCTCGACCCCTACTTCGGGCGCACCTGCTTCCGGCTCGGGTACGACCGAGCGGTCGCTGACGGAATAGTCGCTCGGTTTACCGTAACGGTGATAGGTGTGCGGTTCTCCCGGGCTGAGCGAACGAAATACGACGAGCTCACAGAACAGATGGGAGTTCTGAGGGCACGTCTGGTCCGCGAACACGGGGTGCCCAAAGAACCTTTCGAGGCATTCATGAAAGCACTGACAGAGCTGGCCAACGGGGGCGGGCCAGCACGTGGGCTGGCGCGGGCGTACCGCCAGGCGATGCTCGAACGCCGCCGGCTGCTTGCCGACACCCCGACCAAAGACCTGGCTCTCAGGCAGTTGGCGCCCGCCATGCGCACCGCTAACCGCGGCATCGTGTTTACTCAGAGCATCGCCACGACCGAGCGGGTGTGCTGTGTACTGGCCGGTTGCGGCCTCCGGGCAGCCGTGATGCACTCAGAGCTCCCAGCCCGGGAACGCAGCGAAAGGCTCCGTCGCTTCGCCGCCGGCGAGTTGGACGTGATAGTCGCGCCGCGCGTACTGGACGAGGGCGTCGACATCCCTGCCGCCGACCTGGCGGTGATCGTGGGCGCCAGCAGGTCGCGTCGTCAGATGGTCCAGCGGATGGGCCGAGTCTTGCGCCGCAAGCCCGACGGCCGCCACGCTCGCTTCGCCGTCCTCTTCGTCGAGGGTACGGTCGAAGACCCTCGTCTGGGTGCCCACGAGGCCTTCCTCGACGAGATCGTCGACGTTGCCGATCAGATGTCGTATTTCTCCGCGGAGGTGACAGCCAACCGCTTTGGCGCCGTGCTCGAGGCTGTCCAGCCATGACTTGAGGACATATGGCGGGCGGGTGGCGGCCTGGTCGGCCACGTTGCGGCCGACTGCCGACCCCTGGGGAACCCGCAGTGCCCCCCGGCGAAGGTCGTGCCCATCCCGGCCCGAAAGTGGGCACTATCGAACAAGACGACAACCCCTGGATGCCAAGAGCAGCCCGCACTGAACAGGAGGACTGGTTGGACAACCACCATCAAGAATGGGGGCGGAAGGGGCGCCACGCTGAGCGACAAGACCGCGCGTAAAGAGTACGGCCTGACCGAGGACGAGATCATCGATGCGATCAACGCGGGCTCGCTCGACTACCGCGTCGGCTCGGTTTATGGGACCCCGTGGTTCAGGCTCCTTCGCCGAGAGGTCGAGCACCTAGTCGAGGTGAGGCGCGGCCGACCCTACCTCGACGAACGGCGGGCAAAGGCTGAGCTGGCGAAGGTGGACGCCGATCTGACGCGGCTACGGGGCGATGTGGCCGTCCTGGAAGAGCGTCGCTCGAAGCTCCTCGCCGAGCTCTCTGGATGACGTCTCGCCTAAGCACCAGCGCGCTCGGAACCAAGCGGTCGTTGAGACCGGGCGACCGACATAGTGTCGCCTCCAGGAACCCTCGACGGCTTGCCTCGAGTCGCCGAACGGTCATACGCACGACCCGCTGGGCTGGTCCTCACGCCCGTCGAGGCGCTCGACTGTTACAACCCGTGCCCCGCTTCAGGCACCGATGACTCCCGTCGGTTGCGTGGTCCGACGGTCGAGTTCGAACGGGAGCCGGGCGATGGCTTGACAGCACGGCCCGCGGGGATGTTGCGCGGTTGACTCAAATGCCGTACAATTGTCCGTACAGATGTAGGAGGGCTGACATGGCTACGAAAGAACGGCGAAGAGAGGTACGTCTCTCGGCCGCCGATGACGACTTGATTGCCGAGGCTGCTGGGCTCAGCGGCGTGTCGGTATCGGAATTTGTCCTACACCGGGCCCTATCCGACGCTGAGGCCATGGTGCGTGCTCACCGTACGATCGAGCTCGACCAGGATTCATACCGGCGGTTCTTGGAGATGCTCGACTCCTCGGTCCCACCCCCTCCAGAGTTGCTGCGCCAGGTCGGCAGGGCGCGGCCGCTCAAGCACGCTGACTGATGCACATTGAGCGCTTGGCCGCGCACCACGACGTTGCTCGGTTCGACTCCGGCATGAAGGCTCTTGACGAGTGGTTCCGGTACCACGCGGTTACCAACCAGCAGCGTGACCTGTCGCGGACCTTCGTGCTCCTAGACGACAACGAGTTGGAGAACCCGGTGGTGGGGTTCTACTCGCTCACTATGGGGGGGGTATCGCGGACTGACCTCCCCACCGGGTACCGCCACGGGCTTCCTGACGTGAGCATAGGGATGGCACTGCTAGGTCGGCTTGCCATTGCCGCCGGCCGGCAGGGGCAGGGGTTAGGCCGTGATCTTCTTGTAGCCGCTATCGAGCAAGCGGCCACGGCGAGCCGGCACGTCGCCGGGCGGTTCATTGCCGTCGACCCGATCGACGAAAACGCCCGAGACTTCTACCGGCACTTTGGCTTCAAAGATGTGCCCGGTGACGAACGCGGCCGGATGTTCCTGCGGATTGACCACGCTCTGGCCGCTCTGGGCCTGGAGGTATAAGCAGTGGTGGCCAAGACGAACACCGCGAGCCAGCCGAGCGCACCTCCGGCGGTCCCCGGCGAGGTGGGCGATGTTCTTGCCGGGCCAACGTAGGCCCAGAACAGGAGATGGCGTGGTGGGTCCCGGCGGGCACGCGGTGTGCTGGCAGGTCACGTAGGTGTCGGGCAAAGTGGTGGCCGCCTTCAGGCGGCAGGTAGCCACAGATCCGCGCTGCCGACGCGGCGTGGAGTTTTGTACCAAGTCCCCCCTCCGACACGGACGTTCTCCTGCCCTCGTGGTCGACGTCGACGCCAAGCCGGGCCAGAAGGGCGACCGGCTGAGGGTAGCGACCGGCTCCTTTGCGTAACCGGGCGGGAGCCACTTCAGCGTGGACCTGGGCCATGCACCATGCGTAGTAAGCAACGACCCGGTCGTCCCCGTGCTCGGTAACGACAAAGACGCGTGTTGTCCCAGTGGCGGCCGACTGGCGGTCGTAGCGCGCGAGCCAGTCGGTTTGCTCTGATGAGCGGCACCGGAAGCAGCTCAGGTCATGGTGCCCGCCGAGTGGCTGCGGGTGCCGGTACGACCGCGTCACTCTGCAAATGGCGACGGACGCTGCATCAGTCCCCGCAAACCGGAATCCGCCAGCTCGTCGCAAGGGCAACCCGTTTTGCCACTGTTGGCGGGCCAAGGCCGCGCCTG
>Ga0181517_10004960_pt1 | contig 11923 bp, 7 predicted proteins | sample PEATcosm2014_Bin_31_FD_119748 | JGI IMG/M metagenome (GOLD analysis project Ga0181517, IMG submission 119748) | Peatland microbial communities from MTU Mesocosm Facility, Houghton, MI, USA - PEATcosm2014_Bin01_30_metaG | ecosystem: Environmental > Terrestrial > Soil > Wetlands > Peat | place... | reverse complement strand
TTGGGCACAGGTTCGATATCAATACGGTGCGAACCTGGAAGAAACCAAGCGAAAACTTGAATACGATCTCTATTACGTCAAGCACATGTCTGTCGGTCTCGACCTGCTCATCATGTTTGAGACGATCAAGACGATCGTGCTGGGAAGAGGCGCCCAGTGAGGATCGTCTTCTGGCTGTCGCTGATCGGCATTTTCTATGCCTATGCGGGATATCCCTTAGTAATGTGGCTGCTCGCACGCCTTTATCCACGGCCCTGGATGGCCGCTCCTATCACCCCGAGCGTGAGTATCGTGGTCGCCGTGCATAACGGTGTCTCGTTGCTTCCGCGCAAGATTCGGAATTTCCTTGCCATCGACTACCCCAACATTAAAGAGATCATCATCGTTTCGGATGGCTCGACAGACGGCACAACGGAGTTGCTCGCCAACCAGCAATGTCCGCTCATCAAAACGATTGTGGTAAGAGAGCACGTTGGCAAGGCAGTCGCTGTCAACGCCGGCCTCGCCCAGGCCACAGCAGACGTGATCCTCTTCGCAGACATCCGGCAAGAGATTGCTCCGGGTGCACTTCGGCAGTTGGTCAGCAACTTTGCGGACCCCAAGGTCGGCTGCGCAGCCGGCGAACTTACCTTGCGTCAGGAGGGCCAAAACGCCTCCTCGGCGGGAGTCAGCACGCTCTACTGGCGCTACGAACAGTGGATCAGAAAATGTGAGGCTGCCTTCGACTCTCCGGTCGGCGTCTGTGGATGCTTCTACGCCGTCCGCCGCGAGCTCGCCGTGGCGCAGCCAGCCGGAATGATTCTGGATGACATGTTTCAGCCGCTGTCAATCATCCGTCAAGGCTACAGGTCCGTTCTCGATCCCCGGGCTTGCGTTTACGACAAATGGCCGGAAACCCTTGCGAGCGAGTTTCAACGCAAGGTGCGAACGCTGGCAGGCAATTTCCAGCTCTTCCGCCTTGCGCCGTGGACGCTGACCCCGCAGAATCGAGTTCTCTTCCAACTTGTCTCGCACAAGGTTATGCGGCTCATCGTGCCTTACCTTCTGATTTTTCTGCTCATTTCCGCAGTCTTTCTCTCCGCCGGATCTCGAATTTATGCGGCATTCGCAGCCCTTCAAATTCTAGGCTGGTCCTTCGCTATCGTTGGCCTTCGCTGTCAAATACCAGTGCCTCGTTACATCGCGGCCCCGGTCAGTACCCTCCTCGTGCTCAACGCTGCCGCCATCGCGGGCTTGTACAAATTCCTGTTCGCGCGCGGCCCACTCTGGAAGATATGGAATTCAAGTGAGCCGGAGTCAATGAGACCAAATCCTAAAACCAATAATTCTGTACCGCCAAAACCGCCTGCCGTCGTCCCGGTGATTGACATCCGCAAGAGCGTTTCCACCGTTTCGCAACCGCGAAGGGAGCATTGAAACGCCATGGTCTACAGGAAGAACCTGCTACTCGCGTTCGCAATCCTGGGAATCGCTGCGATCGCCGCCGCCTCTGCGTTTCACCGTCACATCGCCAACGTCCGCGCCGCAAGACTGGAACATGCCGTCCCGCCCGCGCCGTATTTTCCTCCTGGTTCCATTTGGACAAACGACATAAGCCATGCGCCCGTCGATCCCGAGTCCGACGCCATTATTAGCTGGCTCGCAGATGCGGGAGGATGGGGCGACGGGAACAAGATGCAAGTCGACTGGAACATCCGGGTCTTGCAGGCAAACCCTTCTACCCCAAGGGTGCGCTTTATCCCGGGGGCTGGATTCTATTCCGCTGATTCCGACGTGCCCGATCTCATTCCGCTTCCCCCTGGAGGCGGCATGGAGGGCTCAAACGGTTACCAGTGCAATGTTGATGCCTCCGACTGCCACCTCATCGTCGTGGACCGTAGCCAGGGCAAGCTCTACGAAGCCTGGGGGGCCAGTGAAGCGGACTCCAAAGTTACCGCAACGTTCATGGCGGTGTGGGACCTCAACCGCGTCTATCCGCCGTCGGGCCGTGGAGATCAGTGCACCAGCGCCGACGCGGCCGGCTTCCCCGTTGCTCAGCTGCTCTTCAACGCGGACGAACTCGCCACTGGAAGCATCAACCACGCCATTCGCTTTATTCTCCCCAATCCGCGGATTCGCGCGCGCGTCTTTGTGCATCCCGCCTCGCACGCCGGCGCACCACGCGGCCCGGATACCGCTCCACCGATGGGCGCCCGTTTCCGCTTGAAAGCCTCCTTCGAAATGTCGAAGCTCACTCCCGCAGCACAAGTCGTTGCGCGAGCCATGCAGAAATACGGCATGTTCCTGTCCGACGGCGGCGATATTGCTCTCACTGCGCAGAGCGACCGGGACACGAAAGCCAAGTACGCCGATGTCGATTTCAATACCCACAGTTTATGGCCCTTGCAGGTAACGGACTTTGAAGTCCTCGATTTGGGAACGCCAATCCGGTTGACCGATGACTGCGTACGAAATCGGTGAGACTAACAGCCTTAATCGCGGTGCCAATGGGGGTGAATTGTGATGAATGACCGGTCGCTTGCCTTCAAGGCGCTGGAGTTCTATGGCTGCAGATTGCGTCACCGCGGACAGTGGAGAATTCATGGTCTGCTCACGAACTTGCTCAGGGCCAACATCGACCGCGAAATCGAAGTTGAACGCGCCGGGCTTAGATGGTTGCTGAATCCCTCCGACTACGTGCAGCGCGGGCTGTTTTGGCTCGGAGAGCGCGACCGGTGGGACTCCTATCACGTTAAGCGCCTTCTCCCGGCGGGTTCGGTAATCTGCGACATTGGAGCCAACTTCGGCTATTACTCCCTTGCTTTAGCCGAATTTCTGAAGCGGGACTGCCGCGTGCTTGCTTTCGAGCCGAGTCCTGAGACCCGAGCTCGTCTGGAGCGAAATATCGCGCTGAACCAACTGCGCGATACGGTTACGGTCATTCCTTGTGCGTTGTCGGATGCGCCGGGGTCGGCCCGAATGACCAGCCGAAAAGGTAACTCCGGAGCCACCTATATCCGCAACGACGGGGAGACTGAGGTGGAAGTGGTCACCCTCGATGACGTTTGTGCCAGGCATCGTCTATCGCGCTTGGACTTTGTGAAGATTGACGTCGAAGGCTTCGAGTTAAAGGTTCTAAAGGGCGGCGAGCGATGCCTAAGAGCTTTCCGGCCTATTTTGCTTGTCGAGCTAATGGCCGAACAGCTTGAGCGGGCCGGCACTTCGCCGGCCGAAGTTGCCACTCTTTTGAGGGACTGCGGTTACGCTCTATATGTGCCCAGGCGAAAGCGCCTACTGCCGCTGATGGAACTCCCCTCCGGCCCGCAGCTCATGAATGTACTCTGCTTGCCGGAAACTCCCAGCAAACGGGAAAACGGTGGGACGCAGAGCAAACCAATGCGTCAACGGGCCTCAGGCGCAGGCGCTCGACCGAGCGTTCTCTTTGTAGCCGCACTGTCACCAAATAAGATCGGCGGGGTCGAGACATTCGCGGCAGAGCTAGCCCGCCGGTTGGACAAAGAGGGCTGGGACCTTACGATGTGCTTTGAGGACTCCCCGCCGCCATCAGTCGAACTATTCCTGCTGGCTCCGGGAAACGTATCCCTCGCCGTGATGCGGCAACAGTCTGGGATGAGCCTGTCCAAGGCATGGGAGTTCCTGCGGCTGTTACGGAAGAACCGGCCCAGGGTGCTGCTCTACACCCTAGGCGGCGTAGTGCGTTGGTGGCCGCTCCTTGGCTGCCTCACGGGTGTGCGCCGCCGCATTTACCGCGATGCGACCTCACGGACCGCCGAAGCCTACGGGTACCGTGCGTCATGGAAGGTCCGAGTCGTGATGAGCGCGTTGTCGAAATCGATTTGCGCGACGAAATACGTTAAGGCGTGTTCGGACCGGGAAGGGATCATACCGCCGGAGAAAAGCCTGGTCATCCATAACGCGGTCGACATCGCCCGCGATCTTGGAGATGGCGAAGCGTTCCGGCGGCGCTACGGGATTCCGGGCTCGCGAATCGTAGTCCTGCTGGTCAGTTGGCTCGTTCCAGTGAAAGGCATTGACTTGGCACTGCGCGCGGCAAAGCAAGTGTTGTGCGAACGGGACGACGTCCACTTCGTATTCTGTGGCGACGGCGCCAACCGGGCTGAATACGAGTGCTTGGCAGACGATCTGGGAATTGCCGGAAATGCGACCTGGACCGGCATGATCGAGGATTTGGCCGGGAGCGGGGCGTTCCGAGCGGCGGATATCCAGATTCAATGCTCGCAGTGGCAGGAGGCGTTTTGCTTGGCGGTTGCAGAGGGGATGAGTGCGGGCCTGCCGATCATTGCTTCTCGCATTGGCGGACTCCCCGAGCTGGTCGAGGATGGGGTAAACGGCCTATTGTTTGAACCGAAATCGGATATAGAGCTCGCAAATGCAATTCTGGCGCTCGTACGAGACACAGAGCTCAGGTCGCGGATGGGGGCGAAGGGACGCGAACGAGCGATAGAGGACTATGAACTCGTCCAAAACGTCGAGTCGTGGGTGGACCAGCTGACGAAGTGAAGATTTGGCCGGCGCTCAAAGAGCCTCGACCGGTGCATGCAAGCGGACCGTCTTTTTCCCCCGCCCCGCTCCTCGAGATCTCGACGCCGCAATTATGCCTCCTCCGCGCGCCCTGCACGTGCAGTGTCGCGGTAAAGCTCCATGTAGGCATCGGCCATCGCTCGCCGTTTCCAAAAGTCAAGCCCTCGCCCACATAGAACCTCCCCTAACCCGCTGGAAATACTCGCAAAAAAACTCTTCCTCAAGTTTGCAGATCATTTCGCCTTTTTCCTCATAATCAATCTGTATGCACTCACCCAGGCAATGCGCGCCCCTGATCAGATATATGGAGGTTAATACCCACCTCCTAAACCCTTTGTTATCACATATGGAGGTAGGCCATATAGGGGGAGGGGGAGGGGTAAGCTCAAAGAAGAAAGTGATCGAATCCGCAGGAGAAGTGGCCAATGCTTAGTCTCTCTCCGCATGCCGGGCCCTCGCAGTGTCCCGGTAAAGCTCCATGTAGGCATCGGCCATTGTTTGCAATGTAAAGCGCGAATGGAACGCGGCTTCTCCGTTCACCGAGAATCTTTCGCGCGCCGCATCGCTGCCCGCCAGCCGCAAAATCGCCGCGCCCATCTTCGCAGAATCTGTTGCCGACACAATAAGCCCAGCCTCCGCCAGCCGCACAACTTCCGCCATTCCGCCAACATCGGTCACAATAGCGGGCAGGCCAAGCGAGAAGGCCTCCAGGAGCGAGACGGGCAATCCCTCCGACTTCGACGACATGATGAAGGCATCGGCCGCGGAGAAGAAGGTCGCCACGTCGAGTTGTTGCCCCCAGAAGGTCACCTGATTAACGATGCCCAACTCCGCGGCCAGGCGCTCCATCGCCCCGCGCTCGCTGCCATCGCCCACCATCCAAAGCCGCAGATCCGGCATGGACGCAAGCGCCCCGCGGAATGCATTCAGCAGCAGCGCGTGGTTCTTCACAGGCTCGAGCCGGCCGACGTAGACCAGAGTGAACCCGTTCTTCCGCGGCCAGTCGTCTTTCGCTTTCCGCTTGAGCGGCGTTGCGCCGTTGTAAACGCGCACGATCTTTCGCGCCGACACAGTGTGCATGCTCTTCAAGTTGGCGACCGTTGCCTCGCAGATGCCGACGATCCAGTCGCAAGAGCGAGCTGCCATGGCATACTTCAACTCCTCAACGGTCTTGCGAGGCGGGGACACCAGGCTATGTCGAGTGGAAACAATACTGGGAACGCCGGCCATTCTTGCGGCAATTGCCGCATAGATTGTGGGCGTCGGATTATGAACATGAACCACGTCAGGTCCGGACTCTTTGAAGATGCGAAAGAAATTCCGTGTGGCGTCCAGCAAGTGACGGCCCACGTTCGGCTGCAAAAAGAAGCCTTCTTTCTGCATCCGCTCGCCGAGCGCGCCAAGAGCTGCAACTGCATAAACGCACGGGTCGTGCCCCTGCCCCCGCTGCAGACGGCACATCTGCGACACGAGCATCTCTGCGCCACCGATCTCAAGGGAATCGACAACGTGCGCAATTTTCATAAAGCCTGCCTGGATGCCCAGCAGCCCGGCGCTGGGGCCTTCGGCGTTTCTCGAAGTTGCGAACAAGCCATTGAGCCACCCGGATCAGGACAAGTGCGCCAGGTTCACGATTCGGAGCAGGACGTACATAGCCAGCAGCAGAGAGATCGCCAACCCGCCTGCATACATCAGGGCACGTGCCAGCGCCAGACGGGGAGCAATCATCCCTCGGTCGAGAGCCATCTGGAAGATGACCTCAACCATGCCGCCCAACAGAAAAAAGGTCATCACATACGCACGCGACAGAAACCACGCCGCAACCAGAAAGCCCGCGAGCGTCAAAACCATCAATCGCCCAAGGCGGTTGATCTCTGCCTTGTCGGATGCCTCGACCTTCCAGACCGCTTGCGGGAAGCGCGACCCCTCGGACACGATGGGCTCTCCTTCAGTCACCTTCGTTGGCGAAGCGATCGTCAAAGCGTCTCTCGCGGTGGTGAACAGGAACAGAGACCAGAAGTACAATCCGAACAAGCCAAGCTCCGCCGCACAAACCACTGCCGAGTTATGCGCGGTGTGATGGTCCTCGGTATAGTCCGGCATATTGCCGAAACCAACTCCGAACAACGGATGAGCCCTGAAGATTTCCAGCCCCTGACCCCAAAGGGACGTGCGGTCTGAGCCTGACTCCGCCGATATCGCCCTTCCGCCGGTGAACTGCAAGGCCATTGCAGAAGCGAACAGCGCGCCCGCCAGCAGCAACGCGGGCAGCGTGCCAATGCGCCGCCGAGCCGCCACAATCGCCATCGCAATCAAGGCCAGCAAGGCCCCACGCGAGTGCGTAAGATAGACACCCAATAGCAAGGCGCACGCAGGAACGATGACGATCCCGATGTTCCAAATGATCTTCTTCGTCCGCCAGAAGATGAACATCAACGGAATCACGCAGACGGTAAGTTGGCCGAAGTCATTCGGGTCGTTGATCACCCCCAGTCCCTTCAGCCGATTCGGCTCCTCCCGATCGTTGGGCTTTGGAAGAAGATATGGGTGTTCCATCTGCCATGCACCTGCGTTGGAGCTGTACACGTCAGTTGGTAAATAATGCTCGGCTCGCTGGTCTCCATGAAGAAGCAGATCGATGCCCCCCTGTGCAATCACAAACAGACAGACGAACAGCAGCGTCAGGACTACACCCTGCAACTTCCTCTTCGAGTTGCAGTGCAGGCACACAAGGAAGAACGCAAAGGCATTCGGAATGAAATCCAGGAACGCGTGCAACGCGCCACCGGCCCAATGCTCCCCGAAAAGCACTGACAACATAGTCGCAATCGCCAACCCGATCAGGGCCAGAGACTGCGGCGTCTTTAGAATGAAGGACCCTATCAGCTTGGGCAGGGATACAAGCAAGATCAGCACGGCAAGAATCAGCTCAATGCGGTAGGCCGCGAGCGGCCCGAACAAGGTAGGCGGAGTGAGATAGGACGTAACAAAGTAGAGAATGCTGAGGACGAATCCCATTGCGAACGGTCCGATTGGTTTTGAAAGTTGTGATCAGGATACGCCGTCCGATTGAGCCCCACGCAGAAGTGCTGCACAAACCACACAGCGAAACGCTTCAACGCCTCGTGCGTCCGCCCGCCGGCATCTCATTCTCAAATTCGAGCTACCCCGGCAAAAGAGAACCTTTTGGGTACACGGGTGCGCAAGATGTTGCACATCCTCTGAGGACTGCGAGCGCAAGTCGCTGTATCTAAAAGCGCATTCTTTGGCTTGCGATGTGCATAGGAAGGAGCGGGTGCGGCTGGTGCAAGTGTAACCGGCATCGCATGCTGTTCGAACTTCATCGTGTAGGCCTGTGATCCGCAAATTCGATCCTTGGCCAGCCCTCTGCAGGGGGCAAATGCAGCACAAATGCCCGCGAGGGCGATTTCAGGAGGAATAAATGAAGAGATTTTGCCTGGCATTATTCACAATGGCAGTGGCCCTTGCGATCGCGCCGGCTGCCTTGGCTGATTCCTTTAACTTTGACGCCACCCAAGGCCCAATTACCGTCCAAGCAACACTTACCTATGACTCCAGCGCTCCAATTAGTCCCGGAGAGTACTTGGCCACCGCCGGTACCATCTCCGTCTATAACAACGGAGTCCTGGCAGCGATCGGAACATTGGTTCCGAACCCTGACTCACCTGGAACGGATTCCATTCGAGTAGCGGGAGGAACTGATCTGATATACGACAATCTGGTGTTGCCGGGCTCTAACCCTTTAATAGACGGTAACGGCCTTCTCTTCCAGTTCAATGGATTGAGCATGAACGACGATCTCAATATTTGGGCCAACGGGCCAAACAATTACACGCTGTTTGAGGGCAACTATCTAATCGGTAGCGCCAACGATCCCAGCGGTGACTTTGTAACTCCGGAGCCCTCCTCCCTGCTTCTGCTTGGCACCGGTCTCCTCGGCTTGGCATTCTTAGCCTTTCGGAAGGCCAAGTCGTCCGGCCAGATCTTGAGCGTTTAGTTAGCTTGTTCTTCTTGTTCACCAAGGCAGAAAGGGCATCGAAAGGTGCCCTTTCCCTTTGCTCCGGGCATGACTCATTGCAGCGGCCCATAGCCAACGAACCATGCGGCGGCTCTTGCGCGGCGCAAGGGCCGGATCGTGAAACGTCCAGCAGTTTCCGAAACTGCTGCGCGCAAATCCTAGTAAAATCAAAGATGCAACGTGATCCGCAAAGCGCGTGGCCCCGTAGCTCAGGTGGATAGAGCAGCAGTTTCCTAAACTGCGTGTCGGAAGTTCGAATCTTCCCGGGGTCACCATTCTGTTCTTTGATCCCCGCGCCGGACGCCGTCAAATTCCTTATTCGCTACATGAAATCCCGCCTTTGACTTCAACTTCCTTTCCAGCTATAAAAGTTGATGTCATGGAAATCGATTCCATGACATCACTGCTGCAGTCCTATGCTGCCGCACCACACATCACAGCAATCGCCAGGATGCTCGGGAAGGCGGTGAAAGTCCGCCACTGCCCCGCAACTGTGAGCGCACCTGCTTTGCTTCCCGTCATTTTTGTGAAATGGGGACGAAGGAGGATTTGAGCCAGGGCCTTCCGCACTTCGCGGATCTGCCCTTTCAGCCACTGGAGTTGGACCGATAGGGTTCGGCTTTGGGAAGGCGGCCAGAGCGGTTTCAGAACCTTCGTGCCCCGCTTAGCTCGGTGAAAGGTGGCGTTTCCTTGGGGAAAACGCCGCTTGGCATCCAGGCTTCTGGGTAAGGCAATTCTGAAACCGCTGAATCGCGCAAGTCAGGAGACCGGTCCTATGGCGTACGCACTCGCTTTCGCGTTCCGAGGGGAACGAAGGAGCCGTCATGCAGACTCTCGATTTCTTGTCCGCAGTTTCCTGCCGTGTGATGCGACATGCCGTCGCAGCCATTCTCTTTGTCCTTCTCGCCAGCGTTAGTCATGCCGCTTCCATCCGCGGCGTGGTCACCGATACATCGGGCGCCAAGGTAACGGACGCAAGCGTCTCTCTCGTCAGCGATGGAAAGGTCGTAGCTTCGGCGGTTTCCTCGTCCGATGGCAGCTTCCAACTCACGATTGGAACCGCGGGCCGTTTCTTCCTCGTGGTCACAGCCAAAAGCTTTCGCCAGTTGCAGACGCCGGATTTCTACGCCGGCTCATTCGATTCGATCGAGCGGGACCTGGTGCTTGAGCCAGCCTGGGTTCATGAATCCATCGTGGTGACGGCGACCGGCGTGCCTACGCCGCAACCGCAAACCAGCGCGGCGACCACCGTGCTCTCTCCGCTCGATCTTGCACTGCGCACGGATTTCGCCAGCGTTCTGCGGCTGATGCCGGGAGCTGAAGTTGTGCAAGCGGGGCAAATGGGGTCGCAGACATCCCTCTTTGTCCGCGGCGGCGATTCCGACGACAACAAAATCCTTCTCGACGGAGTCGACGCCGGCGATCTGGGAAGTCAATTCGATTTTGGTCCACTTTCCACCACTGCGGTCGAAAGCGCGGAGGTTTATCGAGGACCGGATTCGAGCCTCTACGGCGCAGGCGCAGACTCGAGCGTGGTCAGCCTGACCACGCCTCACGGCACCACCAACTTCCCTTCCCTGCTCTTTGAGGGCGACGCCGGACGTCTCTCCACTTCGCGCGAAGAGCTGCAGGTGGCGGGCGCACAAAGGAAACTCGACTACCTGGGCGCCTTCAGTTGGCTGCAAACCGCCAACGAATTGCCGAACGACGAGTACCACGTGGCCACGTCGGCAGCCAATCTGGGCTGGGCTCTCAACAGTGATACGCAAGTTCGCGCCACTCTTCACTACGGAGTCGCTGCCAGCGGCGATCCCAACGCGTGGGACTTCTACCATGTCGCTGATGACGCCACCGGAAAAGATCAGGACATTTTCCTGAGCGCCTCGATTGTTAATCGAACCAACGCCAGCCTGAACAACACCGTCCGCTACGGACTGACTCGCAAGCGCGAGCAGGTGTCCCTCTGGACGCTATCGGGGAATCCGGAGTCCTACACAGACTATTGCTTCGGACCCGGAACGCTCGGCAACACCGTCACCATCACCGGCGCCAACGGCTACTCCGCCACAGGGCAGGCCGCCCTCGATTGCAGCACCTTCCGCGTGCAATACGTCAACAATCGCGATCAAGCCGGCTACCAGGGCGACATCACCATCACGCCGCACTTGTCCGGTCTCGCCGGCTTCCAATATGAGGACGAGCGTGGCGCGGAACCCGGTAGCAGCTATTACAAGCCCGTTGCGCGGACCAACTACTTCGTCCCGCTTGGGGTGCACGGAGACTTCAAGCAGCGCTTCTTCTACACGCTCGGCGGCAGCGTGGAGCATTACTCTCTGTTTGGTTTTCAGACCTCGCCGCGCGCCGGTCTCAACTATTACTTATTTCGCCCGCACAGCGGCGCTTTCAGCGGCACACGCATCCTCTTCAACTTCGGCAAGGCGATCCGCGAGCCCAAGCTGACTGATCAGGACGATTCGCTCTACAACTTCCTGGCGAACAATGGCGCGCAACCTACGATCCAGTCGCTGCACATCAGCCCTCTGGCCGCGCCCACCATGCGCACATACGAAGGCGGCGTTGAACAGGCATTTCTGAGCCAGCACATCATCTTCAAGGCCAGCTACTTTCACAATGAGTTCGGCAAGGAGATCGAATACGTCGGCCTGGATCTCGTTCCCGCGCTGCTTCCCAATCTGACGCCCACCCAGCAGGCAACGCTCGAAGCGATCCTGCAGGCGAATTTTGCGTATGAGCTGACGATCAACTCCGAAGCATTTCGCGCGCAAGGAGTGGAGACTTCGGTCGAAGGCGGAATCGGACGCAACATCTTCCTGCGCGGCGGCTACACCTATCTGGATGCTGTGATTCAGCGATCCTTCACCAACGACGATCAGGCACTGCTCGGTCCTATTCCGACCTTCAATGGCATTCCGGTCGGCCCTTATGCGCCGCTCGAAGGAGCTCGTCCGTTTCGCCGCGCGCCGCATACCGGCTACTTGACTGCCACATATACCGACAAGCGTTTCACCGGCGTCTTCACCTCCGCCTTTGCCAGCCGCTCCGATGATTCGACCTATCTCGAGGGTGAGGATGCATTCGGCGGCAATAGTCTGCTCTTGCCCAACCGCAATCTCGATTACGGTTACGCCAAACTCGATATGGGCGGAAGTTACCAAGTGCTTTCCTGGATGGATTTCTATGCTCAGGCGGAAAACTTGCTGAATAATCAGCACATCGCCCCCATCGGCTATCCCAGTCTTCCTTTCACGATCCGCACCGGGCTGCGTCTGCGCTGGGGTCCCGGGAGCAGCCACTGATACAGCTCGTCCAGGAAGCACTCGC
>Ga0181517_10004958_pt1 | contig 11925 bp, 7 predicted proteins | sample PEATcosm2014_Bin_31_FD_119748 | JGI IMG/M metagenome (GOLD analysis project Ga0181517, IMG submission 119748) | Peatland microbial communities from MTU Mesocosm Facility, Houghton, MI, USA - PEATcosm2014_Bin01_30_metaG | ecosystem: Environmental > Terrestrial > Soil > Wetlands > Peat | place... | reverse complement strand
CGTTACGTCGGACTATTGTGTACGGTCTAGGAAAGATTGTCCGAGATAACGTCCTTTATCGTTCACTGATGGAGTTGGGAGGCCCGCAATAGGTTTGTGAGTCACTTGTCCGAGTAGCCGACTATTCGTCCAGGTGGAAAGTCGCCCATGGTTACATCAGTGGACGACCATCCTCTCAGAAACGCGGCTCTTGGGTTTGCTTGCTCGCGCCGTTTCAAATGGTCTCCGAAAATCGTCTCCACAAACTACACAAAACAAACGACCGGGTCACACCAATTTGGCCGTCACAAAAGGTATACCTTCGCAGACACAAAATCACAGACTGAAAACCGCTGCTGCAGGGAAGATCCTTCAACCATGCGGCATATCCCGGTACTGATCCACTGGAAATTGCTCACCTGAAGCTCAATAAGTGAATTGGGCTGTAGGCATCGACCCAAGAACAAATCGCCGTGCGAGCAGAGCGTAGACTAGTCTTCTTCCTGTGTGAGCTCCCGCGCCATGAAATATGCTCCCAGCAGTACGCATTGGCTGGATGCATTTACGCCTCCGATAGAGCACTACCCTATAGACTTGCACGATTCGATTGCACTGCTGATTCAAGAAGCATACAGTTACCGACACACCACCTGGGAAGCCGCCAGAGCCAGTTGTTGAAGAGGTAATCGTCAAGCCGGAGCCGATTCGAGTGCAGGCCATGGTAAGCCAGGAACCGATGGCCGCAGAGCGCAGCAAGAAGCCTGGGGCAATTTGGGAGAAGACCAAACCGAGCCCGGAGCCCCTCGGGTTCACCGGAGAGAAAGACGGAGCTGATCTCTGAAGAGGCTAAGACGATGCTGAAGCTGACTGTGAAGCCTTTGCCGAAAGCGATCGATTGGCGAACCGCCAAGACGGAGATTGAGGATGCGAAGTCGCGTTGGCGTAGGCTTCCCGGATGGGCGTGGCGAGTTTGGGCTGTCGTGGTTTTGGTTGGGGTGTTCGCGACGGGGCTGCTGCTTGGGCCCGCTTCGGATTCGCAGCCATCACAACCGGCATTGACTCAGGCCGCTTCGTCGCCCAACATGAATTCCAATGCGGCAACGATGCCCCCTGCGGTTCCGAAGGGGGCGGGGCCTGCGGCGGGTTCCAACCAGCCCGTTCAAGAGCCGGATTTGGAGGCAATTATCCAGCAGGCCAACACACTCCGGAATCAGAAGCGTTATGCGGAGGCCGCGCCGCTTTACGATCGGGCCTGCGTCGGCGGCAATAAGGCTGCCTGCGCCCAACTTGGCCTTCTATATGCGCACGGGACGGGCGTCGCGCAGAGCTACCCGCAAGCGGTGATGCTCTTTTCCGAGGCCTGCGATGGCGGCTATTTTGGGGGGTGCGCGGTCCTTGGCGCTCTATACGAGAACGGGACGGGCGTGGCGCAGAGCTATCCGCAAGCGTTGACGCTCTTTTCCAAGGCCTGCGATGGCGGAATCGCTGTCGGGTGCACCAGTCTTGGCGTTCTATACGAACACGGGACGGGCGTCGCGCAGAGCTACCCGCAGGCGGCGACTCTCTATTCCAAGGCCTGCGATGGCGGCTACGCTGGAGGGTGCGCCAATCTTGGCAATCTATACGCGAACGGGACAGGTGTCGCGCAGAGCTACCTGCAGGCGCTGACGCTCGATTCTAAGGCCTGCGATGGAGGCTACGCTGGGGGGTGCTTCAACCTTGGCCTCCTATACCATCAAGGGACGGGCGTCGCGCAGAGCTACTCCCAGGCGGCGGCGCTTTATTCCAAGGCCTGTGATGGAGGCTACGCTGGGGGGTGCGCCAATCTTGGCAATCTATACGCGCGCGGGACGGGCGTCGCACAGAGCTACTCCCAGGCGGCGACGCTCTATTCCAAGGCATGTGATGGAGGCGAGGCTAGGGGCTGCAGTGCCCTCGGAAACCTTTATCGGCTTGGCGTTGGAGTCCCAAAGGATCTCGTCAAGGCCAGGGAACTCCTCACCAAGGGCTGCAAGATGGGCGACCAGTGGGGCTGCGACAGGCTCAAAGAGATGCAATAGCGGGTGGAATTCCAAACGCATGAGACGGCGGAGATGAGGGTGCTGGCGGCGCAGAATTCAAACTGCAAGGCGCCTTTGCTCTATGGACTCAGGCATGAATACGGGGGTCTCCGATGAACTGGTGCGCACCTTCTATCAGAAGTTCCACGACGGCCGAAACAATGACAGGCGCTTGGACGAATTCTGCCACGAGCCAATTTCGGTGCTAATCCCGCAATAGATCATATAGCTAGCTGTTCTCAGGCGTGGAATCGATTCTTGGTGCGAAAGGGGCTGTGGTTTGCTGCACTTAGCTTTTGGAGCAGGCCCCTTCGTCAACCGACGCCTGACCTTTAAAAGTGCCTCCAGCATCGCCGTATCTTTGATTTCTCATAATTAAATTGCTTGTTATGTGTTCTTGGAGTATGAATTAGCCATTATCCTAGGCATTTTTGTGCCTAACTTCTTTCAGGGTTAGAACCGCCTGGAAAGGTGTTGACACGCGATTCTTCATGCGCGAAAAGTCAATCAATTGGAGAGATGGGCCGTCAATTCCTTGCTAATGCCGGGAAGTTGATCTTCTTGACCAAGACCATGTAGCGGGGCTCGTCCTTTAACGTGAGCAGATCCGGATGGGACAGGCACGCCAGGACTGTGGCGTCGTGGCGGGCGTAGGCATCTTCCAGGAGCGACAAAGCCTCTTGCCGCTTTCCCATTGCAATGCAGGTTTTTGCGAGAATCACACCGCTCAACCGGCCTGCCTGCGAATATTCCTTCTGCTTCGCATACAAACGTTTGAGGAGCCCATTGGCGCCATCGCGCTCATAGCCAGCGCGGGCCGATGCGATGATGTCTCGGAGTACGGGATCGTTTGAGGCTAGCGACGACTTTTCACCCTCCTCAAGATAGCTGGGATAGTCGCGCAAATTGAAGCTGATCTCCATGAGATAAGCGTGGGGTGAGCGGAACGCCGGCACGGAGTGCTCGACCTCCTTGAGCGTCTCGATCGCCTGTTGGGTTTCTCCCGCGTTGTAGAGCAGATAGCCCTTATCGGCCAGGGTTGCATTGGATGAGGGATCAAGCTCCTGGGCCTTGTCCATCTGTTTAAGCGCCTCTGCAAATCGTCCCTTGACGCCGAAGGCGTTGGCATACCAGAGGTGAACTTGAGGGTCGGTGGGGTTGAGCTCAATCGCGCGGCGAAACTCCTTTTCGGCGTCAGCGAATTCCCAGCTGCCATACATTTCAGCGAAAGCGAGCGAGCGATGGGCATCCGCGAGCGAATCGTCCAGCTCGACCGCCTTTCTGGCGGCGGCGAGGGCGCGCGGAAAGACATCCATATCCGACGCAGTGGAATATTCCCGGAGCAGGACGTAAGTGTCCGCCAGGCCCGCATAGGCGTTGGCGTAACCGGGATCGTGAGCGATCGACTGATTGAAGAACTCCAGCGCTCGATACAGGCTTTCCGGAGTTCTCTGGTTCCATTCGTAGCGGCCTTTGAGGTATAAGTCTCGCGCCTCGTTCTTGTCCTGCTCGGAAGCGGCCGGCGCTACCGAGGCATTCTCCTTCACTTCCTTTTTCGACAACACGAAATGAAGTTTCGCCAGTTGGGATTCGCTCCAGGTCCTGAATCGCGCGGAGAAGAAGAAAAGCGCGGTCCCTGCGAGCAAAATCAGCGCCCCACTCGTCCACCTCCAGCGAGCGAACGCCCGGTGGGAAGGCTTAGCTTTGTCCAGAGCCTCCGTGGAAGCAAAATGACCGTTTCCATCAAAGGCTCGGTCCCCACCCACGGCCGAGTTGAGATCCTGAATCGGCGCCGCAGTTTCGAGCTTCGAGAAATTGCCTTCGGCTAGCCATTTGTCCAACTCGGAAGGATAAGCGAAGACCGAAGCACTGATTCCTCCGGGGACACGGTGGACTGGCAGATTCCAATCTCTGCCCCAGCGCTTCGCGGTCCGTTCCGCTTTCCCAAGATACTCTGCAATCTCCTTCCAGCCATCCAACCGCGATTCATGCGCGCTGACGCGACCTTGCACCGGTTGATTCATGGGTGGAGACGACATGGAATTGCCTGTAAATTGGGGCATTCGGCCTGATTTGTCCCTATTCGGCGCGGTAGAACACTTGGTCTGAAACGGATTGGAACCTATGATAGCACCCAGCCTATACTCCCTGATCCCCCCTTGAAACTTCCATCGGGCGCTGAAAAACGGCGCTCTCTTGACGGTCCAAGTCGTCCACCGTTGGACCCCACGAGGTGACGAAGACAAGTGTTTCTCGATAATGCCGCTCCCCTCCCCACTCGTCTTATTCTTCTCGCCGCAATACTGATCGGCTTCGCCAACCCTCTCCGGCCTCAATCTACGACCGCGACCGTCATTTCTCTGGGCGTCACTCCGCAGATGTACGGTGTGGTGCAAGCCGGGGACGGAAACTTCTATGCGCCCTCCCCACCGTTTTTCGGGGCCTGCCTCGACAACCCGAACTTCATTTGCGCATTCATTTACCAGATTGCCCCTTCTGGAACGGCGACCCCGATCTATTCGTTCCAGCGAGAGGCAAACACTGGCAGTATCGGCGTCGCCAACGCGGACGGGATTTGGCCGACAGCGCTGATTGTCGGCACCGATGGAAACCTCTACGGAACATGTCGGTGGGGTGGGCCGGGTGGCGGCGGAACGATCTTTGAGATTGCATTGGATGGGACCAATAAATTCACTTTGCTCAAAAGCTTCAGCTATGCCACGAACGCCCAAGAAAAGGGCGCTTCGCCGACATCGCTCATGCAGGGCAAAGACGGGACTTTCTACTTCACCAACGGGATCGGCGTTTACCAGCTCACCCAGGCGGGTGCGGTAAATACCATTTACGAGTTTCCCTTTGACCCGAACACCTCCCTCTACGCGATGGGCAGCGGATCGACTTCTCTGGTTCAGGGGAGCGATGGAAACCTCTACATGCCGATGAGTGTCGGCCAGCAGACAGCTTCGGGCACGGGACAGCAGGGCGCGATCGGGCAATTGACCCTGGGCGGAGTCCTGACCATCCTGCATAACCTCGCTGCCGATGGCCATGAGGGAGAAGTGCCAGGCGGCCCTCTCGTTCAAGGCCCTGACGGCGCCTTTTATGGGGTCACGAGGGGCTCCGCAGTCTCTCCCACCGCCGGAGTGGACTTCAAAGTATCCTCAGATCAGTCGTTTCAGGTCCTGCATGGGTTTACCGGGGGCGCTGACGGCAACAATCCAGCCACCGCCTTGCTGCTTGGCAGCGACGGCAATTTCTACGGGACCACTCCCGATGGCGGCAACGCAGGGGCCTGTTCCCCGGACGGCTGCGGGACGGCCTATCAGCTTACGCCGGCCGGGGGGTTCACCACCATCCACACATTTGCAGGCGGCATCCCCTCAATTCAAAATCCGCTGGTCGACGGAGCCAGCCCAACCGCTCCGCTTGTGCAGTCGGATAGTGGGTTTTTCTACGGAACACAGGCCGGTGGCACGGGCAGTCCGCCTGTTTTTTTCGAAATGGCTCTGAATCCGAGCGTTTCCGCGCCAATCGAGCTCTCCTTGAGTCCCGCACAGGTTGGAGTCAACTCGACAGCCACGCTCACCTGGAAAGTCCACAACGCTTATTCGCAAACTGCACAAAATTGCGGTGCCGTTCTCCAGGGAGGCTCTGGCGGAGGCAACTGGTCCGGTGTGCAGCCAGTTACGCTCACCAATGGCGTTTATGGCGGTACGACCACGATTAAACCTACCCAGGCCGGTACCTATACTTACGGCCTGGTCTGCGGCGGGAATGAAGCTGGATTCGTGACAGAAACGGTTTCCGGCGCCCTCACCATCGCCACCCAATCCTTACCAGCCGGCACCGTCGGCAAGACGTACCCGGCGGACAGTGCGATCGAAGTTACCGGAGGCACCACACCGTATACATGGTCGGCCACCATGCCTCAGGGCCTCACGCTCGACCCGGACACCGGAGAAGTTTCCGGGGAGCCCCTTCAATATGGGAATTACAGTATTGCCGTAACCGTTACTGATTCGGCCACGCCCGCCAACCAGGTAACAGCAACAGTCACCATGTCCGTTGTCTCGGGTATGACAGTTGACACCGGGAGTTTCCCCAAAGCAACCGTGAACGTCAACTACTATCAAGGCCTCTACGCGACGGGCGGGTTGGAGCCTTACACCTGGACCGTGGTCAATGGCACGCTGCCCGCCGGACTGTCTATCGATCCTACCGGCGGCATTTCCGGTACGCCAACCGAAGTTGGCAAGTTCGCAGTCACGATCCAGGTTGCAGACAATGAGTCCACCCCCGCAATTGAGACTTTCGCCAGAACAATCAACATCGTGCCCACCGTCCAGATTGCGGCCGTTGAGTTCACCCAGGTGATCCAGCTATACCAGACGCTGGAGGATTTGCAGGCTTCCCTGACTGCGGACAATGAGCCTCCGGTACCCATAGTGAGCTACAAACCTGCAGTCATGCGGGTCTATTTCACGACTGTGAAAGACGCCACCACGGTTACGCTCACGGCCACTGGCGCCGCGGCCCAACAAATGACTTTGACCCTGCCTCCCGATTGCGCACCGACCGACGCCAGACGTCACAACAACCTCTGTCCCTCGATGGACATCTACTTCATCCCGCAATCGGGAGCATGGTCCACAACCCTTACGCTCACCGACGACGAGGGCAATCAACTGGAACAGGAGACTCTCGGCGTTACCAGCAGGGACGCAGTCGGAATCAGCTACAAAGCCGTCTCGGTTTGCACCGTACCCAACCAACCGAGCAGTTGCCAGGATCCCACGGGATTGCTGAGCATCCTCGATGTTTCCGAGAAGCTACTTCCCACCAGCTCCGTCGTGCCGACGATCACTACGCAAAGAGTCTATTCGTCCTTGGTTCCATGGACGACCACGGGTATATGGGAGGACTACACAACCGGATTAATCGACAACCTGTATCTTCCATCCGATCTCTTGTCAGACAACTCGAACCAGGAGAGAACGGACTACATCGGGTTCTACAGCCACTCCATCGACACCACGGGCGAAGCGGAGCTCGCTGGGCACGGCGTTCTGTTGCCCGATGTGACCGTGCGCTTGGGAGTGACCAACACCCCGTTTACGCTTGCGCACGAAGCTGGCCACACGCTGAACCTCGATCACACAAATCTTGTCGATCCCAAGGCCACGGAGGGCGTGCCGCCCGGGTGCTGGCAAGTTGCCCCGTCGAGTAATCCGTACTGGCCGTACAGCGACAACAAAGTGCAGAGCTCGGCCGGGCCGGAGATTGGATTTGACGTTGCCGCCGGTACGATCGTCGACGGCACCAACAACTTCGACTTGATGGCCTATTGCGTTCCGCGATGGATTTCGCCGCTGAACTACGCGCGAGCGCTCCTATTCGCGAATCCCGGGCCGCAGGCTGGCCCCTTCCTCAAGGGAAGCCGGCCCGAAGACCTCCGTTTGCCGGAAACTAAGGCGCGCCCAGAGATCACTCTCGCTCCGGGTTCCTACATGAACATCAGCGGCTTTATCTTCGATGCAGTTGTTGCGCTCGATCCGATCTTCACCGAAAACATGATCGGCACCTCCGACCCGGGAACGGGTACCTACTCGATCCAGGAGCAGGATGCCGGCGGTACAACGCTTTTCACTCGTTACTTTACGCCAACCAACAACGCGACCGAAACCGTAGGTACCGATCACGAAAGCTTTCCGCATGTCTCTGAATACATTCCAGCCATGGCAGGCGCCGCGGCAATCGTCATCCTCGATCCGAATGGCAATACCCTCAACTATGTCGCGTTGGGGGGCGATGCCCCGGTTGTAACCATCACCAGCCCGGTTGCCGGCTTCGTGGGGACAGGGCAACAGGTGGTGAGTTGGACCATCTCGAGTTCCAGCGCGACCAGTTTCATGTCCAGAATCTACTACTCGATAGACGGAGGCACAACTTGGCTGCCGATCGAGGAAACACCCGGCACCAGTGAGACACTGGACTTCTCCACGCTCCCAGGTGCGGCAGCAGCACTTGTCCGCATCGATGCTTCCGACGGCATCAACACCGGAAGTGCCACATCAGTTCCGTTCAATGTGCCAAAGAAGGTGCCCACTGCCATTGTGATCACTTCGCCAGTGACGGGCGCAGTTCAGCCGGCTTCAAAGCCGGTGTACCTATCCGGAGCCGCCTATGACCCCGACGATGGCGTACTTACCGGATCAGCTCTTCAATGGAGCGACAGCGTACTGGGCAGTCTCGGAACCGGTTCGCCACTCTCGGTCAACCTCCAGGCTGGAAGCCACACCATTACTCTGACCGCTACGGACTCCGATGGCAACGTACTTACGGCGACCACACAAATCATTTTGGGTGGTTCAGCGCCAGTTGTTAACCTCACGTCCACTCAGGCAGCAGGCAACAACTGCTTCAATGCCACGGTTGGCGCTTCGCCAGGCAGCCAGGGAGCCAATCTTTCGATTGTGAACTACAGCCTGACGGGCGGCAGCTCCTACTCTTCAATCCCGCTTAATAGCCTGCCGTTCACATTCCCCGTATCTGGCACTGGAACCGTGATCGTTGTCGCTTTAGCGCAGGATGCCAGTGGCCAGGTTGCCGCACAGTCGCTTGAAATCAACGTGGGCGCAGGCTGCAACGCGAATCCGGCCCAAATCACACCCAGCGTAACCGTGACTCCATCATCCTCAGGCATCACGATCGCACAGGCGATTAATGTGACCGTTGCGGTAAGCGGCGGCGCCGGCAATCCGATTCCCACTGGTTCAGTGACGTTGAGCAGCGGTAGCTACACCTCAGTGGCGACAACTCTCAGTAGCGGCAGCGTAACGATCAATATCCCCGCCGGTTCACTGGTGACCGGCACCGATACAGTGACGGCCACATATACGCCCGACTCGAACAGTGCTTCATCTTATAACAGCGCGATGGGAACGAATACGGTCACAGTCACCGCCGCGCCGACCCCCGGCTTCGCTCTCACGAACAACGGACCCATCACCTTTGAAGCGAACGCCGCTACCGGCAACACGGCCACGATCTCCGTCACGCCGTCGAATGGCTTTACCGGTGCGGTCAATCTGACCTGCGCACTCACCACCATTCCCACGGGCGCAACGAGCCCGGCGACATGCGCAGTCACGCCTTCGGTCACCATCACCGGAGCCACGGCGCAGAACGCCACGCTCACCGTCACTACCACCGCGACTACAACAGCGGGGGCTTACGCGGTAACGGTTGCTGGCTCATCCGGTGCGATCACGATGCCGACGACTGTCGGCGTAACGGTGACTGCCTACGTGCCGCCGCCCACCTTCTCGCTCTCGAACAACGGTCCCATTACCTTTGAAGCCAGCGCCACCACCGGCAACACGGCCACGATTACTGTCGCGCCCGCAAATGGCTTCATCGGCACGGTCAATCTCACTTGCGTCGTGACTACGGCTCCTGCAAACGCAACCAGCCCGGCAAGCTGCGCCGTCACAACTCCCGTCAGCATCACCGGCGCTGCGTCGCAAAACGCCACGCTGACCGTGACCTCCACGACAACGACGACGGCAGGAGCTTACGCAGTCACGGTTACCGGCACGTCGGGCGCAGTCATGATGCCGACAACCGTGACCGCCAATGTCAGCGCCTACGTTGCGCCAAGCTTCACGTTGTCGAACGGCGGCGCCATCACCATCAGATCGCCCGGCGCCACAAGCGGCAACACGACGTCGATCACCGTCATGCCGAGCGGAGGATTCGTCGGCAACGTGACTCTCTCCGCGGCCATCGCAACCGGCCCCAGTGGTGCTACCGATCCACCGACCTTCAGCTTTGGCGCAACGTCTCCGGTCAATATCACCGGTGCCTCGAGCGGAACAGGCACTCTCACCGTGAGCACCACGGCAGCGACCACCGGGGCACTGGTCCGTCCCAACTCTCGCGGAACTCCATGGTACGCGGTGGGTGGCACGGCTCTGGCCTGCTTGTTGTTCTTCGGAATTCCGGCGCGGCGCAGGCGTTGGCGGATGATGCTCGGCGTGTTCACGCTGTTCGCTCTCCTGACTGGCGGACTCGTCAGTTGTGGTGGCAAGAGCGGCGGCGGCGGTGGTGGCGGCGGGGGCAACTCCGGAACGACGACGGGAACTTACACCATCACCGTCACCGGCGCTTCCGGATCGATCATGCAAACGACCACAGTCACCCTCACTGTGAATTAGGGCCGACGCGCCTCAGCGACTGGAATCCGGATCCCACCTACGGGTTTCGAGTGGTTTGTCAGCTACTCGCCACAGTACCTATCGATCCACGTTATGGTTCGACGTCGCCATTCCGAGCCCCGAGGATCGACATTGGCTCCGGGGCAAATATCCCAAGCATTGGGATGACATTGACGCAGTGTGGCAGCGCATTAGTAGTCATTGGAAAGACAGCGGTGAGCGCGGAGAGAGGGAGTCGTCTGTTCACACTACTGCGCTTCTGGCTTGTTGTGATTTGTGCCAGTTTCTCCTTTGCGGGGCCACTTCGAGTGCTCCGCGGAGGTCTTTGTGCCTAGATTGTGCCTAGAAATGTCGCTTCTGGCGATTTGAGCGATTCTGTCGATTCTGGAATCAGCAACCTGCGTGTTTCGAACAGCGGCTAAGGTTCGACCCCCCTCCCGGCACCAGACCTAAACTCACTTAAACTCAATTATTTACAAAACCGGCAAATCGTTCGTGCCTAATTTGTGACAAGAATGTGCCAGGATTGTGCCGAGGTTCCCCCTTCCTGGCATCACCAAAGAGTAAACAGAGTTACGGTTTTCGATAATAACCGCCAAGCTTATTGTGAAGTTCTCGTTCATACAGAGTTCGATGAAGCCGGATCGGCAATCCAGATGTTTTCGAAGAGCGCATAGTGCCGGGAACTGCAGAGCCTCTGGCGCCACCGAAGGTCGTCACTTTCTCTCGATCCTGTAAGGCTGACGCATCAACATTTGAAGAGATGGACAACGATCAAGTTCGAACCAGCAAATTCCTCAGCCTTATACTCCGGCATAAGCCTGAAGAAGCTGGGCTCACTCTCGATGATTCCGGCTGGTGCAGTGTAGATGAGCTGCTGCGAGGTTGCGCCGCCGGGGGATACAAAGTTTCCCGTGAAGAACTTAATACATTCGTGGCTGAGAATGACAAGAAGCGCTTTGAGTTTTCCGACGATGGCACGCGAGTCCGGGCGTCTCAAGGTCACAGCATTGAAGTAAACCTTCAGTACATGCCGAAACAGCCGCCTGCAGACCTTTATCACGGAACAGCGATCCGGTTCCTCGACTCCAAAAAGAAGTTGTGATTGATTAAGGGCTTTCGGCAGCAAGTACATCATTCACCCGATCTCGAAACTGCATTCCAGGTCGGTGGACGGCACGGCAAGCCTCTGGTCATCCGGGTTGACGCCATGGGAATGCACACGTCAGGAAACCACGTGGACGCGTAGCCGACTACTCACTCAATTGGATCATTGACCTGCTCAATGACAGGGCACCGCCAGGGCCAAAACCATGCGCGGCTGTTGCTCAACTTGTTACTAATGGGAGGGTCCGCCGCCTTTGACCCTAGGTGGGTATAAGGGTAAGGAAGGAGACTTCCCATGGAACTCAGCAGCGTCGGTATTGATCTAGGCAAGACTATCTTTCACCTCGTAGGTCTGAACCACGCGGGGGGGGGTGGTGGTGCGGAAGAAATTCTCGCGCACTCAGCTTCTCCGTTTCACTGCGAACATACGAGTGGCTCTGATTGGGATGGAAGCCTGCCCAGGCTCTCCTTTCCTCAGCAGGGCTCTGCGTGAACAGGGCCATGAAGTTCGGCTGATGCCGGCGCAGTATGTAAAACCGTTTGTAAAGACCGACAAGAACGAT
>Ga0181517_10004955_pt1 | contig 11926 bp, 6 predicted proteins | sample PEATcosm2014_Bin_31_FD_119748 | JGI IMG/M metagenome (GOLD analysis project Ga0181517, IMG submission 119748) | Peatland microbial communities from MTU Mesocosm Facility, Houghton, MI, USA - PEATcosm2014_Bin01_30_metaG | ecosystem: Environmental > Terrestrial > Soil > Wetlands > Peat | place... | reverse complement strand
CGCTGAAGGCGCTGCGCGAGGCGTCTCCGGATGCGATCCTCCTGCTCAAGCGCGAGTTCCGGACCGCCCAGGACCTACACCATCCGAACCTCGTCGCCCTGGGTGAGTTGCTCGAGGAGGCGGGGCAGTGGTTCTTCACGATGGAGCTCGTCGACAGCGGGGTCGATTTCTTGCAGTACGTGGCGGCGGGGCGCTCGCGGCGGACGACCGGCGCCCCGCCGCGCAGCCTCCGGCGGCCGGACGGCAGCGAGCAGGATCGGCCCAAGAGCCCGAGCATCCCGGTCGGGCTCGCGCCGTTCCACGAGGCGCGCCTCCGGCAGGCGCTCACGCAGCTCGTCTCGGGGCTCCGCGCGTTGCATTTGGCGGGCAAGGTCCACCGCGACGTCAAGCCGTCGAACATCCTGGTCACGCGCGAGGGGCGCGTCGTGCTCCTCGACTTCGGCATCGTGGCCGACACCACCGGGCGCTCGTTCGAGGACGAGGAGAGCCTGGTCGGGACGCCCTATTACATGGCCCCCGAGCAGATCACCGCCGGCACGATCGGACCCGCCACGGACTGGTACGCCGTCGGTGTCCTACTCTACCAGGCGCTGACCGGACAGCTGCCGTTCTCCGGGTCGGTCACCTCGGTGATGTCCCGCAAGCTCGTCGAGACACCGCCACCCCCGCGCGCGCTCTTCCCCGGAGTGTCCGCCGACCTCGACGCGCTCTGCGTCGATCTGCTCGCCGTCAACCCCGACGCCCGACCACAGGGCGACGAGGTCGCGCGACGCCTCGGCATCGCGGTCGATCGCGGCGGAAGCGACCGTCCGCTCGCCGGGTCGCGCAAGGACCGCACGTTCGTGGGTCGACGCAAGGAGCTGGCCACCCTCACCGATGCGTTCGCGGCGACAAGGGCGGGCAAGCCGGTCGTCCTGCTGATCGAGGGCGAGTCCGGGGTCGGCAAGACGGCGCTCGCGGACCACTTCAGCGGCCTCGTGGCGAAGACCGAGCCCGACCTCGTCCTCCTGCGTGGCCGCTGCTACGAGCGCGAGTCAGTGCCGTACAAGGCGGTCGACGACGTCATCGACACGCTCGCCCAGTTCCTCCGCCAGTGCCGGCCGGAGACCGTAGCGTCGCTCCTACCCGACGACCTCGCCATCCTCTGCCGGAGCTTCCCGGTCTTTGCCACCGCCCTTGACGACGGGCGCGGCCCGTCGTCCTCCGCGTCCGTAGCCAGTCCGCGCGAACAGCGTGCCCGGCTCTTCGGCGCCATGCGCCAGCTGCTCGGCAACCTCGGATCGCGCTGGCCGGTCGCGGTGATGATCGACGACCTGCACTGGGCCGACACCGACAGCATCGGCCTCCTGGCAGACGTGCTGCGCCCGCCCGGAGCCCCCCGACTCTTGCTCGTCTGCACGATGCGCAGCGAGACGGCCGTGCGCGCGCAGACCCGCGACATCAGCCACGAGCTCACGAGCGCCGCGGCCGACGTGCGCGTCCTGCACCTGGAGAAGCTCCCGAACGACGATGCGGTCGCGCTGGCCCGAGCTCTGGCGCAGGGGCGCGAGGGGAGCGGAGATCTCGACGCGGCGTTCGTCGAGCAGATCCTCGCCGAGGCGCAGGGCCTGCCACTCTTCATCGACGAGCTGGTCCGGTGGCGCATGACGGGCGCCGCCGAGGGGGCGGTCGTCCGCCTCGACGACATTCTCTGGCAGCGCGTGCGCGCGCTCGACCCCGCTGCGCAGCGCTTCCTCGAGCTGACCGCCGTCGCCGCCGTGCCCATCCCCCAAGAGGTCGTGAGCGCGGCGGCAGGCCTCGACCGCGCGAAGGACCAGGCGGTCGTGCAGCAGCTACGCCACGCGCACCTGCTCGACACGAGCGGCAAGCGCTCCGCGATGCTGGTGCAGTGTTACCACGACCGGATCCGCAGCACGATCGTCGGTCACATGCCGATCGCCGCCGTGCGCGTGGCGCACGGCCAGCTCGCCGTGGCCGCCGAGCAGACTGGGCGCGCCGACGTCGACTTCCTCTTCACGCACTGGGAAGGGGCGAACAACAGCGCCCGCGCCGCAGAGTACGCGCGCATCGCCGGCGACCGCGCCATGGAGGCGCTCGCCTTCGCGCGCGCCGCCCACGTGTACCGCCGCGCGCTCGAGCTGGGGGGGCCGGGCGGGGCCTCGCGCAGAGAGACGCAGCTGCGACTCGCCGAGGCGCTGACCTACGCGGGGCACGAGGCGGAGGCCGCCCTGGTACGCCTGGATCTCGCGAAGGACGCCGAACCCATCGCGGCGCTCGACCTGCGCCGCCGGGCCGCCGAGCAGATGCTCCTCTCCGGCCACTTCGATCGCGGCAAGGCGCTTCTGCGCGAGGTGTTCCGCGCCGTGCACGAGCGCTTCCCCGAGTCGCCGCTGGCGGTGCTCTGCTGGCTCCTCGTCGTGCGAATGAAGCTGCGCCTGCGCGGCTTCGGGTTCCAGGAGCGCGACCCGGAGACGCTCGACAAGCGGTCGCTGGTGCACATCGACGCCCTCTGGTCGGCGGGCGCCGGCCTGGCGATGAGCGACAACATCCGCGGCGCTTACTTCCAGACCAAGAACCTCCTCCTGGCCATGAAGGTTGGCGACGTCCACCGTGTGCAGCGCGCCCTGGCAATGGAGGTCTGCTTTCAGTCAACCTCGGCATCGAGGGGGGCCACGCGAACAGCGAGGCTGCTGCGGGAGGCGCGACGCGTGGCCGAGCGCGTGGGCACGCCGGAGGCACTCGCTGAGGCCGACACCGCCGCCGGCTACGTCCATTACTTCCTGGGCCGGTGGAGCGACTCGATCGACGCGCTCCTGCGCGCCGAGGTGGCGTACCGCGACCGGTGCCAGGGCGTGCACTGGCAGCTCAGCTCCATGCGCACTATTCTCTACCGCGCGCTGTCCTTCGCCGGGCGCATCGAGGATATCCGCCAGCGCCACGGCGCCGTGCTCCGAGACGCCGCGCAGCGCGGGGACATCTACGCGGCCCTGAACGTCTCCTGCTCGGCGGCGTTCATCGTCGCCCTCGCCGATGACCGCCCGGACGACGCGGCGCGCGTCCTCGACGAGGCCCGGAAGGACCTGCCGACGGGCAGCTTCCTCGTGCAGCACTACTACCACCTGCTTGGGCTCGTTCAGCTCGACCTGTACGCGGGGCGCGCACACGAGGCCGGCGCGCGCCTGCGTGCGGCAATGCCGACCATCAAGCGGTCGCTGCTCATGCATGTCGAGAGCTTCCGGGCGCAGACCGCCGACGCGGAGGCGCGCAGCGCGCTCGCGGAGGCGGCGGGGGGAGACGACGACATGCGACCGAAGCTAGCCGCCGCCGCGCGGGCAACGCGCGCGCTCGCCGCAATGCCCGTCCTCTGGGCCCCCGCCCTGGCGAAGCTCTACGAGGCCTCACGGATCGGCCTCGAGGGGCGGCGCGACGACGCCGTGACCATGTTACGCGCCGCGCTGACCGCGCTCGACGATGCCGGACTGCAGGCGGTGGCGGCAGCGACGCGACGGCGTCTCGGGCAACTCCTCGGCGGCGACGAGGGACACGCGCTCGTCGAGGACGCCGAGGCCTTCGAGATGCAGCAGGGCATCGTACACGGCGATGCGTTCGCGAACATGTACGCCCCTGGGCTCGGACGGCTGGGGGGGTGAGCGGCGACGCTGGTCGGTTGCTCCCGGCCGGGGTGCCTCGACGAGCGCTCCCCGCACCCGCCGCGTGTCATACTCACGCCTCGATGCGCAGCCCGTACATCGCCCAGCAGCGCGCGGAGCACGGGCGCCGGGCGGTCGCGGTGCTCCCCGTGCACTACCCGAAGGAGATCCTGACGGCGATGGGGCTGCTGGCCGTCGAGGTGTGGGGCCCTCCGGGCGCTCCAGTCAGCGCCGGCGCCGGCCGACTCCAGCCCTACGTCTGCGCGGTGGTCAGGAACGCGCTCGCCTTCCTCGCGTCGCGCCGCGCCGACGCCGTCGACGCCGCGCTCTTCCCTCACACGTGCGACTCGTTGCAGGGCCTCGCCACGCTGGTCAAGGACTTCGGCGGATGGTCCCGGCCTGCCCTCGTGTTCCAGCACCCTCGCGGCGCCGAGCGCCCGAGCAGCCGCGCCTACTACCTGCGAGAGCTGCTCGCCCTCGCCGACGCGCTCGCCCCGATCGCGGGCGCGCCCCTCCACGTCGACCGGCTCCGGGACGCCATCGCGCTGCACCGCCGCATCGATGAGGCCCGCGCCGATCTGCTGGACAGGCGCCGTCGCTTGCCGCTCGACGACACTGCCCTCTACGCGCTGCTCCGCCGGGGGGAGTGGCTCTGGCCTGAGGACCACCTGCGCGAGCTGTCCGACGCCCGCGCCGCGATCCGGCCCGACAGCGTCCAGCGCGGCGTGCCGCTCATGATCACCGGCTACGTGCCCGAGCCCGCGAGCCTGTTCGACCGCCTGCGCGATGCCGGAGCGGTGGTCGTCGCGGACGACTACGCCGCCATCGGCCGCCGCGTCATCCGCCCCCGGGGCCCGCTCGACCTGTGCGACCCCTTCTCCGCCCTCGCCGAGCTGTACTGGTCTGCGCCGCCCTGTCCGACCTGCGCCTCGGACCAGGACGCGCGGATGCGCCATTTGCTCGATCTGTACGACCGCTCGGGCGCCGCTGGCGTCATCGTCCACCAACAGAAGTTCTGCGAGCCGGAGCTGTTCGATGTCGCGGCCATCCGGCGCGCCTTCGCGGCCAGGGGGGCCAGACTGCTCTACCTCGAAGGAGAGCTGGAGCGTGATCTCTCCTCGCAGGCGACGACGCGGCTGGAGGCTTTCGTCGAGCTGGCGCAGGGGAAGGCGAGACCACGATGATCGGTCGGCGCGTCCAGTTCGAGCTAGCCACATGGGTCGCAGGACCGGCGCTGGCCGCCTTCGAGCGGGCGAAGCGGGCCCGTCGCGGCGAGCGGAGCACCAGTCAGGGCTCGCCGTTCGGTCCACCGCTCGAGTCGACGCGCCGGCTGAAGGAGCTGATGACGACGCACTACCTCGCCGGCCGCTACGCCGACGGCGCGGTCCCCGTCGCCTGGGTCACCAGCGGCTTCCCCGTCGAGATCCTCCGCCCGCTCGGCTTCCACGCCGTCTACCCCGAGAATCACGCCGCCCTCTGCGGCGTGCAGCGCGTGGTCCCCGAGCTGTCCGACGCCATCGAGCGGGAGGGTTACTCCCGCGATCTCTGCTCCTACGCCCGGGCCGACATCGGCAGCCTGACAACCGGCAAGACGCCCGTCGGCCGCCTACCCCGGCCGGATCTGCTCTGCTGCTGCACCAACATCTGCCAGACGGTCCTCTACTGGTACCGCACCCTGGCCGCACACTTCCGCGTCCCGCTCTTCGTCCTCGACACCCCGTACGTCTACGGCGAGGCCCCGGAGCACCACCGACAGTACGTCCGCGACCAGCTCGACGAGCTCGTCTCCATGGCCGAGCGCGTCGCTGGCGCCCGCATCACCGCCGAGGAGCTCGCCGCGGTCATCGGCGTCGCACGCGAGGGAACGCGCCTCTGGGGCCAGTGCCTGGAGCAGAGCCGCGCCAGGCCAGCGCCGTGGACCGGCTTCGACGGCTTCTTCCACATCGCGCCGATCGTTACGCTCCGCGGCACCGAGCCTTGCAACGCGTACTACCGCATGCTCCGCGACGAGCTGACCGACCGGGTCGCTCGCGGCATCGGCGGCATCAGGAACGAGCGCCACCGCCTGCTCTGGGACAACCTCCCGATCTGGTTCGAGGTCCGCGCCCTCTCGACGCTGCTGGCCGAGCGGGGCTTCAACTTCGTTTGCACCTCGTACACCAACGCCTGGGCCGAGGCGGGGAGCAAGATCGACCCGGCCGATCCCCTCGGCTCCGCCGTCGACGCCTACACTCACATCATCCTCAACCAGGACCTGCCCAACCGCCTCGACGTCCTCCGGCGCCTCTCGCGCGACTACTCGGTCGACGGCGCGGTGCTGCACAGCGATCGCTCCTGCAAGCCCTACTCGATCGGGCAGATCGACCTGAGGCAGCGGCTCGCTCGCGAGCTGGGCTTCGGGGTCCTGTTGCTCGAGGCCGACCACGGCGACCCGCGCGCCTACTCCCCCGAACAGGCCGAAGGGCGCTTCGCGGCCTTCATGGAGAGCTTCTCTTGAGCCAGCCCAGCGCCATCGGCATCGACGTCGGTAGCTCCAGCTGCAAGGCGGTCGTCGTCGACAGGGACGGGGCCCTGCTCGACTGTCACGTCGAGCCCTCGCACCCTCGCGTCGAGGAGCAAGCAAGCCGCGTGCTGGCGAAGCTCCGCGCGCTGGCGGGCGTCGAACACCTCCCCGTAGGCTCCACCGGCTACGGCCGAAAGCAGGTCACCGGCGCGCGCCCTCTCACCGAGATCACCTGCCACGCCCGTGGCGCGTTCAAGCTCATCGCGCGCGCCGGCGTGCTCGTGGACATGGGCGGGCAGGACACCAAGGTGGTCCGCATCGGCCCGGGCGGCGACGTGGCCGACTTCACCATGAACGACAAGTGCGCCGCGGGGACCGGCCGCTTCCTCGAGGTCATCCTGGACCGGCTCCAGGTCAAGTTCGACGACGTCGCCGCCCTGGTGCGCCTGGCCGAGCGCGCCGTCCGGGTCTCCAGCACCTGCACGGTCTTCGCCGAGAGCGAGGTCATCTCGCTCATCGCCCAGGGCGAGCCCGTGGAGGGCATCGTCCGTGGCCTGCACCAGGCGCTCGCCACGCGCGTCGCCGCACTCGTCGGGAGCGACATGGCTGGCGACTTCTTCATGAGTGGCGGCGTCGCGCTGAACGGCGCGATGGTGGAGGCCATCTCCGCCTCGCTCGGGCGACCCGTGCAGGTCCTGCCCACGCCGCAGCTCATCGGCGCGATCGGCGCAGCGCTGTCGGTGCTCTGAGCTGCCTCTGGACGAGCCTAGTGGAAGGCCTCGCCGCTCGGGGGCATCGCCGGGCGAGCGGGCACCCGGCCCCAGCCACCCGGCTCGTAGAAGAACGCGCCGTTGGTCTGCACATACGAGGGTGCGCGCCAGACCGCGCCGGCCGGAGGCTCGGCCTCCCAGTGACCCGGGATCCATGCGTACTGCAGGCCGGTCCAGTGCCAGTAGCCCGCGACCCAGGTCGCGTGCGGGGCAGGCGGCGGCGGACGATCCTCGCGGATCACCGCCGGCGGCGGACCGCTCACGAGAATGGCGCGGGGGGGGGGCTGGCTGGCTGTCGCCACGCAGCCGCACAACGCAGCGCCGCCAAGAGCCCAGATGACCGGACGATTCGCCGAGCGCAGTCCCCACATTGCAGAGGGGAGTGTAACACTCCTTTGGCACGGCATCGGCTACACTGTCGATCCTCATGACGGACGACCTCACCACGCCCTCCCTCGCTCGAGATCTCGACCACCTGCCCGCGGAGATTCGCGCCAGGCTCGACCGCGCCGGGTTCGACCAGGCTCGACTCCTGGCGCTGGGCGCCAGCCTGACGGGCGACGTCGCGAAGCGACGCGACGCCCGCAACCGGGTCTCCGGGGACGTGCGCGGCCCGGCAACCCACGAGATCGTCGACGCACCGAGGGCGGGGACCGCCGACGGTGAGAGGCTCGCCAGGCTCGGGCGGGAGTCGATGGCCCGTGGCGAGATGGCGTTCGTGGTCATGGCCGGCGGGATGGCGACGCGCATGGGCGGCGTCGTCAAGGCACTGGTCGACGCGCTGGACGGGAAGACCTTCCTCGATCTGCGACTGCGCGAGAACGCCTCGCTCGCCCGCGTCGCCGGTCGACCGGTTCCCATGTGGCTGATGACCAGCGACGCCACAGAGGGTCCGATTCGCGCCGCTCTGGCCCAGGCCCACGCCCCGGCGCACGTGAAGACATTTCTCCAGGGGCTCAGCCTTCGCCTGACCCCGGGCGGCGCGCTCTTTCGCGACCAGCACGGAGAGCCGAGCGCCTACGCTACCGGACACGGCGACCTGGTCGATGCTATCCGCCGGTCGGGGCTCCTCGACGCGTTCCGCAAGCAGGGGGGCAAGGCCGTCTGGATCACAAACCTCGACAACCTGGGCGCGACGGTCGACGCGTCGATCCTGGGAGCTTTCCTCGAGTCCCCCACCGACCTGATGGTCGAGGTGTGTGACAAGGTGGCCGGCGACAAGGGAGGGATCCCGGTGCACGCCGAGGGGCACCTGCAGGTCCTCGAGGAGTTCCGATTGCCTCGTGACTTCGACGCCAGCGCGGTCGGCGTGTTCAACACGAACACGTTTCTCGTGGCCGCCGACGCGCTCGCAACGGCGGAGGTCTCCTGGAGCTGGTTCGAGGTCGAGAAGAAGGTGGACGGTCGAAGCGCCGTGCAGTTCGAGCGGCTCCTCCAGGAGCTAACCGGCGCTATCCCTGCGGCCTACGTGCGCGTCCCTCGCGACGGCGCGGCGGCCCGGTTCCTTCCCGTGAAGGACCCGGACGAGCTCGTGCGGCGCCGCCCGCAGATCGAGGCCGCGCTTCGCGCCAGAGGCATTCTGTGACGGACAGCTCGGTACGATCTTCGCCCGACGCGCGTCGGGTCTGCGGAGGGCAGCCGATGATGACACTGCGAACGCGAACTCGACTCCTGATAGCGCCGTCCACGGCCTTGGCAATCGCAACGCTCGGCCGCCTCACGCAGGCCAGCGGGCCGCTGCCGGAGATGGCGTCACGCCTCGACTCGCCTGGCCGGAGCTCCGCGAGCGAGGACAGCGCCGAGGCGCTCGTCCTCAACCCGGCGAACCTCGCTTTCCTCCCCGCCGGCGAGCTGCGCTGGACCGGGGTGCTCTGCCCTGACACCCAGAAGGTCAACTGCGGACAGTCGCTCGACGCCGCGTCGCCACTCCCGTTCGGCCTGGCGACGGGAGTCCGCCTCGATTACTTGCTCCCACCCGACGCCTCCGGGTTCCCCTTCAGCGGCTACTCGTACGTCTGGGCGACCTGGGGGCTGGCGTACAAGGTGAGCGACCTCTTCTCGTTCGGCGCGAGCATCCAGCACTCGTACTCGCCCAACACGTACACGAACGGTCTCTGGGGCGTGACGACCGCAGCGTCCTTTCGGCCCAATACGCGCCTCGCCATCTCCCTCATCGCCCAGGACTGGAACGGGCCGAGCGAGCAGGTCATCCCGTCCCCGCCGGGGGCCGGCTACCCCGTGCTTGACCGCAGCTACGTCCTGGCCGCCGCCTTCCGGCCGACGGGGCGTCGCGACGTCGAGGTCGGCCTCGACCTGAAGTGCCAGGATCTGGGTCCGGGCAACCAGTGCATCCTGGGCGATGGCCTCTTCGAGCCGCGCTTCACGGTGGGTGTCGACGTCCCCGGCGTCGGTCGGGCGCGGGCGGACCTGACCGTCGCGCACCTCGGCAACGACGAGCAGCGAGTCGTCGTCGGCACGGCAGGGCTCGAGATCGGCCTGGACCGCGCGAGCTTCGGAGGGGGCGCACTTTTCGGCAACGGGCTCGGCAACCAGTCGACCGCCGGCGCCTATGCCACCGTCGCGCTCACCTGGTACGCGCAGCCCGGGATGTTCCACAGACGCGAGGCGGTCTCGCTTCGCATCGAGACCACGCCGGGCGTCCGTGAGCACACAGCGCTCCTGCGAAAGCTGTGGCGGATCGCCGACGACCTGGACATCGCGGCGGTCACCCTCGTGCTGCGAGCGGAGCCGGCCGACTCCTACGCGCACGCCGAAGAGCTGGCCGACGCCATCCGGGTGCTGCGTGCGCGCAATAAGAAGGTCCTGTGCAGCTGGGAGGACGCCGGGGCTCGCGCCCTCTACGTCTGCGCAAACGCCGACCGCATCGTGGTGAACCCGGCCGGCGGGCTGCGCTACGCCGGTCTCCGCATGAGCTACACGTACCTCGGCAAGCTGCTCGAGAACTTGGGCATCCGGGCCGAGTTCGTCCGTGTCAGCGAGCACAAGGCCGCGCCCGAGCAGTTCATGAACGAGCACGCGAGCGAGGTCGCCGGCCGCGACCACGAGGACCTCTTGCGCGAGTTCGAGGCGGTCTTCGACAGGGACGTGGCCGTCGGACGAAGGCTCACCGACGAGCGGGTGCGGGAGGTGACGGCCAAGGGACCTTTCATGACGAACGAGGCGATCAGCGCCGGCCTCGTCGACGGCGTGGCGTTTGATGATGAACTCGAACGCGCCACCAAGGAACTCGTCGGGCAGGACGTTCGCTACGAGAAATACGAGGAGGCTCCTCTCGCCCCGCTGTCGTTCGGGGCGGCTGACCATGTCGCCGTCGTCTACGTCCAGGGCGACATGGTCGATGGACGATCGACGCACGTGCCGATCATCGGGATGGACCTGCTCGGCTCGTACTCGCTCGTCGACACGCTCGCTCACGTCAAGGACGACCCCCACGTCAAGGCCGTGGTCCTGCGGATCGAGAGCCCCGGGGGCTCGTCGATGGCGGCCGACGTGATGTGGCGAGCGGTCACGCAGCTCTCCAAGCAGAAGCCTGTCATCGTCTCGATGGGGACGGTCGCCGCGAGCGGCGGGTACTACGTGGCGAGCGCCGGCCAGGAGATCTTCGCGCTCCCGCTGACGGTGACCGGGTCGATTGGCGTCTTCTACGGCAAGGCCGACCTCAGCGGACTCATGCACAAGATCGGCGTCAACGTCGACACCTACAAGACGGCCCCGCGCGCCGACGCTGAGTCGCTCTTCCGGCCGTTCTCCGATGACGAGCGACAGGCGCTCACGGTCAAGGTCCACCAGTTCTACGACACGTTCCTCGATCGCGTGGTGCAGGGCCGGCACATGAAGAAGGAGGACGTCGAGGCCGTCGCCGAAGGGCGGGTGTGGACTGGCCAGGAGGCGTTCGACCGGAAGCTCGTCGACAAGCTCGGCGGCCTGCGAGAGGCGCTCGCTGAGGCGCGCAAGCTCGGGCACGTGGCTGACGACTCCCCGTTCGAGGAGCTCCCGCGGGTGCAGCGCACGCTGCTCGACGCCGCGCTCGGGATGGCGGGAGTCCGCGCCGATGAGGCGCCGGACGGGGTGGCCGCGGTCCTTCCCGCGCAGATTCGCCAGCTCGCCGTCGCGGTCGCTCCCATGGTTATCTTCGCTGGTGATGCCCCGCTCGCGCGGCTCGAGTGGGTGAACGTCGCCGAACCCTGACCCGGGCGATGCGGCTCCACGCCCTCGCTCGTGTCGCCGCCCTCGCGCTCTCGGCGCTCGCTCTCGGTACCGTACCCGGCACCGTCGCACGCCCGATCCTCTTCGAGCGCGCGGTTGCGTCGCTGCCCGCTTCTCCGGATCGCATCGCCGCCATTCACCTCGACGTCCGCTCGCAGCTGGAACACCGCCCGCTGTCTCACGCGCGAATCCACGTGTTCGCGATGATCGACGGCCGTGCGTACCTCGCCGCGTCGGGCGAGACGGACGGCGCCGGTCACGCCGATCTCGGGTCGCTGCCGCGCGCTGCCGCGTGGATCCTCGTCGATGCCGACGGATACGCGCGCGCATCGACGCAGCGGATCTTGACCGAACCGGTGCTGTCGATGTCGCTGGAGCTCGCTCTGGCTCACCGGCTGGGGGTCACGGTCGCAGACGACCTCGGCCAGCCCGTGGCCGACGCGGAGATCGAGGTCTCGGGCGGCGACCCGCTGCCGGTTGGAGCGAAGGCCGACGCCGTGGGACGCGCGGAGGTCGCCCGGCTCGCGGAGGGCCCGTGGATCGTCGCCGCCCGCGCGCAGGGCTTCGAGACGGTCGTGCAGCGCGGTGTCCGCGAAGGACAGAGCCCGAGGCTGGTGCTGCGGAAGCTCGGCGCGCTCGTCGTCCGCGTCGTCGGCCAGGGCGGCGACCCGGCTCCACTCGCACACGTCCAGATAGCGGGCAATGCGCTCTGGCCAGCCAGGACCGCGGATACGGTCGCCGACGGGACGGTGCGGATCGGCTCGCTGGCGGCGGGG
>Ga0181517_10004953_pt1 | contig 11927 bp, 11 predicted proteins | sample PEATcosm2014_Bin_31_FD_119748 | JGI IMG/M metagenome (GOLD analysis project Ga0181517, IMG submission 119748) | Peatland microbial communities from MTU Mesocosm Facility, Houghton, MI, USA - PEATcosm2014_Bin01_30_metaG | ecosystem: Environmental > Terrestrial > Soil > Wetlands > Peat | place... | reverse complement strand
CATTGTCAGGGGCTGCTTTGACCACCAGCCGGAATTGCTCTTCAGCAGCCGCATTGTTACCGTCTCGGAACCAAATGTAGCCAAGGTCGTAGTGGGCGAGAACAAAGTTGGGATCGGCCTTGAGCGCCTGTTCGAGCGCGGCGCGCTGGCCGGGGAGATCGCCGAGGTCGCCGAGCATGGCAGACAGACGGTAGGCAAGTCCGGCATCGTTTGGCTCCGCGGCACAGGCCTCGCGGTAGAGATTGGCGGCCTTCTGGTTGTCGCCATTCTCTTGAGCTTCCGCGGCTTGCGTCGCCTTCAGCACGGACAGGGACTTATCCGCTTCTGCCTTCAACCCCTGCTGGAAGAGCTTGAGTTGCTGTTGCGACCCCTCGGAGTCTCCCAGCGTGCGCAACACTTTGGAGAGTTCAAAGTAGACTTGCGGTTCGTCCACGCCCAGTTCAACAGCCTTTTCCAACTGAACTTTGGCTCCTGCGGCGTCCTTCAACTGCGCCAGAACCAGGCCGAGATTGACGCGGGAGTTATAGTCGTTGGGATTCAGAGCCACAGATTCTTCAAGGTGCTTGCGGGCTGCAGGATAGTCGCCTGCCTTGCGCTCCAGGAAGCCGTTCAGATTGAGAAGGTCGGCATCCCTCGGAGCCAGGGCCAGCAGCTTGCGGCCCAACGGAGCCGCCACGTCAAGATCGCCTGCGATGACCAGCGTGCGCAGATAGATGCGCTGCGCCTCCAGATCGCCGGGCTTCTGGCGCGCAAGGTCTTCTGCAAGTGTTTGCGCTGCCGCGTAATGAGATTGGTGAACGTGGAGGGAGACCAGAGCTGCCGTCAGGCTGTCGGAGTTCGGCCAGGTCTTCAGCCCTTCGTTGAGCACCTGTGCGGACTCATCAAAATTCTGCGCCTTTCGGTAGGCGGTGGCCAGATCGAGCGTCAGATTCTGGTCGCGCGGAGCGGCGCTCAACAGGCGGATGACCGCCTGGTAATCCCCGGTCGCGATCAGCCCTTTGGCGAGTCCGTCTAGCGCCGCTTTGGAGCCGGGATCGAGCTTGAGCGCGGCCTGAAAGGCCTGAATCGCGCAATTCGTCTGGTGGTTTTCATCGAACCAGCGCGCCAGCCGGAGATAACCGTTGACGCCGGGGTGGGCCGTCTCGAGATCCTGCGGGGCAGTGCAGGGGTCCGTGCTTGCCAATGAGGCTGTGCATAGGAGGGCCGCAAGGATGAGCCCTCCCGTGGTGTACGTCAGCGGTGTGGCCAGGCTCTTCATCGAACTCCCTGCACCAGTAAAACACAGAGGCGCGGCTGCGGGTTGCCCGTCGATTTGGCCGGCCATTTGGCTGCGGGGATTGCGCCGGCGACTCAATAGTTACCCGGCAGGCCTCGGTACGGTGCGCTGACGGCTTCCTTTATGCCTGGCCCCGAATAGCGCACCATCTGCCGCAACAACCCAACCCTTGGGGGGTGGCGCTACTGACAGCCCAAGATACTGGGTCTCAGGCAGGCAGGTCAGGCTCGGTCCAAACCAGGATGGACGACAGGAAACCGTTAATTTCCTGTAACTCCCTGAAAACCCTTGAAATGCCGGTTGAAACCGCGTTATATACAAGATTACCGGCAGCCGTGCCGGAATCTCGTTCGGGGAAGCTCTGCCTTCGGGGGGCAATCATGCACAGCGCCGCCGTCCGCTCCAATCTGCTGGTCTCTGAGGTGCGCGAGGTCATGGATATTCGCCAGGCCTCGGAGTATCTCGGCATCTCCTCCGACACGCTCTACAAGTACGCGTCGGAGGGCTTTGTGCCCGCCTTCAAGCTGGGCAACCGCTGGCGCTTCAAGCGCTCTCGCATGGACGAGTGGATGGACCGCCAGTCGGACCTGCACGCCGCCGACGCTGAACTCGACCCGCGCGAGAAGAAGCCGGTAAGACCGGCGTTCTAAGAGGACGAAAGCACCTTGTCAGGCACCTACAAGTTCGCCCGCGCCCGTTCTGGCTCTCCAAAACCTACTCGAACGAAAGCCAACGTGTCGGCCAAGCTCCGACAGCCAGCTGTTCGGCCAACCAGGACTGCTGATTCTGTAGGCGCGTTGTTAGATATTGTCGCAGAGCAGATGAAGGAGTGGGATTACAGTGAAGCCGACGCAAACCGGCCGTGGTACCGCGGTCATTCAGTCCTTGGATGGAAGCTCTGCCCGTCGAGTCTTCGTGACGGAAGATGGGATGCGAGCGCTCGCGAAAACGAAGATGAGTGCTTCGAGGAGTTTCTAGCAAAAGCGCCCGCGTATGGCGCATCTGGAGCGTCCCCATTGGGCCTGTGGGACGCCTATTTTCTGATGCAGCACTACGGCGCTCCAACGAGGCTGCTGGATTGGACGGAAAGCGTCCTTGTTGCCGCATATTTTGCAATTTCTGCTGACTTACGCCCCTTCGATAATGACGCGGCAATCTGGATGCTCGATCCGTATGATCTGAATCTCCGCAATCCAGATTTCAAAAAGGAGCTGGTATTCTCGCCAGGATTTGCAGGGAACAATGACCGTGAGAGAAAGAAGATTGACAAATGGCTGCCGCTTGCTCGTGCAGCTCGAGTCCGCAGTATTCCAAGGCTCCCGCTGGCTGTTTATCCAGCCTATTTTGCGAGGCGGATTGAAAGCCAGAGATCGAGTTTCACAATCCATGGGTCCGATGCCGAAGGCCTTGCAAAGTCTTGGAGAGCAGGCGGCCCATTGCTTCGAATTGTCATCCCTGGCCAGAAGGCCAACGGATTCAGAGAAACTCTTCGTGATATGGGGATTGATACCGCGTCGGTATTTCCGGACATGCAGGGGCTTGGAAGGCTTTTGGCAGAGAAATGGGGTCCGGCCAGATCCCAACAGCCCCACCGAGGGGTTTATGTACGTCTAAGACCGTCCAAACTTCATAAGGGAGGCATCGGCGTCTTCGCAATTCGTCCAATTTCGAGGGGTACGAACGTGTTCTCCGGCGAGGACGAGAAATTGGTTTGGACGGATTCCACGAAGCTACCAAGGCAACAGAGTCTTAAGAACCTTTATACCGACTTCGGCGTACTGCGTGGAGGCCGGTACGCAACTCCCATAAACTTCAACTCGATTGGGCCTGGTTGGTATCTCAATTGCTCATCTGATCCGAACGTCCGGTGCGACGAGAATCTCGACTTTATCGCAATCCGGGACATTTCGACTGGGGAGGAATTGTCTGCTGATTACGCTACCTACAGCGATACAGTCTGAGTGCATACAAAGACGCGGGTTAAGGCGAAGCTGCAGCCCCCGCATGGATTATCCTCAACAAGTGGACCACTCTCGACGCATAGGGCTTCTTCGCCGCCGTTTGACTAAGGCAGGGCTTCATGGCCTGCTGATCACTTATCTTCCCGATCTCCGCTACCTCTCAGGATTCACAGGCTCGAGCGCTGCTCTGGCTGTTACTCGCCGGAGTGCGCGCCTCTTTACCGATGGGCGCTACAAGACACAGGCCGCAGAAGAGGTTTCCGTCGCACAAATCGAAATCGTCGCCAGTTCGCCATCCGTGGCTGCCGCGCAATGGCTGGCCGCGCAGCCCGGCGTCGAGTTTGCTGGATTCGATCCGGCTCAAACCACTGTCGCCAATCTCGATCGCTATCGGGCGGCTTTGCCAGCTCGGCTTCGCCGCAGCTTCCTTTCTGCGCTGGCCGCGCCGCTGGTTGAGCCACTGCGCCAGGTGAAGGACGAGGACGAACTGGCGCTGATGAGTGAAGCGGCGCTCGCGGGCTGCAATCTCTTCGAGCATATTCTGGGCTTCATCCGGCCCGGCCTCAAGGAATTTGAAGTGGCTGCGGAGTTGGAGCACCAGGCCCGTCTGCTGGGCGCAGAGGGAATGTCCTTCGAGACCATTGTCGCCGCCGGTGCCCGTTCGGCGCTGCCGCACGGGCACGCTACCGCCGCTCGGCTTCCGCGTAACGGCTTTGTGACCCTCGACTTCGGTGTTATTCTCAATGGGTATTGCTCGGATATGACCCGGACTGTTCATCTTGGCAGGCCGAAGGCTGACGAGCGCAGAGCTTATGAGGCGGTGTTGGAGGCTCAGGAGGCCGGGGTCGCCGCGGTAATGCCGGGCGTAAGCTGTGCGGAGGTAGACGAGGCAGCCCGCGGCGTGTTGCGCAGGGCAGGATTGGCAGAGGCATTTTCCCACTCCACCGGCCATGGTCTTGGCCTGGAGATTCACGAGCCGCCACGCATCGGCGCCGGACAGACAACCAGGCTGCTCCCCGGCATGGTCATTACCATCGAACCGGGAGTTTACCTGGCCGGTCAGTTCGGCATCCGCATCGAGGACATGGTGGCTGTAACCCGAAGCGGAGGCCAGGTGCTCACCCCGGCGCCCAAGGCTCTTATCGAACTCTGAGCTGCCGCTGAACGTTGAGCAGGAACGTCGAGCCGCAATGATGAATCAGCCATCCCGCCTGCATGGGGGAGAGTCAAGGAACGAATGAAACCACAAGACATCGCAGATTTAAAACAACTGGTTGAATTTCTGAAGGAACATCAGATTGCCGAGTTCGATCTGGACCGTGGCGACCTGAAGATCCGGCTGAAATTCAACCAGGCAGAGGCTTCATCGCCTGGATTGGCAGAACTGGCGCGCCTGATCGGCTCGGCTCCTCATGCGGTGGCGCAGGCTGCGGGTACGGCAAGTCATCCGGCAAGCACGGCGCCTGAGGCTGTAGGGACGGAGACCGGCCTGCACCTGGTCAAGTCGCCCATCGTCGGCACGTTTTACGGCTCGCCTTCGCCCGGTTCCGCGCAGTTCGTCGCTCCCGGCGATCACGTGACAAAGGGGCAGGTGATTGGCATTGTCGAGGCCATGAAGCTGATGAACGAGATCGAGTCCGATGCCGAGGGCGAGATCGTCAAGTGCATGGTTGCCAACGGCCAGCCCATCGAGTTCGGGCAGCCCCTCTTTACCATCCGGCTGGGGTAGTGAAGACGAGCGGAGTGATCCCACCCTTGCCGCAACAACAAAGACGCGGCAAGGATGGGGCACCCAGCTTAAGCTGCTAACACCGCTAACGACGCTAATAACGCCAAAAACGCTAACCAGGCTCCAAAGGGTCCCGAATGCTTCGTAAGGTGCTGATAGCCAATCGCGGTGAAATCGCACTGCGCGTTCTGAACGCCTGCCGGGAACTCGGCATTCGCACGGTCGCTGTGTATAGCGAGGCAGACCGTCATTCGCTGCACGTGCGCTTTGCCGACGAGGCCATCTGTATAGGTCCGCCGCGCGCGGCCGACAGCTATCTCAATGTGCCGGCGGTCATCTCCGCGGCCGAGATTGCCGACGTGGACGCGATTCATCCCGGCTATGGACTGCTGAGCGAGAACGCCAACTTCGCCGAGGTCTGCCGCGCCTCGAACATCAAATTCATTGGCCCTCCGCCTGAGGTCACACGGCTGATGGGCGAAAAGGACAAGGCGCGCCAGGCGATGAAGCGGGCCGGCGTGCCCATTCTTCCGGGCTCTGACGGCGTGGTGGCCACGACTGAGGAGGCGCAGGGTTGGGCCCTGAAGGTGGGCTATCCGGTCATCCTCAAGGCCAAGGCGGGCGGCGGCGGACGCGGGATGAGGATCGTCCGCTCCGCGGGTGAATTGCCCAATCTTTTCCATGCGGCTTCGACCGAGGCGGCCAATGCATTTGGCAACGGCGAGCTTTACATGGAGAAGTTCGTCGAGAACCCTCGCCACATCGAGTTCCAGGTGCTGGCCGACGAATACGGCAACGTGGCCACGCTCTTTGAGCGCGAGTGCTCCATCCAGCGGCGCCATCAAAAACTCATCGAAGAGGCGCCCAGCCTGCAAGTGACGCCGAAGATGCGCGAGGAGATCGGCCGCACTCTCTGTCACTGCCTCAAGGAGATTGGTTACCAGAACGCCGGCACAGTGGAGTTTCTGATGGACGACGAACGGCAGCTCCACTTCATCGAGATGAACACCCGCATACAGGTGGAGCACCCCATCACCGAAGCCATTACCGGCGTGGACCTGGTGAAGGCGCAATTGCAGATTGCCAGCGGAGAGCGGTTGGACGCAATTTTGCCGGCGAAGCTGGAAATTCGCGGCCACGCGATGGAGTGCCGCATCAACGCCGAACATCCGGTGAAGTTCACCCCGTCGGCGGGCAGGATTACGGCCTTCAACGTGCCCGGCGGGAACGGCGTACGCGTGGACACCGCGCAGTACGCCGAGAGCGAGGTCCCGCCTTATTACGACTCGCTGATTGCCAAGCTGATAGTGCATGGACGCGACCGAACCGAAGCGATTGCGAAGATGGAGCGCGCGCTGAGCCAGTTTATCGTGCAGGGCATTGAGACTTCGATTCCGCTGCATCAGGCGATCTTCGCAGATCCCGGCTTCCGCGCGGGCAAGTTCGACACCAAGTTCATGGAAGAGTTCCTCGCCAAAAAAGCGGAGTGAGCATTTGCGCCGCTTGAACTTCAGCCCGATGAGGCTGGGCTCTCGGCGAGGAGTCCAGCCTTTCCTTTTGTGGAGGAGAATTCTCTTTACTCCATCGACTCCTCGCTGTAGAGTGTCCGATTGAGTACGAAAGGGGGAAGCGCAGTTATGTTTCTTTTAGACGGACCGGAGATTATCGGTGCCACCATCTGCACTGGGGTTGCAGCCTTCGGAATTGTGGATGCCGCCAAGTCGTTTTTCCCAAACATCAACCGGATGGGATTCGGATACATCCGGCGCATGGTCGCCTCATTGACTCCAGAGGGAACGGGAGTTCCTTTGAATGCATTGCCGCAGGCGGCCATTTTGGATTCGCTGAAGGCCAACTGGGCAAATGGAGCTGAACTGAACAGCCAAAAGGCAACCGCAAAATCATTGGTTATGATGCACTTGAGCCCAAGTACTGCGGTGGCCGTCGCATCCAAGACCAACTTCGATCCAGTAGTGCTGAGTGCGATTGCGGCCAACATTGCCAGCGGAGCGCAACTCTCGCAGCCACAAGTCGACATAAATGCGCGCTTTGATCTGATAGTGGCTGCCCTCCTAGACGAAGCCTATCGGAATTCCGATCGTGTCTACTGCAATGGGGTTCGCTCGCTCGCTGCTGTGGTCGCAGTGGTTACCGCTCTCTTCATAGGATGGGGTCTGACGGGAGAACCTTTGGGGCGATACTTATGTTCCAATTATTTAGGCCAGTTCCTTATGATTGGATTGGTGGCGACCCCGCTTCCACCGGTCGCCAAAGACGTCTCCATGGCTGTTTCAGCCGTCGTAAAGAAGAAGATCCAGTCTTATTTGTAGAGGCTCTTCTCGGGATTCGGTAGTGAGCTCTTTCAGGTTGACGCTGTTCCGGAGAGTTCGATACGAATTCATGCAACGGTATCTGGCTAACAATCCCAGATAAGCCGCCGCTTCCGCCTATATTGGTGAACAACAGAATCTTGGGGGCAAAGGGCATGAGCATGCTACAGAATCTTCCCAACGTCATCACGGCGATTGGCGGCCTGGGAACCGCGGCCTTCGGCCTGGTGGACTCTACCAAACCATTTGCCGGTGGAGTGAATCGCATCGGGTTCAAGCGAATTGAGACGGTGGTGAGGTTGCTGACGCCCGGCACTGGGGCGAATGGGCTCACTCAGGACAAGATCGTGGAGACGGTAAAGGCCAACTGGTATAACGGCCAGGATCTGACCAGCCAGAAGGCCATTGCGAAGTCCCTGATCAAAGTTGGCCTGAACCACAGCAATGCCGCCGCTCTCGCCAAAGCCACCGGGGTGGACCATACCGTGCTCAAGACCGTGGCAGAGAGCATCGAAAAGGGCACTCCGCTCAATCCCGATCAAAGCGATGTGTACGCACGCTTCGATTTCATCCTCACCGCCTTGCTGGATGAGGCCTATCAGCGTTCCGATCACGACTACACCAACGGAACGCGCATCGTGGCGTCTGTTTTTGCGGTACTTCTGGCGTTTGTCGGAGGATGGATAGTCAAGAACAGCTCTTTCTGGGATTACATCTATTCCAACGATCTGTGGATAGCGCTTATGGCCGGTGTATTGGCTACTCCGCTGGCGCCTATCGCCAAAGATCTCTCCAGCGCACTGGCAACGGCTGTGAACACCATGCAGCAGATAAAGAAGTAGGCTGCCATGACGCAATTCATCGATTTGCGCCTTTCGACCGTCGGCGGGGAACTTGCCTCCTGTGTCGCCGTCAACCAAGGTACGAATATAGGCGACTACACCGGGCTGAGCCAGAACGCTCTGCTCGACTCAGTCAAGGGCCAGAACGTACTGGTCGCGACTCACGGCTTCAATGTGAATCGCGCGGACGGCATCAGTTGCCTGTCGAACTGGGCGAACCTGCTGCAACTGCCGCAATCCTCCGCTTTTGTGGGCTTGCTGTGGCCGGGAGACTCGGTGTGGGCGCACGGGCTCGATTACCCCAATGAGGCTCTGGTAGCCAACCAGGCCGGCGGCATGGCCGCGGAATTTATCAACGCCAACTTCCGGCAGGCGGCCAGCGTCTCCTTTGCCTCGCATAGCCTGGGCGCGCGCGTGGTGTTGTCGACCATCTCCAATCTGAGCCTGCCGGTCCGCCGCCTCCTGCTAATGGCCCCGGCAATCGATGACGACTGCCTTACGACGGAGTTCCAGACGACCGCGGCAAAAATCGGTGCCATCTCGGTTCTCTCCTCGAAGAAGGATGAAGTGCTGTCGGTGGCATTTCCGCTGGGCAATCTCTTTGCCGGCATCATCGCGGAAGGCCATCCGTGGTGGCGTGCGGCCCTGGGCCATTGCGGTCCGGCTGGGCCCTGGCCGGCGAACTTCCAGGCTCCGTTCGAGATTCCTGACAACTGGAACTTCGAGCACGGAAACTACTTGCAAATCGACAATCCCGGTCCCGGCCCTATGCCTCTTCCGGTCAATGTGCCGCCCCAGGGCTCGCCGCCGCCGCCCGGCAACGGTTGGCAGGAGGCTTTCTCATCGGCTTTTGCCTCAACGCGGTTCCGGTAGGGCGGTGCGGCCGGTTTTCAGCGCAAAAGAATTTATCGCTTTTTCTTCGCTTTTTCGTTTGGAATCGGGTATGCTGGTTTCGCAACTGGGAGGTTGCTTTGATGGACTTTCAAAAAGAGCTGCTTGCCGAATACGACCGTGAGACCGCCAAGACGCGCAAGATGCTGGAGGCGATTCCCGCAGACGCTGATTTCAACTACAAACCCCACCCCAAATCCATGGCTCTGGGCCGGTTGGCCGGGCATATTACCGATATGACGGGGGATTGGGCGCTGCATACGCTGACCATGGACAAATTGGAGTTTCCCGCGGACCACAAGTGGGAGCAATATGTGCCGGCGAGCAAGGCTGCGCTGCTGGAGAAGTTTGACCGCGAACTGATCGGGGTGCGCAAGGCGCTGGTTGCGACCACGCCGACGAAGTGGGACGAGCACTGGCAATTTATCTTTGGCGGGCAGAAATGGATCGACGAGCCGCGCGGTCAAGTCTTTCGCGACATGGTGATGAACCACCTGGTGCATCACCGCGCGCAGTTGGGCGTTTATCTGCGCCTGCTCGACAAGCCGATCCCCGGAACCTACGGGCCGTCGGCGGACGAAATGTAAGAAGCAGGGAATAGGGAACAGGGAACAGGGTACAGAAAACCGTTAGCGGAAGCCAGGTGATCGGCAAGCCTGGGGTTTCTGTTCCCTGTTTTCAGCACTGGCTCGGGTTTAAGATGACTGTAGAGGCACTGGCGCCTATGTTTACTCCGCAGCCGATTGGATTTGTACGCAGTCCATTCAAAAATACAGAAGCAATTCCGAAGGGGCTTGGCGCCAGGCACGAGGCAGAAGGTGTGCTCGATATCCTGCCCGCATTCAGACTCGGTCTCACCGACATCGATGGCTACTCGCACCTCATCGTGCTTTGGGCCTTCGACCGTTCAGAGGGCTTCGATTTGATGGTCACGCCGCCCTCCGATGATCGCCCCCACGGCCTGTTTACAACTCGATCTCCGCGCCGCCCCAACCCGATCGGCCTCACTGTGGTTGAACTGCTGAGCCGCGAAAACGGAGAACTCCGCGTTCGTGGCGTGGACATGCTCGACGGCACTCCGATTCTCGACATCAAGCCTTACCTATCGAGCATCCCGGCGGAGAAATTACGCCGAGGATGGTTGGCCGAGGCTGAGGCGCGAAAAGGATAAACCTCAACGACCGGAGTATCGCCTTTTCTTCCTTCCACAAATTTATGCCGTTCTGAGAAAGTCTATGATGACCCGACAAGTGTTTTCTTCCAATCAGTGGCCCAGGGTTTACCCCATCCTCGACAGCTCTTTCATTCCACCCACCGGACGCGCGGAGTTCCTGCTGAAGCTGGGTAGCGAACTGGCTGAGGCTGGTGTGACGCTACTCGAATACCGCAACAAGACCGGCGCGGAGACCGAATTGCTGGCGGACGCGGAGATTCTGCGCCGTGCAATGCCGACTGGACAGGTGAAGCTAATTCTAGATGACCGCGCGGATTTGATTGAAAAGATTGGCTTTGATGGCGTTCATGTAGATGCGGGTGATTTGACAGCCGCTGAGGCTCGCAAGCTGCTTGGGCCAAGCCGCATCATCGGCACCTTCGGCGGCAGCACGGCGCTGTTGCCGGGAATTTTGGCTGAGCCAGTAGATTATCTTTCCATCGGCCCGGTTTTTCCCACAAGGACAAAGCAGACCTCGATTCCGCCCATCGGCATGGAGGGAGTACGCCGGTTGCGCGCAGAGGCCGGCGCTGGTCCTGTTCTGGTCGCTATCGGCGGCATAACGCTGGCCACGGCAGCAGAGGCGTTCTCTGCTGGAGCCACGGTGGTTGCTATCGCCGGAGCACTCTTTCGCCAGACGGACCCGGCGGCGGAGTTTCGGAAATGGATGGCGGAACTGGGTTGAGCGAGACCAGTTTTGTTTTGAGGTTTCCCACCCTTTCGCAAAGAACGCGAAAGGATGGGACACGGAATTGATTGGGCACGGCACTGAACGGGGCGGGTGAACCGCAGTACACGGCATGAGCAAGATCGGCTAAAATCACCGGATTGAAGAAAACTTGAGACAGCGGCGCCCAATTCAGGTAAGAATCTAGCCAGTGACGACCTCAGAATCCAATCCCATTCTTGAGCCCGAAGCTTCAGCCAACACTCCCCGGCTGGTGCAGAGCCTTGGCCTGTTCTCTTCGACCGCGCTGGTGGTCGGATCGATGATCGGCTCCGGCATCTACATTGTCGACGCGGACATTGCACGCGGCACCAACTCTCCGGCGCTTTTTCTGGGCGCGTGGGTGGTGACGGCGATTCTGACCATGACCGCCGCGCTCAGCTACGGCGAGCTGGCGGCGATGATGCCCAAAGCCGGCGGCCAGTACGTTTATCTGCGCGAATCGCTAGGGCCTCTGTGGGGATTTCTCTACGGCTGGACGCTTTTCCTGGTCATTCAGACGGGAACAATCGCCGCTGTCGCCGTGGCCTTCGGCAAGTTTCTCGGCGTGTTTTTTCCCGCCGTCTCCAGTGACAATTGGCTCTGGCACATCGCTCATGTACCCGCGCTTCGGGTGGGACCGATGGTGCTGGGCAACATGGAGATCGGCGTCAACACGGCGAATCTGACCGGCATTGTTGTGGTGATCTTTCTGGCTCTCGTGAACATCCGCGGCGTGAAGCTGGGCGCGCTGATTCAGAATGTCTTCACAACAGCCAAGGCTTTGGCGCTAGGCGGTCTGATTCTGCTGGCGTTCACTGTGGGACGCAACGCCGCGGCGTGGAATGCGAATTTCGGCGCGGGCTGGAGCCAGTTCTGGAAGAATTCCGGATGGAGTTCGATGCATCTGGTCCAGGTTGGCGTTGGCGGGCCGATGGTGCTGGTGAACGTGCTGGTGATTCTCGCCGTGGTGCAGGTG
>Ga0181517_10004951_pt1 | contig 11928 bp, 8 predicted proteins | sample PEATcosm2014_Bin_31_FD_119748 | JGI IMG/M metagenome (GOLD analysis project Ga0181517, IMG submission 119748) | Peatland microbial communities from MTU Mesocosm Facility, Houghton, MI, USA - PEATcosm2014_Bin01_30_metaG | ecosystem: Environmental > Terrestrial > Soil > Wetlands > Peat | place... | reverse complement strand
TTCTCGCTGTCCACTGCCCGCCGGAGAACTTTTTCACAAAGCGTATGGGAACCGCTCTCCGACACGATTCGAAAGCTTTTTCCGGAGGAAGCGTCATAGCAGATCTCGACCTCCATCCTGGCTGTGAGCGTTTTGAAGAACCCGTGGTACTCCACCGCATAATGTCGCAGCGCCCGGTAGCTGCCCAGCGTTTCCATCTGCACACGGTCATGCTTTTGCATCCGATCTACAATCTGCTCTTGATCCAGTAGCGCAGGCCAAGCACTGTTCGGAGTCTGCGCCGATCCTTGGTTGGCGAAGGTGGCGAAGGCCGCAGCCGCCAGTGAATATCGAATTCGGTATATGAACCTAGACCATTTCATGAGATTGACCATCCTTGCTGAGGCACATCCGTAGAGTTCGCAAGCATCAGTCCAGCATCGATTCTGTGTTCCGCATTCAACGGGCTCACGGGGTCTATCTGCAACTGATCGCGGTAGTGTCTGAGGAAGTAGTCCATCGTCTCGATGCGAATGCGGATGGAGGCCAAGGGGCGGTTCTCATCCAGATCTCGGAAGGAGAAATGCGGCTTGCCGGACTGCTCGATGATCTGCTCGATTACCCTGCTGATAAAGGCATCGTGGCCACACTTGAAGTTCGACAGATCTACGGAGATCAGATTTGGGTGGTGGGCCACAAACTTCGCAGCCCATATCTTGTGGTTGGAACTGGCGGAGAAGGTGTGCTTCCACACATCGGAAATATCCAGCGGAGAACGGATGAAACCGGCCTGGACCTCCGCTCCAAAAAGGCGGTCGAGAAGATCAGTATCAAGCGGTAGCAGACTCTGAGAAAAGATGGGATAGCCGAGCCGCTGAAGTTCTTCAAGAATCCCCTGGTTAAGACCGGGATCATGATGATAAGGGCGGCCCAGCATGACCAGCCCAATCCCGTCGCTCCGCTCCAGTTCGTTGAGCGTAATTCGTGCCTGTTGGCGGAACTTGGCTTCAAGGGTTTCCCAAGTTGCATAGGCGATGTCAACGGCGCGCGAGTTTTCCTGCCAGTCGAGATACAACAATTCCTTCCAGCAGGAAAACATCTGGTACTTGAACAAATCGCGATCGGCGAGATCCAGTACAGGATTGATGTACCGCACTCGTGCCTGGCGGAACCAATCCACCGTGCGAGAGAAAGCTGCCTTCACCGCCTCCGGTGTCGCCGACCCGGAGGGGCAGGCGCATGATCCAACACAGCCTTCGAGAGGCGTCGTTAGCACATCGAACATGGGAAAAAAGATGGCGTCAAGTGGCTCCCTCTTGCAGTTTTGGAGCAGCTCGAAAACATGGGCGATCGAAACCTTGGAGGGAAAACACGGATCGACTGCGGAAAATCCCGCAGCTTCCTGGTAACTCTGAGGGCTTGTGAAGTGAGAGTAGTGCAGATTCTGCGCCGGGATGCCGAGGCTTTCAAAATAAGCGGAGAAGAGGGGAGCATAGGTGAAAAGATTCAGGGCCCGCGGAATGCCGATGTGTATGCGAGTGCGATGCTGCTCCTTCGCCTGGCTCCGATGCGAGAAAAACACGATTGGTTTGTGGCGAAGGCCCGTGGCTGCAGAAACCGGGTGCGTGGGCAGCCAGGCCTGTTCCGCGGCCTGTTGCACGTAATCGGGGCAATGTTGCCGCAGACCTTTCCAGGATGCGTTGATTTCCCTGACTGCGTTCGCGTCCTTGGCCTCTCCGCGTTCGCAGTTGGCGATGATGACACGTTTCTGGTTCGGTGCATCAGAACCATGAGCGGTTAGTTCAACAAAGGTGCGCAGGCAGTGGTTGGCGCAGAAGCGGCAGCGCGTGGTTTCGTCCCTGTGAATTGTATAGTGGAGCGTATCGAGGAACTTGAAGCCGGGAAATATGGTAGAGTGGCCCGCTTGGCAAAACTCTATCGCCTCAAGCGCCGCGCCGATGGCTCCGGCCTCGCAGCAGTTTGGGTGAACAATCACCTCGGGATGACCACTCCCGTGATAATGCTTCTGGATGAAGTCCAGTTCCGCCTTGACCACCGCGAGATTTCTTTGCGTGCCGCCCTGTAGCACAAAGCGACTGCCCAGGGTTGCGACGTTGGAGACGCCGGCAACGTACTGGAAGACGTTCTTGGGAAGAACCGTGGCCAACCCTGCAAGGATCTCTTCAGGATGCCATCCCTGGCGCTGGAAATTGACTATGTCTGACTGAAGAAAGACGGCGCAGCCATAACTGAACTGGGGCATACGCCGTGCCGAGAAGGCAACATCGGCAAAATCCTCCACATGGATTCCAAGCCCTTCGGCGGCCGCTTGCAGAAAATATCCATTGCCTGCGGAGCACTGCGTGTTCAGCTTGAAATCCTTGACCGCTCCATCCTGGAGAACGATGATCTTGATGTCCTGTCCGCCAACGTCGATGATGGCGTCCACATCCGGGAACAAACGCAAGGAAGACTTGGCGTGGGCCACGGTTTCTACCAGGGCGACATCTGCCGATAGAACTCCCTTCAGGAGGTCCTTGGAATAGCCGGTCGTTCCTATGCCCAGGACTTTTGCAGGAAAGCCCGACAACTCGAGTTTGCCACGCAGATCGCGAAGAACCGACACCGCATCGGTAATCGGATCGGATTGGGATAGCCTGTAAGATGTGGCAAGAATCTCCCCATGGGCGGAAAGCGCCACAGCCTTCGTGGAAGTAGAGCCTCCATCCAGCCCTACGAAAACTCCGGACTCCATCCCGCTGAAAACTGGGACTGCGGGAGCAGGCGGAGAATATGCCTTTCGAAATTCCTCCAATTCCGCCTGGCTGGCGCATAATCCGTTCGTATCGGACATTCGCGCCCGAGATGCTTCTATCTCGCGGATGTAAGACCCGAGAGCCTGCATCCCCTGATACTGTACCGTGCCTTCAGGTTCAGCAGCGCCAAACTCAATCGCGCCGATGGCCGCGAAATACTCCGCCATGGGTGGAACAATAACGAGATCTTCCGGAGTTGCTCCTTCCGGCACAGCAATGTTCTTTCTCTTCCACAACTCAAGCAGCCCTCTGCGCCACGCTGCCTGCAGACCGGGGTAATACGCATTAGGGCCGCCCAGTAGAAACACCTTAGGCTGCAGCGTGTGCCCTCTCGTAAGCACGCTGAGGTTCTGCAGAACGATGGCCTTAAACAGCGAGGCTATCAACTGAGCAACCGGAACGCCCTGCTTTTGCAGCCCGGTGATATCGGTTTCCGCAAAGACTCCACACTTGCCGGCGACGGGATAAATTTGGACATCGTCATATTTCTCGGTGAGAAGATCGCCCGGCGAAATATGCAATTTAGCCGCGATCTTTTCGATGACTACACCCGTTCCTCCCGCACACTTGTCATTCATCGACGCAATTTTCTTGCGCCGACCCTGTAGACCGCTCTCCTGGAAAACGATCATCTTGGCGTCCTGCCCGCCAAGCTCGATCACGGAGCGCACTTCAGGGTAAGAGGATTCCACGGCCAGACTGACCGCGGCCACTTCCTGCACGAAGCGCGCGCCAAGCAATTCCGCCAGTTGCTGCCCTCCGCTCCCAGTCATGAAGAGGCGCATAGCGTCGTCGGCAATGCCGAGTTCACTCCTGGCTTGACGCAGGGCACTCAGCACGGTTTCCGCTTGCCGGCCCTCGTGGCGGCGGTAGTCGTGAAGAAGAATTTCTACCGTGTCTGCGGAGCGCACAATCGTCTTGACGGTCGTCGAGCCTACGTCGATTCCGATCAGGACTTTCCTTCTCGCTGACACCGGTGTGCTCGCCGGACGGAACGAACGGTCGACCACGGACTTCGGTTTGGCGCCTTGCGTCTTCAAACCCTACTCCATGTTTCCGCGCACGCCCTGGAACCCGTGCAGCGACTGCTTGAACAGCCAACGGATAACGCGCGTATCGTTGTAGCAGAAGGCGAGAATGTGATTGAGTGTGGAGACCATCGCCTTCGGAAGCCCCGGCTTTCTATCCCACGCATCCACCGCCAGGTTGACGGTCGCCACACCGGCATCGGCCACGCGATCGATCACGTCCGGCTTCATCAGCCGGCCATTCGTTGGCAGGTAGACCCAGAAACCCTGCTTCGCGGCGTAATAGATCACCTTGTGCGCGAACTGCGGACGCAGGAGCACTTCGCCTCCCATCAGCGCAAGAACGCGGCAGGTTGTCGAATGGAGCCAGTCAATCGAGCGCTTGGCAACGTCTTCCGTCATGCCGCTGATGCGGTTGTCATACGCCCAGCAGTAGTTGCAATCCAGATTGCATTTCCATTCGTTGAAAAGGTAGGCAATGATGGGATGGAACTCGCCGCGCGCGAGGCGCGAGCGAAAGTACGGAAACATCCAGCCCCGCATGGAGTGGTAGATCTGCGGGACGGTCGAGTGCCGCTTTCCGTTCTTCGGAAAATGGGCTTCGTCCGGGGAGACGAACAGTTTGGGGTTTTGCGGAAAGACGGGCTCGGGAAGCGTTTGTGGCACGCCTACCGGCGGAGGAGCAATATGGGAACGCTCCCCTGTCATCAACTCGTCGTTGACAGACGTACGGATGCGATACGAGGAACTTGGCCCTATAGATGTTCTGGGAAGATCGCTCATGATTCAATCTCCTGTGTGGAATGAACTGGATCGAGAACCGCCGGGGGAACCGCACGTTCTCGTTGCGAATGCAGATGAGGTCCGGCATTTTTCGTGAGGCTGGCGGACATAAGTTGATCCGCATGCAAAATGAAGTTCGCGGCGGTGGAAACGATGCCGGTGTGGCGCGGAATTGGATAAAGCGGATGACGCAATTCCGCGTGCGCCGCTACGAAATCGCGAATCTCATCGAGCGAGTGGTGCGCGCTCTTGAGCGCCTGCGCAAACTCCAGCGAAGCCTTTGCGCGGGCTTCTGACAACGCCATTTGCACGCGGCTATAGGCATGGATTTCTCCGTCCGCCGAAGTCTCAATAGGCAAAAAGCTTACTTCCGGGAAGCGTTCGACCAGCGATGCCTGCACGGCATCCGATTGCACGGACGGAAGGCAGCCGAAAGGTTTGAGAGCCAGGACAAGGTGGCATACCCTGTGGCGGGCGTAGTAGAGCGTTTTGCCTACTTCCAGATGCCCTTCGCCGCCACGAAGAAGCGTGTTGTAGTAAGGCGCGGCCAGAGTGGAGAGAGTTTTCTGTGGCGCAAGAAGCTGACTTGGAAGTCCAAGCAGTTTTGCTAGACGGCGGAAGTGGTCAAGATAAATTTTCGCACTGAGAGTGAAGCCCAGCTTTTTGCTCAGAGAGGATACTCGGGAGACAAGAGCCTTCTTGGGAGTTGTCCACGGTACGGCATAAGCCTCCATCTTCTGGCGGTACGTCACCTGCGCCTTTTTCTGGTGCAGCAGGTAAAGCAGCCAGGAACTGATCGGCTCGATCGAGACCTCCGCCCCTTCTTTTTCCAGGAACTCCAACATGCGGAAGTTGCCGTCGCTCTCCGTCATCTGCGCCCAGAACTCTCCGATCACCTTCACGACCGGTTTTACCCGCAGCCAGTCCACTTCAATGTTTCTCAGTTCGTTCGCGGCGACAGGAAGAATTGTTGTTAGTGCATCGCCATACAAATGCGACCATAGCTTTCCTAGCGAATTGGGAAAGCGATACCAACGAGATTCTCTGTTTGGAAGCAGGAACGCCGGCACAATGTCTTGCAATTCAAAGCCACGATTGTAATGGAAGTGTTCAGCGATAGTGTCCGCCATTTTGGCAACAGCCTTATCAGTTGTCCCAGTTTGTATTTCGAACGGCTTCAAATGATGCTGCGTGTCATTCAATAGATCGCCCAGGATGAAGGTATGCAGCGTATTCCAGCCGAAATCGGCAGAGAACTGCAGGCCGCTGTGACCAGTGGACGCATAGATGCCGTGGTCCTGTGAGAACGAAAGAATGCGGAAGGCGTCAAATCCGGCAGCCTTGAGTGCCGCGCGAAACTCCGATTCATACATGCCGAAACGGCAAGGCCCGCAGGAGGCCGCCGTAAAGTAAAGATACCTATTGAGGATGTCTGCTCGTGAGAGCCCGGAGTTCTCTTTCCGTTGCAGGAAGCGGATCAGGTTGCCGACGGTAAAGTAGACGGGGTTGCACAAACCGCTGGCGCAGAATTCTTTGCCCAGTTCATGCGCCGTGCGATCAGTCTCGGGTAGGCGCTGGCAGCGGTACCCTGCCCCAGACAAGAGACCTTCAATGAGGCGCTCGTGCTTCCAGGTTAGCCCGCCGAAGAGAATCGTTACGGAGCTTCGCTCTTTTGCCGTGAAAGCAAATTCACGCGGGCGCAGAGACGGAAACATCAGTTCCCCCGACGGCGGGGAGTACATTGTGAATCCGGGCTTACGGTCGGCCGCATAATTATTGAGGCTACTCATATTTGAGTGCCTCCACGGGATCGAGTTGCGCGGCACGAGAAGCCGGATAAGTGCCGAAAATCACGCCTACCAAGATTGCAGCGGTAAGCCCAACAAAGACGGACCAGGCCGAAATCGGCACGGAATAGTCGGTAAAATAGCGGACAGACAGCGGCATCGCAATTCCTACGAGCGTGCCGATTACGCCGCCAGCAAGGGAGATAATCACCGCTTCTGCAAGAAACTGGAGGCGGATATCGCGACGCGTAGCTCCCATTGCTTTGCGAATGCCAATTTCGCGTATGCGGGCATTTGTATTGGCCAGCATGATGTTCATGATGCCGACGCCTCCCACCACTAGGGTGACTGCAGCTACCAACACCAGAACCGTCGTCAACGCGTCGGCGACTTTTGCTGCCGTGGTCAGCAGCTCCTTGAGAGTTTGCGCCTTGTAGATTGAATTCGGCCGGTGGCGTCCCTGTACGATGCGAACGATCTCTGTTGCGGCGTCCGGCACCTCTTCCATTCTGCGCATCGAAAAGTAAATCTGCTTGATGCTCTCTGTCCCCGTGAAGTAACGCGCCACAGAATACGGAATCAGCACAGTCTGGTCGGCGATCTCCGATTGCCCGAAATCATCCACGCTCTCTTTGAAGACACCGATGATAGTGAACGGAATGCCACTGATTTCGAAGGTTTGGCCGACGGCTGCATCATCGCTACCATACCGCTCACGAGCGAAAGGCTCGGTGACGATAGTGCATTTGATGTGAGCGCTATCGTCTTCTTGGTCGAAGAAGCGGCCTGCGAGCACAAGCAGGTTACGGATGTTGCGGTATTCAGGGCTGACACCCAGCACGAGAGTGTCCTTGACTGTACTTCCACCAAAGCTGAGGGGGATGTGCATCTCGAGAACGGGTGAGGAATACATCACGCTTGGCATTTGGGCGTCCACAGCCCTCTCGTCGTCTCGAGTAAGGAAGTCGTTGTAGAGAAACTGCTCTGCCGCCGTCGCGCCGCCAGCGGAGTATTCAAGCTCTACGGAGTTCGTTCCGATCTTTTGAATTTCTTGGAGGATATACCGCTTTCCAGTCAAACCGATGGTTACCACAAGAATGACTGACGCGGTGCCGATCACCATGCCGAGGGCAGTAAGCACAAATCGCATCTTGCTAGTGCGAAAGCTGCCCATCGTCAGATTCAGAACCTCACTCAACGGCATTGCTTGGCGAACGCCAATCAGAGGGTGCATGATAACCATTTGAAGGGTTTGATCTGCAGGATTCGTTCTCGCTGTTCTGGCCAGATGAATCGTACGGACTTTCCGCTGTGTCGCGAAGCTTGCTGGCTCTTCGTGCTGCGCGATCTCGCGTTCTGCCAATGAACTCATCTCAATTACTTCCCGCAAACCCCATCAGAGCCCAATCCGCCCTGTATCAAGACCTGTGCGCGTGGCGCTATATCTCGTAAAGCGCCCTAAAGTTGTCTTCTAGCCCGATATAATCGCGACTTTGCCGCTGCATGAGTAATGTCGATAGCCCGCGCGGCCTCTTCAATGGAAGATTCATCGAGATCTCATGCTGCAAAATGAAAATGAGCGCGCTCTTGGCCATGTTGATTAGTGTTCGGTCATCAGGCACTCCACCTCTCTTTCCTTAGTGTTGGTTGCGCCCTTCCCTCAATACGCTCCGTCCACTTCTCCGGCTACTGGCCGCTAACCGTTCAATCATGCTGAGCAATGTTTCCGCTGATAAATCGGGTGACATTCGCTCGTCATACATCGGGTCATCCAGAATTTCGACTTGCGCATGAATCAGAAGAATCATTGCAGCGGGCCAATGATGGCGAATGTAGACCGCACAGCTTCGCAGTTCACCCGGCGATAATGTGTTGTGAAGAATCGCAACATCGACCTTCCCGGACGCTAGGATCGCAGACAAATCCCAAACACTTGTCGCGGCAACGAGCCGGCACTTTGTGCGCGAAAGGAGTACGTCACGAACAAAATTGTTCGAGTTAAGAGACCCGACAGACAGTACGTCCAATGTCGTGATCACGACGTCACCTCCATCGATCCGAATCCATCCACATATCGTGAGGCAATTTCGGCTACTGAAAGGGAAGCCGCATCCCCCGCTCTTTCTGATCCTCTTATGGAGACTCCGTGTAAACCATCAATCCACACCAATACACAGCAAAGGCTGGCCCAAACGCAGAACAACGTAAATGTTGCGAACCCAAGAGCGACAAGTATCTTGCTGATTGCTTTCATAGTGGCAACTCAATCCGGCTTCCAATCGATGATCCGTTCAATCAGTTCGGCGCAAGCATCGATGCCTAAAGTGCTGTTTACGCAGAGGTGATAAAGCCTGCGGTCCGACCAATCGTGGCCATAGTAGTTTTGTGTATAGTGTGTACGCTCGGAATCGATGCGGTGCAAGAGAGATTGCAAGTCGTGCTCGTCCGGGTGGCGGAGCTTCATCCGCTTAACCTTTTCCGCAAGCGGTGCATATACCAGCACTTGGAGTACATGCGGATGGAGGCGTAACACACATTGTGCACTACGCCCGATGATGACGCATTTGCTTTCTTTCGCAGCCTGTTCAATCACTCTGGCAGTGAACTGTTGCAGCGCATCGTGATCCACATCGTCGGCCCCAGCAACTTTTCCGGCGTAAGACAATGGACCGCCGTAGCGAAAGCCCTTCATTACTCGCTCCCACCAAGCGCTTGCGTGCTCGTCAGCTTCTTCGGTCCAAGAGGCATCCACCTTTCCCATCGTTGCGACCCGCTCAATAATTTGCTTGTCCACGCACTCCCAGCCCAACAGTTCCGCCAGCTTTCGTCCAATGTCAGCGCCCCCGCTGCCGTACTCTCTTGCAATGGTCACAACGTTGAACATGTTTCTCTCCATTACAACCGTCATTGCGATTTCTTTGAGTGCAGTCTTTCGCTCCGCATGGGTTTTTCCTGCGAATTCAGCTCAGGTCCAAGAAGAATATCGAGTAGGGCCTGTACGCTCTTCGAGGTTAGTATTCGTTCAAGGCATGTCATTGCCACCCACCTCCCAGGGCGCTGTAAAGCTGCACAATCGAGGCCGCCTCCTGCTCCTGGGCGACGGCTAGATTGAGTTGTGCCGTGTAATAGTTCGTATCGTTGGTGAGAACTTCCAGATAATTCGTAGATCCAGCAGCGTAGCGGATCCGAGCCAGCCGGGTCGCATCCTCTGCAGCATCAGTGACCTTGACTTGCTGTTCCCGGTACTCGCGATATTTCTGAACTCCAATCAGCGCATTCGACACGTCTCGCAGAGCTTGCTGAACCGTGCGCTGATAAGCGAGGACCTGCTCCTGCTTTTGGGCCTCGGAGAGCCGCACGTTGTTCCTGAGGCGTCCCGCATCGAAGATTGTCTGGGTCAGACTGCCGCTTGCTGTCCACAACATGCTCTTGCTGTCCACAAGGGCCTTTAGCTTGCTGCTGAATGTGCCACCCTCGGCCGAGAGTGCGAGTTGCGGAAACAACTGCGCCCGGGCAACGCCGATGTTTGCGTTGGCTGCGATTAGTTCCGCTTCGGCCTGCTGAATGTCGGGCCTGCGCTCAAGCAATTGAGAAGGAAGTCCCGTGGGAATCTGCTGCGGCTCGGGCCACTTTATGGGAGCTGCGTCGCGGACGATTGGGCCGGGATTCCGCCCCATCAGAATACTGATGCCATTCTCTTCCTGCTCGATCTGCCGTTCGAGGTCTGGAATCGCTGCTGCCGCTGTATACTCCAGTTCCTCGGCCTGGCGGACATCTGCGAGAGTCCCTGCACCGCCTTGCTCCAAAGTCTCTGTCAGCTTGAGCGATTCCTTGCGTGCATCGAGAGTGCGTTTGGTGATTCCGAGTTCGGCGTCGAGCGCTCGCAACTGCAGATAGGCAGTCGCCACATTTTCGACGACCGTACTGAGGACCATTCGTCGTCCCCACTCTGTAGCTAGAAGTTGCGCACGCGCCGCCTCCGTTTGCTTTCGATAGAGACCCCAGAAGTCCAGGTTCCACGCAGCAGAAAGAGTAATTCCACCCCCGTAGAACTGCGATTCTCCACCTTTGCTACTGCTGGAACTCAAACCGCTGAGAAGGCTGTTGGGGACTCCCAGAGCCGCGTAGGAACCACCGCCCGCTACGGTCGGAAACTGCTGAGACCGGGTGATGCCTACCACGTCCTGTTGTTCGAGAATGCGTTGCGCCGCGATTCGAACATCGTAGTTATTCGCCAGGGCTTCCTGGATGAGGTGCTTGAGTGCCGGATCCTGAAAGACCTCGGCCCACTTCTCGTCTCCGAATATTCGTGCCGGAATCGTGGACTGGTTCACGCTTGGAGCTAGACCACGGTATCCAGCAGGTGTAGCCACTGCAGGACGCGCATATTTCGGTCCAAACTTGCACCCGGCAAGGGCGAGCATCAGCAGGAGACTGAACGAGAGTTTCGAGACGCGCATCACAGGTTCTCTCCCTTCTGTTCCGCCTCTACTGGCAGCGCTTTTTGTTTATGCGTAAAGCGCAGGGAGAGCCGCTCGAAGAGAGTGAAAGTTACAGGAACCAGGAAGATGGCTATGCAGGTTGCAGCCAACATTCCTCCGATAACCGTCGTACCCAACATACGGCGTCCCTGTGCGCCCGCGCCTTGGGCAATCCACAGTGGGACGCAAGCTAGGATGAATGCGAACGACGTCATGATGATGGGACGCAATCGCAACCTCGCACCGGCCAATGCCGCGTCGACTACGGTTCTCCCACGGTCATGCTCTAGCTTGGCGAATTCCACAATCAGAATGGCGTTTTTAGCGGCCAGTCCAATCAGCATCACCATTCCGATCTGGGCGTAAACGTTGTTCTCCATGTGACGCGACCAAAGAGCGAGATAGCCGCCGAACATCGCAATCGGTGTGCTCAGGAGCACGCTGAAAGGCAGCGACCAGCTCTCATAAAGCGCGGTGAGGATGAGAAAGACAAACAGCAGCGAGAGGCCAAAGATCTGGCCGGCAGAGACGCCCTTGGCAGCTTTTTGTTCCTGATAACTCATGCCCATATAATCGAATCCCATCTCCGAAGGCATGGTTTGGGCAAATACCTCTTCGAGCGCCTTCATTGCCTGCCCGGAACTGTATCCGGGGGCGGCCGTGGCCATAATTTGGGCCGCGGGGTATTCGTTGAAGCGCATGGTGAACTCCGGCCCCGTGATCGGCTTGATGGTCGATACGGCATCCAGGGGAACCATATTCCCGTTCGGATTCGTGACGTAGAATCGTCCGATGTTCTTGGGATCGGTCCGGGAGGCTCCCTCCGCTTCCACATAGACTTGCCATTGCCGGCCAAAGCGGTTGAAGTAGTTCACCAGGTAGCCGCCCATGAAGGTCTGCATGGTCGTATACACGTCGCTGATGTTCACGTGCTGCCGTATGACCTTTTCCTTATCGACGTCAACGTACAGCTGCGGGACGTGCGGAACAAACGTCGTGAATACGGAAGCGATTTCCGGGCGCTTGCGTACCGCGGCGAGGAACGCATCTGTAT
>Ga0181517_10004950_pt1 | contig 11928 bp, 13 predicted proteins | sample PEATcosm2014_Bin_31_FD_119748 | JGI IMG/M metagenome (GOLD analysis project Ga0181517, IMG submission 119748) | Peatland microbial communities from MTU Mesocosm Facility, Houghton, MI, USA - PEATcosm2014_Bin01_30_metaG | ecosystem: Environmental > Terrestrial > Soil > Wetlands > Peat | place... | reverse complement strand
TGGGAAACCGGACGATCGGTCTGCGCTTCGGCGAAATCGAGCTTTCAAAGCCCTTCGGAATCGCCTCCTACGGCACTACCGCCGGGCTGCGCAAGATCGAGTACCGGCTGGTTGACGCTCAGTCGAAATGAAACACGGGGTCATCATTTATTGGAGCGATGACGACGGGGCCTTCGTCGCCGAAGCGCCGGAACTTCCTGGGTGCATGGCGCACGGCGACACTCAGGAGGGCGCGCTCGGCAATGCGCTCGATGCAATGCGGCTTTGGCTCGACACCGCCAAGGAGTTCGGCGATCCGATTCCGGAACCGAAGGGGCGGCGCTTGATCTTTGCCTGACGGGCGCCATGGGGCTTACCCCATCAACTCCGCCAATATCCGCCGCGCCGCTTCCTTGCCGCTCTCGCCCAGTTCGCCCGGCGGGCCCACGCAGGAGGGGCAGCCCGCGTCGCACGCGCAGGCGTCCAGCAGGCCGGCCGTCTGCTTCAGCAACTGCGGCGCCAGGCGGTAGAGCGGGGCGCTTTGGCCCACGCCGCCGGGATAATTGTCGAAAAGGTACAGGTTCGGCTCGAAGGCCGCGAGACCGCCGGCTATCTCTTCGCTCAGCGCCACCCCCAGGTCGCGCGGATCGCACATCAGCAGCAGCGCGGCCACCGTGCGCAGGGCGTTGCCCAGGCTGCCGATGCCGCTCTGTATCTCGATGGGCGTGAACTCGGAGAGGCGTCCCAGGAAGGCGGCCGGGAAGTGCAGCCAGAAAGCCGTGGTGTGCATTTCCTGCTCAGGCATGTTGAGCTTCCCCGCCCCCACGTTTTCCGTGGTGTAGAACTTGATTTTCTTGAAGCCCACAATCTGGCGGGTCACGCGCACATCGCCATGGGCCCGGCGCGCTCCCGCCAGGGCGTCGCTTTCGAACTCCTCCAGCGCCTTGACCTGCGTATAGTCGATGGCGTCGGTGTAGTAGTCGCAGTCCACCCTTTTCACGTAAGCTTTGCGCTCGTCGTAGTCGAAGCGCTCCACGTGATACTGCCGCGCTTCGTGCAGGTAGATGGCCTTCTCGTGCAGGCTGGTCAGCGCGGTTGGGAAAGACACTTCCGCGATGACCTTCGCCTCGTCCGTGATATCCACCACCACGAAGTTGTCGCTGGTGACGGAGCGCAGGCTGGTGGCATCGGCGGGATAGCTGTCCGACATCCAGTGCCAGGCGCCTGCGGAGTGGTGCAGGAATCCCGATTCCTCCAGGTAGCGGCACAGCTCGCCGGTCTCGTGCGGGCCGAATTTCTCGCCATCGCGAACGGGGAGCTCGAAGGCCGCGCACTTCATGTGCGCCAGCAGGATCTCCAGGTTCTCCGGGTTGATGTACGCGTGCTCGGGGGACTGGCCGAAGAAATAGTCGGGGTGTTCCACCATGTACTGGTCCAGGGGCGCGCTGGAGGCCACCATCACCGCGGCCGATGTCGACTGCCTCCGGCCCGCCCGCCCGGCGCGCTGCCAGGTGGAAGCCACCGTCCCCGGATAGCCCGCCATCACCACCGCGTCGAGCGAGCCGATGTCGATTCCCAGCTCCAGGGCGTTAGTCGTCACCACCGCCTTGATTTCGCCATCGCGCAATTTCCGCTCGATCTCGCGGCGCTCCCTGGGCAGATAGCCGCCGCGGTAGCCGCGCACGGTCTCGCTCGGAAGCGGACCGCCGTCGAAGGCGTCTTTCAGGTAGGTCACCAGCACTTCCGTGGCCAGCCGGCTGTTGGCGAATACCAGCGTCCGCAGGTCGCGCTCGATGAACTGCATGGCCACCCGCCGCGTTTCGTGAATGTAGCTGCGGCGGATCCCGAGCTGGCGGTTTACCACCGGCGGATTGTAGAAGATGAAGAACTTCTCCCCGCGCGGCGCGCCGTTGCGCTCCACCAGGTCGAAAGGCTCTCCTGTAAGGGCCTCGGCGAGCTCGCGCGGGTTGGCGATGGTGGCCGAGCAGCAGATGAATCGCGGGTGGGAATCGTAAAACGCCGCGATCCGCCGGAGGCGGCGCAGCAGGTTGGCCAGATGGCTGCCGTACACCCCGCGACAATAGTGCAGCTCGTCGATCACCACGTAGCGCAGGTTCTCGAAGTAGCGCGCCCACTTGGTGTGGTGCGGCAGAATCCCGGAGTGCAGCATGTCGGGGTTGGTGAGCACGATGTTGGCGCGCTGGCGAATGGCCTTGCGGGCGTCCTGGGGAGTGTCGCCGTCATAGGTGAAGGCGCCGAGATCGGAGCCGGTTTCCTCGACCGCGCCCTGCAGTTCATGAAGCTGGTCCTCGGCCAGGGCCTTGGTGGGGAACAGGTACATGGCGCGAGCCTCCGCGTCCTCCAGCAACTGGTTCAGAACCGGCAGGTTATAGCACAGCGTCTTGCCGCTGGCGGTGGGCGTGACAATCACCGCATTGCGGCCGGCCTGAAGGGCCTCGAAAGCCTCCGCCTGGTGGCAGTACAGCTTCGAGACGCCGCGCCGCTCGAGCGCCGCGCGCAGGCGCGGATCGACAGCCGCGGGCATCTCCGCGAAGATGCCTTCGGTGGCGGGCTGATGGCGCACCGCGCGCACCGCCGAATCGGGCTCCTGGTTGGCCGCGCGAAAGCGGGCCACCACAGCCTCCAGTGACGGCTTGCGGGAGACCGTCAATTCCAAGGGGATGTCGGGGAAACCAAGCGGGAGACTCATGGGTGCTTTCGCCTTTTCTTTGCTACCTTACTACGGCGACAACACTCCGCACAAGGGGAGAAGATCGGCCGAGCGCCGGGCCGGACGCGGCTAGGCCCTAGCGCTCGCGCACGAACTCATACCGCTCCAGGGTGGCGGCCACCTGGTAGTTGGGTACATTTTCGGTGTAACCTGCTCCGACGCGCTCGGCGCGCACCACCTTGCCGATACACCTCAGGCTTACAGACTGACCGCCATCGTTGTTTAACGTAATCACGTACTCGATAGGCCCGCTCAAGTCTGGGGCGTGCCCCGCGGTGAACAGGACCCCGTTGGAGCTGATGTTCCGGGTCAAGCCAGCCAGCGACACGCGTTCCGTGCCGGACCGTGTGATGGCGAGGGGCAACTGCAGTTTAAAGCGCCTGGTTCTTCGCTGTTCCATGAGTTGCCTCTAATGCTAACCACCCTTTCAACCTAGGTCAATAGACCAGTCGATCCGGGCGCATGACAATGGTACTGGACCAAAAGGCTTAAGAGTACGTATGACGGACGAGGAAACAGGCCGGGGCGAGCCGCGCCCGCCCCGGCCCGCACGGCTACTTGGCAAATACGAAGACGATCAGCAGGGTATACAACGCGAGGGATTCGACAAATGCCAGACCGATCAGCATGGCAAGCTGGATGGCTTTGGCGGCTCCGGGATTGCGCGCCATCCCTTCCACCGCGCTGGCGATAGCCTTGCCCTGGGCCAGGCCACAGAGGCCGGAGGCGATCGCCATGCCGAAGCAGGCGCTGATGGCTACCCAGTGATAGTTGGCTGCCAGGGTGCCAGTGGTCGGGGACTGCGCGCACAGCGGGGAGCCCACAATCAGCAGCGCCGCCAGAATCAATAACAATTTCTTCGTCATTTCACTCTCCTCGATAACTCGCCCCAGGAGGTGGTCCCCGGTCACCATGCGGCCGGGCTCACGCTGCAAGGCGGCATAAAGCCGGTATTAATGTTCGTGCGCTACCGCCCCGCCCACGTAAACCATGGCCAGCAGCATGAAAATATAGGCCTGGATGACGCCCACAAACACGTGCAGGCCCATGAAAATGACCGGAAACAGGAACTTTGTCAGGTTGAGGAATACCATGGTCACCTGCTCGCCGGCGAACATGTTGGCGTAAAGACGCACGGTAAGCGAGAGCATCCGCGCGCAGTGGCTTATGATTTCGATGGGGAACATCAGCGGCCCCAACCACCACAGCGGACCCCAAAAATGAAGGAACGTGCGCCATGGACCGATCGCCAGGAGGCCCACCACGTTGTAGTAAACAAATGTGGCCACCGCGCAGCCGGCGGTCACCGAGGGGTTCTTGGTGGGCGAGTCGAAACACGGAATAATGCCGATCAGGTTCGAAATGAGGATAAACAGGAAGATCGTGCCGAAAAACGGCGCGTAGCGGCTCCCGCTAGGTCCAATCTGCTCGTCGGTCTGGCCCCTTACGAACCCGTATACCAGCTCCAAGGTCTGCTGCAGCTTGCCCGGCCGGTCGGCTGAAAGACGGAACCGCACGATGGGAAAGATCCCGGCCAGCAAAAATACCACCAACAGCTCCATAACTATGAAATCTTCCCACGGGCGAGGCCCCGGTTAATGCCGACGGCGTGTGCCCAGGAAGATGGAATCAGCCCCAGGAAGAAATTTCCGAGCCCGGGCAGATAGTCATTGAACAGCTTGGTGATCCAGAGTTCACTTTCGTGCATAGACGATCTCGAATATCACTTCGGCAAAAACGGCGGCGGTGAGAACGAAAATTCCGGCCAGGACGGCCGCCGGATTGACGGGAATAAGCCTGAATATAACATACGCCGCGCCCGCCAGGACGAGGAAGCGGAGGGCCATCCTCAGGCTTCCCCCACGCCGCTTGCCGCTGCCGAGCCCGTCCACCAGCCCCTTCAGCCATAGGAACTGCACGCCCGATAGCAGCGATCCAATCAGAAAACCGGCGCCCGCCCGCCAGCCCCATCCGGCCAGGGCAACGGCCGTCCCCATCCCCCCCAGCGCGGCCGTGATGCGCGCGATACGCGCCGCGGCGCGCTCGTAGGTCAACTTCTCAGGATCCGTCATCCCGCGAATCCCGCATGATCTGGCGGATCAGCGTGACAAACCCGCCCACACTCCCCAGTATCAGAAACACGATCCGCAGCCAGGTGACGCCGAACGCCCTATCCAGCCAATACCCGATCAGATAACCGACGAATGTCGAGACCGGAAGCAGCAGCGCCAGGCCCGAATACTCGGCGTATCGGGCGGCGGGCGTCTTGCCGGGTGGCACACAGTTATTCTAGCGGGAACCAGGGCGCCGCGTTCAGGCCGGCGCCGTCCTCGATGCCTTCAAACGGCCCACCACATACGCATTCAAGCTCTTTCCTTTGCGGCTGGCCTCCAATGCCACGCGGCGGTGCAACTCCGGCGGCATGCGTACGGTAAACATACCTGAGAACGGCTTGTCCGGCTCTTCACCCCGCGACGCACAGAACTCCAGATAGTCCTCCACGGACGCCTCGAACGCGCGCTTCAATTCCGCGACGGATTTCCCCTGGAACGTGATGACGTCACGCGTGTTGATCACTTCGCCCGTGAACATCCCAGCCTCTTCGTCAAACCTGGCGATACCCTCGTAACCTTTATAGGTCATTTTCCTCAGCCAAAATGATACCATATTATGATACCATTCTTGTCTTCGCGGCGACCGCGCTCGTGGCCATTGCGTGAAGATTGCGGGCGAGCTGAAGCGCCATCCCACTTAGTTTCCTTGGACCCGCGAATCCGGCGGAAATGGTGGGGCGGACCCCCTGATCCGCGCGTCCGCTACGGACGCTCCTCTCTTGAGGAATCAGGTGAGCGCCACCCTCCACAAGCCGGCCAGGGGGCCGGCTGCGGACCAGGGCATAGGCGTTAAACTAAGCCCCGACCGGGGCGCGGCTTTCTCAGGCGGGGCAACCTCCGTTTGTATCAGGGCACGGCTTCAGCCGTGCCGAAAAGATTCGCACAATCATGGGCTTTAGCCCCTGCGCCTACCCGTTCCGCATCAGGGGCTAAAGCCCGACTCTCACTTGTATCTCTACGGCACGGCTCAAGCCGTGCCCTGATAACGAAGCCAAAGGGCCTTACTTTAACGCTTATGGCGGACCAGGGGGCCCGCCCCACCATCAGTCCAGGCGCCCGGACTAAGTGGCAGTAAGCTAAAGCACGCCCACAAATACTATGGGCGCCTATGGGTCGGGCATGCTTTAGCTTGCCCCAACTGCAAGGAGGCGCGTGTCGTCGTGCGCCCTTGAGTCCTGCGCCTCACGCTGCCCGCCGCGTCCGATGCTAGACTTTTTACTGAATGCCTATAGCGACGCACTTGGAATGCAGTCTGTGTCACAACAGGCTGGACGCGGGGCGGAAGAACAACCTTTGCGCGTGCGGCGGCCCGCTGCTGGTGCGGTACGACCTGGACAAGATTCGCCAGCGCTGGAGGAGGCGGGATGTGCGCGGCGGGCCCGCCAGCATGTGGCGCTACGCTCCGCTCCTGCCGCCCGCCGCGGAGGCCGTGGTGTCGCTCGGCGAAGGGTGGACGCCGCTTCTCCGTTCGCGCCGGCTGGGCGCGCGCCTGGGAGCCGATGCGCTGTGGTTCAAGGACGAGGGCCTCAATCCGGCCGCGTCCTTCAAGGCCCGAGGGCTGGCGTGCGCCGTTTCGATGTGCGTGGAGCTGGGGATTTCGAGGGTCGCCATCGCCTCCGCCGGAAACGCCGCCGGGGCCCTGGCCGCCTACGCCGCCGCAGCCGGCATGGAAGCCCACATCTTCCTGCCCAAAGACGTCCCGCAGTCCAATTTCCTGGAGTGCCGGGCATACGGCGCCGAGGTGACGCTGGTGGACGGGCTCATCGGCGATTGCGGCAGGCTGCTGGCGGAGCGCGCCGCCGGGGACTGGTTCGACGTCTCCACCCTCCAGGAGCCATACCGCGTGGAAGGCAAGAAGACCATGGGCTACGAGGTGGCCGAGCAGATGGATTGGGAACTGCCCGACGCCATCCTGTGTCCCGCCGGCGGCGGCATGTGCCTCATCGGCATGTGGAAGGCCTTTGACGAGATGGAGCGGCTCGGCTGGATCGGATCGCGGCGCCCCAGGATGATCGCCGTCCAGGCCGAGGGCTGCCAGCCCATCGTGCGCGCCTTCGAGGAAGACCAGGCCCGCGCGCGCTTCTGGGAGGATGCCCGCACCGTCGCCGCGGGACTGCGCGTACCCAAGCCGCTGGGCGATTTCCTGATTCTCGATATTCTGCGCGCGAGCGGCGGAGCCGCCGTCGCCGTGAGCGATGCGCAGATCCTCGATGCCGGCGCCGCCTTGGCCTCCGAGGAGGGCATCTATGCCGCTCCCGAAGCCGCCGCCTGCGTGGCCGCTCTCCCGCGCCTCCTCGCCTCCGGCCTGCTCAAGAGCGCCGACCGCATCGTCATCTTCAACACCGGCTCGGGATTGAAGTACGCCGAGGCCTACGCTACCCGTTTCCCGCGCCCGGCCTCCGGCGAGCAGGACAAACTGGGCGGCCTGATTACGCCGCGGTAAGTCGACTACTGGAGCGAGCAGAGCACCTGTCCGGGAAGCACGGCATCGCCCGGGGCCACCTGCACGTCCTTCACCGCGCCATCGAGCGGGGCGCCGATGGGAACTTGCATTTTCATGGCTTCGAGGACCACCAGCGGATCGTCCTTGCGCACCTCCTGCCCGGGTACGACGTTCACCGCGATCACCAGCCCCGCGATGGGGCTCCGGCAGATGCGCTCTTCTGGCCGGATATCGGGGGGCGGCGGCGGCAGGTCGGCCTCGTCGATGGCGTACGTCTCCGGTTCCTCCTCCGGCGGCGGCGCTTCGGGCAGCACCTCGACATCCACCTCGTAGCTCTGGCCCTCCAGCGTAATCCGGAGCTTCACTGGCCCTGCCCTCCCTGTTCGGTTTCCGGTCCGGGCGCCGGCTCATTCTCAACCTGCGACGGGGCCGAGGAGCGGCGAAGAAACGGCGCCGGGCGCGCCGGTTGAACGCCGGCCCGGCCCTTTCGCGCCCAGCGGCCGGCCGAGCGACTTTCCAGGATGCGAACCGGCGCTCCCAGGGCCGCGGTAGCCGCCGCGGCGATGAGGATCCTGCGGCGACGCTCTTCCGTCAATGGGGTTCGCGCTATCTCGTCTTCCTCGATCAACTTCGCCTCCAGCGGGTGGGGCAGGCCCGCAAGCCCGCCCAGCGCCGAACCAGGCAGGCCAGGAGGCCTGCCCCACCCGCTTTACAGAGGGATGTTCCCATGTTTCTTGGAGGGGCGGACCTCACGCTTTGAGGTCAGCGTTTCGAGCACCGCGGCGAGGCACGCGCGCGTCTCGGCGGGCTCGATGATATCGTCCACCAGGCGCGCGCCCGCCGATACGTACGGCGTGGAGAAAGTGTCGCGGTACTGCTCGATGAGCTCGCGCCGTTTGGCGTCCTGATCCTCCGCGGCGGCGATTTCGCGCCGGAAAACGATCTCGGCCGCTCCTTCGGCCCCCATCACCGCGATTTCGGCGGAGGGCCACGCCAGCACGCGGTCCGCCCCCAGGTCCTTCGAGCACATCGCGATATACCCGCCGCCGTAGGCCTTGCGGATTACCACCGTGATCTTGGGCACGGTGGCCGCCGAATAGGCGAACAGCAGCTTGGCCCCGTGGCGAATGATCCCGCTGTGTTCCTGGTCGATGCCGGGAAGAAAGCCGGGCACATCGACCAGCGTAATCAGGGGAATATTGAAGCAGTTACAGAAGCGAATGAAGCGCGCCCCCTTGTCCGACGCGTTGATATCGAGGGCCCCCGCCAGCACCGCCGGCTGGTTGGCGATAATGCCCACCGTGCGCCCTACCAGCCGTCCGAAGCCGACTACCAGGTTCCTGGCGAACTCCTTGTGGACTTCCAGAAAATCGCCCCGGTCCACGATGCGCGTGATAATCTCGCGCATGTCGTAAGGCAGCTTCGCCTCGTCCGGAATCGCCTCGTTCAGCGAGGAATCGTGCATCTGGCGCCTGTCGGCCTCGCCGCGCGGCGCGTCTTCCAGGTTGTTCGAGGGAAGGAATGAGAGCAGGCGCTTGCAGATCTTGATGGCGTCCAGATCGTTCTCGGCAATGAAATGTACCACTCCGGAGGCGGCGGCCTGCACCCGCGCGCCGCCCAGTTGTTCGGCCGTGATCACCTCGCCGGTCACCTGCCGGATAACCGCCGGACCGGTGATGAACATGTAGGCGTAGCGCGTCTGGATGACGAAATCCGTGAGCGCCGGGCTGTAGGCGGCCCCGCCGGCGCACGGCCCGCAGATCAGCGAAATCTGCGGCACCACGCCCGAAAGAAGCGTGTTGTGGTAGAACACGCGGGCGTAGCCCGAAAGGCTCGCCACGCCTTCCTGCACCCGCGCTCCGCCGGAATCGTTGATAAACACGAACGGCGAGCCGGTGTTGAGGGCGTAGCGCATGGTATCGGCGATCTTGTAGCCGTGCACTTCGCCCGCCGAGCCGCCGGCCACCGTGAAATCCTGGCTGGCCACGTGCACCGTGCGCCCGTCAATGGTTCCGCTGCCGGTGACTACGCCATCTGCCGGTAGTGGCTTATCCGCCATGCCGAAGAGCGTGGCGCGATGCTGCGCGAACAGGCCGATCTCCTGGAAGCTGTCCCTGTCCAGCATGGCCTTAAGACGCTCCCGCGCCGTGAGCTTCCCCTCGCCGTGCTGTTTGGCGGCGCGCTCGGCGCCGCCGCCGGCTTGCAGCCGTTCCCTGGCCTCGTGCAGAGCTGCGATGTTCTCCTTCGACGTGCCTGCCATGCGGTTCCGGGCGAAGCTCTTATTCTAGCCTGTTGCATTTCCGTAATATGCCAGCCCGACGATCCGGGTGTCGACGCAAGAATCGTTGGCGTCCGATTGACCAGCCGGCGTGGCTCGGAACTGAAACCTGAAACGGGCTATAATCTGGCCATGTTTGACGAGCAATTGTCCAGAAGGCACTTCTTCTTTGGCAGCCTGTTAGCCGGCGCGCTTCCGGCGGCCGGGTTCGGCAGTGCGCCCTCGCTAAAAAGCCTGGGGTACAAGTCGCCCAACGAGAAATTGAATATCGCTTCCATCGGCGCCGGCGGCCAGGCGGGCGTGGGCATCGGCGCTTTTGCGCGTTCCGGCCAGAATATCGTCGCCTTGTGCGACCCCGATACCGCGCGCGCGGCCCCCGTCTACCGCACCTACGAAAAAGTCCCCAAGTACCCCGACTTCCGCAAGATGCTCGACAAAGAGGTCAATAACATCGACGCCGTGCTCATAGCCGTCCCCGATTTTATGCACGGCACAATGGCCATGTGGTGCATGGAGCGCCGCAAGCACGTCTACGTGCAGAAACCCATGACGCGCTGCGTATGGGAAGCTCGCATGTTGAAGGAGGCGGCCCACAAGTACAATGTCCGCACCCAAATGGGCAACCAGGGTTACTGCCAGGAAGGGCCGCGGGTGTGCTCCGAAATGATCTGGTCGGGAGCCATCGGCGACGTCAAGGAAGTCCACGCCTGGACCAACCGGCCCATCTGGAAGCAGGGCGTCGGCGAGATGTCCAAGGGTGAGCCGGTTCCCGCCACCCTCGATTGGGATACCTGGCTCGGCATCGCCAAAACGCGCCCGTTCAGCGTGGACTACGTGCCGTTCCAGTGGCGCGGCTGGTTCGATTTCGGATGCGGCGCCCTGGGCGATATGGCCTGCCACGTCCTGGGCGCGCCCAACATGGCCCTGCTGTTGAGCAAACGCGCTCCCACCAGCGTCGAGTGCATCAAGCAGGAAGGCAAGAACCCGCTCAGCTTTCCCACCAAATCCACCATCAAGTTCAACTTCCCGGCTCTTGGCTCCTCTTTCCCGGCGCTCACGCTCTATTGGCACGATGGCATTCGCGACGGGATGCCGCAGGAATACTGGCCGGCGGGTCTGCCGAAGGACGAAAGGCTCGGCGACGCGCGCGGCGGCGCCCCCGCGGCCGGCAGAGGCGCCGCCGGCGGCGCGGGAAGAGGCGCCGCGGGCGGAGCCGGAAGAGGCGCCGCGGGTGGTGGCAGAGGAGCGGTGGGCGCGGGCGCGGCTGGCAGAGGCGCCCCCGGCGCGGGCCGCGGGGCCGCCGGCGCTCCGGCCGGCGTCAACATGGCCGCCGGCGCGGACCCTTACAACCAGGCGCTTTCCCAGCGCACCGCCCCTTACAATAGTCCGGCCAACAGCGGAGTCCTGTACATCGGCGAGAAGGGCTTCATGACCACCGGCGAATACGGCGGCAGCCCGCGCCTGCTCCCGGCCTCCAAAATGGAGGACTACGTGCCTCCGGCGCCGTTGTTGGTCCGCCACCCGGAGACTTACACCGACTTTGTCCGCTCCTGCAAGGGAGGAGATCCCGCCGCATCCAACTTCGACGAAGCCGGCCCCTTCACCGAATGGATCGACATGGCCTGCATCGCCCTTCGCGTGGATGGCCGGCTGGATTGGGACGCCGCTAAGATGCAGTTCACTAACAGCAAGCAAGCCAATGAGTATCTGAAGCCCACGTTCCGCAAAGGCTGGTCCTGGACGTAGGGACTGTCGAGACATCTGCGCCAACCGCTCTCTGACGGTCGCGGCTCACTAACAGTCGACGAGCCGCGACCCTGACGAGCCGCGACCGTTAAGGAGCGGTTGGCCCGGTTATTGCATAACAAGCTCCAAACCCGGGCGCATGTTACATTGAAACGGGAATCCTCCCGACAATTCCGGACCACCAGAACCGATGTGCGGCATAGCCGGTTTCGCCACCATTGAGCCCGAAGAAAGGCCCGCGACAATAATCGAAGGGATGACGGACACGATCCGCCACCGCGGGCCCGACGACAGCGGGTTCTACCGCGACGAATGGGTATCGCTGGGTCACCGCCGCCTCAGCATCGTCGATCTGGCGCTCGGTCACCAGCCGCTCGCCAATGAGGATCGCGACGCCTGGATAGTTTTCAACGGCGAGATCTTCAACCACGCGGACCTGCGGCCCGATCTGGAGCGGGCGGGTCACCGCTACGCCACCCGCAGCGACACCGAGACCATCGTTCACGCCTACGAGGAATACGGACCGGAGTGCGTCAACCGGCTTCGCGGCATGTTCTCGCTGGCGATTTGGGACCGCCGGCGGAAGACCCTCTTCTGCGCCCGCGACCGTCTGGGCAAGAAGCCATTCTATTACTAC
>Ga0181517_10004944_pt1 | contig 11935 bp, 7 predicted proteins | sample PEATcosm2014_Bin_31_FD_119748 | JGI IMG/M metagenome (GOLD analysis project Ga0181517, IMG submission 119748) | Peatland microbial communities from MTU Mesocosm Facility, Houghton, MI, USA - PEATcosm2014_Bin01_30_metaG | ecosystem: Environmental > Terrestrial > Soil > Wetlands > Peat | place... | reverse complement strand
TGAGCCACCACGGCATAAAGGCTCTTGCCACTGGGAGTTACACCGCAATAGGCGCCGTAGTCGCGGAACCAGCTCACCTGGCTCACTCCGGGGTCGTAATCCGGCAGTTTCAGGGCAATAACGTGACCGGTTGCGCGGTCCACCAGCAGCCACGGGCCGCGCTGCCAAACCCAACGGCTAGCTGCCGGGGCGGGCTTGTCGCCGGGCCCCTGTTTGTCGCTTGGCAAGGCGTCGTTAAGGCGCAGCACGCGCCGCACCACAAAACTGCGGTCGGTCACGTCGTGGGCGTCGCCGGTGGTCCATTCCTTCAAAACACCGTCCACCAGCAGCGCACGAACCTTCAGCTCGTTCTCAGTAGCAGCCGCGCCGGCCGGGTCGCCGGTGCGCGAGTAGGTCACCTTTTTGACGGCTCCAAGAACCACGCTATGCGTCTTGCGCGGGGCGGCTGAAGCCGCCGAGACGGCGGCAAAGATCACCGCCAGAATTACGACCCAAAATCTTGCAGTCTTGCTCATTCGACTTGCTCCTATAGCTGCGCCGCTTCCACGGCTCGCGCCACGCGGAAGGCCGCGCTCTCGTTCATGTGGCGGGCCAGCACTTGCATTCCCACCGGCAAACCGTCCCTTGTCGTGCCGCAGGGCACCGTGATGCCACAGATCCCCGCGAGACTCGCTGTTACGGTGAAGATGTCGGCGAGATACATGGCCAGCGGGTCGCCGGTCTTCTCGCCCAGCTTGAACGCCGGCGTAGGCGCCGTGGGGGTCACGATGGCGTCCACCTCGACAAAGGCGCGCAGAAACTCCTCGGCCAGCAAACGCCGCACCTGTTGGGCTTTCAAATAGTAGGCGTCGTAGTAGCCGGCGCTCAGCGCATAGGTTCCCAGCAGGATACGGCGCTTGACCTCCGCCCCAAAACCCTCATCGCGGGAGTGCCGGTACATGGCAGCCAGGTTTTCCGATGCGGGCGAGCGATAGCCGTAGCGCACACCGTCAAAGCGCGCCAGGTTGGCGCTGGCCTCGGCCGTGGCGATCAGATAGTAAGTTGGAACGGCATAGCGTGTGTGCGGCAGCGAGACCGGCTTCACGGTACATCCGGCGGCCTTCAGCGCGGCAATGCCCCGCTCAATGCCCGCGCCCACCTCAGGGTCAAGCCCTTCGCCGAAGTACTCTGCCGGAATGCCGATGCGCAGCCCCGCGGCTGGCTTGTCGCTCTCGGCGGCATAGTCTGGCACCGGAGCCTCAGAACTTGTGGCGTCGTGGGAGTCGTGGCCGGCAATGACGCCCAACATCGTGGCGGCGTCGCGAACGTTCGAGGCAAACGGCCCCACGCGGTCCAGCGACGAAGCAAAAGCGATCAGCCCGTAGCGCGAGACGCGGCCATATGTGGGCAGCACGCCCACCACCCCGCAAAAGCTGGCCGGCTGGCGAATGGAGCCGCCAGTGTCGGAGCCCAGAGTGGCAACAGCCATGTTGGCCGCGACAGCCGCCGCCGAGCCGCCGCTCGATCCGCCCGGAACGCGCTCCGTATCTATCGGATTGCGCACCGGCCCGTAGGCTGAATTTTCGTTGGACGAACCCATGGCGAACTCGTCGCAATTCAGCTTGCCCAGCAACACCGCGCCGGCCGCTTCGAGCCGGCTGACCACCGTGGCGTCGTAGGGAGGGCGATAGCCTTCGAGGATTTTTGACCCCGCCGTGGCTGGAGCGCCCTTCATCACCAGAACGTCCTTGATGCCCACCGGGATGCCGGCTAAAACTCCCAAAGCATCGCCCTTCGCAGCCGCCTCATCCACGCGGGCGGCTTGGGCCAATGCGCGCTCTTTGGTGAGGCTCAGGTAGGCGTTCAGGCGCGGATTTTTCCGCGCAATGCGGTCATAGTAGCTGGCGGCCAGATCGACGGCCTTGGTGCGGCCAGAGATAATTCCTTCGCGCAACTCGGCCAGAGTTTTCGGCTTTTCCACAAAGGATTCGGCTGGTTTAGCTTCGCTCGGCAAGTGAATCTTCCTCGTTTCCTGGCTTGGTTTCCGGCTTCTTTCTGGCCCTCTTTACGCCTCCGCCACACGAGCGGAGTCCGGTCGAGTGGGAGACTATCGCTCAATCACCTTGGGCACCTTGAAAAAAGCACCATCGGTTTCCGGAGCCAGCGACATCACGGCAGCGCGATCCAACGAAGGTCGGGGCGTGTCGGCGCGCAGAGTACCCTGGCCCGACCCTTCAAGTGACAATTCGCTCACCTGGGCTAGCGGCGTCACGCCGGTAGTGTCCAGCTCGTTCAACTCGGCCACATAATCCAGAATGGCGTTCAAATCACGCAGCATGGCCGGCGTCTCTTCCGGCCCGAGTTCGAGGTGGGCCAGCTCTGCCACCCGCTCCACATCTTTAACGGTTACTTTGGCTGTCATGCGCTGCAATCCCCATTCGCAGCCCTCTGAACGGCCGGTTGCGCGCGTTCACGGTAAAGGCTCGAAGATAAAGTATAGCGTTTATGGGTTTGGCTCCTGCCCTCATGGATGATCAGTCCACGATGAGCGTCAGGGTTACCTGGTGCTGGACGCCGCTGGAAGTTGCGGTGACAACAACCGGAAACGTTCCCGGCGCGGTAATGCCGGGACCGGAGCCGGAGCCGGGAGGCGTTCCACCCAGGATGACGCCCGAGGATGTGCAGCTGGTGACACCGCCCGCCAGAATTGCCAGCATCGCAACCAGCAGTAACACCCTGCGCCCGCGCCTGAGGGCAAACGGCGCGAGTATCAACCCGCAGGCCAGCGGAACAATCGGCCACGTGGGCGGGCGCGAGGCGTTGGCCGAGGTCTCGGTTAGCCCGGTGGCAATCTCCACCACTTCGTTACCGCTCACGTTGGCGGGAATGCCTTCGCTGGCGGGATTGAAGGTGCATGCCGAATTCGGGGGAAGCGAGCCGCACTGGAAGGTGAAGACGCCTTGCGAGCCCAGAAGCGGAGTAATCACCAATTTGTAGTCGGCGGTTTGGCCGTTGGCGATGGTCTGGCTGGACGAGCCCGAGGGCGTCATCGAGAAGTCGAAGCCCGTGCCCGACAGAGGCACAAATGCGCCCGTCGGCAACGCGCTGCTGGTCACGACCAGACTTCCGTTCTGCGGCCCGGGAGTGGTGGGCGCGAATTCAACTACGGCCGAGCAACTGGCCCCGGCGCCAAGCGTGGAGGAACAGGTTGTGCTCACCAGCCGGAATCCCGCCGTGACCGCCAGAGCGAAACTGCCCAGGCTGTTCACGTTATCGGAATTGGTGATGGTCACGGTGACGGGAGCGCTCATCAGGCCCACCCCGATTTCAGAGCTTCCCGATTGATTCGTAAAGTTGACGATGCTGGGCAGCGCCTGAACAGAACCCGGCGTTCCACCCGTTCCGCTGAGCGGCACGCTGGCCGAGGCCGTTAGCGATGGGGATGCGATGGTGAGTGTGCCCGTATATGGCCCGTTGAGCGAGGGCGAAAAGATTACCCCGGTGGAGCAGCTTGCCCCGGATGCCAGGCTGGAGCCACAGGTGTTCTGGACAAGACTGAAGGGAGGCGTAGCCGTGACGGTGAGCGAGCTGGCCGCCGAGCCGCCGGTGTTGGTGAGGTTCACCGCCTGAGACAGGCTGGACTGGCCCGGCACGACGATGGGAAAGAGAAGCTGTGCCGGGTTCACGTTGAGTCCCGCCGGGGTTTGCCCTGTGCCGCTGAGCGGCACGGTGACCGCTGCGACGCCCGCGGTTGACGAAGAGACTACCAGTGAGGCCGTCGCGCCGCCCGCCGCGGCCGGACTGAAGACGACCTGCACCGTGCAGTTGCCCCCGTTGGCCAGCGTCGTTGGGCAGGTGCTGGCGCTCCAGGCGAAGCTGCCGGCGGACAAACCCGTAATCTGGAAGCCCACATTGGCCAGCGGCGCTCCGCCGGTATTGCTTATAGTGAGCGTCTGCGCCGAACTGGGCTGGCCCACCGTCTGCCCTGCAAAGGACAGGCTGGCCGGGTTGACGCCGAGCGCCGGCGGGGCGAGGCCCGTACCGCTCAGAGCCACCGTTTGCGGCTGTGTACGCGTAATGTCGGAGATGGACAGCGTGCCGTTCTGAACTCCTGTCGTTGTCGGCGCGAATTGCACGCTGATGGTGCAACTGGAGTTGGCCGCAAGGTTGGCTGTGCAGAAGTTCGTCTGCTGAAATTCTCCGCTGACCGAGACGGAGATAGAAGTCAGCGGCAAGCTGCCGCTGTTGGTCAGCGTTACGGTTTGCGCCGTCGAGAGCTGCCCCGAATCCGTGCTGGGAAAGGTCAGAGCGGTGGCCGAGAGGGTGTCAGTTGCCGGACCTGTGCCGGTTCCGCCCGCTCCCAACAGAGGAGTCATCCAGACGCCGCGGCCATAGGTGGCGGCGACGAGATTATGCACGCTCGACGACGCGGGCGCGGCGCTCAGCTCAACCACCGGCGCGTTCGGCAGTCCGCTTCCCAGAGGCGCCCAGCAACCGGAAGTGACCGTCGTGCAGGAACCGATCTGCAGCGTCGAATACACTCCGGCATCGGTGGCCACGTAGACGGTGCTTGCGCTCTGCGGGTCCACCACGACGCTGTTGGCCGGGGCCGCGGGCAGGTTGACCGTCAAGGCCGTCCAGCTTGCGCCGCCGCTGGTCGAGCCGTAAACCGACTGCACATTTTCTTCAGGCGTTGGAAAGCCCGCGACGGTCACGTAAACGGTCTGCCCAGTGGGGTCGTGGGAGTCGATGAAGATGCTGGAAATATCCATCCCGTAGTAGTTCATCGCATGGATATCGTTCGTGACCGCGCTCAGCGTCGTCAGGTCGGCCGGAGCGGACCAATCCTGAGTCGACGCGTTATAGGTCATGCTCAGGACGTGGCCGGCAAGCGCCCTATTTCCATTCGCCGAGCCGTACATGCCCACATAAACCACTTCGCCGCCCGAGGGCAACGCCGTCGAAACAGGCAGCGCCATGGCCGCCATCGTGCGAATCAGGGCATTGCCTGCGCAATCATTTTCTCCGGTCATGCCGTCGAGAATGTCGCTGATGGCGTTGGCCGCGCTCCAGCCCACGCCGCTGGCCGGCCCGCGCCATACCCGGCAGGTTCCGATCAACAACTGCGCGCTGTCGAGCGGGTCCACCAGGAAGGCCGCCGGCGCGTAGGGCGGCTCCACGGCCATGCTCAGCCCGTCCCTGACCACATCGGCGACCGCAACCGCACCGGAAGCGAGAGGTGTAGCCGCGCCCGGATCGGTTGTGTAATTGAGGACGGGGTTGAACGCGCCGGGAGTGCTTCCCGCGGGCGGCGTGCCCAGATAAATGGAGACTCCCGCCTGGTTGTTGACGTACCAGTTGGCGCTGTCGTTGGGATCGATGGCCACCGGCCCGCCTTCGCCGCCCAGGATCTCCGGCCAGTCCGTCGTCGTCCCGGTGGCGCTCTTGACGCCGGCGGTTCCGTTTGCCCCCAAGCCGGCCATCATCGTGTAGAGCGTCGCGCCCGCCTGGGAGATGCTTTCGACCTCGGCCAGCGAACCCAGGTTTCCATTCAGATTTTGAAAGTGTGAGGCATCGCTCGGTGAGCACACGCTTCCGCTCTCGCCGATGGCGTCGAGCGAGCGCCATAGCCCGCTGTCGTTGCCCACAAAAATTTCCAGCGAATTCGCGCTGTTCCAGGCCAGAGCGTGCTGGTATTCGCCCACCTGCGCGCTCATGCAGGTGGTGGAATTGGTGGTATTGCGCCACTTGCAACCCTGCGCCTCCGGGCACGTGCTCTCCCAAAGGTCATTGTCCCCTGCCAGCAGCAGCGTCTCCTGTCCGGAAGGAACCGCGGCCAGCGCCAGGTTGTAGTCGCCGTTGGTAATCGTCGTGTCGAGCGGGGGTGCAACCTCCAGAGCCGCCGTGTTCCATGGCTGGGCGAAGGTCATCGTCTGGTTGGTGCAGGCGTTGCTGCTCACCGCGCACAGGTCCTGCCAAATTCCCTGGTCATGGTTGAATTCGTCCACAGTCCAGGCAAAGGTGTCGCCGGTCTGGGGATTCACCGCCAGCGTCCCGCGAAAGATGGGGCAGGTGGGCAACCCCGTGCCGCCGGTGTTCGTCGGGCACCATGCGCTGCTCAGACTCGCGCTCGTGCTCGTACTCGTGGCCGCGCCGGGCTGATCCTGATCGCTCATGCGCGTCCAGGTGATGCCGTCCGAGGACTGATAGTAGCCGTGGTAGCGCACCGCCGCGATGAACAGTTTCCGCACCGGGTTCCATACCACCGAGGTAGCCGCATTTCCGTCGGGCAGGTCGAACACATTGCCCGGTCCCTCCACGTCCGCCCCCGCTCCGTCCGTGATGGTGGCCAGCGACCAGGTGGCCCCGCCGTCCAGCGAGTAGTAAAGGCCCTCGTAGCTCGCGCCCGGCCAAACCGCATTCACCAGCGCGCCCTCGTAGGCTTGCGAGACCGCGGCCACCACCAGTTGCTGGTTTACCGTGCTCCAAGCAAAGCCCGAAAAACCCTCCCCGGCAAAGCTGTAGATGCCATCGGCGGTATTGGGAATCAGGGTCCAGGTTGTGCCGCCGTCAGCGGAGCGCAGAATTCCCGCGCCGTAGTAGGAGTCGAGGGCGTCGTTGGGGTCGCCTGTGCCGGCCAGAATCACGTCTGTTCCGCCCGGCTGCACGGTAAGCGCGCCAATGCTGATGGAGGAGTCCGCCGCGCCGCTCAGGGCCGACAAGTCGTCGGTAAGGGGTATGAAGCTGATGCCGGCTGCACTGGATGTGTCCGCACTCTGCGACCGCCAAACTCCGCCGCCGGTGGTGCCCACGTAGAGGGTGTTGCCGGTCGCATCCGACGGGTCCAGCGCCAGCGCGGAGATGCGGCCGGTGACCAGGCCAAAGCTCTGCGACAGAACGGCTGTGGGGCCAAGCGGTTGCCAGGTCGCGGTTCCCTCCGATTCCGCCTGCGCCTGAGCCCGCGCTTCGGTCGAGGCCGTCTGCGCACGCCGGGCTAAATGTCCGGCCCCCGCCCAGGTTTGACTCCCACCACTTGCCGAGTTTCGCTGCCAGCCGCGCCGGGCCAGGAACCGCTCCGCCTGAGCCACCCGCGGAGGAAGATTGGCCCGCCGCGCGACCGCTGCCGCAGAGGTCGTCTCTTGGGCATTCGTTGTTGTCGCTTGTGCCTCGCCGGGCACAGCAGCCAAGGCCGCCAGGGCCAGCATGGCCAGCAATTTTCCGGCCCTCCAACCCATGCCGGGCCAAAGAGCGCCGCGCCCGCCCGACGAGCAAATACGGGCACACTTCCCCGCCCTGCCGTCCGAGGCAGGTTCACCATGAAACCGCTGAAATGCCCAAATGCTCACACGCGTCCTGAGTGCGATTCCGATTTCCCCTCTCTGTTATCGGCATCGTCCGAGGAGGACTTGATCGAAATTCAATGGATTAGATCGTGTGAAACACGCAGCTTGTGGGATTGAAATTGTCTCGAATTATAGACCAGAAAGGGAACCGGCGCATCTTCTGCGATTATGCGGGCGGGATTTCCTCTGCCGCGCCGTCTCAGAACCGCGCTTTCACTCCCGGGCTGCCCCGTCGAGCAGCCCTTATCGTAGAAATCGCCAGTCCCGCCTACCAGCTTCCCCAGGCCCGACTGATGTAGTCCGCCAGGGTCATCGAGACCAGAATCAGAAACGTGAAGATGCCGGCGACGACGGTGAGCTTGGTCAGCTTGGTGCTGTACTTTACGTGCATGAAAAACAACACCACCAACGTGGCCTTGGCTGTGGCAATGGCCAGCGCGATGATGGGATTCCATGGGCCCAGTTCGAGAAACGACGCCCAAACGGTGAGCGCCGTGCCCACCAGCAACGCGAGAAGAATAGCCACGTAGACCATGGGGCCTACGATGTGATGCTCGTGTTCGGCGTGTTTCGTTTGCTCGCTCATGCGCTTATCCTCTGACGGTTTTCCCTGTTCCCTGGTCCCTGTTCTTATTGATGTCTGCTGATCAGATAGAGCAGCGCAAAAAGATAGATCCAAACAATGTCCACAAAGTGCCAGTAAAGGCCGAAGTTCTCCACAAACGTCACGTGGCCCGAGGTGTAAGCCCCGGCCCTGGCGCGATAGATCATGAATCCCAGAATCCCGATGCCGATGATCATGTGCAGGGCGTGCATGCCGGTCATGGCGAAGTAGAGCGAGAAATAAATCTCGGTGTGGCGCGCCATGTCCAGCGGCAGCGGCTTGTCGTGATACTCCTTGAAAATGTCCGGATCGGATGTGGGATCGACAAACGACTGCAAACTGTAGTGAGCGCCCGGTACGTGATGCTTCTCAAACTTCTCCCGGTACTCGATGGTCTTGATGCCCAGAAAGCAGAGGCCCAGAATGAATGTCAGAGTCAGGCTGAGAACCAGCCCTTTCCTGCGCCGCGTCTCCGCGCACCAAACGCCCATGGCCATGGTGAAGCTGGAGGCGATCAGCACCACCGTGTTCAGCGTACCCCAAATCACATTCAACTGGTGAGAGCCAGCGACAAAGGCCGGGTAATACCAGTTGCGGTAAATGAGATAGGCGGTGAAGAGACCGCCGAAGAACATAACTTCCGTAAGCAGGAAGAGCCACATGGCAAAGTTCGAGGTGTCCGCCTGCTGCTCGGTGGAATTAAAGTGATGGCGCAGGTAGGACGGATGCTCCAGATGAGCGGAGTTAGCGCCGTTAGCGTTGTTAGCGGCGCTTGCGGATTCTTGAGCGTCGTGGACAATCGCTGAGTTATCCGGCACTGGCCACCTCTTTCGTTTTCTGACTCTCCAGCCACTCGTAGTCGTAGGCTTCGTGATCCATGACAGGCATCACGGTAAAGTTTTCAGTAAGTGGAGGCGATTGCGTCTGCCATTCCAGGCCCGTAGCCTGCCAGGGATTGTTGCCCGCGATGGCGCCGTACTTCAGCGACCAGATCAGATAGAGCACCGGCAAAAGGTAGCCGACGCCCAGAATGGTTGCGCCCGCGGTCGAGAATACGTTCAAAACCTGGAACTCGGGCGGGTAAGATGCATAGCGCCGCGGCATGCCCAGCACGCCCAGAATGAACTGCGGGAAAAAGGTAAGGTTGAAGCCAATGAAAGTAACTACGGCCGCCAGTTGCGATATCTTCTCCGGATACATGCGGCCGGTTATCTTGGGCCACCAGAAATGGATGCCGGCAAGAAACGCCATTAACATTCCGCCCACCATGACAAAGTGAAAATGGGCCACAATGAAGTAAGTCTCGGTCAAATGAATGTCGGTGCCCGAAGCGCCGAGAAATACTCCGGTCATGCCGCCGATGGTGAACAGGCCCATGAAGCCGAAGGCATAAAGCATCGGCGTTTCAAAGGTAATTGACCCTTTGTAAAGGGTGAATGCCCAGTTGAATATCTTGATGGCCGAGGGCACGGCGACCAGCATGGTCAGCAGCGAAAAAACCAGCACGGCATAGTTCGAAATGCCCATGATGAACATGTGATGGGCCCAGACGAAGAAGCCAAAGACGGCAATGGCCACCGAGGAAAACGCAACTGCCGTATAGCCGAAGACGCGCTTGCGGCTGAAGGTAGATATAACTTCAGAGATAACTCCCATTCCCGGCAGAATCATTATGTAGACGGCGGGGTGGGAGTAGAACCAGAACAAATGCTGGAAGAGCAGCGGATCGCCGCCCTTGGCGGGATCGAATACGCCGATGCCGAAGGCGCGTTCCAGCATTACCAGAACGATGGCGATAGCCAGCACCGGCGTGCCCAGCACCATGAGAATGCTGGCCGCATAGTGCGCCCAGACGAACAGCGGCAGCCGGAACCAGGTCATGCCCGGCGCGCGCATCTTGTGGATGGTGACGATGAAGTTCAACCCGGTAAAGATGGAGCTGAAGCCCGCGACGAAGATGGCAAAGCCGGTGGTAATTACATTGGTGTTCACATAGTGGGTGGAGAGCGGCGTGGTGAAGGTCCAGCCCGTATCCACGCCGCCGGTCATCATGGCGTAGAGGGCCAGGATGCCACCCGCCATGTAGAGATACCAACTAAGCAGGTTGACCTTGGGCAGCGCCAAGTCCTTGGCCCCGATCATCATCGGGATAAGGAAGTTGCCCAGCGTGGCCGGCACCGACGGCACCAGAAAAAGGAAGATCATGATGATGCCGTGCATAGTGAACACCTTGTTATAGGTGTCGGTGGCCATCAGATCGGCCTGCGGCGTCAGCAACTCCAGGCGGATCAGGCCCGCCAGGGCCCCGCCGATGAAGAAGAAAAACGTAATCGAAATCAGGTAAAGAATTGCAATCCGCTTGTGGTCGCCGGTCAGCAGCCAGCTCATCAGACCATTTTCTTTGCTAATGAAGTTAGGCTGGGGAATCCTGGCCGTAGCCTGATCGGGAAGATCGACGATGGTGTTGTTATTGTTGTTCATGGCTTCACCGTCCCATTTCTAGCGGGCGCTTGCGCGGCCGGCGCCGCCTTGCCTTCGCTTTCCGGCAGCAGGTCGGTTGTATTTGTTGTTTGCTGAACCCGGTAGTCGGAATCCAGGTGCCTGATGTATTCAACCAGCGCGATAACTCCCTCTTCGCTGACTTGCCCCTGGTAAGTGGGCATGATGGGCGCGTAACCCTGAGTTATATGCTGCGATGGATTCAGAATCGATTCGCGCAGGTACGCGTCGTCGGCAATTACCGTGCCGCCGGTGGAAAGCGCGAGCCTGGAACCGTAAACGTTGGCCAGCGAGGGTCCGCGCGCATCCGGCCGCGCGTTATGGCAGGCGGCGCAACTAAGGCTGGCGAAGAGGCGCTCGCCATTCTGCGCCAGCGAGTTGCCGCTGGTGGAACTAGCCAGCCACTTTCTGTAATCCTCCTCCGACAGCACCACCACATCGCCAATCATGTGCGAGTGTTCCGTGCCGCAGTACTGAGTGCAGAAGAGGTGATAAGTGCCCGGCGTGGTGGCTTCAAACCAGACCGTCGTGTAGCGGCCGGGAATCGCCTCGCGCTTCACGCGAAAAGCCGGAATAGAGAAGCTGTGAAACACGTCCTCTGAAATTAGCGTCAACTGCACGGCGTGGCCCACTGGCACGTGCAATGAGTTGATCTCATGCTGCCCTCCCGGATGCTCGGCCTTCCACATCCATTGCTTGCCCACCACGTAAATGTTCATGGCGTTGGCCGGCGGCGTGTAGACGCGGAAATAAATCAGCGCGCCCCATACGAACATCACCATGAACAGGCCCAGCGGAATGATGGTCCATGTGGCTTCCAGCAGCGTGGAGCCCTCGATCTGCACGGCCACCGGATGGCGCTTTTTGCTATAGAGGATGGAGAAGCTGACGACCAGCAGGACCACCGCCGTCAGCCCGATCAGGCTCACCAGGACCATGAAGAAAAAGAGCGCATCCATCTGCGGCGCGATCTTCGAGGCTTCGGGCGGAAACAGCGCGAAGTTCGTCAACCACTTGACGAGAAACTGCCAGATTGTTGGACTGATGTGGCTCATTCCGTTATCCGTTCACCTTCGGTTCTTTCCCCGGCGCCTGCTTTGCCGGTGAGTGCGCCTGGCGGTAATCTCTGCGAAACATCAGCGCCATGAATCCACCCAGCAGCAATAGCGTCATAAGTCCGCCTAACTGCACCACCCGCGCCACGATCAGCGAGTGCTTGTTAGTCTGCGGATCGTAGTGATAGCAGTAGGTCAGAATGTTATCTACCGGCGAGCCTATGCGATTGGACGAAGCCTCGTTGAGTCCAAGCAGCAAGTCTTTGGGCGAGTACTCCACGCCCATGTAATACTGGGCCAGCTTGCCTTCGGGAGTTACGATCTGAATCGAACTGGCGTGGGCAAATTGCGTGAGCTTGCCGTCGGGGCCGGGAATCTTCACATAGCCGAAGCCCACCGCTTTGGTCAGCGCGTCGATGCTAGGCTGCGTGCCGGTCATGAAATGCCACCCGCCG
>Ga0181517_10004938_pt1 | contig 11942 bp, 10 predicted proteins | sample PEATcosm2014_Bin_31_FD_119748 | JGI IMG/M metagenome (GOLD analysis project Ga0181517, IMG submission 119748) | Peatland microbial communities from MTU Mesocosm Facility, Houghton, MI, USA - PEATcosm2014_Bin01_30_metaG | ecosystem: Environmental > Terrestrial > Soil > Wetlands > Peat | place... | reverse complement strand
GCTGTGGGACCGAGCGAAGCGGACGATCGTCAACAACGAATCCGCCGACATCGTCAGGATGTTCAACGCCGGCTTCGGCGCGCTCGCGGAATCGTCTCTCGATCTCTATCCAGCTGATATCGCTAGCGAAATCGACGCGCTCAACGAGCGGGTGTACGACGGTCTCAACAACGGCGTCTATCGCGCCGGCTTCGCGACGACCCAGGCCGCCTACGAAGACGCGTTCAAGCAGGTCTTCGCGACGCTCGACGCGCTCGAGGCGCGGCTCGCCGACGGTCGCCGCTTTCTGTTCGGCGATCGCTTCACCGAATCCGACATCCGCGCCTTCGTCACGCTGGCGCGTTTCGACGTCGCCTATCACGGCGTCTTCAAATGCAACCGCCGGCGCATCGTCGATTACCCGGCGCTGCAGGCCTACCTGCTGCGCGTGCTCGATTGGAACGGAATTCGCGAGACGGTGTCGATCGACCACATCAAGCGCGGCTATTATGCGATCAAGACGCTCAACCCCAACGGGATCGTCCCGCTCGGGCCCGACATTGCCGGATTGACGGATCGCGTCTGAACGCGCCGCGCTCGAGCCTCACTTATACGGCGGCGTGCAGACGACGTATTGGTCGGTGATGACGTCGTGGTCGCCCTGCTTCTCGCGCTGGAAATAGAGATAGCAGATGCTCAGCGAGCCGGTGCGGTAGTCGACGCGGAACACGCCGCCTTCCTGCTCGTGGCGCGTCGCGATCAGGCCGTAGTCGCCGGGCTCCTGCTTGGTCGCGCCGTCGCCGCTGCGGTAGCACACCGTGATTCCGAATGCGCCGGGCTCGATGTCGGTTTTGCCGGGATTGTGGGCGTATTGGCAGGCGATGACGTCGCCGGTCAGCTTGTCGAGCCGGTAGACCAGCGACAGGTTGATCTGCGGCGCGGCGAGGAATTCGAACTGCGCCGCCGCCGCGGCGGCGCCGGTCGCCGCAACGAAGACGGCAAGAAGGAAGAGCAAGCGTCGCATCGCCGGACCTCGCGCTGGAAGCGAATCACTCCGACGAGGTTAGCCGAGGCGGGAGTCGCTTGGCAGCGGCGAGCGCGGGTCCGGAAAAAATTCCTAACAGTAACGTTTGGAGGGTGGATTTGCGTACCCCTCGTGCAACGTTCTGGCCGGATTTCATTCCATCGTAAGCTTTGGCGATCAACCAGTTAGCATATACTCAGTTTCACGGTCGATCCCGCGTTGAGGCGCGGCTCGTTCTAGGTCTCGACGGCGCGCGAAGCGTAGACGTCGGGAACGTACATGTCCGTCGGAATCGGCCCGCGGATGTAGTTCGGGTTGTGGACGCGGGCCGGCAGGACCGGCGGCTCGTGCGGGATCTCCTCATAGGGGATGCGCGTCAGCAGATGGGCGATGCAGTTCAGCCGCGCCCGCTTCTTGTCGTCGGCCTCGACCACCCACCACGGCGCCTCGGGGATGTGGGTCTTCTCCAGCATCGTCTCCTTCGCCTTGGTGTACTGCTCCCAGCGCCGCCGCGACTCGAGATCCATCGGGCTGAGCTTCCACTGCTTCAGCGGGTCGTGGATGCGCATCATGAAGCGCAGGTGCTGCTCGTCGTCGCTGATCGAGAACCAGTATTTGACCAGCACGATGCCCGAGCGGACGAGCATCCGCTCGAACTCCGGAGCCGAATGGAAGAACTCTTCGTATTCGTCGTCGGTGCAGAAGCCCATGACCCGTTCGACGCCGGCGCGGTTGTACCAGCTGCGGTCGAACAGCACGATCTCGCCGCCGCCGGGCAGATGCGGGACATAGCGCTCGAAATACCACTGGCTGCGTTCGCGTTCGTTCGGCGCCGGCAGCGCCACCGTGCGGCAGACACGCGGGTTGAGGCGCTGGGTGATCCGCTTGATCACGCCGCCCTTGCCTGCCGCGTCGCGGCCCTCGAACAGCACGACCAGCTTCAGCCTCTTGTGGACCACCCAGTCCTGCAGCTTGATCAGCTCGCGCTGCAGCCGCAGCAGTTCGGCGAAGTAGAAATGGCGCTCGACTGACGCGACCTCGGGGTGTTCGGCGATCTCGCGGGTCAGCTGCAAGAGGCGGTGGTCGTCGACTTCCATCTCCAGCTCCTCGTCGAGGCTGTCGACGAGTTCGCCGTGCACGCGGCGGAACAGAAGGCTGTCGGAAGACTTCTCATCTGCGGCCATTGCGGGCTCTCCGTGGCTCGCCGCCAAGCCGGCGCGACGGGAAGCTGTGACGCATGCAGATGATGGATTTGCGACAGCGCCGGTCCGGCGGGACGAGGCGCGCGCCTCGTCCCGGGCGTGATGGGCCGCGGCCCTCAGTCCGTCAGCACGTCTTTCGACGCGACGGTCGAATCGGCGTTGAGGCGGTAGACCAGCGGCACGCCGGTCGCCAGCTCCATGGTCGGGATCGTCTTCGGCGTCAGCCGGTCGAGCACCATCACCAGCGCGCGCAGGCTGTTGCCGTGGGCGGCGACCAGCACACGCTTGCCGCCGAGCACCGCCGGCAGGATGTTCTGGCAGTAATAGGGCAGCGCGCGCGCCACCGTGTCCTTGAGGCTCTCGCCGCCGGGCGGCGGCACGTCGTAGCTGCGCCGCCACAGATGGACCTGCTCCTCGCCCCACTTCTTGCGCGCGTCGTCCTTGTTGAGCCCGCAGAGGTCGCCGTAGTCGCGCTCGTTGAGAGCCTGGTCGCGCGTCTCCGGCAGGCCGGTCTGGCCGAGCTCGGCGAGCGTCAGCGCCAGCGTGTGCTGGGCGCGGGTCAGGGCCGAAGTGAAGGCGACGTCGAATTGCAGGCCCCGCGCCTTCAGCCGCCGTCCTGCGGCTTTCGCCTCTTCGACGCCGAGCGGCGTGAGGTCGGGGTCGCGCCAGCCGGTGAACAGATTCTTGAGGTTCCACTCGCTTTGGCCGTGGCGCAGCAGCACGAGCAGACGTTCCGATTGCGGCATGAGGTAAATCTCCAAGGCGGGGCGCGGGGTTCAAAGCACGATCCGCCACCCTCGACAATCGCAAAAAACGGGCGTCCGCATTGCGCCCGCTCAACGGCTCCCCACCGGCTGGCGATGGGCGACCGGCGCAAGGCCGGGCGGCAGCGTCATCGCCTCGCGCCGCGCCAGCCGTCGGACGCCGACCGGGCGGTAGAGCTGCTTGGTCGCCTCGACGATCAGGACGCCGGCGAACGGCAGGCCGATCGCCGCGCCGACCCGCTCGATCGCCGGCGCCGAATTGAGGAAGAAGCGGCGGCGGAACGGCGGCGCATAGAGCGCCTCGCCCCAGAAGATCGGCGAGAACAGCGCCTCGCGCATCAGGTCGCGCAACTGCGTGCGCGAATAGGGCTGGCCCTGGCCGAACGGGTTGCCGTCGACCCGCGCCCAAACGCCGCGGCGCGACGGCACCACGAACATCGCCCGCCCGCCCGGCGCCAGCACGCGCCCGACTTCCTCCAGCACCCCGCTCGGATACTCGGCGGTCTCCAATCCGTGCACGACCAGCGCGCGGTCGATCGACGCGTCGGGCAGCGGCAGCATGTCGAGCTCGACCAGCGCCGCGGCGGCGCGTCCCTGCGCCGGCCAGCGCGTGACGCCGACTTCCGCCGGCATGAACGCCAGCGTGCGTTGCGCCTGATCGCGAAATCGCTCGAGCAGCGGACCGGCGAAACCGAGGCCGAGAATCGACAGGCCACGGCAATCGTCCCAACGCGCGCGCAGCACGCGGCCGATCAGCCGCCGCGTCACGTCGCCCAGCGGCGAAGCGTAAAAAGCGACGAGGTCGTTGACGTCGAGCGGCATGGTTGGCTAGGCCTATCGGCGAGGGCGGCGAATGTGGACCTTTCGACGCCGAGGCGCAAACGCCGCCCCATGGCGGAAACCAACGAGGCGGCCATGACCATTCACGTGCGTCAATTCCTCTGCCTGAAGGACAATTACGGCGTCCTGGTCCACGATTCCGACACCGGGGCGACGGCGTCGATCGACGCGCCGGACGGCGAAGCGGTCATCGCCGCCGCCCAGGCTGAGGGCTGGACGCTCACCGAGGCGCTGATCACCCATCACCACGCCGACCACGTCCAGGGCCTGCCGGCGTTGCGCGCGCGCTTCCCCAAACTGCGCGTTTCCGCCCCCGCCAAGGAGGCGGGACGCATCGGCGGCGTCGATCGCCCGCTCGTCGAGGGCGACTACGCCCGCGTCGGCCGGCTCGCCGCCAAGGTCGTCGAGACGCCCGGCCACACCGCCGGCCATGTCGTCTACTGGTTCGAGGAGGAGGAGATCGCCTTCGTCGGCGACGTCCTGTTTGCGCTCGGCTGCGGTCGCGTGTTCGAGACGCCGCCGGCGGTGATGTGGGAATCGCTGTTGAAGATCGCTTCGCTGCCCGGCTCGACCCAGGTCTATTGCGGCCACGAATACACCGAGGCGAACGCGCGCTTCGCCGTCACGATCGACCCCGACAACGCGGTGCTCAAGGCGCGCGCCGGCGAAATCGCGACGCTGCGCGCCGCCGGCAAGCCGACCCTGCCGACCACGATCGCCGCCGAGCTGGCGACCAATCCGTTCCTGCGCGCCGAAGAGCCGGCGGTGCAGGCGACGATCGGCATGGCGGGGGCCGACCCGGCGGCGGCCTTCGCCGAGATCCGCGCCCGCAAGGATCGCTTCTGAGCCGCCGGCCGCGTTTGGTTGCCGAATCGTTAAACGGAAACTTCGCCTTAACCGATCGCCGATAGGTTTCGTCGGCGCGGCGAAGATCGGACAGGCGATGGATCGGCTGAATGACACGGACGGCTCAGGCGCAAGCGGCGGACCGGCGCGGGCGGCAAGCGAAGCGGACGTCGCCGACGCGTTTGCGCTCGATCCGCGCTCGACCCTCAGTCGCCTGCGCGCGGTCATTTACGATTGGGACATCGCCAGCGATCGCCTGACTTGGGGCCCCAACGTCGCCGAAACGCTCGCCGCGTTCCCGTCGAGCGCGTTGGCGACCGGCGCAGGTTTCGCCGAACTCGTGACGGCCGATTCGCCGTCGTCGCGCTATCTCGCGATCAAGCAATCGAGCGGACCGGACGCGGGCGACGGCGCGCCCTATCGCGCCGTCTATCGCCTCGCGGCGCCCGACGGCGGCGCCTGCGTGGTCGAGGACATGGGTCGCTGGAACGCCGATGCGAACGGCCGCCCGGCGCGCGCCCACGGTCTGATGCGGCTTGTCGCCGAAGACGAAACACCGAGCGTCGGCGACGCCGCCGGCCTGCCGGAGCGGCGCGCGTTCGCCCGCGCGCTCGAAGCGCGTCTCGGCGAGCGGCGGTTGGGCGACGCCGGCTTTTCGGTAGCGATTATCGGCGTCGAGAATCTCGACGAACTCAACCGTCGTTACGGCTATCAGGCGGCCGACGAGGCGATCGCGACGGTCGGACGCCGCCTCGCCGCCAACGTTCGCGCGATCGACATCGTCGCTCATTTCGCCGGCGGCAAGTTCGCCGCGTTGCTGTCGGCGGGCGCAGAGGAGCCCCTGGCGATCGCCGCCGCGCGCCTGATGCAGCGCGCCTCGGCGGAGCCGATCGCCACGTCGGCCGGACCGTTGCGTGTTTGCGTGCGCGTCGGCGCCGCTCTGGCGCCGCGCCACGGGCGCAGCGCCTGTCGCCTGTTGCAGCACGCCGAAGAAGCCCTCGAACTGGCGGCGGGCGATCCGCGCCGTTTCGCCGTCTACACACCCGGCCAGGCGATCAGCGAGGCGCAGCGCCGCGAGACTGCGGTCGCCGACGAGATTCTCGCCGCGCTCAATCAGCGCCGCGTGCTCGTCGCCTACCAGCCAGTGGTCGCCGCCGCCGACGGGTGCGTCGCGTTCTACGAGGGTCTGCTGCGGGTCAGGCAGGAGGATGGCGAAATCGCCGGTCCGGCCGCATATCTCGCGGTGGCCGAGAAGGTCGGGCTCGTCGACCAGCTCGATCAGCGCGTGCTCGAGCTCGCGCTCGACCGCCTCGTCGCCGACCCGGGCTTGCGCGTCTCGGTCAATTTTTCGGTCGCCACCCTGCGCTCGCCGGGTTGGCTCGACCGACTCAAAGCCGCGCTCGGCGCTCATCCCGGCGCGGCTTCGCGATTGATCGCCGAAGTCGTCGAGACGCTGGCGCTCGAGCCGGTTGACGAGATCGAGCGTCTGCTCGCGGCGATGAAAGCGCTCGGGCTGAAGATCGCGATCGACGACTTCGGCGCCGGCCACACCTCGTTTCGCAACCTGCGTCGGCTGGGGATCGACATCGTCAAGATCGACGGCGCCTTCGTCCAGAACGTCGCCTGCTCGCTCGACGACCGCGTTTTCGTCCGCAGTCTCGCCGACCTCGCGCGCCATCTCGGTCTGACGACGGTCGCCGAATGGGTCGAGGACGAGGAAGCGCGGCGTTTGCTGCGCGACTGGGGCGTCGACTTGTTGCAGGGCCGGTTGCTCGGCCGCCCGGAGATCCACGAGCCGGTCGCCGCGCCGCCCCCGCCGCGCGCCCTCGCCGCCGGCTGAGCCGTCAGTTTTCGGGTTTTTCGGTCAGGGTGTCGAGGCGGCGGCGCATCTCCATCAGTTGCGTGCGCAACTCGTCGATGTCGGGCTTGGCCGGCGCGGCGTCGCTCTTGGGCGGCTCGGCCGCCGCGCCGTTCGGCGGCGCCGTCTTCGCGCCTGCGAATGGCGAGAACAACCCGAGCGCCTGGTGGAAGGCGGCGAGGTTCTTGCGCGTGATTTCCTGCAGCGCGCCGAAGGAGGCCGGCGCGAACGGCCCCTGGCCGAAGGCGCGCGTCGCCGCCTCGCGGATCGCCTGGGTCTCGCCGCTGAACTGGTCGATCGAATATTCGAGATAGCTCGGCAGGAACGCCTGCACGCTGTCGCCGTAGAAGCGGATGAGCTGGCGCAGAAAGGTGATCGGCAGCAGCGACTGACCCTCGATTCCCTCCTGCTCGAAGATGATCTGCGTCAGGACCGAGCGGGTGATGTCCTCGTTCGTCTTGGCGTCGTAGACGATGAAATCCTCGCCGGTTTTGACCATCTTGGCGAGATCGGCGAGCGTCACATAGGCGCTTGACGCGGTGTTGTAGAGGCGGCGGTTCGCGTATTTCTTGATGGTGATCGGTGCGCTGGGATTCGTCATCGTTGACTGTCTCGACGCTACGCTCGCCTGCGGCTCGGGCCCCGTGACGATAAGCTCTTTTTTGCGCTGTCGGAACAGTTTTTTGCACCGCAACGCGTCGTTCGAAGGGCGAACAGGGGCGTTTTCGCCGTTCGTCCGCCTCGGGCGGCCTTCGCGCTTCGATCGTCTCGGCGAGGTTGGCGAGCGTCGCGCCGCCGCCGGTCGGAACCCTGCTTCAGCGCGCGATTCAGGGCGCCCATTTATGTATCCGCCGCACATTTAATTTGAGATTGCGTAGCGGATCCTCACATTCAATTTGGTCGCCATCCCTGCGCTTATGGCGTCATCCATTCGAAGACAGGGGACGCTCTTTCAATTTTCACGCTCGCCACGCCCGAAACGCCGCGCGATCTTGGCGCGAACGGTCGCCGGATCGGACGAATTGCGGAGAGCCTTGCGGCTTCCGACGCAACTATCCTCATGACATAGAAGACCGGCGAGCAGCGCTCCGCGTTTCGGCGGCGGAGGCGCCGGATCGCGTGCCAGGGAGAACCCTACCATGTCGGCTATCGATATCGTCATCGCCAGCGCCAAGCGCACCGCGGTCGGTTCGTTCAACGGCGCCTTCGCCAACACGCCCGCCCACGATCTCGGCGCGGTCGCCGTCAAGGCGGCGATCGAGGCCGCGCGGCTCGAGCCGGCCGAGGTCGACGAGGTGATCCTCGGCCAGATCCTCTTCGCCGCGCAAGGGCAGAACCCGGCGCGTCAGGCGGCGATGAAAGCCGGCGTTCCTCAGGAAAAGACCGCTTTCGGCGTCAACCAATTGTGCGGCAGCGGCCTGCGCGCGGTGGCGCTCGGGCTGCAGCAGATCGCCAACGGCGACGCTCAGATCGTCGTCGCCGGCGGCCAGGAATCGATGTCGCTCGCGCCGCACGCCGCGCATTTGCGCGCCGGCGTGAAGATGGGCGAGATGAAATTCCTCGACACCATGCTCAGGGACGGGCTGATCGACGCCTTCCATGGCTATCACATGGGAATCACGGCGGAGAACATCGCCGCCAAGTGGCAGATCAGCCGCGAGGAGCAGGACCACTTCGCCGTCGCTTCGCAGAACAAGGCGGAAGCGGCGCAGAGGGCCGGCCGCTTCAAGGACGAAATCGTTGCGGTGACCGTGCCGAGCCGCAAGGGCGACGTCGTCGTCGCCGACGACGAATACATCCGCGCCGGCGCGACTTACGATTCCGTCGCCAAGCTGAAGCCCGCCTTCGCCAAGGACGGCACGGTGACGGCCGCCAACGCTTCCGGCGTCAACGACGGCGCGGCGGCGCTGGTGGTGATGAGCGCCGCCGAAGCGAAGCGGCGCGCCATCACGCCGCTGGCGCGCATCGCCTCTTGGGCGACCGCCGGCGTCGATCCGGCGATCATGGGCAGCGGGCCGATCCCCGCCTCGCGCAAGGCGCTCGCGCGCGCCGGCTGGTCGGCCAAGGATCTCGACCTCGTCGAAGCCAACGAAGCGTTCGCCGCCCAGGCGATCGCCGTCAACAAGGACCTCGGCTGGGATCCGTCGATCGTCAACGTCAACGGCGGCGCGATCGCCATCGGCCATCCGATCGGCGCTTCCGGCGCGCGCGTGCTGGTGACGCTGCTGCACGAGATGGCGCGCCGCGGCGCCAAGAAGGGCCTCGCCACGTTGTGCATCGGCGGCGGCATGGGCATCGCGCTGACGGTCGAGCGCTGAGACAAACGCCGTCGCCGCGACGCGGATAGGCAAAATGAGCTCCGCCAGGCTGGCGGGGGCGCGGCCAAAGGGTCAACAAGGGAAGGAAACCATGAGTAAAGTCGCAGTCGTCACTGGAGGCACGCGCGGCATCGGCGCGGCGATTTCCAAGGCGCTGGCCGCCTCCGGCTACAGCGTCGCCGCCGTCTACCACGGCAACGACGCCGCGGCGGCGAAGTTCAAGGCCGAGACCGGCGTCAGCGTCTACAAGTGGGACGTCGCCAGCTTCGAGGCCTGCTCGGCCGGACTGGCGCAGGTCGCCAAGGATCTCGGCCCGGTCGAGATTCTCGTCAACAACGCGGGCGTCACCAAGGACGGCATGTTCCACAAGATGACGCCCGAGCAATGGTACGGCGTCATCAACACCAACCTCAATTCGCTGTTCAATATGTGCCGTCCGGTGATTGAGGGCATGCGCGAGCGCGGCTTCGGCCGCATCGTCAACATCTCGTCGATCAACGGCCAGAAGGGCCAGATGGGGCAGGTCAACTATTCCGCTTCGAAGGCGGGCGACCTCGGCTTCACCAAGGCGCTGGCGCAGGAGAACGCCGCCAAGGGAATCACCGTCAACGCGATCTGCCCCGGCTACATCGCCACCGAAATGGTGATGGCGGTGCCGAAGGACGTGCTGGAGAAGGCGATCCTGCCGCAGATTCCGGTGCGCCGGCTCGGCGAGCCGGAGGAGATCGCGCGCTGCGTCGTCTTCCTCGCCGCCGACGAGTCCGGCTTCATCACCGGCTCGACGCTGACCGCCAACGGCGGGCAATATATGGCGTGAGACCGGCGCGGGCGCGCTCCCCGCTCGTCACGCCCGTCTCCGGGCGATCAAAGCGGCGGCGATTATGGCTGGCCGCGCATGCCCCGTCTTGCATGCGCGGGGCAGGCCCGCGTGACGGCTAGCAAGTTGGCCTCTCGAAAGCGCGTTCGACATTGGTGTTGACGTCGTCGATGGCGAAATCCTTCGGCGAGACACAGCCGCTTCCGCGTTTGACCAGCGCTCCCGGCGACTCGCCGCGATTCGGGTTGCGAAAGTCGGGCGCCGACTTGAGGGTCGCGAAATTATGCAATTCGTATCCTGTCCCCGTAGTGCCGTAATGGACCGTAATGGTGATGCACCGTAATGCAAGATCTTCCGCGCTTCGTCGCCGCCGTTGACAAAGACCGCAGGCTCCATGCGGCCCTCGGCTATCGGCGCCCGCGACAGTTCGAGGATCGCAACCTACGCCCGCGGTCAAATCCGCAGTTTGACCTCCGCCTGACCCGAGGGGCCCATTCCATTCGGGGTCAGTTACCGTGAGCGCGCTGTGGGCCTCTCCTCACGCCGCTCGGCCCGTCGCTGTCATTGGCGGGGGCGTCTTGGGTCGCCGCATCGCGCTCATGTTAGCGAGCGCGGGCGGCGAAGTGCGGATCTATGACCAAATCCCGGAAACGGCCCGAGCCGCCTGTGCGTTCGCTGAGGCGGAGCTGCCAAAAGTCGTGGCCTCTCGCCGAGGCGCCATCGCCGGCCAACTGACCATCGCCGGGTCGATCGAGGACGCCGTCGCGGAGACCTGGATGGCTGTAGAGGCTATCCCCGAGCGCCTTGACCTCAAGATCGCCCTGTTCGGCGAACTCGATCGACTGGCTCCGAAGGACGCGATCCTGGCCAGCAACTCTTCATCGTTCCCGTCAAGTCAGTTGATCGGTCAGGTCGCGCGGCCGGAGCGCGTGGTCAATACGCACTACTATATGGCGCCTGAGCAGCTCGCTGTTGAGGTGATGTCTTGCGGCCAGACCGACGAAGCCGTCATGGCGCTCATGATGGAGCGACTGCCGGCTTTTGGGTTCGTGCCGTTCCGGGTCCGAAAGGAGAGCGTAGGCTTCATCTACAATCGGATCTGGGCCGCAGTGAAGCGGGAAGCCCTCGCCGTCGTAGCGGAAGGCGTGTCTACGCCCGAAGAGGTGGATCGCATCGCCCAAGTCGTCACCGGCGCTCCGGGCGGCCCGTTCCGGGGGATGGACACGGTCGGCCTCGACGTCGCGCTGGCTATCGAAGAGCACTACGCGGCGGTTCGTCCGGGACTTCCAACCGGACCTCGCGAGCTGCTCAAGAGCTACATCAAAGAGGGTCGTCTCGGCGCCAAGGTCGGCCGCGGGTTTTACGAAGACTACCGATAGCCCAACTTCGACGTCGGCAAGCCATCGGCGGAGCCGCTTCGGCCGTGAACGAAAGCCCCGCCGCGCGCCGGCGCGACGGAAAATTGTCGCACAAGCCGCTGAAAACAGGCCGTCGCGCCGGAAAATGGCGCCGCAGGCTGTCTGGCCGCCCATCGCCTCCGCCGCGAGGCGCGCGGGCCGCGACGCCGCCTCGCCGGGCGGTCCGCCGCTTCAAGACAGAGCGCGAGGCAGTGATGCGGCCGGCGGCCGCGTCCACAGACGGGCGCGCACTAACGCGTCCGCGCCGTCTCGTCGAACGCCCGCTCCACATGGCCGACGATGTCGCCGATGATCGCATTGACGGCGAAATCCTTCGGCGTGTAGACGGCGGCGACGCCCTCGCGCTTGAGCGCCTCGGCGTCGGCGGGCGGGATGATGCCGCCGACGACCACCGGCGCGCGCAAGCCTGCCGTCTTCATCAGCGCCAGCACTTCGCGCGTCATCGCCAGATGCGACCCGGACAGGATCGACAGGCCGATGCAATCGACGCCGTCGCGCGCGCGCGCGACGATGTCTTGCGGCGTCAAGCGGATGCCGTCGTAGACGACGTCGAGCCCGGCGTCGAGCGCGCGCGTGGCGATCTGTTCGGCGCCGTTGGAGTGGCCGTCGAGCCCCGGCTTGCCGACCAGCAGCTTCAGCCGATGGCCGAGTTTCATCGACACGCGCTCGACTTCGCCGCGCAACGGATCGAGATCGCTCGCCCGCTGGCGGGCGCGATTGGCGACGCCGGTCGGGGCGCGATATTCGCCGAACTCGGCCCGCAGCGCCGCGCCCCATTCGCCGGTCGTCGCGCCGGCCTTCGCCGCTTCGATCGACGCCGGCATGATGTTCGCCCCGCTCTTGGCCGCCGCGCGCAATGCGGCGAGCGCGCGCTCG